>OBLT010000586.1_pt1 | contig 23551 bp, 17 predicted proteins | sample 1518721 | NCBI WGS metagenome assembly OBLT01 (sample SAMEA3539307, study PRJEB22396) | soil metagenome | biome: tundra; feature: field; material: soil | place: USA | collected 2010-05 | depth 0.15 m | reverse complement strand
TAGAATGTAGTCCCAAAAGGCTGTGAGCGTTTGCTCACGGACACCATCACCGATGACAGAGTCGAGCAGGTCCACCAGCTTCCGAAGCTGAAAGCCTTCCGGCCGAAGATCAAGCACGAATGACGAATTGCCTCGCGAATTGCGGCGTAGTACATACTGAAAGACGGCAGATTTCCCCGTCCCCTTTCTCCCCACTACCAGCCTTGCTCTCCCGCGAAACGCGGCAGTCGCTTCGGCCGTAGGCACGAAGTACTCAAGTAGTCCGTGCTCCTCATTTTCGGCGGCGGGATCTCCGAGATCCAACCGCGCAAGGCGGCTCCGCTGAACGTCCGGGGCGAAGATGAGCGGCTTCTGCATTGCCCCGGCAACCTGGCGCACCAGACGCGTAACATAGTGATCGACTTGAGATGGATCCGTGTATGTCGCCACGATATCGCGGTAATCGATAGGTTGCTTTGCGGGGCCTTCCTGCAACAAGAGGGTGTGCTTGCCAGCCGCGAGCGCGAGCCCGGCTACGAATGCGCATCTACCGTTGTGGACCCGAGCGCCACTCCGTTGGGGACTAAGCAACGGAAGCACGATGCCAGTCGATCCGCCTACCTGCCGGGCAGCATCGGACAGGGATAGTCGCGGCGTTTCGTTCGGATCGAAGGCCCTAAAACGGAAGGCTGATCGGTTTAGCGCTGTCTTCACGCGCTGGACGCCCTCGGTCTGAACCAGGGGGAAGACCACGTATATCGGGTCAGGAAGGACGACGGAATCGCGAACCGGTTGGGCGCGTGGATGAGCCGCCAATACCGACTCGACGATGCTGTCTGAGTTCTGGAAGGTTTCGTAGCCGAGTGTATCGATGAATCCCAATTCACCTAGCTCGTTTGCGTCCTGTGCATAGGAGACATCGCGTATGGGTAGAACGGGACGAGAGAGGCCGATTGCATATCCGAGCTCGAACAACACGTTGAAGTTCACTGTGGTCAGGTCCGCCACAAGGGTTTCCGAGTTACGGATCGCCCTGCATCTCGCAAAAGATGACCTGCCCACCTATTGAAAGATCTCGCCACGAGGTCCATTGGTGGTTGGGCTTTGAACGCCTGAGCTGTTCGACTGCCGCCTGGACTGTGCCCGCCACCGTGGAGGGCTCGGAAGCAAATGCGAAGAAGGCCCGTGCTGCTGGAGAGCTGGGTAAGGCTTGGTCACACGGGCCTGCCGAGTAGTGACAGTAGGATGGCGACAGGGGCTCGGCGGTGTTCCGTTCCATGAGATGGATTAGACCACAAGTCGCAGGTCACGTCTGTGGTTTCCAGTGGACGCCGCGCAGCCTGCCCAACTCATATTCTACGCCGAAAGGCTTCCAATATTTTTGTGCTGTTCTCAGGCTGTTGGCCAACGGGGCCGGCGGCAGTGGGGGAGCCAGAGCGGGCGGAATAAAATGGGATGGCTGTCGGACAAGCCGATAAGGCTTCGCGCGGCGGGAGACCGATCAGCGATCGTGGGGACTGCGGACGCCGCCTGGGCCATGGTTCAGGACGTTGGCGCGGATCGTGGTCGCGTTCAGCTCGCGCCTTGCTACCAGCCCCCGCAGCCCGAGACGATGATGTCCTGGGTGACGCTGCCGTAGAGATTGTTCAGGTTGGCCACGTCGGGCGCGAAGGCGCAGCCACCGCCTGTTGGTCGTACGGCGTACGATCCTTGCGGCAGACCGCTGAACACATAGGTACCACTGCCGTCGGTGACGATCTGTCCCTCCTGGGTGCCTGCCAGCGTGACCACGATGCCCGGCACGGGCGCGCCTTGCATGCTCATCACGCGCCCGCTGATAGTGACGCTGCCGCCGTAGGCAGGTTCCTGGCCCATCGGCGCGATGTAGACGGGACCGCCGTGGTGGCGCCAGTAGCCGGGGCGATACTCCCAGCGATGACCGTGCCGTTTCCAGCGGGGCGCTTCCCACGCGTAACCAGGCTGGGGCGGTTCGGCCCACTCGCCACCGATCCACACGTGCGCGTTGTTTTCCCAGCCCCAGTAGCCGCCGATCCAGATGTGCGCAGGTGACGGTCGTGGCGGGCGCTCTTCGTAGCGGGCGCGCGGCGGGGCCATTTCGACGTAGACCGGTTGGGCAGGCGCAAGCGGACGTCCCATGTGCATGGGAGGCATGGGGCGACCCCGCTCGAAGCGCGGAGCCGGCGCCGGGGGCATGGACCGGCCGCGCTCGACATGCGCGGGCGGGGCTTGCATGGGCCGGCCGTGCTCGAAGTGTGACGGAGGCTGCCCAGGCCGTCCTGGGTACAGCGGCTCCGGCGCGGCCCGCCCATGTTGCATGGGTTCTGGCTGTCGTGGCATTCCCTGGGGCGGGTGTTCATCGTGGCGATCGCCCGGGTGCTGGCCACCCCAACCGCGCTGCGGCCCTGGCTGCGGCGGTTGCTGGTGCTGCGGTTGCCCTTGCGGCGGCGGCTGGTGCTGCGGTTGCTGCTGGTGTTGCGGCTGGCCTTGCGGTTGCGGCGGCGGCTGGTGCTGCGGTTGCTGCTGGTGTTGCGGGGGTTGTTGGTGTTGCTGCCCCCGCTGAGGTTGCCCCTGGGCTCCCTTCTGGTTTCCGTGCTCGTCGTGCCGCCCGCGCTCATGATCTTGATCGTGGTCGTCGGCCAATGCCTTGCCGGCTCCGAAGCCAAGCAAGAGGACGGAGCAAGACAGAAAGCGGGCAACGGAATCGTCCATTCGAGCTCGTCGAACTCGGCAGTGGGTGATCATCAATCTCTCCTCATAGGTACTGGATTACATGGTCGGATGGGTCTTGTCACCAGCGCTGGTGAACGAGCGGCCGAAGCGATTGATCGTAGATTCGTCCTACCGCCGCCATGGTTTCGGCGGACAGTGCGGGCAGGGCGGCGGCGCTGAGGTTTTCTTCCACTTGCGTGGACCGCTTGGCGCCGGGGATGGCGCAGGTTACTGCATCGTTCATCAAGATCCAGCGTAGCGCGAACGAAGCCATGCTCGCGCCCGGCGGCACCAGTGGCCGCAGCTGCTCGACCAGCGCCAGGCCGGTCTCGAAGTCGATTCCGGAAAAGGTTTCGCCTTGGTCAAAGGCCTCGCCGTGCCGATTGAAGGTCCGGTGATCGTCCGCGGTGAAGGTCGTGCGCGCCGACATCTTGCCCGCCAGCAGCCCCGACGAGAGCGGCAACCGCGCCAAGATGCCGACCTGTCTGCGCTTCGCCTCGGCGAAGAACAGCTCGGACGGGCGCTGGCGGAACATGTTGTAGATGATCTGCACGCTCTGCACGCCGGGGTACTCGATGGCCTTGAGGGCCTCTTCCACGCGCTCGACGCTGACGCCGTAGAATCGAATCTTGCCCGCGCGCACGAGGTCATCCATGACCGTGAAGACCTCGGGCCTATAGTAGACATCCGTGGGCGGGCAGTGCAGCTGCACCAGATCGAGCGCGTCGGTCTTCAGGTTCACCAGGCTGCGCTCGACGAAGCGCGTGAGGTTGTCGCGGTTGTAGCCGTCGGCGGTGTGCGGGTTCAGCCTGCGCCCGGCCTTGGTCGCGATGACGATGGCTTCGCTGCGCTCGCGTCGCAGGCGCGCGAGAAGCTGCTCGCTGTGACCATCGCCGTACACGTCGGCGGTGTCGAAGAAGTTCACGCCCAGATCGACCGCGCGGTGAAGCGCCTTGAGCGAGTCCGTGTCCTCGACCGGCCCCCAGGTGCCGCCGATGGCCCACGCGCCGAAGCTGATGGTCGAGACGTTCCAGCCGGTTCTGCCGAGTTGTCGATAGTCCATGGACAGCCAGCATGCCTGAAGTGATAGGTGCGATACAATGCGAACCCGACGGGGGTGGATTCCGCGACCTTTGCGCCTTCTTGGGATTGCGCTCGCGGACCGAGGTGACATTCTAGGTCCGACTCTTGCTAGTCGGTGGAACATGGCAGCTATCGATTCACTCCTGACCCTCATTGATGCGCAGCAAGCGACAGGGATCGTTCTGCGCGCGCGAGAGATCCCCGTGCTTGTGGGCGGCAAAGGGCGCGGCCTGACCATGCCGCCGCTCGACCTTCAAACCATCGAGACTTTTGCCGTCGAGGTGCTGACTGCCGACGAACAGCAGACCCTGCACGCGTCGGGCGCGTGCGATACCGTCTACCGATCCGGCAAGCAGGGAGTGTTTGCGGTGGAGGTACGGCGAAGCGGTGACAACATGTCACTCAAGCTGCGCCGCGGAGGAGCCCAAGTGGCAAAACCGGCGGCGCAGGTCATGTCGGCGACCTCGGCAGCGGTCGCGGCCAGCCCGGAGGCTTCGTCGGCCGCGGCGGCACTTCCAAGTGCGGTGGAGGCGGCGGAGCCTGCCATCGCTGACGCAGATCCCGCCCGTGCGGCGGTGGCCGCCCGCCTGGCTGGTGTCATCGCGCGCGCCGCTGGCCGCGAGGTCTCCGACATCGTGATTTCGGCAGGCCAGCCCCTCTGGATCAGGTCGGCCAATGGTTTCGCGGCGGCTTCGGCCGCTGCCATTGGCGAATTGGAGATCAAGGCCTTCGTCGACTCGCTTCTCGACGAGCCGCGTCGCCGCGTCTTGGAAAGCGCGGGAAGCGTGGATCTGCCCTGGGTGGCTCCCGACGTCGACGAGGGGCCGCAGCGTTTTCGCGTGAATGTCTTCACCCAAGCGCACGGGTTGGCGGTCGCCTTGCGCCCCATCAACCGGCATGCTCCTTCGTTCGCCGAGTTGAATCTGCCCGACAGCATCGGAGGCTTGGTCGGCGCGAGTGGAGGCATGGTCCTCGTGGTCGGGCCGACGGGATCGGGCAAATCGAGCACGCTCGCCGCCATGCTTGAAACCGTCAACCGGACCTGCGCCCGCCACGTCATCACGCTCGAGGATCCCATCGAATTCGTGTATCAGCCCAGGCGCAGCCTCATCCACCAGCGCGAGGTGGGCACGCACGTCGAGAGCTTCTCCGCCGGCCTGCGCGCGGCGCTGCGCGAGTGTCCCGACATGATTCTCGTCGGAGAAATGCGCGACCGCGAGACCGTCGCCATGGCCCTGACCGCCGCCGAGACCGGCCACCTCGTGCTGTCCACGCTCCACAGCGGCAGCGCGTCCATGGCCATCGATCGCATCGTCGATATTTTCCCCGAGCACCAGCAGGGGCAGATCCGCCAGCAAGTCGCGGGTTCGCTGCGCGCCGTGCTGACCCAGCAGCTTCTTTCCGGCATTCGGCCTGGCACGCGCTATCCCGCCATCGAGCTTCTGACCGTCAACTACGCCGTCGGGGCGCTCATCCGCGAAGGGAAAACCCACCAGCTCGCCAGCCAGATCCAGACTGGCCGCGAGGATGGAATGGTCGCCTTCGAGGCGTCGCTGTTCGAGCTTCTACGCGCAGGCAAGATCACGCGCGAGGTAGCCGTGGGCGCGGCCCGAGATCCGGCGGAATTGCAGCGGCGTCTGCGCGAGGCGCGGCTTTAGATGGCTGGCTCCCTATGACTTCGAGTCCACTCACCGTCTGGTGCAATCTTCAGCTGACTGGGCGTGCCCTTGCTGTTCTCCAAGCGGGGCTCGGCGCGCACCGGCTGGTGCGCGCAGCCGAATCGACCACCTGTTTTCAGCCCATCGGACGTCACGATCCCGCGTTGGCCGAGGCGGACGTCGCCTTCGGGCAACCCGAAGCCGATCAGTGCGTGGCCTGTGCGCGACTGCTTTGGGTCCATCTGGCCAGCGCGGGGTACACGACCTTCGCCAGCGGCGATGTCCGTGCGGCGCTTCTTGCTCGCGGCATCCCGCTTACCAGCAGCTCCTTGGTCTACGACGAGCCCTGCGCGCAGCACGCGCTCGCCTTCATGCTGGCCGAGGCCAGGCAGTTGCCCGGATCGATCCGCGACCAGGCTGCGACCCACGCCTGGAACACCCCGCCCACGCGCGCGGCTTCGTTCCTGCTCAAGGGGCAGACCGTCTTGCTCGTCGGATTCGGCGCCATCGCCAAGCGGCTGGCTGAGTTGCTCGCTCCCTTTGGACTGCACCTGGTCGGATTTCGCCGGCGCCCGCGCGGCGACGAGCCCATCGCCACTCACCCGCTGGCAGCACTGCCCGGCTGGCTACCGCGGGCCGATTGGGTCATCGACATCCTGCCAGCCGCAACCGACACGGTTGCCTTCTTCGACGGGGTGAGATTCGCCGCCATGAAGCCCGGAGCCATCTTCATCAACATTGGCCGCGGCGCCACCGTGGATCAGAGCGCGCTGCTAGCAGCCCTGCACGGTCATTTGCGCGCGGCCTACCTCGATGTCACCACCCCTGAGCCTCTGCCACCCGAGCACCCGCTGTGGTCGGCACCCAATTGCATCATCACGCCCCACGTGGCCGGTGGCCACGAAAACGAAAACGACCGCCTGGTGGCACTCTTCCTGGCCAACCTCGATCGATTCGTGCGCGGGCAGGCGCTTGCGGGGCGCGTGTATTGACGATGAGAGGTGGCCAGAATGCCAGGTTGTTCAGGCCGTGGCGAGAACCCCTCGGCGACGCAAGTTATCGAGGTGTGCCATCAACTGTACCGCCTCCAAATGTTCGCGGGTCGCCGGGCTAGCCTGCAAGTACGCGGAATGTGCCGCTTGCATGAAAGTGTTGAGATCAAAGTCAAGGCGAACGGCGCATTCCGCGGCTCGTAGTATCGACGCATCCGCATCCGAAACCATCGATTCTCGACCGTCAGCCGACAAGTCAAGAGCGGCCGGTGCCTTTGATGCCTGCTTCTTTGCCTTCATGACCACAATCCTTCCATACCCACAGTGCGCACCGATCGCTGGTGGTCAAGTGGTCGCGACGTGCGCGTGCGGCGGGGCCGGCTAGAATCGCCCTATGCGAACCATCGGAGTTCTTGGACTTGGCATCATCGGGGAGCCGTGGGCTCGGCGCTACCAGGCGGCGGGGCGACTTGCCGGGACTTGGAATCGCACGGCGAAACCGGGAACGCCCCAGTGGAAAGAGACGGCCTCGGAGGTCGCGGCGGCGGCGGACGTGACCCATATCGTGGTCGCCGATCCGCCGGCCGTCTCGTCGGTGCTCACCGCCATCCTACCCGCGCTTGGACCGGGCAAGGCGGTGGTGCAGTCGAGCACCATCGACCCCGAGAGCGCGGCGGCCTGCGAGGCCAGGGTTCGCGCGACCGGGGCCATCTACGTGGAATCGCCGTTCACGGGAAGCAAGCCCGCCGCCGAGTCGGGCACGATTGTCTTCTTCATGGGCGGGGAGGCTGCGGCGCTCGATGCGGTCGAGCCGCTCCTGGCCTTGGTCTCCGAGACGCGCTTCCGCATGCCGACGGTGCGCCAGGCGGCGGCTCTCAAGCTGGCCATGAACCTCAACATCGCGGCGCAGATGCAGGCCTTGTCGGAAAGCCTGACCTTTGCCCGCCGGTCTGGGATTGACGACGATTTCTATTTTCAGGCGCTGGCCAAGAATGTCTCCAACTCGGGCCTGGCGCGCCTCAAGGAGGGCAAGCTCAAAACGTGTGACTTCGCCCCGCAGTTTTCCGTCAAGCACATGCTCAAGGACATGCGCCTGGCCGAGGCCGCCGGCGGTATCCGCTTGCCCATGCTCGGAACCGTGCGCGAATGTCTGACGCGCGCCGAGGCACAAGGCATGGGCGATGACGATTTCTCCTCGCTGATTCGTCTGCTAGGCAGCGTGGGGAGCTGAGCTAACCGGACAGCCCGGCCTGTCGATTGTTGACCCGAAATCCGACCGGCCCTGCGTCTATGTCCTGCCCCCACCATCAGGTTCGGTTCGCCCACTCGACGGTTTGTACCGGGCCGCCACCATGGAAGAAGACCCATTCGGAGTTCCCAATGAAGCATTCGATCCTGGCCATCACTTTCCTCGCTTTCACTCTTGTCTCGATGTCCTGTTCCTCCTCGTCGACGCCGCAGACCGGATCGGGCGGCGCAAGCGCGGGCGGCTCCGGCGGCAGCTCGGCGAGCTCGCAAGGGGGAAGCTCGTCGCCGGGATCGGGAGGCACCTCGACCGGCGGGGCCGGCGGCAGCTCTTCGGCAGCCGGAGGCGACTCATCAACCTCCCGCGCCAGCGGAGGCGCCGGTGGGGACACCCAAACGACGGGGCGCGGCGGTGCGACCGGTGGCAATTCCTCCAGTAACGCTGGTGGCAGCTCGCAGACCGGTGGCATGCCGCCCACGGGCGGAACCGGCTCCGGGGGACGCAGCACTGGCGCGGGCGGCACGACCGGGGCGGGAGGCGTCACCAACACGGGCGGCGGCGCTGCGGCGGGCGGACAGACCGGATCGGGCGGCGTGGGCGCAGGCGGGGGAAGCGGGGTCGCGGGCACCATCTACGTCTCTCCGGACGGCAACGATTCCAACCCCGGCACCCTTGACCAGCCGCTCAAGACGGTTGCGAAAGCGCGCGATCTCGTGCGCACGAAGAACAGCAGCATGTCCGCCGATATGACTGTCTACCTGCGCGGTGGGACCTATCAGCAGGCGAGCACCTTGACGTTTGCCAATGCCGATTCCGGCACCGGCGGGTTCTACGTCAAATACCTGGCCTATCAGAACGAACGGCCGCTCATCACCGGCGGTGCGCCTATCACCGGCTGGAAAGTGTCCGACGCGACCAACAACATCTACTCGGCAAGCGCGGGCACGACGGCCTTCCGGCAACTTTACGTCAACGGCGTCAAAGCCATCCGAGCACGCACCCCGAACCTCCTGGCCAATAACGTCGCCAACTTCAACCGCCTCTCTGGCTGGGACAAGACCGCGAACAACGTCCAGGTTCCGAGCTCGGCCGTGGCGACCTGGAACAATCTCACCAAGGTCGAGATGCACATCAACATAGCCTGGGGTGACAGCACTCTGCGCATTGCATCTACTACGACCACGGGCAACACCGCGTACGTGAAGTTCCAAAGTCCCGAATCTCCCATGGTCTTCGTGCGGCCCAACCCCAACATGGCGCAGGTAGGATGGGGGTCGGGGCGGGCCTACTACTTCGAAAACGCCAAGGAGTTCCTCGATCAGGCCGGCGAGTGGTACCTCGACGAGACGACGAGCACCGTCTACTACAAGCCGCGAACCGGCGAGGACATGGCGACGGCGACGGTCATCGCGCCGATGGTGGAGACCATCATGAGCATAAGCGGCACAAGCACCTCCAGCCAAGCCAGCTATTTGTGGTTCCAAGGCCTGACCTTCGCGCATTCGACCTACATGCGGCCGAGCCAGTACGGCTTCCTGGATGGGCAAGCGGGCCAGTACAACCTGACGGCAGAAGCCAACAACAACCAGACCGTGGGCAGGCCGCCTGCCGGCGTCAGTGTCACGAACGCCAACAACATCCACTTCGAGAGAAATCTATTCACGCAGATGGGCGCCACGGGACTCGACTTCATCTCGGGTACCCATGACGACATGATCATCGGCAACGCCATCACGGACATCGCTGGCAACGGCTTCTCGATCGGCAAGTTCACTGCCAGCGAAACCACCGAGTACCACGTCGCCTACAACCCGACCGACAAGAACGAGATCTGCACGCGAGACACGTTCAAGGACAACTATATCGACAATGTGACCACCGAGTTCCTGGGCGGCGTCGGCATCGCCGGGGGCTACCCGGCGTACGTCGACATCGAGCACAACGAGGTCTCGCACACGAACTACACCGGGATCTCCGTCGGCTACGGCTGGACCAGCTCGCCGACCGCCATGACCAACAACAAGATCAACTACAACAACATCCACCACGTGAATCAGATCCTGACCGATGGAGGTGCCATCTACGTGCTTTCCAACCAAGGCACAGGCTCCGAGATGCAGTACAATTACATCCACGACTACGCGTGTAGCCAGTGGGCCGACTACGGCTGCAACGGGCTTTATTTGGACGAGCAAACCTCAGGGTACACCGTCGCACACAACGTCATGGTCAATTGTCCTACCAACATCGCTCGCAACCAAAACGGACAAGACACGGTCACGGACAACGGCGCCAATCCCACCGCCGCGCAGAACACCATCGCGACGGCCGGCATTGAGAGTACCTACGCCGACATCAAGAGTCTCGTCGTTCCAGCCGCCAAGTTCTGAGCGCGGCCTCGTGCCGCATTCGTTGAAGTCTTTACTACATGATGCCAATTCGCCCTTCGCACGTTCCCTTGTCCCTGGTGGTCAGCCAAGACCGCCCGGCCGCCAGTGATGGCGACCTGGCACGCGGACTCATCGCCGGGGACGCCTGGGCGATTGCGGAGACTTGGCGACGGTTTGCGCCCATGGTGCTCATGATGGCGAAACGGACCTTGGGCTCCCAGTCCGAGGCGGAAGACATCGGGCAGGAGGTATTCCAGCAATTGTTCCGCAAGGCGAACACCTTGCGCGAGCCGGACAGCCTGCGCAGTTTCGTCTATGCTTTTACCGTCCGCGCGCTCATGACCGAGCTGCGGCGGAAGAAACTGCGGGGATGGTTGCACCTCGACCACCCTACTGCGTTGAGCGGCCAGGGCTGGGTCACGTCGGACGTGGAATCGCGCGATCTGCTGCGGAAGTTCCATGCCTTGCTCGAGCGCCTGGCCCCGCGCGATCGGCTCGTGTTCATCCTGAGGCGGGTAGAATCAATGACCGTGGAGGAGATCGCCGCGACGATGGAGATCTCGGAATCTACCGTGAAGCGATCGATGAGGCATGCTGCCAACCGCTTGTCGCATTGGCTCGACGCCGATCCTGGCCTGGCCGGTCTATGCGACGCAGAGAGGTGGAGACGATGACGACGACTTCCGAAGAACCCGAAGGCTCTCGGGCCCTCACCGCGCTGACCGAGCTTTACCGCGATGGCGCGGAACCGTCGACGGCAGCGGAGCTCGACCGCGGGCTCGAGACGCTTCTTGCCCACGTCGCTTCCAGCAAGGAACGCCGGCGCGGACTGGTTCGTTGGTCGTTGCTTGGTGCCACGGTGGCGCTGTCCGCGCTGGTCGTCTTGCTGATCGCCTCCGCGTATAGGACGCGCTTGCCCGCTCCCGAACCACCGACACTTACCTATACGATCAACGGCGGCAGCGCTATCGAGGGAGGTTATCTTCGTGAATCAGGTCACGACGGCATGAACGTGATCTTCAACGAGGGCAGCACCTTCGCGCTCACGCCCGGGACGCGCGGCCGGATTCGTGGGGTCGACCGCGAGGGTGCCCACGTGGCCATCGAACATGGCACGGCGACTTTCCAGGTCACGCACGGCGGTGGCCGACGGTGGTTGGTCGATGTCGGCCCCTTCCTGGTCACGGTCAAGGGCACCGTCTTCACGGTGTCGTGGGATCCGTTGGGCGAGCGATTCGAGCTCAGACTGCGACGAGGCAGGGTCGTGGTCAGCGGCCCCGTTTCGGCGGGAGAAGTGGCGTTGCGGGCGGGCCAGCGGTTGGTCGTCAACCTGGCAAAGGTGGAGACCGCAATCACCGAAGAGAGTCCGGAACAAGCGAGCGGCGAGGCCCCAGCTGCCCCAGCTGCACCTGGAATGACTGCACCCGATGTGCAGCCGTCGCTCGTACCCGGCCGGCCGACCGGCTCTGCGCCCGTTTCATCCACGTCCGCCAAGAGCGCGGTGGACCGCAGGTGGAGCGTCGACGTGGCGCACGGCCACTGGGACCGCATCCTCGAAAACGTCAAGCGTGTCGGCGTCGAGGCGACCTTGAGCAAGGCATCGAGCGATGATCTGTTCGCGCTCGCCGATGCGGCTCGCTATCGTCGCCGCCCTGATTTGGCTCGCGCCGCACTGCTAGCCGAGCGCCGGCGCTTTCCCGACTCGCCGCGGGCGCTCGACGCGATCTACCTGCTTGGTCGCGTCGAGGAATCTCGCGCAAGCGGGACCGCCCAGGCCATCGCCTGGTACGACCAGTATCTCACCCGCGCGCCGACCGGTCCGTTCGTCGGCGAAGCCCTCGGGCGTAAGATGACGCTGACCGATGAGATGGACGGCCCGGCTCGAGCACGACCCATCGCCGAAGATTATCTTCGTCGCTTTCCCAAAGGGAATTATGCAGGATCCGCGCGCGAGCTGATTCGCGCCCCTTGATCAAAGCACCTTGAACCGCGTCTGCCCTGCCCTCTTGCTGTCGACAGTCCTCGTTTGGACATGGCCGGTGTGCGCGGCCACCGTCGCCATCGTCCGCCCGCCAAGCCCTTCTTTCGACGTAACCGAGACGCTGATTCGGCTGCGCGGAGAGTTGTTGTCGGTGGGCCTTGAGGTCGCGATGTTCGACCGCCCACTCGCTCGTGGTTTGGCGGGAGCCGACTCGCTGACCTGGCTCGAACAAGTGGCGGCCGAGCGCGGCGCGAGCGCGGTTATCGACACCATTGGAGACGACGCACTGGTGGCGGTCGATATCTGGGTGGTGAAGACCCGCCCGCGGCGATTCGAGGTCACTCGAGTTGCCGTCGAGCCGAGCACCGCCAACCCGTCCGAAAGGCTGGCTTTGCGCGCCGTCGAGGCTCTGCGCGCAGGCCTGCTTGAGGTCGATTTGGCCGCGCGACAGCGCCGCACCGACCCCGTCGCAAGAATACCGACGACCACGGTACCCGCGGGCGAGATGGCCAAGCCGGTGAGCCAGCGTGAACGCTTGGCTCTCGATGTGGGCGCCGCAGCTCTCATGAGCCTGGATGGCGTCGGACCTGCGCTCTTGCCGATCCTGCGCGTGAATTGGGCAACTCGGTCGTGGCTCGTGCTTCAGGCTGCGTTGGCAGGCTCCGCGACCCGGCCCACGGTGGCGACGACGGGCGGCAGTGCGCGGCTTGCCCAGCAGTACGGCGTCTTGGGTGGATGCTATCGCCTTCGCCCGGACCAGCGTTTGTGGCCCTTCTTTGCGCTCGCCGCCGGGATGCTGCACACCTCGGTCGAGGGCCAGCCTGGGGTGACCACGGATGGTCACACCGTGGACCAATGGTCGTTCCTGCTCGACGGCAGCCTGGGGGCGGGGCTCCGACTGTCCCGTCGCTACTACGTGACCCTGGCGGCGCATGTCCACGTGGCAGAGCCGTACGTGGCCATTCACTTCGTGGATGCCGCCGTCGCTACCTCCGGGCGTCCCAATCTCTTGCTCACCCTAACCGTCGGTGCCTGGCTGTGACGTCGCGTATTGCCGTCGCGCTGCTCGGCACCGTCGCCGTCGCCATCGCCATCCTCGTCGGCGCTGCCGGTTGCTCGCGTGCCGACCTATATCCATTGACAAGCAAGCTGGCCAGCGACGGCGGCGCAATCGGTGAAACGGGCGGGGGCGCCGGCGGCAAGGCCCTCTTCGTCGCCCCGGACGGCGACGATTCGAACCCGGGAACATTTGCCCAGCCGCTGCGGACGGTGGCAAGGGCGCGGGATCTCGTGCGCAGCAAGAACGGCACCATGACCGCCGACATGACCGTGTATCTGCGCGGCGGAACCTATCCTCAGTCGAGCACCTTAGTGTTTACCAACGCCGACTCTGGCAGCCACGGCTTCTACGTCAAGTACGTCGCGTACTCGGACGAGCGCCCTCTACTCACGGGAGGGCAGCCCATCAAAGGCTGGAAGGTGTCCGACGCGACCAACAACATCTACGCGGCGAATGCCGGCACAACCGCTTTCCGCCAGCTCTACGTGAACGGCGTCAAAGCCATCCGTGCTCGCAGCCCAAACCTGGGTGTGAATGGTGAGGCCAACTTCAACCGGCTTTCCGGCTGGGACAAGACCGCCCACAACATTCAGCTTTCGGCCTCGTACGTCTCGAACTGGAACAACCTTACCAAGGTCGAGATGCACTTGATGACCGCTTGGGCGGACAACATCCTCCGTATTGCATCGATCTCGCCCTCGGGCGACACAGCATTCGTGAAGGTGCAAAGCACCGAGGATGCCATCCTGTTCGTACGACCCAACCCAAACCTTGCGCAAATGGGTTGGGGGTCCGGACGGCCGTTCTACTTCGAGAACGCGCTCGAATTCCTCGACCAGGCCGGCGAGTGGTACCTCGACGAGGCCGCGAACGTCGTCTACTACAAGCCGCGAACCGGCGAGGACATGACGACAGCCACGGTTGTCGCGCCCATGGTCGAGACCATCCTTGGCGTTTCGGGCACGAGTACCGCGGACCAAGCCAGCTACATCTGGTTTCAGGGGCTCACGTTCGCTCATTCGACGTTCATGCGTCCAAGCCAGTATGGCTTCCTCGACGCGCAGGCCGGCCAATACAACCTGACGGCAGCCGCCGACAACAAGCAGACGGTGGGCCGGCCGCCGGCCGGGGTCATGGTGACCAACGCCAATCATATTCATTTCGAGCGCAACCTGTTCGCGCAGATGGCGGCGACTGGCCTCGATCTCGTGTCCGGCACGCACGACGATCTGATCGTCGGCAACGTGTTCACACAAATCGGCGGCAGCGGGATATCGGTGGGGAAGTTCACCGCGGACCAAGCGACCGAATACCACGTTCCGTACAATCCCGCCGACAGGAACGAGATCTGTACCAAGGATGTCATCAAGAACAACTATGTGCACGACGTGACGACCGAGATCTTCGGGGCCTGCGGTATCGCATGTGGCTACCCGCAGAACATCGACATCGAGCACAACGAGGTGACCGGAACGAACTTCACGGGCATCTCCGTCGGGTACGGGTGGACCACCTCGACGAATGCGATGACCAACAACAAGATCAACTACAACAACATCTACGACGTCGCGAATATTCTTGCCGGTGGCGCCGGGATCAGTACGCAGTCGAATCAGGGACCGGCGTCGGAGATGCAATACAACTACCTCCACGACTTCGGCCAGCCGCCATGGGCCGACTACGCCGTCCTGGGTTTGTACCTGGACGAGGGGACGACCGGGTACACCGTCGCGCACAATGTGATGATCAACACGCCAGGAGCCTTGATCGCGCTTACTGCCGGAGCCAACACGCTCACCGACAACGGCGCCGATCCCGACGGAGCCCAAGAGACGATAGCGTCCGCCGGTATCGAGCCCAGCTTTGCGGACATCAAGAATCTAACCATTCCCGCAGCTACGTTCTAACCGTTCGCCGCAAAACGGCCTGCCCCGACTCCGTCGCAGTCAATGCGCCAAACCCACTCGGCCAATCGCAATGAATGGGAAAGCGCTTCATCTTGATTGAAAGGATCAGCCCTCCAGAGCCGCCACGAGTGCAAGAGGTCGAACTCATGGGTGAGTAGCCGGTGGCCCGAATGCTGCAGCACCCATGTGTAATCACCCCCTCACCAGGAGTTCCGTCATGTCACACCACACGAACCATTTCTCACCCCAAACCCGGCACCCAACTGTTCTTTCGACGGCCCCCGGCGAACAGCGTATAGACGTGAGGTCGGCTTCGGATGCTGACATCGCCAAGCGGGCGTTCGAAAAGTACGAGGCTCGTGGCCGTGCCCACGGCTTCGATCGAGAAGATTGGACAGCCGCCAGCCGCGAGCTCATCGCCGAAACGTTCGGGCACCTGAGTAACCCAAGTCTCAGCCCGAGCCAACACCCCGCGTAGCTAGGGCAGGTCCGCCTTCAACAAACATGCCGCGTAATCGGAGGGCTTCTTCCAGACGCCCTTGCTATAGCGGTTTCATGTTCCGAGCTGGCGCCCCGCCAATTCTTCCATCGCATGCGCCAACTTCACGTCAAGCGCCGTGATTCCGCCAGCGTCATGGGTCGCAAGATCGATGCGCACCTTGTTCCAGACGTTGAACCACTCGGGGTGATGGTCCATGGCCTGAGCGACCAGCGCCGCGCCGGACATGAAAGCAAAGGCCGCAACGAAGTCGACGAACGCGTATTCGCGATGGAGCTTGCCACCTTCGACCTTCCAACCAGAAAGTTTGGACACAGCTGTGGCAATCTCGGCTTCACTCAGTTTGACCGGCTTGGGATTGGACATGATTTCACCTCCTCTGGTACGGGAAATTGGTGCAACATTCAGATATCGTACACATGAGATATGGTCCGCCATCTCGGCACCCACCTATCGCAACAATCGGGCCGACGGCGAGGTTGTGTGACTTCAAGTACTTACACTGCGGAGGGTTTGAAAGAGAGGCTTGTCGCAATCATGATGGAGTACCTTCCTTCCATCTCAGGCTTGCGTGCGACAAGCCGATCCTCGGGGATGGGTGTGCTGCCCGTTCAGTCGTCGGCGTCTTTGTCCAAATCTGCGGGAGGTGTCAATCCCGTGTAGTCGCCGACTACCTTGGCATCATAGGGCGAGTAGAGGCCCTTTTGCGTCGTGTGGAGGTCGTCGCCGACGTTGTTCCCGATCGCGTCCCCTCCCGCGAGTGGAAGCCCATAGCTGGACACGATATGGCCGGTATGGCTGACCCGGATCACGCGATTGTTGAATTGGTCGCTGATCAACGTGTCCCCGTCGCCCAGCCGCAATGCTCGGGTCGGTAAGGGCGCGGCAATACTGTTGGGGTCGCCGTTGGTCACGTACTGCCAAACCACCTTGTCGTTGGCGTCTACCTCCACCGCGCGGGAATTGCCAGCATCGGTCAGAAGAGTGTGCTCGTTATCCAGTCGACTGGAAAAGGCAATTGCTCCTGCCGTGCCACCCGCGGTGAACGCCTTGACGATATGATGGTCGCGCGTGACCTCAATGGCCCGGTTGTTGTTCTCATCGGAGATGAGGATGTGGCCGTTTTCGAGCAATTCGGCGGAGTTCGGGCTGTTCAGCTGATCTGCCGGGTTGCTATTCGAGCCAGGATACTGCCAGACAATTCGCTTGTGTCGATTGACTTCAATAATCCGATTGTTACCCTGATCCGTAATGAGCACGTGGGAGTTCGGGAGCCACGTACTTTGCACCGGGGTGTTGAGTTGGTTGGGGGCCGAACCCGTCTGTCCGAATTCGCCATACTGCCAGACAATCCGACCATGGGGGTCTACAAGCATGACACGGTTGTCGGCCACGCCATCGGGGGCCTGGGGAATCACACCTGCAGGCGTTCCGGTTCCCGCCATCAGGGTCAATTCCCCGACACGCTGAACATCGTTGACACCCACGATCGACTTGGTCGTGAAATCGTTCGGACCGAGTCCAAAGGACCACAGGATGTCACCCTTCGGGTCGATCTCGATGACCCGGTTGTTGAATTGATCCGCGATCAGGATGTTTCCCGGTCTATTGAAGTTTCGGTTCGGAGCGAAATCTTGGGCCGAGGTCGTCTTGGCGATTGTGAGGACGCTGCTGACTGTGAGTATTGTACCAATAGCACCCAGTCGCAAACGGCGGTTGTGTCTTCCGCAACGACCAGGTAGAGGGAGCAATGTGGATTGTATTGTGCTTATAGCCATGGGATTCTCCTTGTAATTCGATTCCCCTGTTGTTGGTTCGATTCGAGAATGGGATCCACCCGTTAGAAGCAGGATTCGCGCAAAGGGTGCACAGGGAATGCGAAATAGAACCCACGGGAAAACCCGTGCTTCGCCAAGTCGACATCCGCACTGCCAGTTTTCCGACGATGACGACGATTGATGGTTGGTCTGGTCATGACTGCCAGCGCTTGTGTACGGTTCGCACCATGCAGCCCCTTATTGCCGCATGGCTCTCGACTTCATGCTGCTGACAATGCACCGCGACCGATCCTCGAGAAGCCGATGGCGCCACAGACAATTATCCCAACGAATCCCGCGCGCTCTTCATCAGGCGGGTACCCTGCCACCGGTTTCCCTCCCTTGGACGTGTGGTGAGAAGTGCGGCGACCACTAGACCAAGTCAAACGAGTGAGCTCATTGGGGAACCCTAGGTTTCCACTGCTCCCATTAGCTCACACTGGCTCCGTGGATATGCCTGCCGATGTCCACAGCACGGCCTTGCCCGGGACTAGGAGACGGCGTGAAGGGGAGGCACCGACGGGGGTGCCGGGACCGAACCCTCCTCCAGGCGTGATGGTCGCGGCTTCGACGTTTCCGGCGTCGTCGTTCCAGATCACGCGCAACAATCGGGCCAGCAATGAGACCGCATGACTTCAAGTACTTGCAACGCAAAGAGTTCCAGAAGACACGTTTCTTGAATCAAGATGGAGTGCCTCGTCATTCAAATTGACTCCTAAAACACTTGGGCAATTCCATGTCAGCGCAATTGGGACGGTGGCGCACCAGTGGTGGCACCCACGATGCTGCTCTCAGCGCAAACCGGTCTGGGCTTGTGCGGTCGTCAGGCCCCAGGCCCTCGAGCGCCCTCACAAGGCGCGGGCTGCCGCAATCACTGCGGCTTTCGTGATTCCGAGCTCTTCCATAACGACGCTACCCGGGGCGCTGGCGCCGAAGCGATCAATTCCCACCATGCGGCCGCGAATGCCGACGAAGGTACGCCAACCGAAGGTGACGCCTGCCTCGATCGATACGCGCCGCTCGCACAAAGACGGCAAGATCGCCTCACGGTAGTCGGCCGGTTGGCGTTCGAAGCGTGAAAAGCACGGGAGGGACACGACGCGCGTGCCTGGGCCGAGCTCGCGTGCTGCCGCCACCGCGTGCTGCACCTCACTTCCGGTGCCTATCAGGATTGTATCGAGAGGCGCGCTCTCTTGCACGAGAACATAGCCGCCACGCAGGACGCCTTCGCGTTTGGCCAACGCCGCGCCAGGAAGCATCGGGACTGCCTGGCGCGTGAGTGCCAGGACGGTTGGGCCTTCCGTGTGCTCGATCGCGGCGAGCCACGCGCCTGCCGTCTCTTCGGGATCGGCTGGGCGAATCACGTCGAGCCCGACCATCGCGCGCAACCCCATCAGCGTCTCGATGGGTTGATGGGTGGGGCCGTCTTCGCCCACGCCCACCGAATCGTGGGTGAAGACGTAGATCACCGGCAAGCACGCCAGGGCCGCCAGGCGGATACTCGGCCGCATGTAGTCGGCGAAGACCATGAAGGTCGCGCCGCTCGGGCGCACGCCGCCGTGGTAGGCGATGCCGTTCATGATTGCGCCCATGGCGTGTTCGCGGATGCCGATGCGGATGTTGCGCCCGCCTGCGTGCGCCTGGTCCCAGTCGGTGCTGGCGGCGATGTAATTGAAAGTCGAGCCGTAGAGATCGGCACTGGCACCCATGAGGTACGGCACTTCCTTGGCCACCACCTGCAGCACCGTCTCGCCCGCTTTGCGCGTGGCCAGCTTGGCGTCGGCGGCAAAGGGCGGAATCTTGGTCGACAGATCGTCGGGAACGCGCAGCGTGTTGGCATCGTCGAGCTGTCCGGCCAGGTCGGGATTCTTCGCGCGCCAGGCGGTGAAAGTCTCCCGCCAGGAAGCATGCGTTGCCGCCAGCACTTTTCGGCGTTCGGCGAAGAACGTCTTCACCTCGCCTGGAACCCAGAACTTCTCCTCGGGCAGCCCGAGCCCGCGGCGGGCCTGGTCGACGAACTTCGCGCCTCCTTCACCATGCGCCTTCTGGGTTCCCGCCACCTCCGGGATCCCTTTGCCAATCAGGGTATGGGCCAGGACGAAGCGCGGCTTGCCGCTCTTCGATGCCCGGGCGCGGGCCAGCACGTCGTAGACCTCCGCGAGGTCGTTTCCCTGGTCGAGATGCAAAACCTCGTAGCCGTAGGCCTCGAAGCGCTTGGCGGTGTCCTCGCTCTGCGATTTGGCGGCCATCGCGTCGAGCGTGACGTAGTTGGAATCGTAAATCAGGATCAGATTATCGAGCTTGAAGTGCCCGGCCATCGCGGCCGACTCGGAGGCGACGCCTTCCTGCATGCAGCCGTCGCCGGCCAGGGCCCAGATGGTGTGATCGAAGATGGTGTGCTCGGCCGTGTTGAAGCGGGCTGCCAACATCTTGGCCGCCACCGCCTGCCCGACGGCGTTGCCAACCCCTTGCCCAAGCGGCCCGGTGGTGGCCTCGACGCCGGGCGTGTGGCGAAACTCGGGATGTCCGGGTGTCTTCGATCCCCACTGGCGAAAGCGCTTGATCTCGTCGAGCGCCAACGGGTATCCGCACAGGTGCAACCATGCGTACAGGAACATGCTCCCGTGTCCGGCGGAGAGCACGAAGCGGTCGCGATTGGTCCACGCGGGGTCGGCGGGATCATGCTGTAGTAGCTCGCCGTAGAGCACGGCGCCGATTTCGGCCGCTCCCAGCGGTAGGCCAAGGTGACCGGAGGCGCACGCCTGTACAGCATCCATAGCGAGTCCGCGCGCGATGTTCGCCGCGGCTGCCAATTTTTCGAATTTGGACATGGGTGAAAACATTCCACGTCAACCGGCCTTGTGCGAGCCGGCTCCCTCCGAATTCTGCGTCTGGCGTTTCAGAGTCCTAGTTCCGCCCGTCAGGTCGTCGATGCATCCCGCCCGGCTTCGTTGCTCCTCGGTTACATACGTCCAGTATGCGCCCTCGTCGCGCCTCGCCGGTCGGGCGCCTCGGCGCTCGAAACATGGCCGCTCTTCTGACGGGCGGAACTAGAAGGCGAGCGTACTGAACCAGATCGGCCCACCCACGGTGGGGTTTCATCAGCCAAAATGAAGTGCCTTCGCCATCAAATTGGATGAGGGATAGCGAGCCTTGCTCGTCGATGTACCAATAATGGGATGGCGGCATGCGACTTGCTTTGTGATGACAGAATGCAAACACTCATTCGTATTATCGAAATTTGGGCGATTGGATCTTCCTTCATCGCCTTCACGGCAATGAAGGTGGGTGCGGTCGATATGCCCGCAGCTGTGCCTGCACCGTTTCCCGCGCCCGCACCTCCCGGCTTTCCCGCCCCCACACCACCGATACCGAGTCCGATCTTTCCACGCCCCGGAGGTACCGGCAATGTCCCTGGTGGGACCGGAAACGCAATGGGGGGAGCGCCCGGTGCCGGAACCGGCGCATCGTCTGGGGCGGAACGGGCGGGATGAGCGGCGGCGGCATTCACTAGCGGCGAGAGTGCCCATCATGGCCAGAACCGTGGCGGAAGAGCTGGTCGAGACCCTTGCCCAGGCCGGCGTCCAGCGCATTTACGGACTCGTCGGTGACAGCCTGAACCCGGTGACCGACGCCCTTCATCGCAGCGGCAAGGTCGAGTGGATTCACGTCCGCCACGAAGAGACGGCGGCTTTTGCGGCCGGAGCCGAAGCGCAGCTCACCGGCAAGCTGGCGGTCTGCGCGGGAAGCTGCGGCCCAGGCAATCTGCACCTCATCAATGGGCTCTTCGATGCCATCGAAGTATGGCCCCCGTGCTGGCCATTGCCTCGCATATCCCCACCTCCGAGATCGGCAGTGGTTACTTTCAAGAGACCCACCCCGACCAGCTCTTCCGCGAATGCAGCCACTACTGCGAGCTCATCACCAACCCTTGCCAGATGCCACATGTCTTGCAGTCCGCCATGCAGCATGCTGTGAGCAAACGGGGCGTCTCGGTGGTCGTCCTGCCTGGTGACGTCGCGGCCATGAAAGTTACCGCGGAGGCTCCTGGTCACGGAATCGTAACGGGTGTTCCGCTGGTGCGACCCGCGGACGTTGATTTGGGTCGTCTCGCCGATCTCGTAAATCGGGCGGCGAAGGTGACTCTCTTCTGCGGCAGCGGCTGCGCGGGCGCGCACGACGAGCTTCTGGCACTGGCGGACAAGCTCAAGGCGCCGATCGGCTACGCCTTCCGCGGAAAGGAGTGGGTCGAGTACGATAACCCCTACGCAGTGGGGATGAGCGGTTTGCTTGGCTGGGGCGCAGCCTACAAGGCAATGCACGATTGCGACGCCCTGTTGTTGCTGGGAACCGACTTTCCCTACGAGAGTTTCATGCCGACCGCACCGAAGATCGCCCAAGTGGATATTCGTGCGGAACGTATAGGCCGACGATCGAAGCTTGACCTTGGCTTGTGCGGTGATGTCCGCGAGACGATCAAGGCCCTGCTGCCGCTCGTAGAGCCGAAGACCAACCACAAGTTCCTCGATGCCATGGTCGAGCAGCACGCGGCCACCCAGCGCAAGCTCCGTGCGGACGTGGAAGCGGGTCGCACGCGCCGACCGATCCACCCAGGCTACGTTGTTGCCACGCTCGACGAGCTGGCCGGCCCGGACGCCATCTTCACCGCCGATACCGGAATGTGCTGCGTTTGGGGCGCGCGGCATCTCGGTGCCGCCAAGAGACGACGTCTGCTGGGATCCTTCGTGCATGGGTCGATGGCCAACGCCTTACCACAGGCCATCGGCGCACAAGCCGCCAACCCGGGCCGACAGGTCATCGCGCTGTCGGGCGACGGCGGCTTTGCCATGCTGATGGGGGATGTTCTGACGCTCGGTCAGCACGACTTGCCGGTCAAGATCGTCCTCTTCAACAACCACTCGCTGGGTATGGTGCAATTGGAGATGGAAGTCGCCGGCATGTCTCCCTTTGGATGCAACCTGAAGAATCCCAACTTCGCCGCGCTGGCGCAGGCCGCCGGCCTCTTCGGCGTACGCGTGGAGGATCCCGCGCAAGTGCGCCCCGCACTTGAGCAGGCACTGGCGTACGCAGGGCCGGCCCTGGTGGATATCGTTTCGGATCCGAACGCCTTGGCCATGCCGCCGCGAGCGACGATTCAGCAGGCTGCTGGATTCGCACTAGCGATGACCAAGATCGCTTTCGGCGGCAAGACGGATGACGCGCTGGATACGGTCGCGGCCAACTGGCGGGAATTGCTGTGAGCCTTTGGCGCAAACTACGAGCCTACACAAGCGGCACATGCCGTGCATAAGACCTCTGTGTCGCATCCGAAGGGGGCGGGAAAGGATGGCTTGATGCTCGACTACACGCACCATCTTCAAGGCGAAATTCCGTGTGTCGCACGCTCGGAGTCCGAATGTGCCTCTAGCCAAGCTGCGCCCACGACACCACTGCGGGAAATCGCGACGCTGGATGCTGCGATCTCTCGCTGGGAGAGCGAAGGCGGCGCCGCTGAGCTAAGCCCCTGAGGTTGCAGGCCCCCCAACGAAACGTCACCGAGTCACGTCCATTCGAGACCAATCAATGCTTCCAAGCAAGGCTTTCGCCTTCTCACTGCTGGCTGCTATTCTGGCAGTATCCTACAGAGCAAGCGCTCAAGATGCTCCGCCCGTAGAGTCCTTTCCACTCCCTGCCGAGAAGCCACCCGCGCCGCCTTCAGGTGAACCCGCACCTCTGGAGCCTTTGCCCGAAACACCGCCTGCTCAGCCCGTGCCGCCGGCCAGCGCAGAGCCCGCGCCGCCTTCCACGCCTTCCGAGCGCCCAGCGGCCCGTGAAGAGGTACGGAGCCAGGGGGCGACGGATGATTGGAATGGCCTGCTCGGGCCGTTCCAGATCGGCCCAGTGGTGGGCACCGGCCTGCCGAGCCTGATCAACTTTGGCATTGCCATCAAGCTCACACGCTACGTCGGAGCAGGAATCAACATTGGCATCATTCCGACGCTCAAGATCTCCTACTACGGACAAGCCACCCTCGCCTATCAAGAATACGATGTCTATGCTCGTGTCTACCCTTTCGGAGGCGCGTTCTTTCTAGGGACTGGTATAGGCTACGAAACGGTCCAAGGCACGCTGGCTACGACCGTCGATTTGACGGCCTATCAGCAGGGACTGCCCGCCGGGCTCCTTCCCAACTCAGTCGACTATGCGAG
>OBLT010000584.1_pt1 | contig 23563 bp, 24 predicted proteins | sample 1518721 | NCBI WGS metagenome assembly OBLT01 (sample SAMEA3539307, study PRJEB22396) | soil metagenome | biome: tundra; feature: field; material: soil | place: USA | collected 2010-05 | depth 0.15 m | reverse complement strand
GTATAGCGTTCGAACATGATGTTCTCCCTTTGCCCTAAGGCTATCGGCTGGAGTGGCCGTCCGGTTCACAAATTCATCCTGAGAGGGTCTGCGGTTTTGAGGTTTGTGCATGCCCGTCGAGGCCTTCGTTTGCGTCGACTTGAATGCGGTTGTCTCTCCCTACAGTACCTCTGAAAATGCCCTTGCCGGCTTCAGCCCAACCCGCACGTGCCTTTCCTCTAACTTCGCTGCCGGAGACCCCATGGAAACTGCACCATGCCCCGATCAGCCCTTGTGGATGGTCCGAGCATCTTGCCGGCTCGATCGTCTCTTGCGGTGTTGCTGCGATGAGACTTCCACCCTGCCCCGACAATCCGTTGGGGATGTGAACCCATCCGTCTGCAGATTGTCTACTTAATCAGATTCGTTTAGCACTCGAAAAGGTGCTTTTCATTAGACGTTTCCCGCTTGAGAAACCGTGTGAGGAGCGGCCACGAGCGGTGCAAGTCGTCCCCCTTCAAGGCGCAAGGCCCGCGTACAGCGTGCGGCCAGGTCTAGGTTATGCGTCACCAGGATTGAGGTGAGGCCGTGGGTAGCGTGCAACCGTTCGATGAGGTCGAATACGCGGCCGGCGGTGGTCTCGTCCAGGTCGCCGGTGGGTTCGTCGGCCAACAGCAGCCGAGGGTTGTTAACCAGCGCACGAGCAAGCGCCACGCGCTGCTGTTCGCCACCGGAGAGCTCGCCGGGCCGATGGTCGCTGCGATCTTCCAGACCAACCTCTCGGAGCCAATTTGCGGCCACTGCAAGAGCTTCGCGCTTTGGATTGCCACGCGCCAGCAGCGGCATGGCTACGTTCTCAAGCGCCGTAAACTCCGGCAGCAGGTAATGGAACTGCCAGACGTATCCAATCTCCCGGTTGCGAAACGCGGCCGCGTCGCGAGGAGAGAGTTTGGCCACATTGGTTGAGGCGCAGTATACAGTCCCCGCGGAGGGAGCATCAAGCGCGCCCAGAATGTGCAAAAGTGTGCTTTTGCCTGCGCCGGACTGACCGACAATGGCCACCATTTCTCCGCTCTGGACATTGAGGCTGAGATCGCGAAAAAGGGTGAGTTCGCCGCGAACAGTTTTGTAGGACTTCTGGAGGCCGCTCACGTCGATGATGGGCAGGGAGGCAGATTCCCGCAGATCTGGTGCGCTCATGGAGAGGTATCTCGCGCCGGGGACCGCTGGGATGGTTTGCGTCATCGGGTTACCGTCAATTTTACATGGCTATGGGCTGGTTCCCCGCAATGGTAAAAGGCTGGGAATTCAACCTGAGGTACCAAAGTGGGGGTTACGGATTGGGGAGAAGCAGCAGTGTTAAGGACCTCTTTGAAAGGGTCAAGGCTTTGCGGGCCGGAGAGCGGCGGGGGTTCGGGCGGGCGATGCGGCACCAGCGGTGCGGCAGACGCAGCTTGCGCGGCCGCAGACTTCAGGGATTCAGGGGTTCTGAAGCGCTTTGGAATTGAGCCGCGCAATTCGACCCCCTGGGCCGACAATGAAGGGGAGCGAAAGGGCGTTCCAGTTGCCGTCGTCGAGGGGTTGCCAGGTGCGGCCGTCGTCGCGGCTGATGTCGGAGCCATTGGTGCCGGCGGCGATCCAGAGTTTCAGCGATTCGGACCATTGGACGGTGGAACGATAGCCGTGGGGCGGGATGGTGGAGGCGTCGCACGTGAAAATAGTAGAGAGCAGTTCATTTGCGTTTCGAGTGCAAGTTGCACTCGTGCCTTCGCTCTTTTTGGGGGTTTGATAGTCCCCTCCCACTGCAATCAATACCGGGTCTACCGAATCACCATCTCGAGCGGCCAGCGAGAACCCACCTGCGGTCGGTCCGGAACGGAGTGGAAGTTCCGCGCCGCTGGTTACTGTGCACGCGTGCTTGCAAATGACTGAATTGGGGTTGTCGATGAATTCAAGCAGCTTCAGCGAAGCTGTCTTTCCCCCAACAACAAATAGAATCCACCGATGATGAGCGGTTTCAAGCAAGGACGAATTGCTTGCGGCGAAAATAGATTGCGCCGGCTTGCCATTATTGTCTGAAGCGGCAAACAGGTCATTCTTGTCGAGGCGATTCCAGGTGTCACCGGCGTCGGTGGTTCCGTAGAGCGGGAAGTGATAGAACTGCCTCACCTTCGATCGATCCAGTTCCTTCGGTGGAACCGGGTCGCCAATCATGAAAGCGGTCTTCGCGCCCGTGATTCGAATGGCATCCCAGAAGCCATCCTTGTCGAGATTGCGGAAAACGAGTTTCCACGACTTGCAGCCGTCGGTGGTTTTGTACAACCGGCTTCTGTAGCCGGGGCCGGAGGCCATGACTATGGCGGTCTGTGCGTCCCAGGCTTGGACGCCGCGGAAGTCTAACGTTGCGCCATCGGTCGCAGCGTCGGGGGTGGCGCAATGCTGCCAGTGCAGGCCGCCATCGGTGGTTTTGAACACGGCTCCGCCGGTGCCGCTGGCCCAGGCAATTGTTCCGTCAACTGAGTCGATGCCGCGCAGGCCTGCGGTGCTGCCGGAATCCTGCATCTGCCAAACCGCGTTCGCCTCCTGCGGCGTCGAGGCAATTGATTGGCCGCCCGCGGACGCGGACGCGCCAACCAGCAAAATGAATGCAGCAATGCGCATCGCCAGCAGTATAGCCCTGCGAACATGAGCCACCTCATATTTATGCAGCTGCCCTGGGTTGGGTGTCGCAGATAACAGTTCGCGAATGCAAAGCTCTCTATCTTTGAAGCCAGCAGTGATCCGGCATTCCTTCATTTCAACTTTGGCCGTGGCCGCCATCACAGCGGCTGGCGCGCGTGCTGCAACCGCTCAGCAGTCTTTCGAGCAGCGCTTTGCGGCTCATAATTCGGCCATGACCACGCTGCAACCTGCGATGGTTACGCCGCTGGTGGAGGCCGACCCGCGACTGATTCAATATGTGCGGGCATCGTGCTCGCAGGAGTACGCTGCGGCACGCACTGAGACGGTGAGCTACGGCAACGGGCGCGGCGGAGGCGTGATCGTCGGCAATCGTTTTGAATTCGACTTTTTGCCGCCAGCCTACGTCCAGCACAACAGCAGCGCCGTGGATGGGCTCAGTGACACCTCCGTTTTGGGCAAGGTGCGCATCGCATCGGGCAACGCGGAGCGCGGCAACTTCGAAGTGGCCGCGTTGTTGAGTCATAGTTTTGCCACTGGAACCTACAAGAACGGCGCGTTGACCGACACATGGACTCCGACGCTGGCGGGCGGATATGCCTTCAGGCGATTCAATGTGCAGTCTTCTCTGGGCGGAACGATGCCGACAGGAAAGATCGCGACGCAGGGACGGTCGATTGCATGGAACGCGCTGACGCAGTTCCACGCGACACCGCATGTTTGGTTTGAGCTCGAGAACAACGCGACCTACTACTTCGGCGGCAGCCACGATGGCATGATGCAAAACTTTGTGACGCCTGCGGTCTTCTACGTGGTGCGACCGAAAGAGTGGCAGCCGACGCATCCCTTCCTGATTTTCGATTGCGGGATCCAGATTGCGACTTCTGGTTTCCACACCTATAACCACAATCTGATCTCTGAGATGCGGGTGCTCTTCTAAGGTGCCGTCAGCGGCCAGCGGCTGCCGGACCGGTTGATTCGGCCAGCCAGGTGTGAGGTAGATCACATGGCTGCCAGCTTGAACGCTTTTAGTCTGGTTCAGACTGTGAACAAAATCAGAACAACTTCCCTTTCTGCCCCGGCCGTCGTGCTGTTTGCCTGCGCGGGTGGAGGGGGTGGGCAGCAATCGGTCTACGAGCGAATGAGGGAGCAAAACACGAATATGATACCGCTGCAACCGGCGTGGATGGGGCCGCTGATCCAGTCTGACTCACGGCTGACTCAATCGGCGCGGGTCTCGTTCTCGAACTCTTACACATTTGCGCGTACGCACACGGTGAACTACGGCAACTGGCACACGGTGAATTTTCTGGCAGGCAATCGAGTGCAAATCAATCTGGTCGCGCCGCCGTATATCCAGAACCACTCGGCAGCGATATAGGACGGATTTGGGGACGCGAGCGCGGAGGGGAAATACCGGATCGCTTCAGGGAATGCCGCGCACGGAAACTTTGCGGTGACTGCGATGCTGACCGAGAGCTGGCCCACCGGCAGCTACGAGAACGGCGCAGCGACGGCAGCGTATTATCCTACGTTGGCCGCTGGACGCATGTGGGGCCGCTTTGACAAGCAGACGACGCTGGGCGGCGCGCTTCCGACGGGAAGGATCTGGGAGCAAGGGCGGCAGATCGGCTAGAAGACTACTGGGCAGGTGCTGGCTGGGCGGAATCTGTGGCTGGACGTTGAAGACAATGCAACGTTCAATTACGGCGGACCGTTTGACGGCAAGACGGAGAATTTCTTGACCCCGGCATTCTTCTACGTCCTGCGGCGCATGGAGTGGAAACCGACGCATCCGATTTTTGCTGTGGGTGGCGGGATGCAGATCGCGACATCGGCATTCCATGCCTACAATCACAATCTGATTCCGGAGTTGCGGATGCTGTTCTAGAACCGGCAGGGCGTTGACGTTGCAGGGGAACGTCACGGAATGGAAGCCAAAGAAATGTTAGAATTCCGCCAATTCCCCAAACTCAGAGTGGATGGAGGACTTCAATGAGGTTGATGCGCAAAACTGCGATCGCTGTTTTGGGGTTTCTTGGTATCTCCGCGATCGTGGGAGCCGTCCCGCTGATCCTGCATCCATCAGGCTGGCCGGGATTGTCGCTGAGCCTTTTGGAACATTCACCGTTTCACTCTTTTCTAACCCCCGCAATCATTCTGTTGCTGGCGAACGGGGTGTCGAGCCTTGTGGTGCTGTGGCTCACGCTGCGGCGGCAACCAGGATACGGCTGGATTGTGGCATTCCCCGGATGCGTGGTGTCGGGGTGGATCATTTCAAAGACGATCATGTTCAGAGAGGTGGCCTGGCTCCCCTATCTCTACTTGAGCGTTGGTCTCGTGCTGATCGTGTTAGGGGTGGAATTGACGCGAAGCACGAGCGCGCGAGCACATGCTGCTGCGCATTAAGCGCGCATGTCTTAACTTCCGTCTTGACCTTGAGGCGGCGCGGGCGCAAGACTAGATCAACCAGAAGACAATCAGGCGTTGAAAGGCGGACCGGTGGCGGGCCAGACAAACGGCGAAGTGTACGCACAGGCGGAAAACTACGGCCTGCACGCGGGCGTGCTGGGGCCGCTGGAAACGCTTGCGCAGTCGGTGTCTGCCATGGCGCCGTCGACTTCGCCTTCGCTGACTATCCCTCTGGTGTTTGCACTGGCGGGGAACGCGACCTGGTTTGTGTATCTGCTGGCCACAGGGGCTACGCTGCTGGTGGGCTTTTGTGTGAGCCGGTTCGCACGGCTGTCGGCATCGCCGGGATCGCTCTATAGCTACGCGGCGGACACGCTGCCGCCGGTTTTCGGCGTCGTGGCCGCGTGGGGACTGCTGATGGCTTATCTGGCTACTGGAGCATCCGTGGCTGGTGGAGGGCTCTATTACTCTGGCGTACTGTGCCAGCAATTCTTCCACTGGACGCCGCCTGCGCTGCCAACGCTGGCAGTGATTTGCCTGGCGGCGGGGTGGGTTGCTTATCGAGATGTGAAGCTGTCTGCCGAGTTGATGCTGTGGATTGAGGTGATCTCAGTGAGCCTCATTCTGATTGTGCTGGCGGTCATGGTGTTTCACTTCGGGTTTCAACTCGACCTTGATCAGATGAAGCTGAAGGGTGCATCGATATCGGCATTGGGCCCGGCACTAGTGTTGGCGATGTTCACGTTTGTGGGGTTTGAGAGCGCGACCACGCTTGGAAACGAGGCGCGTGAGCCGCTGAAGACCATTCCGCGCGCAGTGCTGCAATGCGCGATTTTGGCGGGTGTGTTCTTCATGCTGTGCTCCTACTCTGAAGTGCTGGGTTTCCGGGGCACATCGACGATGCTCAGCGATTCCACCAGCCCGATGCACCTGCTGGCGAACAAGGTGGGCGTATCGCTGCTTGGCGTAGGCATTGACATCGGCGCGGCAGTGGCCATGTTTGCCTGCGTGCTGGCGTGCACAACAGCTGCCGCAAGGGTGCTGATGCGCATGGCACACGGGAAGCTGCTGCCGAAGGCGCTTGAATGGACGAGCAAACGTCATGGAACGCCGGGCGTGGCCGTCGCGGTGTCGGTGGGCCTGATGCTTGTGACCACCGCGGCGCTTTCCCTGCGCGGGGTTGCTGGATCGGATATGTACGACTGGCTTGGGTCGCTGTCAGTGTTTGGATTTCTGACGGCCTATGCGCTGGTGGCTGCGGCGCTGCCTTTTGCACGGCGGGTGCTTGGCCAGCACTCGCACTGGGTAACTGGGTTGAGCGTGCTGACCGTGCTGGTGATGATGTTGATCGTGATCTTCGACTTGCGGTCGGCGACCGATGCGGATCACGCGCGGATCCCGTGGATTTATCTGGGGTATATTGCAGCGGGCGTAGTCTGGTATGGGGTGAGGCGAAGAGTAGTGGTTAGTGGTCAGTGAACAGTGATCAGTTCCCTTCTCCTTTAATCTTCGCCTATGTCCTCGTTCCATACTTCTGGGTGGGCAGCAGTATAGGCTTCCATCATTTTGCGGCAGTCAGCATTGTCGAGATCGATGACGTTGACGCCGTTTTCGCGTAGCCAGTCGAGACCTCCAGCGAAGGTGCGGCTTTCGCCTACGACGAGGGTGCCGATGCGGAACTGGCGCACGAGGCCGCTGCAATACCAGCATGGGGCCAGGGTCGTGACCATGACCAGGTCGCGATAGCTGCGCTGTCGGCCGGCGCGGCGAAAAGCGTCGGTCTCGCCGTGCACGCTGGGATCGCCCTGCTGCACACGGCGATTGTGGCCGCGGCTCACCAGTTCGCCGGCCTTGGTAAAGAGGGCGGCACCGATGGGGATGCCGCCTTCAGCCAGGCCGATGCGTGCCTCTTCAAGCGCTACCGCCAACATCTGTTCGTACAATTCCAGTTCGGACACAGGCAACCTCTGATCTCAAGGATAAGCGACGAGGAGTGCGGTTGGTGCTACTCGAACTTATAGCCGTGGTTGGGAACGTAATCGAATTTCACCAGGCCGTCGCGGCAGTCGATGTGCATGGTGAGTGTTTTCAGGATGCCTCAGCCAATCGCGCCCGATATCTGCGTCCCGGCGGCCCTGGACTGGCCCGTGAGATGGCAGGCCTTTATTTGAAGGAATCGATGCTCTTCAGGCGGACGGGGCTGCCAGGTGAGCTTCCAGCACTTGAAGAAACCGCGCAAGCCAGGCAGGATGCGCCGTCCATGCCGGCCCGGTGACGAGTTTGCCGTCTACGACCGCATCGAAGAAGTCCACCTGGACAAAGGTTCCCCCGGCAAGTTCCACTTCGGGCGCGCAGGCAGGGTACGCATTGAGTTTGCGGCCCTTCAAAATGCCCGCGGCCGCAAGCAACTGCGGACCATGGCAGAGCGCGGCGATGGGTTTGTTGGCATGGTCGAAGTAGCGAACGATTTCAAGCACACGGGCGTTGAGCCGGAGGTATTCCGGCGCGCGCCCGCCGGGAATCACCAGGGCGTCATAGCTGGCGGCGTTAATTTCGTCAAAGGTTGCGTTGAGCACGAAGTTGTGGCCACGCTTCTCGGTGTAGGTCTGGTCGCCCTCGAAGTCATGAATGGCTGTGCGGACAAATTCGCCCTTCTTCTTGCCGGGGCAGACAGCATCGACCTTATGGCCGACCATCTGCAGGGCCTGAAAGGGAACCATGATCTCGTAGTCTTCAACGAAATCGCCGGCGAGCAGCAACAGTTTTGCGGGTCTCATCGCCTATACCTCCGCTACAAGTTTGCCACTGGCGGGGCGGGCTTGTCCTGGAGTTTTGCACCGATCGCCGACCAGATCGCCTGGCGGGGTCAAGGTGCCGGACAGATTGGAATGGGGACCACGAACGAATACTTTGGCGAGGTAGCGCTTACAGGTGAACGAGTCCGCGTTGCAGCGCAGTGACGACTGCTTGCGTCCGGTCACTCACATTGAGGCGCAAGAGGATGACGCTGACATGGCATTTGACGGTGGACTCCATGATGCCGAGCTCGGTTGCAATCTCCTTGTTGCTCTTCCCGCCGGCAATCAGCTTGAGCACTTCGAGTTCGCGCGCGCTGAGTTCAGAGTTGGGAATGCGTGACGAGAGGGCGCGAGTAACGGGAGGAGGAAGAAACCGCCCGCCAGCCTGCACGCGACGCAATGCACTGACCAGCGCATCATGAGGCATTCCCTTGATGATGTAGCTGCGGGCTCCTGCTGCCAACGCCTGGTGAATATCTTCATCGCCCTCATATGTCGTGAGCACGACGAATTTGGCATTCTTGTGCCGGGAGACGAGCGTCCGAATTGCCTCGACGCCGCTGATCCCGGGCAGGCGCAAATCCATGAGGGTGATGTCGGGAAGATGCTTCTCAAAGAGTTCGATCGCTTCTTCGCCACTACCGGTGGGCAACCGCGGTCATGTCAGGCGTAGCTTCAATAATGGCGGAAATCCCGATGCGCATGATGGGGTGGTCGTCTACCACGAGGACTCGGATTTTAGTTGCCGATTTCATTGCCGCCCGCTCGTCCATTGCTTCGCTCCGTCATGCATTTGTTCCACTTCCCCAGCGAATCGTGTGCGCTATGGAGGCGAGTGGTCGAAGACGGAGATCACCGGGAGGACGTTTCCCTGCTGGTCAAAAAAGCTGCGCTTGAGCAAACCGCCCTGAGCCGCCGGTTCCCACCAGAATACGACTTGGCCGAGACCATTGGGGATGGCGCGGACTGCGGCGTCAACAGCGGCCAGGAAGTCACTTTGCCCCTCAGGGCTCTCAGGGAAGTCTGCCTTCCTCCCAGCCATTTCGCCGGGCACCCAATTGTAGGCAGCTTCCACAACGATGATCGGCCGGATATAACGCAGAGCAAGATGATTGAGGTTGACGCGCAGGTTAGCTATGTCTCCATGCCACATGGGGTAGTAAGAGAGGCCTATTACATCGAAAGGAACATGCCGGGCAATGATTGCATCGAAGAAGGAGACCGCGGCGGCATAGTCGCCGCTGCGATCGATGTGGATCATAATACGCGGAATGGGACCATGACCGCTGCCCGCTTTTACGCCCCGGATTCCAGCCTTTACCAGGTCAGCGAAGTTGTCCCAGTTTCCGGGCAGCTTGCTGTCGGGCCAAAGCATTCCATTGGTGATCTCATTGCCCACCTGGACCATGTCTGGCGGTACGCCCGCGCGGCGGAGGGTGGCGATGACGTCGCGAGTGTATGTAAAGACCTGATGCGTGAGTTGCTTGTGGTTGAGGCTGCTCCACGCGGCGGGGGTCGGCTGCTTACCGGGATCGGCCCAACTGTCTGAATAGTGCAGATCGAGAAGGAATCGGAAGCCCAACTTTTTGGCACGCTGGGCCAGAGCCAACGTGTAATCGAGATTGTTCGGCAGACGATCGACACTTGCGGCGGGGTCGTGAAAGAGGCGAAGACGAACCCAGTTGTAGTGGTGGTCGTGCAGAATTGCCAGCACATCCTTTGGCTGTCCATTTTCCTTGAAGGCCACCCCCTTCCGTTCGCTTTGGGCGAGAAAGGAAACATCCGCTCCAACGGCATAAGTCTGCGTGACCCCGGCAGGACAAGTGCTGCAGGCGAGTGCGGCAAGCAGGATCGAGTTGAAAAGAGCACGCATTGCGTTTGATTGGTTCCGATCTTTGATCAACGTGCTTGAAGCGCTTGGATCATCGAATTTTCTCGCCGGCAGAGCGGAATCGGCGCGCACTGAGAGCCGCCGGCTAATGACTGCAACCACCAATCACGAGCTGGTATTCCGGCACAAGGCGAATCGCGTTCAGTTTATCGATCTGTCCATTGCCGGCGAAGTCCGGGAGACGTGGAATCTCCAAATTGACGGGCGCGTCCTTACGAAGTGGAAGGATGCTCAGTTCAAATCTGCTCGCGTCTTTGGAAGTGAGAAAACGATTCAGCCCGATGAACCAGGGCTCACCGAAATAGAAATCATCGGTCAACAAGTGGTGATTCGCATAGAACCTTGCTACATCGCCCTGGTAATCCACTTCAAGAAACAGCTCGCTGAGGTTTTCCATGGCGCCGGGCGGCGCCACGACCGTCCATTTGGCGGCCTGGGCGAACTCGGCCTCTGGTGGGGCCTGAGCGACTCCGTGTGGACGCCAGGAAAAACGGCCCCAGGCTTCACAGGAGCAGCGTCGCCCGCAGGTTGAGCAAGGTGGTATTCAAGATGGATGCTGCGCTCCTGGGCCGCTGCTGTAAATGAAGCAGCCTGGGATGAGTTGGATGTTTGCGCCAGGGACAGGCTGGCCTGAAGAGGAGCGACAGGTGGAGGCTCATGCTAAAAGCGAACTGCGGTACGCCGCGAGAACGAAGCCAGATGCGCCCGGGCTGCGCTTCGGCGTCGCTGAAAAAGTCCTGCGCTGTGAAGAGTAGATGGTCTGACCCGTCGATGTGCACTTTCCATGCATCCTCTGCATCCTTCTGGGTGAGAAGGACAATGCGCAGGCTCTTGCCTTCGCGTGAAACCAAATCGATGGAAGAGGCGAGCCCCGGTGCGAGTCCGCGCACGTATTCGGTGCCAGATTCAGTGGTTGTTTCGCCACTGGAGGCATGCAAGGTACGAATGCCCGCGACGTCGAAGGCAAACTCGGCCGGTATCGCAACAACCGCGACGGCACCTTTACCGATGTCACCGAGCAGGCAGGGTTGATCGACGCTGGATGGGCTGTTGGTGTTTGTGTAGGCGACTATAACAACGATGGGTTCGAGGACCTGTTTGTTACCTATTTTGGACAGAACAAACAATATCGCAAAAATGCGAACGGAACATTTACCGATGTCACCGAACATGCAGGACTGGGCTCATCCGCGGTAAGCTTCGGCTCCAGTTGCACGTTTGTGGATTACAACCGCGACGGCTGGCTCGATCTCTTTGTCTCAAACTACGCGGACGTTGACCTTGCCAAGATGCCAACACCCTCTCTGGAGCGGCCAAATTGCAATTTTGAAGGGGTTCCGGTCAACTGCGGCCCCAGCGGACTCCCGCTGCCTGAGCACTTGCTCTATCGCAACAATGGCAACGGCACATTCACCGATGTTTCAAAAGAGTCGGGTGTGGCAGCCATGCACGGATCCTGCGGATTGACGGCCGCGGCCTTCGATGTGGATGAAGACGGATGGCCCGACATTTTTGTCGCGTGCGACTCAACCCCCAGCATGGTGTTGATGAACAATCGCGACGGCACGTTTCGCGAGGAAGCCTTGTTGCGCGGGCTTGCTCTGAGTGACGATGGGAAAGAGTTGGCCGGGATGGGAGTGGGCATTGGAGATTACGATTGCGATGGCAAGCTGGACGTGCTGCGGACTCACTTCATGAACTAGGCCACCGGACTCTATCACAACATGGGCAGCGGAGAATATGAGGATGTGACCGCGAAGGCCGGACTGATTCATGAGCGGCGCTTTGTCAGTTGGGGAGCAGGTTTGCTGGACTTGGACAATGATGGCAATCCCGATATCTTTCTGGTCACTGGCCAGGTGTATCCGGAGCTCGAACCAGTGAATCCAAAATATCCGCGCAAGGGGCCCCGCATCCTCTTTAGAAACCTGGGCAACGGGACCTTCAGCGAACTCCAAACAGATGATCAGCCGGCGCTGGCTGCGCGCTTCGCCAGCCGCGGATGCGCATTTGGCGACTTCGACAACGATGGGGATCTGGACATTCTCATCATGAATCAGAATGATCCGCCGTCGCTGCTGCGCAACGACGCTCCGCCACAGAATCACTGGATCAAGATTCGACTTCACGGCACGAAAAGCAACCGCAGTGCGATCGGAGCGCGGGTGACGGTGCGCAGCGGAGGCAAAGTCCAGGTACAGGAGTTGATGAGCCAGTCAAGCTACGTCTCCAGCAATGACCCTCGTCTCCACTTTGGGCTGGGCGCGGCGGAGAAAGCCGAGTTGGAAATCCGCTGGCCCATGGGGAGCGTTGAAGTGCACAAGGATGTCCCCGCCAACCGACTCATCACGCTCGTCGAAGGATCGCCCGATCTGAAGGCGGAGAAACTGATACCGGCTGCTCAAGCAAAGACCGCCCACAAACGATGAGCCTGCCTTGGTTGCAGGGCCATGAAGTGGAGTGTGACCGCTGGGCGGATTGCATTGTTGCTTCCGAGTTCCCGGCGAGTAGACGTTCCTACTCGAAGGCATTAAGATGAAGCGCGAATCCTATGCGAAAAAGAACCTGGTTTGCGATATCTGCCCTTACATTCCTTCCGGTTGGGCTTTCCTGCCAGAGCCAGCAGGATCCCGTGGTCATTTCCGTCGACGCTGCACACCCGGGAGCCGCGATTTCACCATCCATGTTTGGCATCTTCTTTGAAGACATCAACTTCGCAGCCGACGGCGGACTTTATCCAGAACTGGTGAAGAACAGATCGTTTGAATTCTCTGAACCGCTGACCGGATGGCATGAGGTACTTGGCTTCAGCAAAAAGGGACTCGATCCCCCCAAAGGGGAGCTCAGCGTACGGACTGAAAATCCGCTGAACCCGTCCAATCCGCACTATCTCAAGGTCCGCGCTTACGAAACTGGGTACGGGTTCTGGAACTCCGGATTCCGCGGAATCGGCGTGGAAAGCGGCGCCGAATACCGGTTCTCCGCGTATGTTCGGAGCGGCGGACCAAAGGCCATCCGGTTCACCCTCACGGATGGGAGCGGCCATGAAGTCGGAAGCGGGAAGCTGGAAGGATTCGACGACCATTGGAAACGGTATGAGACCGTCGTGCGGACAACCGCGACCGTTCAGCACGCGCAGCTGAATATTTTCGTCGACGAAACAGGGCAAGTCGATCTCGACATGGTCTCGCTTTTTCCTGTGGACACATGGAAGCAGCGTCCCAATGGGCTGCGCAAAGACATTGTGCAGCTGCTTTATGATCTGCATCCCGGCTTCCTTCGCTTCCCCGGAGGTTGCATCGTTGAAGGCCGCCAGCTGGCAACGCGCTATCGCTGGAAGACCACGGTGGGGGATATTGCTCAAAGGCAAACCATCATCAATCGGTGGAACGATGAATTCGACCAGAGGCCGGCTCCGGACTACTTCCAGTCATTCGGGTTGGGATTCTATGAATACTTCCAGTTGGCCGAGGACATTGGCGCCCAACCGTTGCCAATCCTGAACTGCGGCATGGCCTGCCAGTTCAATTCAAGTGAGACGGCCGCGCTCAATCAACTCGACGAATATGTGCGCGACGCGCTCGACCTGATTGAATTCGCAAACGGTCCGGCGACTTCGCCATGGGGTAAGTTGCGCGCGCAAATGGGGCATCCGGAGCCGTTTCATCTGACGATGATTGGAATAGGCAACGAGCAATGGGGAGAGCGCTATGTGGAGCGCTACAAGGTATTTGCGGCTGCTTTGAAGACCCAACACCCAGAGATCAAGCTGGTTGTCGCAGCCGGCCCTCTTCCATCGGGCGAGCCATTTGAAAGCATGTGGTCGACCTGGCGGACACTGAAGGCAGACATCGTGGACGAACACTATTACATGAGCCCGGAGTGGTTTCTTGCCAACACCGGTCGCTATGACCACTACGACCGCTCAGGACCCAAGGTCTTTGCCGGCGAGTATGCCGCGCAAACCGCAGGAATGACGAGGCCCGACAACCGGAATAATTGGAAGTCTGCAATCACTGAAGCGGCTTTCATGACCGGACTCGAGCGCAATGGCGATGTTGTGCAGATGGCCTCCTATGCGCCGCTGATGGCGCATGCGGATGCATGGCAGTGGAAGCCTGACGAGATCTGGTTTGACAACCTACATTCGTACGGCACTCCGGACTACTACGTCCAAAAGGTCTTCGCCAATAACACCGGGACGCGCATTGTTCCTGTATCACCGCAAGCGGATGGTGGTCTGTATACGAGCGCGTCACTCGACGAGCGCAGCCATGAATACATCTTGAAGGTAATCAACTACGCGACCACTTCAAGGCAGGCAGAGATCAGATTGAATGGGATTCGTCCGTCTGGGATTGCCAGGGTTACCACACTGACAAGTGCAGACCTGAGTGCCGAAAACAGCTTTGAGTACCCGTCAGCGGTATCACCTGAGTCCTCGACGATGGACGTGACTTCAGCTGTGATTCCGGTCCAGTTGCGGCCCTATTCAGTGAACATCTATCGATTCCCTGCTCAGTAGCAGGTGTAATGGCATAACTTTTGGCGTCCCAGATGAAGGAGTTTCCGAGATCCCTGCATCTGGACCAATGGCGAGCCCCGCATCAAACTGGGCTGGAGTATGGGACAGCGCTCCGGGCATCGCGCAGGGCAATCGCCCACCAATTCAATCGCGCAAGCAGAACCTCCATAGACCGATGGAACGCTCGGGGTCCCTCAACGCACCAACAGCGTCGAATTGCTCCCAGGCGCTTGCAAAGCTGACCGAGTCTCGGATCGTCACAGCGTGTAGTTCCGCGAACACCAAACGCAACTGCTCCACTGCGCGCAATCCTCCGGAGATTCCACCATAAGAAACAAATGCAACAGGTTTGGCATGCCATTCGACGCCGCTCGAATCGATAAGTGTCTTCAAGGGCGCAGGATACCCGTGGTTATATTCAGGAGTTACGACAATGAAGGCATCTGCATCTGCCAGCCGTTGTTGCAGTGAGCGCGCGGCGGGTGCATTGGCCGAATCTGTGTTGGACGGCGCTGCCGGGTCGATCACATCAACTAAGAAGTTGCCTCGCCTGGCAACCTGTTCAGCAGTCCAGCGCCCGACCGTGTCGCAAAACCGCCCGTGGCGGGTGCTCCCATAAATGGCGGCAACTCTGATCTTGTTGGCCATATTCCTCGCAGTCCAGGGGCATTTACAGGACCTGTACGAAAAGCGTATAACCTCAAGTAACCTTGAGGTCAAGAGAAACCTTGATGAATGATCCTGTTCCAGGCCGCATCGCCCTAGAACTTTCAGTAGGTCAGGTTGCTGAACGCAGTGGCGCGGCGGTTTCTGCCCTCCACTTTTACGAATCCAAGGGGCTGATCAAGAGTTGGCGCAATCAGGGAAACCAACGACGCTACGCTCGTGAAGTGCTTCGGCGAGTTGCGGTGATCAAGGTGGCTCAACGCGCGGGTATCCCTCTGGCTTCCATTCGCAAAGCTCTAACGGCTCTACCTGGCGGCCGAACACCAACGGCAGAAGACTGGAAGAAGTTGTCATCAAGGTGGAAAGCTGATCTGGATGATCGGATCAGCCGATTGACGCGGCTCCGCGATCAGTTGGATGGCTGCATCGGATGTGGTTGCTTGTCGCTGGGGATCTGTCCTCTTCGCAATCCATGGGATGAGTTATCGGCACAGGGTCCAGGACCCCGGTTGCTCGAACCAGATTTGTGACCGAAAGAGCCTGCTGCTTAAGACAGTGACAAACGGTTCCCTCTGCCTGCGACGGGCCGGGAAAGCATTCATGCCTGGCGCAGATTATTTCACTGTTTCATCACCACTTCGAGGTTGTTCAAGGCCGCGGAATCAGCTGCAAGCCTCTAAGACGGAGCCAGCTTCAATGACTCTCAAATCTCCCATAGCCCCGGGCGATTCATCTATGATTGCGCCGGTGCCCCGCGAAGGGTTTGTCTGAACTGGAAAGAGGGTGGATCGGATGCGCTGGAATTTGTGCAGAACTGTGTTTGTTTGGCTGGTGGTGATGGTTTTATCGTCGTTTTTGTATTCGCAGACTGGGAGCGGTGCTGAAAGAGCTTACTCGTTTGTCGATCCGCTGTCTGGTAGCAGCGAGGGAGGCAATACATTTCCCGGCGCGACCGTTCCGTTCGGCATGGTCCAGTGGTCTCCAGACACCACAGCGGATGGGTGGTATCGATATAAAGATCAGACGTTGCGCGGGTTCAGCCTCACACACGTGAGCGGAGCGGGATGTTCGATTTATGCCGATGTGCCGGTGCTGGGGCTGGTGGGATCCGTTGAGGATTCGGGTAAGATTCCGGCTGAAATCGTAAGCGGCTTTTCGCATGACAAGGAAGTTGCAAGTCCCGGCTATTACAGCGTTGTCACTGCGGATGGAATCAAAACGGAACTTGCAGCAAGCGAACGCTCTGGCATAGCTCGAATCACATTTCCTCAGGGCCAATTGCACACGGTTCTTATCAAGGTCAGCGACAGCGCAAACGTAAAGGACTCAGGGCGCGCGCACGATGAGACCGAGGTCCAGGTGCGCGCGGACGGCACCATCGTAGGCCAAGTGGAGAGCGGTGGGTTCTGCGGCACGTTGGACAACTACACCCTTTATTTTGTGATGTCATTTCAAGGGAAGACTCAAACGCACGGAGCCTGGACAGATGTTGTGCAACCGGGTGCAAGCTCTGCGAAAGGGCATCGTGCCGGCGTATACGTGGCGTTCCCTGCGAGTAGTGAGCCGGTCGTTTTGAAGGCTGGGATTTCATTTGTGAGCGTGGAGAACGCTGAAGCGAATCTGCACGCGGAGATAAGCGGATGGGACTTTGATGCAGTGCGCAAACAAGCGCGGGACCGGTGGGTGGCGGCTTTGGGACGCGCACAGGTGGATGGCGGTAGCCCAGACGATCTGCGTATTTATTACACCGCGCTTTACCATATGTTCCTTTCACCGAACGTCTTCAGCGATGTAAATGGCGATTACATCGGGTTTGACGGCAAGGTACGTCGGCTTCGTACAGGCGAGGAACAGTACGCTAACTTCTCTGATTGGGATATCTACCGGAACACCATTCAACTGCAGGCATGGCTCGATCCAGAGCAGACGAGTCAAAAGCTGCAATCGCTGGTCCGCGACGCGGAGCAAAGCGGTTGGCTGCCAAGGTGGCCGGTGGCAAACGACGTGAGCTACATCATGGGCGGGGATTCGCCTGCCAACGTGATTGCTTCAGGCTATGCATTTGGAGCGCGCTCGTTTGATGCAGCCGGTGCGTTGAGATTTATGGTGCACGCCGCCACGAAATCCGGGACAGGGCCACATGGAGGATCGGAAAGACCGTATCTGGACGAGTATTTAAAGAACGGCTACATAGCCGTGGGCACAGATGGCATGCGGGAATCAGCTGCGTCGATCGGCCTGGAATATGCGAGCGCAGATTTTGCGACGTCAAGGCTCGCAGATACGCTTGGCGATCACGACGACGACGCCACGTTGCTGAAGCACTCCGGGAGCTGGCGAAGTATTTTTGATCCGGAAAGCCGGTTGATTCGCCCGCGGTTGGCCGATGGAAGCTTTGTGAAGGGGTGGGACCCAGAGCACTTGATGCCGCGACATCATAGCTGGGATGTGGCGAATCAATTCGGTTTTGAGGAGGGATCTTCGCTTCAGTATTCGTTGATGATTCCCTTTGATTATGCAGGTGTGATGGCTGCGATGGGTGGAGACGAGCAAGAACTGCCAAGACTGGAGAAGTTTTTCAGCACAACCACAGGGTGGGGCGTACCGGGGTTTACGGTGGGGAATGAGCCCGATTTTTGTACGCCCTACGTCTACCTATGGACGAGCCAGCCATGGAAGGTGGCAGAGGTCGTCGACAAGACTCGGCGAGAGGCGTTTCACACCGGGCCCGCGGGAGTGCCCGGAAACGACGACCTTGGAGCTACCTCTGGGGTATACGTTTGGAGCGCGCTGGGGCTTTATCCTGTGATCCCGGGAGTAGGTGCGGTGGCGCTGGGTAGTCCGCTCTTCAAGCATGCTCTTCTGGAGATCGGGGGAGGGAAACGGCTGGAGATCGACAGAAGTGGTGAGGGGATCTATGTGCAGTCGGCACGGTTGAATGGAAAGGCGCTGAACTCTGCATGGCTTCCGCTAGACAGACTGAATGCGCAGATCAACCGGCTGCAGTTTGTGATGGGGACCACGCCGAATCGGAGTTGGGCAACTGGCGACGCGGACAGGCCACCATCGTACAAGGGCACAGACGAGAGATAACAGACCGGATGAGAAGGCTGTTCTGCCTGAAAAGCGATACGGAACGCCATCTTGCCGCAATCTTGATATACTTTTGTGGTTGGGCTTTGTGGCGCGCGAGCTGTCTATCGTGCCTGTAAGGCTTGCAATGGGTTGCGAGCAGAACGGCTTGACGGTGGCTGGATTGCCGTGTGGCCGCGCAATTCATATGGATCGTCGCTTGAACAGTGGACTACATAGTCTATTGCAAGTTATTGATTGATTAGGGCGGGAGTAGTTCAGTGGCAGAACGTCAGCTTCCCAAGCTGAATGTCGCCGGTTCGATCCCGGTCTCCCGCTCCAACACCTGAGAGTTGATCACAACCTGCCCAGATGAACCGCGGAGCCGACACCTCCGGCGGATGCAACATTGATGCGAATCGATTCCGGTGAAAAAGTTGGGAAGTCCCTGATCATTCGGTGTCGGGGTTGGGGAGAATGATATTCCTCACAATCTCATCCATTTCGCCGCAGGCTGCGATAAAAGCTCGCAAGGTCCTTCTGGTGGAGCCGAAGGTGTCAAACTCCTGATGTGACAAACCGCCTTCGGTGTAGGCACGCTGGAAATCGGGAAACTTGTGCAGGAGAGTGTCTACAATCTTTGGATCAACGGGGTTTTGCATCCGAGGAATCACTTCAATATCACTGGCGTTATAGCGGTGCTGCCAGGCGCACGGTGGTGAGATGACTACGTCGCCGCCAATAAACTCGCTCCAATGCATGTGATTGCGGAACGCGGCGGAAAGAAGGCGCAGCCGGTATCCCCGTTCACGGTAAAGTGCATAGGCTTTCTTGAAGACTGCGATCCCAGCCCACTCAAGATATCCGGGATCGACGGAAAGCTTCTCCTTCTCCATGACGATTTTGAGCCAATCATCGAGGCGTCCGACCATGATGGTGCAGACCGGCCCCATCGTGGAGATGTCCAGCCCTTCTGCTTCCCTCCTGCTCAGACCGCGCTCCACAGCTTCTGCCACTGCGATGGCCTGGGGCAATGTGAAGCTGACCGTGGCGTTGATGCTGATGCCAAGGCGGGTAGCTTCTTCAATGGCGACAATGCCGGCAGACGTCGCTGGAATCTTCACGATCATGTTGGGGGTGAGTTTGTTGAAACGGATCGCCTGGGCAAGGATGGCTTCAGAGTTGCGATAGAGGCGCGGATCAGTCTGGATGGAAAGGCGGCCGTTGCGCCCATGATGCTGATCGAAGATCGGCTTGAGCAGCTTTGCCGCATTGGCCGACATTTCTTCGACAATCTTCCAGGCAATTTCATCTTCCGTAGCTTGTGGGTAGGCTGCAGCCAAGGCTTTGATGCGGCCGCTCCAGGTGGGCATTTCGCTCTTGAGAACGGAGACCACGATGGACGGATTGCAAGTGGCTCCGACGGCGCCATGTTCGATGGAATACGAAAGCTCTTGGATGGAGGCCGAATCGTTCCACAGACAAGTGGGCGTAGTCTGCGTCATTTGGAAAAGCGAGCTCTTGTATTCGACCGTCGAATTGACTTCAGCCATACACCCTCCATCGAATGCACACGTGTGCGCCGGAATCATACCATTCCCTTACGAAATGGGGCAAGGCAACTGAACGGCAGCCAGATACCGCGATCCACCTTAAAGACGCTGATGAACGCGTTCAGGTTGAATCGTGCGACAACCTGCACCAAGGGAAGGCCAGCATACCCAAATCATGACGTTTAAGGCTTCTTCTTGCCTTTGGATTGCTGGGGCTCACGCGGTTTTACGCGGGCTGTCGATTCTCTGACAATCAACTCAGAATCAATCCTGATCTTTACTTCTGACTCTTCACCTGAGATGAGGAGCAGAAGATGGTCCATCGCGAGTTGCCCCATGCGCCTCATCGGCTGGCGAACAGTGGTCAGCGGAGGTTGAGTGTAGGACGCAATAAACAGATCGTCGAAGCCAGTTACGGAGATGTCTTCGGGGACGCGCAGCCCGTGCATGCGAATGGAACGCATGGCCCCCAGCGCGGACATGTCGTTGTAGCAGCAGACGGCGGTTGGCGGCCGATGCAATGCCAGCAGAGTATCCATCGCGCGCATGGCAGCTTCCGGTTTGCCGTCGCCATGCACCACTAACTCTGGGAGAAACGGGATGCCAGCGGCGTCAAGGGCCGCACGGTAACCGGCGAACCGCTCCACATCCGATTGATAGCCAAACTGGTCGCCCAGGTACGCGATGCGTCGATGGCCCAGGCCGGCCACATGTGCTGCCACGGCCTGAGCGCCTTCAAGATTGCGAATCATGACGGAATGAACAAATGCACCCGGGTACTGATCATTCACGAGGATGATGGGGACGCGCATTTGCGACAGCATAGGCAGATAGAGTGCCCCCACACGTGAAGAAGTGACGATGATGCCGTCCACCCTGCGCTCGGCGAAATACTGCACAACTCGCTTTTCGCGCTCCGGATCTGCATTGGAGTCGGCCAGGAATACGCTGTAGCCATGGTCGTTGGCGGTTTGCTCAATGCCGCTGACCACCTCGCTGGTGAAGGGATCGGCGACTGTTGTCACAACGAGTCCAATCGTCCGCGTCTGCCTGGTAACCAGCCCGCGGGCGACGGCGCTGGCTCGGTATCCCGAATCCTCTGCAATTTTGCGGATTCTTTCGGCGGTCTTGGCATTCACCAGGGGGCTGAACTGGAGAGCGCGGGACACAGTGGGATGGGATACCTGAGCGAGCCTGGCAATGTCTTTGATGGAAGGCTGGTGTAGGGCGCGCTTAGATCCGGGGCGAGCCACTTTTGTAACTTTGCCATCACCTTCGTCAATCATTGCCCACGCACTCCACGGCCCGGATTCTGCAGCGCCGGCAGCCTGACCAGTGCGCCGGACGGTTATTGTCTGGATAAGACTAGCTCATCCACGGAGTTCAAGATAGTCAATGGTGGCCATGTCTTCCTTCTTGATGGAGCCGCGCATGGCTCCGGCTACAATCTCCTGCGCCAGAAGGCCGTCGCGATGCGTGATGGGAAACGGGAGGGCCCGTCGGCAACACTCGAGGAAGGTTTTGAGCTCTTCCTTATAGGCCTCGCCAAAACGGTCAATGAACTCCGGCAGCGGCTGCTCATATCGGCGCATGGAAAAGGTCTTGCAGGCGATGGGTTGCTTGGACTCCCGAGTTCCGTAGGCTTCTACGATGACTTCCAGGAGCTTTTGGTTGAATCGCCCGATGTGAATCTGGCCCTTCTCACCAAAGATCAATGTTTCACCACGATAGCCGGAGACATGATTACGGGTGACTTGAAGCTGGCCGATCAGTTCATCTCCGAAATCAAGCAGCATCAAAGCGTCGTCAAAGTCCTCCTGGCAGGTGGTATGGCGGTGATTGAAGATGCGTGAGCCAATGGCGAGCGCGGACTGAGGCTTGCGGCCGGTGAGCCACACGATTTCGTCCACATTGTGCACTGCCATATCCGGGAGAATTCCGGGGCTGAAGAATCCATCTGGCGCAGGGCTTGAGTCTTCGAGGGCAGAGTAAATCTTGAAGATGCGGCCAATGGCGCCCTGATCGATGAGTTGCTTGGCATAAAGGAGAGGCGCATCAAAACGGCGTTGGAAACCAAGCATCAAAGACTGCGGATGCTCACCATCAAGCAGGGCCGCGAATTCTCGATCGCCATCCAAGGTCCCGGTGAGCGGCTTCTCGAGAAAAACGCGATGCCCTGCCCTAATCATCATCAGCGCGTGCTCGCGATGCAACGGAGTATTGGTGGCAATGATCGCGACGTCGCAGAGACCCGACTGGGCAAGCGACTCGATGTCATCGAAAAAGGGCGTTGAAGTACCGCTGAGCGAATGAAAAGCGTCTGCGGATTTTTGGTCAGTGGCGGAAATGCATGTCAGCCTGCATAGGTCAGACTCATGCTCAAGTTCATGAATGTGCAGTGCATGGATCTTCCCCATTCTTCCCAAGCCGACAACACCGACGCGAATTGGTTGGGTTGAAGATTGCAATGCAGACGCCCGCGACCCTGTAGACATTTTCCTAACTCTCTTTCACCAGTTGGAATGATGACAATACGTTAGCAGAGATAGGTACTGAGATGCGGAGGGTTGAAGCTGAGAATGTGAAGCCGGGGCACGGGGCATCACTCTAATCTTCGGAGCGGAGACGACTGGGTTGCGGTTTGCCGCTGTAGAACGCCGACTGCCCCCTGCGCATGATGTTTGCACAGGGGGCAGTTGAGATGCGGAGGACTGAAAAGGGCTGAATTAGCCAGCCTTCTCAAGCAGACACAGAGACAGGTCGCGACGCTCGACCATATCGCTGGTGATTTCCAGATCACGGACCCGCTTGTTGTTGGGGAGGTGATACATGAGGTCGAGCATCAGTTCCTCAAGAATCATGCGCAACCCACGGGCACCCACCTTGCGCGCCAAAGCTTCACGGGCAACCGCGCAGCAGGCTTCTGGTGTAAAGTGCAGGCGGACGTTCTCATATTCCAAGAGGCGCTGATACTGCTTGAGGATCGCGTTGCGCGGCTTGGTGAGGATCTCAATCAGCGCAGCTTCATCCAACTCGTCGAGAACTCCCATGACAGGCAGACGGCCAACGAACTCAGGAATGAGTCCGTACTTGATGAGGTCCTGCGGTTCAGTTTTGCGCAGCAACTCGGTATCGCGATGTGAACGAGCCGCTGACTCGGCTTCGGTATCTGTGGCTTTGAAACCCAGCGCCTTTTTGCCGACGCGGCGGCCTACAACTCGCTCCAGGCCGACAAACGCTCCACCGCAAATGAAAAGAATGTTGGTGGTGTCAACAGCGGTAAATTCCTGGTGCGGATGCTTGCGTCCACCTTGAGGCGGCACGTTGGCGACTGTGCCTTCGAGGATCTTGAGAAGGGCCTGCTGCACACCTTCACCGGAGACGTCGCGAGTGATGGAGGGGTTCTCGTCCTTGCGGCCGATCTTATCGATCTCGTCGATGTAGATGATGCCCTGCTGGGCACGGGTCACATCGCCGTCAGCAGCCTGCAACAGCTTGAGGATGATGTTCTCCACATCCTCGCCCACGTAGCCGGCTTCGGTGAGAGTGGTGGCGTCCACAATGGCGAAGGGAACATCGAGCATCTTGGCCAGCGTGTGCGCCAGCAAGGTCTTGCCCGAGCCTGTGGGGCCGATGAGCAGGATGTTGCTCTTGGCAAGCTCCACTTCATTGTTGCGCATGCGGTTCATCTGGATGCGCTTGTAGTGGTTGTACACCGCAACGGCTAGTTTCTTTTTGGTCTGGTCCTGGCCAATGACGAAATCGTCGAGGAAGCTTTTGACTTCCTGCGGCTTGGGTAGGTGCCCTGCCGTGGTGGCGGGCGTCGCATCTCCTCCACGGTCGTCTTCGAGGATGGAGTTGCAGACGGCGACGCACTCATCGCAGATATAAGCGCGAGGGTAGTCGCTGGGCGACGAGATGAGCTTCGCCACAGCGTCCTGCGACTTGTGGCAGAACGAGCAGCGCAGTGCTTCTTCAGGTCCCGTGC
>OBLT010000582.1_pt1 | contig 23625 bp, 22 predicted proteins | sample 1518721 | NCBI WGS metagenome assembly OBLT01 (sample SAMEA3539307, study PRJEB22396) | soil metagenome | biome: tundra; feature: field; material: soil | place: USA | collected 2010-05 | depth 0.15 m | reverse complement strand
AGGCGCACCGGGTGACCCGCACCGTGCCGAACAGGCTGGCCAGCAGCCTGCCGTGACCTCTCTCCAGCCGACTCCGCGTGATCCCGTCCGCGCCTGTCGCGGCCGGGCGGCGCTCCCGGGCGGCCTGCTCCTCCCGCGCCGCCCGCAGGTCCAGGTGGTCCTGCAGCAGCTGCCGCTGCACCTCACGCCCCCGCTCGGCGAGGAGGTCCTCGAGCTCGCACGCGGTCAGCCCGGCCGCCCCGGGCCCTTCCAGCTCCGCGACCAGCGCGGCGAACGCACCCGCCGAGGCCGCGAAGGGGCCAGCAGCCGGGATCAGGGCATACGGTTCCATAGGGCTCTTCTTCCGGTCCGGTCCGTTTTGGTTGGCACCTTCGAACCTAGGAAGAAGAGCCCGCCGCTACTACGGTTCTGCCGCTTCCCCCGCGCCGTTGCCGGCCCGCACGGGCAGGGCGAACAGCCCCGGCCCGGCCTCCTCGGCCAGCCAGCCCCGCTCTACCAGCCTCTTCAGCTTCGACCGCAGGGTTTCCACCTTCGCCTTGTCCGTGCTCAGCCCGGCCGCCGCGGCGATCTGCGCCGCCCGCAGCGGCCGCCCGGCATCCTGCACCACCTCAACCAGGTCCCGGTAGGCCTGCGGCAGCACAGAAACCTCAAGACCCGCCCGCCACGGCGGCACCGCCAGCACCCCGATCGCCGGCGAACGGCCCGCCCCCGGCTGCGCCGTCACCTCCGGTCCCGCCGCCGGCGGGACGCCCGCGCCGGCCTCGCCCAGCACCTCGTCGATGATCTCCCGGGTGATCACCAGCCGGGACAGCCGCTCCTCGACCCCGGCCAGACGCTCAGCCAGCTCGGCGATCCGCCCGCGCAGCTCCTCTGCTTCCACCCGGGCCGCCGCCTCCCGGCGCTGCAGCTCATCGATCAGCGACCCCATCAAGCGCCCTCCTTGCTCCTGCCCGAAACAGTAGAAGCCAGCAGGCGCCGGCAACAGCCCAGCCATCAAATCTGCAGCTCAGGTAGTCCCCTCCAACAAGCCGCACTTGATTTTGCCCGTGAGAACGACCCCGGCTCCGCCGAGACCCGGGCAACTAGGACGAGGCCTCCAGTGCCAGGGCCTGCTGCTCGCGTTCGGGGTCTAGGCCGTGGGCGGGGCGGCCTGGCCGCGGGGGCGGGTCTCCCTCGGCTTGCAGCCAGGCCCAGGTATCGGCCACGGTTTCCTCAACCGGGCGGCAGCTGAGCCCGGCCGCGCGGGCGGCCGTGACGTTACCGGTGTGCATGCCGATCAGCTCGCTGTCCGGGGGAACCCAGACGGGCAGCTCGGTCCACGGGGCGATGCCGGCGGCCTCGATGACCTCGGGCGTCACCCAGACCAGCCGGGCGGCCGAGCCGGTGGCGGCCTTCACCGCCTCCAGCAGGCCGCGCATCGTGGTGTGGCCGGGCTCGCTGACCGTGTTGAAGACGCCGCCGGCCCCGGTATCCGCGGCGTGCAGCAGCCAGGCGGCCAGGTCACGGCAGTCGATGTACTGCAACGGCAGGTCCCGCGGCCCGGGGGCGAGCACGTCGCCGCCGCGCTCGATCCGCCGCAGCCACCACGGAATGCGGCCCACGTTTTCGTAGGGACCGAGGATGAGCCCGGCCCGCGCGATCAGCGCCCGGTCGCCGAATGCGGCTATCGCCGCCATCTCGCCGCCGCGCTTGGCAGCCGCGTAGTCCTCGTCGTCCTCCGATGCCGGGTCACCGCCGACGACCGGCGCGCTCTCGTCGGCATGCGGTGGCATCGGCCACTGGTAGACCGACCGGCTCGACACGTAGCAGTAGTGTCCCGTCCGGCCGGCCAGGATCCTGGCCGCACCCTGGACCGCGCGCGGCGGACCGCTCCAGGTGTCGATGACCGCATCCCAGTCCGCACCGCCAAGGACGGCGGCGACCTCCCGCACGCTTGCCCGGTCCGCGTGCAGGGCGCGAGCCCCGGCGGCCGGCGGCCCGCTCAGGCCCCTGGTCAGCGTCGTCACCTCATCGCCCCGCACCAGCGCGGCCTCCACGACCGCGCGCCCGACATGGTGGGTCCCGCCAAGCACCAGCAGCCTCATAACGCCATCATCGGCCACCCCGGCGAAACCTGGCCCGGACGTTCGTTCCGGGCGAATCCCTGCCCCCGCACAGCCCAAGGCCGGTACACACTCAGTGCCCGACCCTCACTCCAAACGAGCTGCACCCTTCTTCGATTGACCTCAGGCCGATCGCTGTGCCGAGCGCGTCAAGATCGGGATCGTCCGTAGGCAGATTGTTCATGTAGATCACGCGGACGATCTCCCTGCGTTCGTCCAGCAGCAGTCCAAGGCTCCGGTCGGACCGTATCTGCTGCTTCTTGGCGGCCATGTACGTCCGGAGTTTCTCCGCTGCTTCGTCGAGGGTGTGGCTACGCGGCTTGGTGCCGGCGAAGAGCATCGGATAGCCCCACATGCCCGCGTAACCGTAGGCCATGCTGTGCCACCGGTCGTCTGCTCTGCTCTTGACCACCAGCTCTCGCAGAGAGTCGCCTAGCTTCTTCTGTGCCGTCCCCGCCAGGCCCAGCAGGTCGGCGCCGAATCGGAACCAGCCTGGCTTTCGCCCGTCTGCAAGAAAGTCGACGATCTCCTGAGCGGCGGGGTGCGTGTTGAATGCCGGCTTTTCGATCTCGTAGGGACTCGTGCCCTCGATCCAGTACATCCAGGCGTCCAGCGGATCCGTGTGAGTGCCTACGACGGTCGGGCGCGCGTCCCGCTGGTGCTTCTTCAGGGCGTGAGAGCGGGGAGGGCCAGCGGCGGGATGCTGGAGCCGGACCTCCTCGGGATCTGGCTCGACATAGAGACCGCCATCCAGGAACAGCATGAAGAGGTCGAGCTCGTCGGCACCCCGGTAGTACGTGGCGACACCGGAGTCTGCTCTGCGACGGAGGTAGAGCAGGAACTCGGCCGGACGCTCGATGACCTTACTGATGACCTCAAGGTCGTGAAGCGAGGCGATCCAGGGCAGGCCGCCTTCTCCCAGCATCCCAGCCCGCTCCAGATCACCCAGCGCGACCGCGAGCGGACCGAAGAAGTCAAGGCCAACGACGATCGACCGTACCTCGCGGATTCCAGCGAGGTCGAGCCAGGAGCCGTCACCGAGCCATAGCCCATGGTTCTCCGAGATGAGCCGCTCAAGGCGCCGGGCTTGCCGGGCCCCTTCGCCGAAGATCGCCTTGATCTCCGCGGCCAGGCGCGCCCGATCACCGCGCCGTGCCGGGTCGGCGATCGTCCGCCCCTTCACCTCAACGCAGATTGCGACATCCTCGACGATGAACAGGCCATCGCACTCAGTCTGGTCACCGACGATCTGCGGGGCGGAGCACGCTGCGCCCAAGGCGGTAGCGCTCCGCCCCTGTCTGGGGGCGTAGTACCTGAGATTCGGGTGGGCCGCCGGTGTCCTGAGGGCCCGGGACACGGCGGCAAGGGCCGCTGCCTCGGAGACATCAGCACGCGTGCGCTTGTAGCGTTCCCACGCTTTGCCGTCGGCCTTGAGGGCTGTCTCCGCGATCATGCGGAAGGAGTCCGTTCCGATCTGGCCGCCAGTCATGAGATAGTTGCCGGCCGCGTCCCGGGCGAGGGATGTCCTCGTGAGCGGATTGACGCCTCGCAGGAAAGAGCCGACAGTTGCGACCGCATCCCGCGCGTCATCGAATCCGATGCTGAAAGCGCCGAGCACGGCTTCAACCCGGGCAGGTTCCAATGTGGACTCGTCAGCGATGTCGGGCACGGTGAACGATGCGCGTTCGCCGGGAAGGACCATGAAGGCAGACATCGATATGCGGAAGGCCTGGATCTCCTGCACTGTGAGGTCGCGGCCCTCAGCCTGGCATCGCATGACGATGTCGCCAGTCTCGTTCCGGAGGCCCGTGATGATGCGGCTGTACCGCTCCTGGATGGCGGACCGGACGGTCGTGAAGTCGCGGAACGTGAATCCGAGATGCTCCTGCAGGAGCGCGCCAATCTCGGGCCGGTCAAAGAGCGCACTGTCGTGCCCCGCCTGAACTGAGTCGTACTGAAGCTTACGGACGCCCACGAGATACGACTGGTACTCCGACGCGAGGCGCACCAGCGGATCATCGGCGGCGAGTGCGGAGGACGCGGCGTGCATGAAGGTCGCAAGCCGCAGCAATCTCGTGGCGCGAGCGTGAAGGTCACTGATCGCGTGATCCGGCTGCGTCGATTGCCGATCCTTGCCGCTCGGCATCCTGCTCGGGCGTGACAGGCAGATGAGTGAGACAAGGTCGATTGCGGCACCACTGCCGTCGTGGCCGTCCACGAGCGCGGCCACCGGGGCGACAGGGAGCTCCCGCAGTCGAATGAGCTCGATGACGTCGAACGCGTCGAACTCTTTGACCGCGTCCAGCATCGCTGCAATTTCGGTCTCGACCTCGCCCCGGAGCCGCTGCCGCACTGCCTCCTGGCTGGTCGCTCCCGCGAAGATCTGCATGTCGCCCATCGGGTCGTCACCCAAGCTCGTCCAGTCGATGTTGCCGACGATCGCGCTCGCCCACGGGGCAAGTTGAATCGGCTTCGCACGGCGCTTCGACACGGAGGAAGAGTTACCACCCAGGTCCGACATTCGCCCCCAGGCACCCCCCGTCTGCGTGCAGACGCCGCCGAGTCCACCAGTCACGCTGCCGCACTACATGGTAACCAGAGTTGGCCGTGAAGCCCTCTGACCAGCATCGACATGGGCGGCTTGTCCACGCCCAGACGATCTGAGTGTTGCTCCGCACCTCAGAACTTGGCTCTGGCCAGCCCTGATCTGAAACCACCCACATTATTGACGTACACCCCCGGGCGGCCCTGAGATGCCCGCAGCCGGCCCGGCGGGGCCCGGGCTTTGTCTGAGGGTGTGTGTAGCGTCGCTGGCAGTGTCCGGCCTGGGATTCGGCGGGACAGCATGGGCGCACAGGCGGAGTGGCGAGCATGGATGCAGGCGAGACGGCAGCCGGGGACTCCCGCGCAGTTGATCTCCGGTTGCCGGGCAGGGCGTGCGGGTTAGCAGGTGTCTGGGCTCATAGCCCGAATGGGGCCAGGAAGTGGCATGCCTTGACCGACCACCTGCGCGGCACGGCCGCCCTCGCTGGCCGGTTCGCCGCCCCGTTCGGTGGCGAGGAAACGGCCTGGTGGCTGGGCCTCTTACACGACACCGGCAAAGCGTCATGCGGCTGGCAGAACCGGCTACGCGAAGTGGCGGGGACCGGCCAGCGCGTGAGACTCGACCACAAGATGCTGGGTACGCGCCTGGCGCAGGAACGCGGCCTCGGCTCGTTCGCCATGGCCATCGCCGGGCACCACGGTGGGCTCGAATCCGCTCAAACAGTGCGCGAGCGCCTGCAGACGCTGACGGACGCTGAGCGGGCACGCGACGCCGACGCGGCCTCGGCCGTGGATGCGCTGCTACCTGAACTCACCGAAGGTACTCGTATTGTTCTCCCGCCGACGTGGCAGCAGCCGCTGATCCGGGAGATGGCCCTGCGGTTGTGTTTCAGCGCGTTATGTGACGCGGATTATCTCGACACCAGCGCCCACGCCTGCGCCGCGGAGCGCCCGGCGGTGCGGCCAGACGCTGACTTCGCGGCGCTCTGCGCCCAGTACGAGGGACGGCGGAAGAATCTCCTGTCCGGGCGGCCGCCGTCGGTGACCGGCGCGGCCCGGGACCAGGTCTACCGGGCGTGCCTGCGGGCGGCCAACGCGACGCCCGGTATTTTCCGGCTCGCCGCCCCGACTGGGGCCGGGAAGACAATCGGGGCCGGCGGATTCGCACTTCACCACGCCGCCGAGCACGGACTTCGGCGGGTGATCGTGGCTGTCCCGTTCCTGACGATCACCGAGCAGAACGCGCAGGTCTACCGTGACCTTCTCGACCCAGCAGGAAGCGCCGGGGTGGTGCTGGAACATCACAGTGGCGTAGATCTGGACCAGCCGCCGGGACCCTGGGCCAAGCTTGCCGCCGAGAACTGGGATGCCCCGTTCGTGGTCACGACCACGGTCCGCCTGTTCGACTCGCTGTTCCACCGCAAGCCCGCCGCGATGCGCCGGCTGCACCGGCTCGCGGGGACAGTCATCGTGCTGGACGAGGTGCAGTCCCTTCCCCATCAGCTGCTCGTGCCGATCCTGGACGCCCTGCGGACGCTCACCGAGCATTTCGGCACCACGGTACTGCTGGCGTCGGCGACCCAGCCGGATTTCTGGCACCTGAGCCCCTTCCGGGATCTGCCCGCGACCGAGATCATCGCCGAGCCCGCCGTGCTGGCCCGGCGCCTGCGCCGGGTGAGCTTCGAATGGCGGCTTGATCCCAGCCCGGACCTGGCCCGGCTGGCCGCGGACGCCGCCGGGCACGAGCAGGCGATGGTCGTGGTGAACACCACCGCCGACGCGCGGACGGTGTTCACGGCGTGGCGGGACATACTGCCCAGGGGAACCGGCTACCACCTGTCGGCCCGGATGTGCGCGGCGCACCGCCGCCGTGTCCTTGATGAGGTACGTGGGCGGCTCGACGCTGGCAAACCGGTGCTCCTCGTCGCAACGCAGCTGATCGAGGCGGGCGTCGACGTCGATTTCCCGGTCGTGTACCGGGTGATCGCCCCAGCCGACTCGCTGCTCCAGGCAGCCGGCCGGGCCAACCGTGAAGGGAACCTGCCCGGGCTGGGCACCGTCATCATCGTCGACCCACCCGACGCGCATCATCCTCCGGCGTACCGGAAACTCCTGGCAGAGACCCGTATCCACTTCGGCCCGGGCAAGGCCGACCCGGATAATCAGGCGGCGCTGCGCGCCTACTACCAGACGGTGTACGGATCACTGAACCTCGAGTACCGCGGCAGCACCGGCCAGCAGATCCAGGAGGCCCGGCGGCGGCTCGACTTCGAAACGGTCCGGGACGGGCCGGCCGACCCGCAAACCAGAGAGCGCGACCGCACGCGCGCGTTCCGCATGATCACCGACGAGGGCGTCACACTCGTCACCCCGCAAGGCGCCGCCGGCGCTGACGAACGGGCAGCGATCCAGGATCTCGCCGACCAGGTCCGCACCGCTGCCCGGCCGCAGCGCCGGGATCTACGGCGCCTCCAGCCCTACATGACCTCAGTCCACACATCGGCGCTGCGCCAGGCCGGAGTCGCCGCCCTGATGCGCCCGATCCTCGGCGAACCCGGCCAGCCCGGCAGCCTCGCCGAATGGACCGGACGCTACGACCCCGACACCGGTATCGATCCCGACCCCCACACCGAGGAGTTCCCATGCTGAACACAGGCAGACCGCCTCTGACGTTAGCGCGCGCGGCCGATGGCACCCCGCCAGTCGTCGTCCAGGTCCGCGGGGACGGCGCGCTGTTCTCCCGGCCCGAACTCAAGGTTGAGCGGGTCACATACCCGGTTATGACGCCGACCGCCGCACGCGGCGTCCTGGAAGCCATCTTCTGGAAACCGCAGATGCGCTACCAGGTAGTCGCGATCGAGGTGCTCAAGCCGATCCGGCAGTTCACCGTCCGCCGCAACGAAACACACCACGTTGTTTCACTGAGCGGGGCCCTGGACGGAGACCGCGTGGACACCGCCGCTCACCGCGACCAGCGCAACGCGCTCTGCCTCCGCGACGTCGCCTACCGCATCTACGCGCACATCACCGCGGCGGATGGGGCAGGCAAGCCCGCCGCCGCCTACCGCGACCAGTTCCGCCGCAGGGTCACCCGCGGCGCCTGCTTCCATCAGCCGTTCCTCGGAACGAGGGAGTTCAGCGCCGAGTTCGGCGACCCCGACGGCTCCGGGCGGATCCGCCGCACCGAAGATCTCGGCGTCATGCTCCACACGATCCACTTCGGGCCGCCGGTGCGGATGGAATGGTTCACCGCGAGACTGGACGACGGCGTGCTGCATGTGCCTCCCCGGGGCATCGAAGTGCCCGCCGGGGCCCCGGGGGAGAGCTGATGCTGCTATCCCGTCTGGTCGAATACGCGGCGGCCGCGGACGCGATGCCGCCGTACTACCAGCCGCAGAAGGTCCGCTGGGTTCTCGAGCTCAACGGCGACGGGTCACCACGGTCCACCGCCCTGACCTCGCTCGCCGACCCGGATGACCCGCCGCGGAAAAACGGCATCACCCATGTCGTCCCCTCGATCACCAAAACCTCCGCGATCGCGCCCAGGATCGCCGCCGACACCCCGGAATACCTCCTCGGGTGGGTGCCCGCCGGCGGCAACCCCGAACGGGTCCGCCGCGCCCACGCCGCATTCCGGGAGCAGACCAGCGAATGGGCCGCAGCCGACCCCGACGGCCCGGCCTTGGCCCTGCACCGGTTCCTGTCCGGCGGCCATGTACGCCAGCTCGCGATGCCGGACGGCTGGGGCCGTGGTGACCTCGTCGCGGTACGCGTCCACGGTGAGCGGACGGTGTTCCTCCACGAGACCGCATCGGCCCGCCGGTTCTGGGCAACTGTCGCCTACGGCCGTAAAGGATCCGGGGTCACCGGCGTCTGCCTCGTCTGCGGCAGCATCGCGCCACTGCTGAAAACCATCCCGCAGCCGCTTCCCGTCCGGCTGGTTCCCGGCGCCACCCAGAACGCATCGCTGGTCAGCGTGAACAGAGCCGCTCATGGGTTCGGGCTGCAGGAACAGCTGGTGCACACACCGATCTGCGTGACCTGCGGCCTCGCCGCCATGACCGCGCTGGAAAGCCTGCTCAGCGACCAGTGGCGCAGCACCCTGACCGGGCAGGACACCCGGCTCGCCTGGTGGGTCACCGGCGGCACCGACTTCACCATCGACCCGCTCGACAATCCCCGGCCACAGCCCGAGCAGGTCACCCGCATGCTCGGCAGCGCCGCCCGCGGGAAACAGCCCACCACCCTGGACAACGAGGACCTCGCGACATTCTGCGCGGTAGCCATCGGCGGCAACATCTCCCGCGTCATAGTCCGGGAATGGATCGAACTGCCCCTGGGACGCGTCCAGCACAACCTCGCGTCATGGTTCGCCGACCACCAGATGACCGACTTCTGGGACCAGGAAACCCGGTACACCGGCATACGCCAGCTGGCCCGGGTCACCGGCCGCTGGCTGCCTGACCGCAACACCTACGCCAAACCCGGAACCCCCGGCGAACACCGGCCCAAAGGCGTCTACCAGGCACTCCTGCGCAGCGCCCTGCTCCGCCAGCCACTCCCACCGAAACTCCTCGCCCACCTGATCCACCGGATCCGCGCCGACCAGCACCTCGACACCGAACGCGCCGCCCTCATCCGCCTCACCCTCGTCCGGCGGCCAGGCATCAGCACCCCGGAGGCCTACATGCCCACCCTCAACCGCGACCACCACCAGCCCGCCTACCTCGCCGGCCGCGTCTTCGCCGCACTCGAAGACATCCAGCTCTCCGCCGCACGCGCCGCAGGCGACCAGGCGCCGAACGTCACCTTCGCCGACCGGTACTTCGCCCGGGCCATCACCAGCCCAGCCGTCGCCCTCGTCGCCGGCCGCCGCGACGCCCGCGCCTGGCTCAAACGCCTCCGCAGAGACCAGCCGAGCTGGGCCGGGCAAGCCGAACGGCACCTCGACGAGCTATTCAGCCAGCTCGCCGACGCCGGCGGCATCCCGCACGGCGCCGTGCTCGCCGACCAGGCCGCATTCATCCTCGGCTACCACCAGCAGCGCGCGGCCTGGCGCGCCGAGCGCACCACCGGAAAGACCAGCCAGACTCCGCAAGACAACGAAGGAGCCCCCGAATGAACGCCCACCTCAACCCGGCCGTCCGCCACGACATCGTGCTGCTCTTCGACGTCACCGACGGCAACCCCAACGGCGACCCCGACGCCGGCAACCAGCCCCGCACCGACGACGAAACCGGCCAGGGCCTCGTCACCGACGTCGCGCTCAAACGCAAAATCCGCGACGTCGTCCCACTGATCCAGCCGGACCCCAGCCGCTACTCGATCTTCGTTGAGGCCGGGCGGGCGCTCAACCCCCGCATCCAGGAAGCGAAAGACGCCGCCCCGGGGTCCACCGAGGACCAGCAGAAATGGCTGTGCGAGAGGTACTTCGACATCCGGATGTTCGGCGCCGTCCTCAGCACCGGCAAGAAAGACGAAGGCAGCAAAACAGGCGGCGCCGGCCACATCCGCGGCCCCCTGCAAATCACCTTCGCCCGCAGCATCGACCCCGTCCTGCCCACCGACCACGCGATCACCCGGGTCACCCCGACCAAGCAGGAAGACCTCGACGCTGGCAAACGCACCGAAATGGGATCGAAATGGACGCTGCCCTACAGCCTGTACCGGGCACACGCCTACTACTCCGGGAGCCGCGGCACCAAGACCGGCGTCACGGGAGAGGACCTGGAGACGCTATGGACGGCGATCGCCATGATGCTCGACCACGACCGGTCCGCCGCGCGCGGCGAGATGAAACTGTGCGGCCTGTACGTCTACACCCACTCCGACGCGTTCGGCAAAGCCCCGTCAGCCAGCCTGACCAGCCGGATCCAGCTGGAACGCGCCGACGCCGAGAAGCCGCCCCGGCGGCACACCGACTACACGCGCCTCATCACGCCAGACGAAAATCTTCCTGCCGGGGTCACATGCTGGCGCGGCGTCGATCTCTGGCCGTAAGCCCGTGACCAGCAGCACCGCACCCCGGGCTGATCCGGGCCATCGTCGATACGGCGCACCCAGCACCCCCCCGGGCCGGTGAGGATCGCAACGGAGGCGATGTCCTGCTATCAGCGGCGCAGGTTGGGGCCAGCACCATCCTCTGGGGGCTGGTGAGGGATCGCAAAGGCCCCAGCGGGGGCGGTGAGGATCGCAACGTGATGTCCGCCACAGCCAGGGCGACGCCATAGCGGGCCAGCACCGGCCTCTGGCGCCGGGCAGGATCGCAACGGAGAGGACTAGGAGGGCATCGTCGGTGACGAGCTCCCAGCACCAGCCCCGACGGGCCGGAGAGGATCGCAACGCCGAGCACACCGGGCAGGCCCAGATCGAGCCGGACCCAGCACCCGGCCCACCAGGGGCGGTGAGGATCGCAACAACGTTGGCCCGTGGACCTTGCGGCTCGTACCAGCACCGACCCCCCCGGGGGCCGGTGAGGATCGCAACATGGGTGCAGGAACACCCCAACCACGCCAGAGGAGACGGCAGCACCGGCCCCACAGGGCCGGCGAGGATCGCAACCCAGTCCCGGGTGGCGGCGCTGCCGACCTGCAGGAGCCAGCACCGGCCCTACAGGGCCGGCGGATGCGCAACGGCTGCCGCTTGTCGGCCGGGTCAATTGGCTGCATACCAGCACCGCCCCGGGGGCGGTGAGGATCGCAACCTGCCGTCCACGATCACATCCGCGTCATCCGGCAGCCAGCACCGCCCCCGGGGGCGGTGAGGATCGCAACCCCGCCGATGATCGTCGCGTCGTAGCGGCCAGCACCGGCCCCATGGGGCCGCTGAGAATCGCAACCAGCTGAAGGTCGAGCCATAATCGCCGGTGCCTTCCGGGTCCAGCACCGCCCTTACGGGGGCGGTGAGGATCGCAACGACGTCGACGTCAGCACGCTCTTTCAGCAGGCAGAGCCAGCATCGCCCTTACGGGGGGCGGTGAGGATCGCAACGAGATCTGCGTTTCGTGGATACATCCTCGAGGCGTTCCAGCACCGCCCTTACGGGGCGGTGAGGATCGCAACAACCATCCGGCCAGGCGGCCCGCCGGGTCAGTAGCCCCCAGCACCGCCCTTACGGGGCGGTGAGGATCGCAACCTTCGGGACACCACTGATCTCGTGCCGCGGGGTGAGCCAGCACCGGCCCCACAGGACCGGCGAGGATCGCAACACGTTCGAGGCTGAGACCGACCCCGGCCACCTGGCCAGCACCGGCCCCACAGGGCCGGTGAGGATCGCAACATCGCCTACGCCGCCCGTGGGCGTGTGTCATGACCCGCCAGCACCGGCCCCACAGGGCCGGCGAGGATCGCAACAAGCCTGCCGATGAGCGCTACGGCCTGGACCGCCGCCCAGCACGGGCCCCGCAGGGCCAGGTGAGGATCGCAACCGGTCCCCGGCCTGCACGATCACGAACCCAGGGCTGCAGCCAGCACCGCCCTTACGGGGGCGGTGAGGATCGCAACTCGAGCTCGCCGTACCGCTCAGAGAAATCGTTACCGGCCAGCACCGCCCTTACGGGGGCGGTGAGGATCGCAACCCCGCCGGGCCGGTCACCCGCCTCCTGCCGCCCGCCCAGCACCGCCCTTACGGGGGCAGTGAGGATCGCAACGACTGGGGCGCCGCCCGGCCGCACATCGACCCCGGCCAGCACCGCCCTTACGGGGGCAGTGAGGATCGCAACTGCGCGACTCGTGAGCGTAACGCCGAAGGGCACGTCCAGCACCGGCCCATCGGGGCCAGAGAGGATCGCAACGCCAACCTGGTCAGATACTCGCAGCAGGCCTTGGCGTGCGGCTGCACAGCCTCGCGCTGGCTATCGCCGGCGCGTTCATCGCCGGCGCCAGCGTCTCGTGGCTGGCGGCCCTGCGCAGGCGCAGCCCGGCCCTGCGCGAACAAGACCGCATAATCCGCGAGTTGTGGTCGGCCGCCCGGAGCCTTCCCACGGACCATGTCCTGCGGGACCCGGTCACTGGCAGCGGGCTCTGCGCCGAGCGCGGGTTGACCCCCGAAGACCTGGGGGAGCGGCGGGACGGCCTGCCCGGCCTCGACACGGGACACGTGCGCCTGGCTGGCCTCGATGTGACGGGCTAGGTCCCGGCCGGATAGTCCCGAGAGCTTGCGGAGCCGCCGGAGTTCAGCCCCAGCCGTCGTCGCTGCGCATGGAGGATCCCGCTTCAGTCAAGCAACCCGCCCCGGGGCGAGATCAGCCGCTAAGTGGCGGCGGCCAGTCCGGGAGGGCACTATGAAGGTGCCCGCCGTGCCCACTTCAGTCGGCCGGGTGCCACCGCGCGGTCGTGTCGCCCGACCGGAGGGTGTGAATTCGGTGGGCGAGTTCCGCCCGGGCGGCGTCGCTGCCAGATCTGGCCCGGCGGATGAAGGACCCGAGAGTATGCAAGTCGCGCATCTCTATTAGCAGCGCGAACCCCGGCCACCTGGTGGGGTCGTATCCGTAAGCTGCGGCGAAGTCCCGCAACTCCGGGTTGCCGCGTCCGAACCGACATCCCTGGTAGGTGTTGGCCAAGTCGAGCTCGCGGGGGCCGGTGGCGGCCTCGTCCCAGTCTCCGAGGCGTACCCGGCCCCCGTCCCACAACAGGTTGCCTGGGTATGCGTCACCGTGGATCATGCCTTCGCCGAGTGCGCTGCTCAGCTGCCGGTAAGCGCCTGCAAGCTCTGCGGCGCGGTAGCGCAGCCATGACCGGTCGTCCTCGGCGGGCGGGCCGTCCTCCGCCAAGGCTCCCGCGAGGTCTTCAAGTGGCCGGTACGGGGGGAGGGCAATGGGGGCAGATGGCAGGGAATGCAAGTCGCGTAGCAGCGAGCCCAGCGCGGCTGGCGTCGGCGGTTCACGATCGGGCTGCGGATAGTACTGCCAGAAGGTGACGATCCGGCCAGACGCCGGCACGGGCGCCAGGCCGGGTGCTGGGGCTGTTGCTGGGAAGCCCTGCTCCGTCAGCCAGCTCGCCAGCGCAAGCGCCCTTTGGGCGGCCTCCCGGCCGTGGCCGACCGCGCTGACCCGTACAGCTACGCCAGCATCCTCGTGGACGAACACCGCGGTGGCGTGTTCGTGCACGGAACGGAGCCCGGTGGGAGGCAGCCCCACCCGCTGGCAGGCATCCCATGCCGCCTCAGCGCTGGACATCACCGCTGCAGTGCCGCACGAGAGACCGGGGCGGTGAATTCCCTGATCTCGGCGGCGAGCGCGCCCGCCGGGCGGCTCGCCGCCAGCCGCGGGACCGTTAGTTGTCCTGCCACGGGCGCAAGGCTAGCCACCAATTGCTCGATCCGCCGCTCCGGGGGGAGCGCCAGCACGGGGCCAGCTGCGGCTTGTGCACCCTCGATGTCGCCTACGGCGATCCTGGCGCTGACCACATCCACGCGGGCGATCGCCTCGTCTCCATAGGACCGTTGCCGAGCCGGGCCGGTCTCGTAAAGGGCAATGGCCTCAAGGGCAGCTTGTTCCCCGGCCGCGTGCTGCCCCGCAAGGACTAGCGTGCTGCCCTCGTAATAGCGTTGCTTGACCGCCGGGAATGTCAGCACGCCACCATACTCGACCAGTTCATTGCGCTGGCCAGTGTCGGTGTCCCGCGCCTGCCGGGCCCGCTCAAGAGCGTCCAGGGCAGCGGGAACATTGCCGACCCTCGCGTGGGCCCGGGCCTCGATCGCGGCTAGGCGTACCATCGATTCTGCTGACTGCGGATATGCCTGCCCCTCCCGGGCCATCCGCGCGGCCTGCTCAGGGCGCCCCGTCCACTCGGCGATCAAGGCGGCAGTGCCCCGCCCCCACGCACGGAGCCCATCGTGCTCCGCCTGCTCCGCGCACGCCATCGCCGTCCGCGCCTGAGCCATCGCACTGACCGGGTCGCCCAGGTTTTCCGTTGCGTGCGCCAGCAAGACGCAGGCCGTACCGGCCAGCACACACATGTCCAGGGCCTGGCGCGGCGGCAGGCCCTGGCGCAGCGGCCCGAACGAGATGTCCCGCAGCCGGAGCAAATCGTCGAACAACTCGCCTGCGGGAGTATGCACATAGCAGGAGGCGATCCGCCCCAGCTCGTAGGCCACATGCTCCATCGCGGGAGTCAGTCTCTGTCCCGGGTCGGCCCATAGCGCGAATTCCAGAGACTCCCGGGCGGCCGCAGCAACCTGTTCCGGGTCCGGCACCGGCACGGCCGCGGACACGATCTCGCCGTGGTGAACCCCGAACAACTCGGCGAGTAACGACAGGTAGGGTTCCTGCGGCCGGGCTCGGCCACGCTCCCACGCCGACCACCGCACACGGATTGCTTCCGGATCTTCCGGAACCTGCACACCCCGCAGGCGCGCCAAGTCTTGCAGCGCCCGGATCCCCTGGATCTGCTTCCACCCCCGCCGCGCCCGCAGCTCCTGAAGCTTCGTCACAGGCCCTGCCTCCTGCATGGATCAGCCGCGGAGTGGCTGGCCTGCCTGAGAAGAGTCATCTGTTGGTTCCATCGTTCCGCATGCGGGACGGAGGGGTGCCAGCCCAGGATGCCTCACTTTATGCGTGGTGGTGAAGCGCTAACGCCACGTGTTGGCTGTTATGACGTCATCAGCCGGCGGCCAAGCAGGTGGTCGCCGCCGGAACTGGCCACTACCTGTACCTCGATGACCCTGGCCATGTCGTCCGGGTGATCCACGAGCTCGTCCAGCGGGCGCGTGCACCGGGTTAACCAAGCGTTGCGGAAGCTGCGTCATCACCGCAGTGGCAGGTAGCGGCCGCCCATGCTGTACGCGAACTCGCAGCACGCGCTGGATATTGACTATTCGGATGGCGTTGCTGGCTCGGCCTGCGCATTCTGCAGCGCGAATTCTGCTGCTCGGCGATCGTCGAGATCTGGCCATGGGCCGTTATCGAGAATGCGCTTGTAGGCTTCCACCGCATCCATGGCGGGGACGGCCCCCAGGCCGCGCAATAGCATGCAAGCTCCGGTCACGGCGAGGCTGGTGTCAACGATCTGGGCGTCGATGTCAACGCCTCTGAGAATTTCCTGGACGCTGATGATGAGTTTGTTCGGGTCGTAGGTCTGCACTGGGCTACTCCTGCCACTGGTTGCTGGTAATGCGCTCGTATACCTCGATGTACCGGGCGCGGGTGGCGTCGACGATGTCTGGGGGAACCTCGGGGCCGGGTGGCTTGCGGTCCCAATCGTTGATGGTGGATGACCAGTCCCTGACGAACTGCTTATCGAGGTACCTCTGGGGCCGACCGGGTTGCCACTCCTCGGCGGCCCAGAACCGGGAAGAGTCAGAGGTGAGCAGTTCGTCGGCGAGGGTGAGTGTGCCATCGGCAGCCCGGCCGAACTCAAGCTTCGTGTCGGCGATGATGATCCCGCGCCCGGCGGCGATCTGGGCGCCACGCCAGTAGACCTCGATCGTGATTCGCTCTAGCTCGCGGGCGGTTTCGGCACCGACCTCGGCGGCGGCGTGGTCAAGTGTCATGAACTCGTCGTGCCCGGTGGTGGCCTTGGTTGAGGGGGTGAATACCGGCTCCGGTAGTTTCGACCCCTCAGCTAGCCCCGGGGGAAGTTGCACGCCGGAGATGGTGCCCGTGGCCCGGTAGGAGTCCAGTCCCAGCCCGGCGAGATAGCCGCGGGCAATGCATTCGATGGGGATCATGCCCAACCGCTGACAGCGGATCGCTCGTCCGGCCCACTGGGGCGGGACGTCGCTGGCGGAGATAACGTGGTTAGGCACGATGTCGGCAAGTTGGTCGAACCACCACAGGGATAGCTGGGTAAGGATCTTCCCCTTGCCGGGAATCGGGGTAGGCAGGACCACGTCGTAGACGCTGACCTTGTCGGATGCGACCAGAATCACGTCGTTCCCGTCCGCGTAGATATCGCGGATCTTGCCCGAGTGCAGCAGCTCCATGGGCGCCTCTAGTTCAGTACGGTTCAGCGGATCGTGTATTCGTGGGTTGACCAGCGGCCTGGAATTGAGATCCGCTCGCCGTATTCGATGACGTTGCCCTCGGCGTCGTACCACCAGTTGCGGGCACAGGCGACCGGTGAGTTCACCAGCACCCCGAGGTCCTCAGCGTCTTGTTCCGTGGCCGCCCGCGCGGAGTCTTGATCCACGCCACGGACAACCTGGCGGCCAGTGACTTCCTCGATATAGCCAACGGTGCCTTGCAGCAGGCGCTCAGCCGTCAGAAGGTCCGGTGCGACTTTGGCAAACGAGCCATCGAGCCAGGTGACCGACGCCGAGATCGGCTCATCGTACCGATAGGTAACCCGGTGACGGCGAATGACATCGGCGCCGGCTGCAAGACCAAGAGCGTCGGCGATCTCTGGAGGTGCGGGCACAACAACAGCGGATTTGATCACCGCACGTTCACTCGGCGGGTAGATCCGCCCTGTCACCCTAACCGCGCGCAGCCGGTCCAGGCTCGCATTATGGGATGTCGTACCGGCACACACAACAGTGCCGGTGCCCGGCACTCCCCGCACGAAGCCTTCAGCCCCCAGCCTTGCCAAGGCCTTGGCAGCTGTCGGCGGGGAGATGTTCCAGTCGCGGGCGAGCTGGCGGACCGAGGGAACCGTGTCGCCATCACGGAGTTCACCCGAGCGGATCCGCCGCCTGATGTGTTCAACAATCTGCAGGTACGGCGGTTCCGGCCGCTGCACGGTCGGCGCCATGCTCGCTTCCCCTCTCGGCTATCAGCGTAAGCGTACTTGTACACCTGGGCTGACTGTTGAAGGAGGCCTTGACGTCAGGAGGGTGTCATATAACACTGACAGCGTACAAGGATGAGATCTAGCGTCGAGCGAGAGGCCAGGGATCCGCATGAGCCTGCGCAGGTGGCGGTCACGTAATGCGCTCGGCCCTATGCCCCCGCGTTACGCGCCATCACTTACGCGACCACATCGGCGGGTGGAGCGTAGAGACATGCACACCGGTCAGGACTCGATGAGCCGGTCGCGGATTAACACCCGGTGTTGGGCACGGTCAAGGCCGGTCACGTCGCGGGGGCCGGCCGGGCTGAACTGTCATGGGCGCGTGGCCACGAATAGCCGACGGCCAGTCAGCCCCGGGGCCGGGGAGGTCAATCTGTGATGCAGCTCATGATCCTCATCGCAGGCGTGGCGTTCCTCACGGGAGTGGTCTGCACAGCACTGCTGGTCCTCCGCGTGGGGAGCAATCATGAAGGCCGCGCGGCCGCCATGGCCGATGAGCCTCCCAGCCGGGTCGCGGCCGCGGCACGCCGCATGACCGGACTCTACGCCCGCGGGCCGGAGGTTACCCCGGCGTGGGACGACAAGGCCGACGGTGAGTAGCCACAGCGCTGGGCTTAGGCGGCCTTCGTCAGTCACAGGACTGCAGCACGGGACCGGTACCGCTGGCATGGTGAGGCCCTTCGGCCGATCGACGTGCCTGGTCAACGCACGTTCCGGATCCGTGCTTGCTAAGAATGATCTGGGCCCGGGCGGTCCGCCGGAACTGCGACGGCACCGGCCTGGTACCCCGGCTCGACGCAAGGGGCCCTGCCCGGTGACGCAGGGTCTTATGCGCCGCGAAAGCACCTGCATCCGGACACGCCGATTCCCGTGCGTCACAGCGGATGCAACGGCTCTACGCGGAGACTCTCATGGCATTAGCGCCGCCGGAGGGGGGCGTGCATGAACGATTCCTCTGGAGAACGACCCGGCCGGACGGCCGTCAGGCCAGCCGACTGAACAAATGAAGATCGTCCCCGGCCCGAGCTCATCTTGGCGGATCACCTCAGGCCGGGGACGCCAACCGATCGTCCTGAAGGAGACCGATCATGCATACGCTACGCGAGGCCGCGCCAGGCGGCCATAGAGGGCTGCACCAGGGCCTTTCTGCTGAGCGCATCTTCCCCGCAGTGCCGGTGTCAGTGCCGGCGGCGCGGCGGTTTGTGGCAGATACTCTCGCGGTCTGGAGCCTAGGGGATGTCACCGGCAACAGCGTCCAGGTGGTCGCCGAGCTCGCGGCGAATGCCGTCCGGGAAGGTGAGCACTGCCCGCATCCCGAGATCCTTCTCCGCCTGGCCTGCGCCCCCCGATTCGTGTTCGTCCAGGCCGGAGACCACCATCTGTTGCCGCCGCCGCGGCCGGCCCGCCGCGTGCGCTGTTCTGCCGAGCACGGGCGGGGCCTGCCGATCGCCCGGGCGCTGTCGCACCGCCTGGCCTGGTACGAGCAGGACGGCTGGAAGATCGTCTGGGCTGCCATCCCGATCCCCGCCGCCCGGCCGCACCTGTCCGGCCGCCAGCGCTCGGGGAGGGCGGCATGATAGGCGCGATGGTGCGGGCCCGGCTGCGGGCCAGGCCGGTCGGCGAGGCCGGGCGGCTCGCGTACGGCGGATACATGGAGCTGCTGTGGGACCCGGGCGAGCCGTACGAGGTGCGGCTGGCCGGGCTCGGGCCGTATGCGGCGGAGATCTCGTTCGCCCGCGACCTGCTTGCGGCAGCACTGGCCGGGGATCCGGCCGGCGATGGTGACGTGCGAGCCCGGCTGGCGCACCTGCCGGGCGCCCGCCACTCGCTGCTGTTGCTCAGAATCGCCGGGCCGGACGGCCCCCAGGAAGTCGCCCTGAGCGACGAGAAAGTCGCGACGTTTGTACGGGACACCGCCGACCTTGTGCCGCAGGGGGAGGAGTGGCGGTACCTCGACATGGACGCCGGGCTCGACGACCTGCTGCGAGGTGCAGCATGACCGGCCTGGATGAGGAACTGACGAACCGGGCCCGCAGCCCCGGGGACAGGCAGGATCGCGCCGCAGTCAACGGAGAGGCTGAGCGATGACGGGCACTGATCCCGCAGCAGAACCGGAGCCGGGCCGGGCCGCGCTCACCTTGCTGACGCATGAGGGCACTGAGGTCCCGTACCCGAGGCCAAAAGCGATGGCGAAATTCAACGAGACCAGGGGCGACGGCATTTCCTGGGCGGCGTGGTCGTGGAACCCGGTCACCGGCTGTCTTCACGGATGTGGCTATTGCTACGCGCGAGGGATCGCGACGAACGGCCGGTTCCGCCGCAGTTTCCCGGCCGGGTTCACTCCGCTGTTCCACCATGAGCGCCTCGACGCGCCCCGTAACACTGTCATCCCGGCCGCGCACGCCGGGGATGAGGCGTGGAACCGGGTGTTCGTCTGCTCAATGGCTGACCTATATGGGCGCTGGGTGCCTGATGAGTGGATTCATCAGGTCCACGCGGCCGAGCTGGCGCACCCGCAGTGGGAGTACCTGCATTTGACGAAGTTCCCGGACCGGTACGTCGGGCTGGACATGCCGGCCAGCGCCTGGGTCGGCACGTCGGTGGATGAGCAGAAGCGTGTCCGTATCGCGGAGCGGGCGTTCCGGCAGATTGATGGCGTGGCGGTCAAATGGCTGTCGCTGGAACCGCTCCGGCAGCCGCTGAAGTTTGCCGATTTGTCGATGTTCGACTGGGTCGTCATCGGGGCCCAGACGGGGACGCGGCAGCCCGGCGGCGCTATGCCTGCGTTCGCGCCGCCGGCCGAGTGGGTTGTGCGGATCACTGCTCAGGCGCTTGAGGCTGGCTGCAAGGTCCACTGGAAGCCGAACCTCCGCACGCAGCCCGGCATGCTGTGGCTCGATCAGTACCCATCGCCAGCACGGCGGCAGGACGGACTGCCTCCAGCGCCTGCCGTTGTGAGCACGCCATGACCGTGTCCACTGCAGACCCCGCAGCAGTAGCTCTCGCCGCGCCTGACGTCCCGAAGCGCGCCCACGGGACTCGCGCCCGCTACGTCTGGGGACCCGATCACAATGACGAGCCGGGAAGCGGCTGCCGGTGCCCTGACTGCGCCAGCGCCAACCGGTGCGCCGAGGCGCACCGCGAGCGGATGATCCTCTGCGGCCGCTGGCGGCCCTACGTGGACGCCGGTCCGGCGCGCCAGCATGTCCGGGCGCTCAGCGAATCGGGGATTGGCTGGCGCCGCGCTGCTGTCCTCGCGGGGGTCTCCGCGGGATCGGTGAGCCAGTTGCTGTTCGGCGGACCTGGTGACCGGCCGCCGGCCCGCCAGATCCGGCCGGAGACTGAGCGGAAGATCCTCGCGGTCCGGGCCGCCGCGGAGTCGCTTGGCGGAGGTGCCCTGGTGGACGCGACCGGCACCCAGCGGCGGTTGCAGGCCCTGGTGGCCGCCGGGTACTCGCAAGCGATTCTCGCGGCGCGCCTGGGAATGCTCCGGTCGAACTTCACCGGGACGATGATCCGTGCCCGGCTGACCGCTGCGACCGCCCGGGCGGCCCGCGAGCTCTACGACGAGCTGTGGGATGTGCCGCCGGATGAGAGCACGCACCGGGCGAGGATCTCGGTCAGCCGGGCACGGAACCATGCGCGGGCGCATGGCTGGCCGCTGCCGATGGCCTGGGATGACGACACTATCGACGACCCGGCTGCCACGCCGGCCGCGGACTGGCGGCGCGGTGGCCGGCTGAGCCCCGCGGAACTGGCTGAGGACGCGGCCGAGCTGGTCGCCTGGGAAGGCAGCAAGGAATTCGCTGCTGGCCGGCTGGGCGTGAAGCGCAGCACTCTCGACATCGCGCTCCTGCGGGCAGGGCGCGCGTCGTGACCTCCGGCCAGGGATGGGGTGATCGGCAAGCAACAAGGGCGGGCCGGGGCAGGCGTATGGGCGATATCCCCGCCAGCTGCACCGAATCAGTCATGACCAGTGGAAGGGGCCTGATGACAGGCAGAGATGCGGGCATCCGCGAAGTCCGCCCGGACGTGGCGGCTGCCGCCGGTGATGAGGAGGAGCCGCAGCAGGACTGCCGGGACTTCGATGTCGTGCTGCAGGAGGAGATCACTGGGCTGCTGGAGCGCTGGCAGAGGCTCTCGGCTAGGTATGGCGATCTCGGCGCGGGGCACGAGCGTGGGGGCAAGACGGCGACGGCGGCGCTGCTGTCGATGGGCGCGGTGGTTTATGACACGTGCGCGCAGGATCTGGCTGGCCTGCTGACCGGGCTGGATTCCGGGCCGGGCAGGCGGGGGGTTGCGTGAGGGCCGGGCCGGGGCCGGCTCCGGTGACGGGGATGCCGCGGGGCGCGGCCGTGGGTATGTCCGGCGGCGGGTGGCTGACCGCGGGGGCGGCTCTGGGGGAGGTTCACGGGTGACGTGTGGCCGGGTGTCGTGGCAGCGTGATGGTGTTGCGACACGCCGGCCAGGCCCCGGTGCTTGCGCTCGAATAACTTGCACCGAAAATATAGGGCCTCATGAGTACCCAGACGCATCAGCCGGGGCGCAGGGGGCGCCCGCCGAAACCCGGAAGGGTTCGGGTCAACCTCTATGTTCCCGCCGCGCTGGCCGAACTCCTCGAGAGCGACGCAGTAGCGACCGGTGTCGGGAAGTCGGACAGGCTCGCGGAGATTCTCGCGGCCTGGTACTCGGGGCAGGAGGCGATGCCCAAGGCTTCCTGAGCAGTAGCGGTTCCTGGAAAAGCGGAAGCCCCCGGCTGGCGGCCAACCTGCGGGGGCATCCAAGAGGTGCTCGGCTCCGCTGTGGAGCTTGTGTTTTCGTGCTCCGTGACGGGAGCTACCAGACGACTGTAACAGGTCATGGTCATTCCCGCCACGGCTGCCGCTGTGCGCGTTTCCGCGTGCCGCGCCGTGCGCTTCTTCCCCGGTTTTCCGGTGCATCCCGGCCGTGGGCCAGCCTGGCCCGCGCAGATCACGATGCAGATCCAGACGCTGGAGGTGGTAGCGGAGCCCTGTTAACCCGGTGGAGAGGCCACTGTGCCCTTGCCCGGCTGTGGCCTCCCCGCCCTGAGTTCCTGTAACTCGCGCGGCCACGACGCCGCGCGGGCTGGGTGTGTTGCGCCTATTTCCGTCTGTTTTTGCTAGCAGGAAGGGTATCCGTGACTGTCGCCGCAGTCGAGTCTGGCGCTTCCTTCGAGCGTGTCATGCGCGCGCTCGAAGAGGCGGGGCAGACGGTGCGGCGGCGTGGGACGCGGCAGGCGAGCGCTCAGTGCCCGGCGCATGAGGACCGGGACCCGTCGCTGTCGGTGACCTGGCGGGACGGCAAGACGCTGCTGCACTGTTTCAGCGGCTGCACGGATGCGGGTTCGTCCAATGACCCGACGCCGGTGCTGCAGGCTCTGGGCTTGGGCAGTTCTGATCTGTTCGATGAGCCGCTTCCTGCCCGGGACCTGGCCGCGCCGCGGCGGGCTCCGCGGCGGCGTCTGGCCGCGGGCACGGCGGGTGGATCCGCGGAGCCTGCGAAGGCCGCCCCGCGGAAGAAGAAGCCGAGCAAGCGGGAGCTGCTGGGCAAGCCGATGGGGCCGTGGCGGGTTGTCGAGGAGTACGTCTACACCAGCGCGGAGGGCGAGCCACGGGGGAAGGTCGTCCGCAGGCAGCAGCCCCGCGAGCATGGCTATGACAAGACTTTCCTGCAGTTCCACTGGCGGGATCAATGCCGGCCGGAGCAGGAGCCGCATGAGCACGGGCCGGATGGGTGGGGGCCCGGCGCGCCGGGGGATCCGGTGCTGTACTGCCTTCCGTGGGTGGTGAGGGCGGTCGCGGGCGGGCGGGAGGTGTGGCTGCCTGAGGGTGAGAAGGACGCGAACGCGCTGGGCGCGGAATTCCAGAGGACGGGGTCCGGCGCGGTCGCGACGACGTACGCGAGCGGCGCTGGGTCCTGGCGGGACGATTACGGCGTGGTGCTCGCGGGCGCGCACGTCGTGATCGTTGAGGACAACGACCTGGAGGCCGTGAACCCTGTCACGGGGGAGCCTGCTGAGCCGGCTGGGCGTAAGCGCAGCCGTAAGCTGCTGGCCGCCCTGGAGGGCACGGCGGCGTCGGTGCGGGTGGTCCGCGCGAAGACCGGCAAGGATTCTTTCGACCATCTGGCGGCCGGGCATCCGGTCAGCGAGTTCGGGCCGGTGACAGTCCCGCCGGAGCTGGGGGAGGCGGCGGACCGGACGGGCCTGCGGCTGCTGGCGGGCGGGCGGG
>OBLT010000581.1_pt1 | contig 23629 bp, 22 predicted proteins | sample 1518721 | NCBI WGS metagenome assembly OBLT01 (sample SAMEA3539307, study PRJEB22396) | soil metagenome | biome: tundra; feature: field; material: soil | place: USA | collected 2010-05 | depth 0.15 m | reverse complement strand
AGGCGGCGATGTCACCGAGGGCGCGCAGCAACCGCAAGCTGACGGCCACGTCGGTTCTTGAATACATGCGGATCTGTTCAAAGGCCGCCTCCAGCAGGCGCTCGAAGTGCATCCACCGAACACTCGCGCGCACCACGCCCGGCGGATCGTAGAGCAGTTCGTCTGGCGTTTCGCGGGACGCGAAGCGGATCAGGATCCGGCTCAATTGATCGACGCAGGTGATCGCAGTCGTGGGATCGTTCACGGCGGGTGAGATCGCCTTCAAAGCGACATCGACAATTTGCAGCACGCCAAACTCCACGTCCTGCTGCAACGTTCTGGTCGCGCCGAGGTCGAATGCCGCGAGCAGCTCGTCGCTCGCGCCGTGGGGCAAGCGATTCCCCTTCGAGACCATCATCACCGGAATTCCCGCCGGAACAAACTGTCCAACCCGTCGAAGAACGCGGACGGTGACGTGATGATGCTTGGCAAAGGCCACGAGGCGCCGCGTATCGATAAAACAGATGTAGCCGGACTCACGGCTCGCAACCGCAACTTCGGTCGAATTGGGCCGCAGCGGTTCCGTATCGTTCATGCGGTGCGGGTGGTGCGGCCGGGGCATCATCTCGTCGATCATGGCTTCCGTCTCTTCCGCGATCCGGTCAACGATGTGGTTGACACTGATGGCCTGCGAGATGTGGTGAATGAAAAACAGTAGCAACCCGACGCAGACCAGCGCCAGAAGCATCGCACCCAGAACGGTGGCCACGGGGGCGAAGGGTTGAGGGAGCGAACGCGCCGCTGGAAGCGCTGCCATGCAGTACGAAAACGTGCCGAGGAAAATGCCCAGCGTCCATTGCGTCACGCGGTCCCGGGAAAAACTGACGATGATACGCGGGGAGAACTGCATGGACGCAAGAGTGAGCGTCATCAGCAGAATGGCGAAGACGATCGACACCACCGTCATGATGGAGCCGGCGATGCCAGCCAGGATGATCTGCGCCACCTGCGGATCGGCGTGCGAGGGGAACAGCGTGGAGGGCACCCACGAACTGACGGCGGGAAACTCCTCTTCCAGCCACGACAGGAAGCCGCCTGCGCAGCCCAGCGTCAGTGCGATGGTCAGCGGGCGAATCAAAAAGCCGCCACGCAGGTTGTACATGGCGTGGCGAATTGTCAGCGGCAGGCTCTTGGTCACGGCCCTCTCCGTTTCAGTGTAATGCTCACAACTGCGCGCACAAAGAAGAAAGGGAGGCTCGAAAGCCTCCCTTCAGTGCCACGAGTCGAGCCGTTAATCGGGCTCCGACAAAATTACGACTACGGCTGAATCGTGATGGCCGTGGTCGTCCTGAAGCTGACTGCGGACTCTGCCGGGATGGTGAGTTCCTTGTTGCCGGTGAAAGCCGCGCCAGCCGTGCCAGCGCCTGCGCCGACCAAGCCACCGATGAGGGCGCCCTTGCCGCCGCCAGCGATTCCGCCGATCAGCGCGCCACCGCCGGCACCGCCGCCAACCATGACGGCCGTGCGTTTGCCCTTGCCCTTCTGGGTAACGCAATATTCATCGGTGCCCACTTTGTGTGGCGCACCCTTGACGTTGATGGAAGTGAGGCGGATGGCGATGATCGCCTCGCCTTTGAACCTGCCAGCCGACTTGGCGTCGGAAACGGTTCCGGTAACGCCAGCGCCCGCGGGAATCACGACCTTGCCGTTGACGGCGATTCCGTTGGCCAGCGTGCCGGTAAAGGCCTGGCCGTCCTGGGTGGTCTTGGAGGAAAGCGACTCGCTCATGCGGACGGTGACGGTTTTTCCAGCCGGAATGACGATAGGCTCTGGCGGAGGAGGCGGCGGGGCCTGCTCAGCGACGAGGGCTGCTGCGGGCGCGGCCGCAGGTGCTGCCGGCTGCTCTGCGGGAGCCGCAGAGGGTTGTCCGGGTGCGGCCTGGGGCTGCGGATTGGCTGTAGGGGCCTGCTGTGCCGACTGATCAGTCGTGGCCGGAGCCTGGGCGGGCTGCTCTTTCTTACTGCAGGCTGCCAGACCCATGGCCAGTGTTGCGCCAAGCATCAATGCTAAAAACCTAGAACGCATGAACCTCTCCTTTTGGTTGGAACGCCGGACGGGATTCAATCCGGCTACTGCGGTAAATGGGCATATTAACCAACGCGTAACCGCAATCAATAGCCTAACAGCGGTGCGTATGCCGCAAAAGCCCAAAATCATTACATGCAGGCGCATTTTGCGCATGCGGAAAACCAAAAACATTGTATCTCGACTGGTGAAAAGGGCGCTTCGAGCTAGGGTGCGACTGCCACTTCGTCGGCGTCTCCCAGTTTTGCCTCGTGGCGAAGGGCAAAGAAGCCGACTAATCCGGCGATCAGCGAAGCCCCGAGCACAGCCGTCTTGGCTTCCATCAAATGCACTGGATCGGCGAAGGCCAGCGAGCTGATAAAGATCGAGACCGTGAAACCGATTCCAGCCAGGGTGCCGACCGCCGCCATCTGCAACCAGGTCACGCCGTTGGGAAGCCGCGCCAACCCCACTTTCACCGCCACTTTGCAGAATCCCACGATCCCGATTGGTTTGCCGATCACCAAGCCGATCAAAACGCCCCAGGCAATTTGACTGGTCAGCAGTCCATTGGCGGCGCCTGCGGAAAATGTCACTCCCGCGTTCGACAAGGCAAACAACGGCAACACCAGGAATGAGACCCAGTCGTTTAGCTTGCGGGTCAGGCGTTCGGAGTCGGCCTCAGTGGCGTTCACCAGTTGTTCGAAACTGCCCAGCAGGCGGTTCGCGGTCGCCATGTCACCTTCCGCCTGGGCTGCGCGGAATCGCTCCATCATGTCGATGCCGATCTCCTCGAATTGTTGCAATGACAGGCGGGGCGAAGTAGGCACCATAAACCCTAAAATCACGCCTGCGATGGTGGCGTGAATTCCAGATTCCTGGATCGCGACCCAAAACAAAACGCCCAGGACTACATAGACGATGGCCCGCTGTATGCCGATGCGCCGCAAGCCGAACATCACCAGCAGAAGGAAGAGTCCGACGAACAGTGCCTGCACATGCAGCGTGTCGGTATAGAAGAACGCTATGACGATGATGGCGCCGATGTCGTCGGCGATAGCCAACGTCAGCAGGAACACCTTCAGTTCCGAGGGAATGCCTTTTACCATGCCGAGCACGCCCAACGAAAATGCGATGTCCGTGGCCATGGGGACGCCCCAACCGTGCTGGCCGGGGCCGCCGTAATTGATGGCGACGAACAACAGCGCGGGCAGGACCATTCCGCCGAGCGCGCCTACGATGGGGAGCGCGGCCTTGCGGACGTCGGAAAGTTCGCCGTGCACGATTTCGTGCTTGATCTCCATGCCGACGAGGAAGAAGAAGATCGCCATCAGAGCATCGTTGATCCAAGCATGCACGGGAAGCTGAATGCTCGAGAGGGTGAGTTCGAGTTCCCAGACGTGATGGTAGGAGTTGTGCCAGGGAGAGTTGGCCCAGACCAGCGCGGCAATGGCCGCCCCCAGCAACAAAATGCTGCTCATGCCCTGTATGTGAATGAATTCCTGGATGGGCAGCACGAGCGTGCGCGTGAATAGAGATTCGCGCAGGTTGACCTGCAAGGCTCCGTAGGTGCGGTGAGGAATTGCCATGGTTATGTCTGCTTCGCGCCGTGTTCGCGAGGCTGGTTAGTTCATTCAACGCAGAAAATCGGAGTTGGTCAACCACGGCCGGGCCGTCCGCAAGTGGTTGAGCGTGCTGCCGCTGTTTCGTCTATCCTGATGTCTCCCATGTATTCGATTGTCCGCAGCATTTTGATCGTTTATGCCGCCTTGTTGCCCATCGTCAACCCGATAGGCATGGCGCCGATTTTCGCCGCCATGACGAACCAGTACGACGCCGGGGTTCGCCGCACTATCGCGATGCGAGTGGCAATCAATGGGATGGTCCTGCTGATGGCGTCGTTGTTCATCGGTTCCTACGTGCTGGATTTCTTCGGCGTGAGCATTGGCGCGGTGCAGTTGGGCGGCGGGTTAGTGGTGATGATCTCGGGCTGGCGCATATTGAACCAGCAGAGCAATGACTCCGATCGGCAGGTGAGTGCCAAGCCGAGTACGGAAGCAGCGCTATCGCTGGCGTTCTATCCGCTGACCATGCCGCTCACGGTGGGACCGGGATCGATTGCCGTGGCCCTGACGCTGGGCAGTAATACCCACGCGGAAACCCATCGGCAACTGATCGAGAGCGCGCTCTTCGCGACCCTGGGTATCGTGCTGATCGCGGTCACAATATTTCTGTGCTATCGCTATGCCGACGGGCTGCAACGGCTCCTCGGGCCCACGGGAACCAGCATCGTGATTCGGCTGTCGGCGTTCATCCTGGTGTGCATTGGTATCCAGATCATGTTCAACGGGGTCAACCAGTTCTACGCGGAGATGGTGCACAACGCGAAGATGGCCGTAGAAGCGCGATGACGCCGCACTCGTTCTAGGAATTTTCTTTCTTGTGGCAGTCGGCGCATTTTACCGGCGCGGCCTTACCGTGGCTGTTTTCTGTATTGTGGCAGGTGATGCACAGTCCGGCGGTCGCGGTGGGATTGTGGAACGCCGCCTGGAGGCCGATCGAGACTGGCGGAGTGGGCGGTTTGGTGTGGCAATCGGTGCAAGCCTGCTGCGGTAACTTCAGGGGCTTCGCCGAATTCGAGGCATGATGGCAGACCTCGCATTTGCCCGCGACCTTAAGATGAGCCGCGTGCGGAAACTTGACTGCACCCATCGAAGGACCCTTCAAAAGGAGCGTACTCTGCGCAGGGACCTGCGCCAGCGCGCTGCAAACCGCGATCAGTAGAAAAAGTACAGAGAATGCCGACAGTGAGCGACTGATCTTCACGATGTGCCTCCGAAACTGGGTTATCTACCGATGCACCCGATCCTGACAACTCGGGAGCAATCGGATATTAGGCTAACCCGGCGAACAGTTCTGTGACTAAGCACGCTCATCCGTGTGATGGGATGTTACGCGACCCCACATTTGCCAACAACGCAAATGTGGGCCACCGACGGATTGACGAGTTGAGCCTGAATCCAATTCCCGCCCCTGGTTTGATTTTTGTGAACTTGCGGGAGCTGTACGGCAGGGCCAACCGCCGCTGGCGAATCCTCGGGCGTCGGATCGCATCCAAGTTACTTCGCGTGTAGCATCGACTACACAAAGATTCATTCCTGTTGGAGTTCACTTCTCATGTTTAATCGCTTCGTGTGGATCAGTCTGATCGTCGTTTCAGTCGCCCTGTTGGGCGCAAGCTCGTTTGGCGCCGATATCCCGAAGATTGGCAGCACTGCGCCGGATTTTACCCTCAACTCGCAGGATGGCAATCCCGTCTCGCTCTCGCAGTTTCGCGGAAAGTGGGTGGTGCTGTACTTCTATCCGAGGGACATGACCAGCGGGTGCACCATCGAGGCGCACAACTTCCAGCGCGACCAGGAGAAGTTCAAGGCGGCGAATGCCGTGGTGCTGGGCATAAGCGTGGACGACACCAAGTCGCATCAGCAGTTCTGCACCAAGGAAGGCCTGACCTTCAAGCTGCTGTCCGATACCGACCACAAAGTTTCGGAGGAGTATGGTTCGCTGACCAACCTGGGGCTGGTCAAGTTCTCGAAAAGGCACACGTTCATCATCGATCCCCAGGGAAAGATCGTGCAGGAATATCCCGACGTGGATGCCGACATCAACCAGCACAGCGCACAGGTGCTCGCTGAACTGGCGAAACTGCAGACGAAGAGTTAGCCGCTTCCGGATGAATTACGACGCAATCCTGCTGGTTTCTTTTGGCGGCCCGGAGTGCAACGCCGACGTGATGCCATTTCTGGAGAATGTGCTGCGCGGCAGAAACGTTCCCCGCGAGCGCATGCTGCAGGTCGCGGAGCACTACTACCTGTTCGGCGGCAAGAGTCCGATCAACGATCAGAACCGCGCGTTGATTGCGGCGCTGGGCGCTGAACTCAGGACGCACGGCCCTGACCTGCCAATCTATTGGGGCAACCGCAATTGGCATCCCATGCTGGCGGACACGTTGCGGCAGATGAAAGCCGACGGCGTGAAGCGAGCCATCGCGTTTGCGACTTCGGCTTACAGTTCGTACTCCAGTTGCCGGCAGTATCGCGAGAACATCGCGGCCGCGCAGGGTGCAGCGGGAGACGGCGCGCCGCAAGTCGATAAGTTGCGCGTCTTCTATAATCACCCGCTGTTTGTCGAAGCCAATGTCGATCATGTGCGCGAGGCGCTGAACCGGATCCCGGAAGACCGCCGCGCCTCGGCACGCATTGCCTACACCGCGCACAGCATTCCAGTGGGTATGTCGCAGACGTGTGATTATCAGCGCCAGTTGTTGGAAGTGGGACGGCTAGTTTCGGAAGCGCTAGGGCGCGAGCCGGACCCACTGGTTTTCCAGAGCCGCAGCGGCCCGGCTTTGCAGCCGTGGCTGGAGCCGGACATCCTCGATCACCTGCGCGAAATCAAGCGGCAGGGCGCGACGGATGTGGTGATCGCGCCGATTGGGTTCGTGTCGGACCATATGGAAGTGCTCTACGACCTGGATACAGAAGCGCGACTTCTCTGCTCCGAGTTGGGCCTGAATATGGAACGGGCGGCGACGGCCGGAACGCATGCGAAATTCGTGAGCATGATCCACGAGTTGATCGTGGAGCGGATGGAAGAAAGTCCGGCGAAGCGAGTGGTTGGAATTTATCCCGCGAATCCGGATGTATGCCTGATTGATTGTTGTCCGGAGCCGGTGAGGCCGGCGATGGCGGCGGTCGCCACCACTACTGCCTAGTCGAGCCTCAAAACCCCATCTATAGCCTTTGGAATGCGGTGGTTGCGCCTGCTCACCCCCTGGCAAATGAGCCGCTTTCGAGCCGTGCGTCCACGTCTTTTGACCGCATGTATGTGACGCGCGTCACAGCCTTGTTAGTACCCCGGTCACAGCTTGGCGGGCAACCGCCCTATATCTTGAACATTAACGGTTTTCTAACTACATAACAGACCGCGCACATCGCTCGATCTGGGGGACAACAGACGTGAAAACAACTGAAGATGCAAATTCCGCTGCCTCGCTTGAGGACGCGAATGAGGCCCAGGCACGCGGTGGAATCAACACGGTAGAACCAGCGCCCATCGGCGACGAAGCCGGCAAGGGCAAGGCCGTGAGAAACAAGGTCACTCTCGACGGCAATGAAGCGGTTGCGCACGTGGCCTACCACGTCAGCGAAGTTGCAGCCATCTATCCAATTACGCCGTCCTCTCCCATGGGAGAGTCATCCGACGCATGGTCGTCGGTCGGCGAGAAGAACATCTGGGGAACGGTTCCGAAGGTCATCGAAATGCAGAGCGAAGGCGGAGCCGCCGGGGCACTGCATGGAGCGCTGCAGGCGGGCGCGCTGGGCACGACCTTCACGTCATCGCAGGGACTGCTGCTGATGATCCCCAACATGTACAAGATCGCAGGCGAGCTTACGCCGACGGTGATTCACGTGGCCGCTCGTGCGATCGCGGCGCAGGCACTGTCGATCTTTGGCGATCACCAGGACGTGATGGCCACCCGCCAGACGGGATTCGCGCTGCTGTCGTCCAACTCAGTTCAGGAAGCTATGGACTTGGCGCTGGTTTGTCACGCCGCGACGCTGGAAGCACGCATTCCGTTTCTGCATTTCTTTGACGGCTTCCGGACTTCGCATGAAGTCTCGAAGATCGAAGAGCTGAGCCTCGACGACATGCGCGCCATGATCGATGACGACTTGGTTCGCGCGCATCGTGAGCGCGCGTTGTCGCCGGACCATCCGGTGTTGCGCGGATCGGCGCAGAATCCTGATGTTTATTTCCAGGGACGCGAAGCGGTCAATCCGTTTTACCTGGCCTGCCCGACCATTGTGCAGAACGCGATGGACAAGTTCGCCGCAATCGTTGGCCGGCAGTACCGGCTGTTTGAATACGTCGGCGCAGCCGATGCCGAACAGGTGATCATCATCATGGGTTCGGGCGCGGAAGCGGTGCACGAAGCAGTGGACTACATGACCGCGCAAGGCAAGAAAGTCGGCGTGCTGAAAGTTCGCCTGGTGCGTCCGTTCTCGGTCGAGCATTTTCTGGAGGCGTTGCCCAAGACAACGAAGAGCATCGCGGTTCTGGATCGCACCAAGGAGCCAGGCAGCATCGGAGAGCCGCTGTATCAGGACATCATCACTGCTCTGACCGAAGGTTTTACGGCGGGAAAATGCACGTTGGCTGGGTTCCCCAAAGTCGTGGGCGGAAGATACGGGCTGTCGTCGAAGGAATTCACTCCCGCGATGGTGGTGCGGATTTACGAAGAGTTGACCAAAGCGACTCCGCAAAACCACTTCACCATCGGCATCGTGGACGACGTTACCCACACCAGCTTGGATTATGATCCGGCGTTCTCGACCGAGTCGCCGGACACGGTGCGCGCCATGTTCTTCGGACTGGGCGCGGATGGCACGGTGGGAGCGAACAAGAACACCATCAAGATCATCGGCGAAGACACCGACCTCAACGTGCAGGGCTACTTCGTTTATGACTCGAAGAAGTCGGGTTCGGTCACGACCTCGCATCTGCGCTTCAGCAAGAAACCGATCCACTCGACGTATTTGATTTCGTCGGCGAACTTCGTGGGCTGCCACCAGTTCAGCTTCATGGAGCGGCTTGAAGTGCTGCGAGCTTCCGATCCGGGCTCGGTGTTCCTGTTGAACAGTCCGTTCGGGCCGGAAGAAGTCTGGGACAACCTGCCACGGTCGGCGCAGAAGACCATCATCGACAAGAAGTTGAAGTTTTACGTGATCGATGCGGTGGAAGTGGCAAAGGCAGCCGGTATGGGCGGGCGCATCAACACCGTCATGCAGACCTGCTTCTTCGCCATCAGCGGCGTGTTGCCACGGGAAGAAGCGATTGCCAGCATCAAGCACTCAATCGAGAAGACCTACGGCAAGCGCGGCGAGTCGGTGGTCCGCAAGAATTTCGCGGCCGTCGATGCCTCCCTGGAAAATCTGCACGAAGTGAAAGTTCCGGACGCGATCACCTCGAAGTTCGAGTTGCGTCCTGCGGTTCCGGCCAATGCGCCCTCGTTTGTGCGCGATGTCGAAAGCCTGATGATTTCGGGCGACGGCGACCTCATCCCAGTCAGCGCCATGCCGATTGACGGCACGTTCCCCACAGCGACAACGCAGTGGGAGAAACGGAACATTGCGCTTGAGATCCCGGTGTGGGACGAGCAGCTTTGCATCCAGTGCGGCAAGTGCGTCATGGTTTGCCCGCACGCTGTGATTCGCGCCAAGGTTTACGATCCGGCGGTGATCAATCACGCGCCTGAAGGCTTCCAGACGGCAGCGCCCAAGTGGCGTGAGTTTACCGACCTGAAATACACGTTGCAGGTGGCTCCGGAAGATTGCACCGGATGCGGACTGTGCGTCGAAGTTTGCCCGGCCAAGAGCAAGAGTGAAGCCAAGCACCGGGCGATCAACATGGAAGCGCAGCCTCCGTTGCGCGAGAAGTACAACGAGTACTGGACCTACTTCCTGTCGCTGCCGGAACTGTCGCGCGAGAAGCTGGCGCATGCACAGGTGAAAGACGCGCAGTTGCTGGAGCCGCTGTTTGAGTTCTCCGGCGCCTGCTCGGGTTGCGGCGAAACCCCGTACATCAAGGTAATGACGCAGATGTTCGGCGATCGCGCATTGATCGCCAACGCAACCGGTTGCTCGTCGATCTACGGCGGCAACCTGCCGACGACACCCTACACCGTCAACAAGGAAGGCCGCGGACCAGCCTGGTCAAACTCGCTGTTCGAAGACAATGCCGAGTTCGGCATGGGTATGAGGCTGGCCGTCGATAAGCAGAATGAGTACGCGAAAGAGCTGGTCGAACGGCTCGCGTCATTCATCGGAGAAGAGCTGGCGGTCGCGATTCTGAGCGCCGATCAGTCCACCGAGCCAGACATCTTCGCCCAGCGCGATCGGGTGAAGGCGCTGAAAGAAAAGCTGGCGGGCAACAAGACGCCTGCAGCGCGTGACCTGCTGGCCGTGGCCGACGAACTGGTCAAGAAGAGCGTCTGGATCATCGGTGGCGATGGCTGGGGCTATGACATCGGATTCGGCGGACTCGATCACGTGCTGGCTTCCGACGCCAATGTCAACATCCTGCTGCTCGATACCGAGGTTTACTCCAACACCGGCGGACAGATGTCGAAGGCAACGCCGCTGGGCGCGGTGGCGAAGTTCGCCGCTGGCGGCAAGCGCATCCCGAAGAAAGACATCGCCATGATGGCGATGAACTACGGGCGCGCTTACGTGGCCCACATCGCGATGGGCGGTAACGACGGACAGACCATGAAGGCTTTTGCCGAGGCAGAGGCGCACAACGGGCCGTCGCTCGTGATTGCCTACAGCCACTGCATCGCGCACGGCTACGACATGGTGCACGGCATCGAGCAGCAGAAGAACGCTGTGCTGTCCGGACACTGGCCGCTGTTCCGCTACAATCCAGGGCTGGCGAAGGAAGGCAAGAACCCGTTCCAGCTCGATTCGCGGGCGCCGAGCATTCCGCTGGAGAAATACATCTACAACGAGACGCGCTACACCATGCTGGTCAACAGCGATCCGGAAGAAGCCAAGCTCCTGCTGCACCAGGCGCAGGACAACGTTAACGAGCGCTGGAAGCTGTACCAGCACATGGCCGCTATGAGCTTCGAGAAGTAGCGAGGAGAGAAAGCAATGATTGACCTGACTACCAATTATCTAGGGCTGAAACTGAAGAACCCCGTTGTGGTCTCAGCCTCGCCACTGACCGAGAAACTCGAGAACTTCGAGCGGTTGCAGGACGCCGGCGCCTCGGCCATCGTGATGTACTCGCTGTTCGAGGAACAGATCGAGGCGGAGAGCGAAAACCTGGATGCCGCGATGGAATACGGCACCAACAGCTACGCCGAAGCCACAACCTACCTGCCGGATATGCCGAAATACCACATCGGCCCCGACCGCTACATCGACCTGCTCCACAAGGCCAAGAGGACGCTCGATATTCCCGTCATCGCCAGCCTGAACGGCAATTCGCGGGGCGGCTGGATCCGGTATGCGGAGCACATGGAAGAGGCGGGGGCTGACGCGCTCGAACTCAACATCTTCAACGTTCCCACCGATCCGTCGGTGACGTCGGAGCAGTTGGAGCACGGCTATTGCGAGCTGGTTCGCGCCGTTCGCAAGGCGGTGAAGATCCCGGTATCGGTGAAACTGGGGCCGTACTTCACTTCGATGGCGAACTTCGTGAAGCAGTTGTCCGAAGCCGGTGCCGATGGCGTCGTCATCTTCAACCGCTTCTATCAGCCGGACTTCGATCTCGAGGAACTGGAAGTCACCCCGAACCTGGTGCTGAGCAGTCCGCATGAATTGCGGCTGCGGCTGCACTGGGCCGCGATCCTCTATCACCAGGTCGAGACCTACATCGCCATCACCGGCGGCGTGCACGATTCAACGGACGTGCTGAAGTCGATGATGGCGGGCGCTCACGTCGCCATGATTACTTCCGCGCTTCTTAAGTACGGCATCGAGCACATCGGCGTGGTACTGGCAGGCGTGGAACGCTGGATGGAAGAGCACGAGTACCAGTCCATCAAGCAGATGCGCGGCAGCATGAGCCTGGTGAATGTCGAGAACCCCACGGCGTTCCTGCGCGGGAATTACCTCAAGATGCTGGGTTCGTACAAGTTCGGCGATGCGGGGTCAGCCTTGCCGACGTACTAACGGGATGTAACTTCGTCTGTAGTAAAGAGGCCGGATTCCCGAGGGGAGTCCGGCCGCATCTTTTCGACCCCGCGAGTCAAAAGCCAATTACTAATTACTAATTACCGATTACTCACCTCAGCACAATCACCAGCGTTCGGCCGTCGGACTTGATGGTGCCGCCGGTGGCCGTCTTGGTTTCCTTCACCTGCTTGGGGCGCTCGACATAGCCGGTTGCCAGCACCAATCCCGCTTGCTGCAGCGTGGCGGCGATGAAGTCGCGCTCGCCATCGACTGCCGGATCGATCTTGTGGGTGATGGCGTTTTCCTTGCGCTGGTCCTTCTCGATGCCGATGTCGTGCGTGCCCGCGCCCGCCCAAAGAGTCTCGCCTTTGGGTCCCTTGAAGGGCGTCTTCCAGATGCGGAAGTGGTCACGCTCCCCGATGACTTTTACAGCTTCGGCGCGCGCGTAGCCGTAGTCCTGCCCGCGGCCGAACAAGAAGAGCGTGCTCATGGGAACCGTGACGTAGGCTTGCTTTTCCAGCGTCGCGATTATCGCGCTGACGACGGCGTCCTGATTGGTCTTGTCGGGCAAGACCCAACCTGCGGCTTTGAAGGCGTTAGTGACCTGCTTCTCATCTCCGACAATGACAAAATTCACCAAGTCGCCCTCGTTTCCGCCGGGAGCCGCCTGATCGGTCAAGCGGTAGGGCAGCTTCTGATCGATCACCGCGTACAGCGGCCTGAATTCGTAGTTAGTCGGATTCGTCGCGGCCGCGCTGGCTGCGGTGCGGTCGATGTGCACCTCGAACTTGCCAGCGGTTGGCTTGGAAGTTTGGTCCTGGTTCACGCCGAGATACAGGCGTCCAGCCGTGGGTGACGTGATAGTGCGGTCTGTTCCCACGAAGAACGGAGTTGCCGCGCGATCGTTACCGATCTGGCCGACGAGTGCCCCGCGTCCGGCGCTGGAGACGCTCAGTGCGCGCAAAGTGTCGGCCCATCCGCGCTGCGCGCCTGCGGGACCGACTCCGGTCTTGTCTTTGAAATCGACCGTTCCCGTGGCCGTGATGTGCAGCTTGTCCCCAGGGTTCACGTCCATGCCGCTGTCAACCCACGGATTGTCTCCGTTAATGCTGACATCGGCGCTGTTCGCGGTGGCAGCCGCTGCCGGTGACGCCGGCAACGAGGCAGCGCACCATAACGGACACAACAGGACGAGTCCAATTACAACTGCGCGAACACGATTCATCGATCCTTTGGCTCCAAATAGAGTTTACCCGCCTCAATCACGCATGGGGGACGAGCTCAGCCGCCCTACTGCCGCGTGGCCTCGCTGAAGGCCATTTTGCCCAGGTACAGGGGATGGGAAACTTTGGGCGAGTCGCTGGGCCCGTACACGGGATACGGCGTGTTCTGAGCCTGCATGGGAAATCCCCAAACGTCGCCATTGCGCATGTCCACGGCGATCTTTCCCCAAGTCGTGTTGCCGTCAGGCTTGCGCAGCGAAACCATTCCCTGCTCGATGTGAAACGGGTAGGGCGAACCGTCCTGCGCCAATACCGAGGGCGGCTGTGCCACGGGACGGAATACCACGATTGCCAGCAATACGGCGATTACCACCAGCAGCGATTTCACGAACCAATCCAGCTTCATGGGACCTCGCGGCCCAGCGCGACGATCGCCGCCTCAACGTGCGGGCGGCTTATCAGGCTGAGCGGTTACTAGCTGGAAATCTAGTACGTTTTTGCCGCAAGGTAAACCTGTATCCTACGCAACCGGGATTAGCGGACCGCATCACTGAGGACGAATTTACCCAGGTACATGGGATGCGACTTGGGCGGCTCTGACTTGGCAACGTCCACGGGGTAAGGGCCTTCGACCAGCGTGGGGAAACCCCAGATGTCGCCGGTACGCATGTCGATCATGACCTTGCCGTACATTTGGCCGCTGCTGTCTGGCTTGCGGAGCATGGTGTAAGCGGTCTCGACGTAAAAAGCGCGCGCGTCGGCAGCCTGGGCCTGTACTGGAGCGGGTTGGACGATGGGGCGAAATACCAGCGCGGCAAGCAGCACCACGATCATCGCAAGCAGCAGTTTGACGAACCAATCCAGCTTCATTGACCCTCCGGGGCATAGCGCGGCGGTCGTCGACGTGCGACGCCGACGGCGCTTCGTGCTGGTTTCACTATCGGCTGAAAATCTAGTCCGATTTGAGCAAGAGGTTAATGGGATGTTGTAGCAACCGGAGCGCGAATGTAGTGAGTTACAAATCGCTGCGATTATCCCCGCCGGGGGAACAGGAACTTCAGCATGGGTCCGACGCGTTCGGCCCAGGCGTATTCGCTGTGATGGCCGCCTGGAATCTCGTGATATTCGAGGTCCTTGCCCGGCCTCCAGCCTTTCCTGACGAGCATTCTCTTCAGCGCACGTACGTCCGGCATGGCGCGGTGTCCTTCGTTGGTCCCGATATCCAGCCAAATGCGCTGGCCGGTCTGCTGTTGGATCCGGTCAACGTACTTCAAAATCACACGCTCGCGCCACCACACCGAAGGGGAAAACACCGCCAGATTGCCAAATACGTCGGGATAGCGCATCCCGAGATACAACGTGACCAGTCCACCCAGCGACGATCCGCCCATGCCGCAATTCTCCGGCCCAGCCAGGGTACGGTAGTGATGCGCGACAAACGGCTTCAGGTCATCCACCAGCATCTGGCCGTAAGCATCGGCCTGTCCGCCGCCCAGCCGGCGGTCTTCCAGCGGCGTGTACTCGTTAATGCGTTTGACCCCGGCGTTATAGATCCCCACAATCACCAGCGGCTCGACTTCGCCCGATTCGATGAGCGCGTCGGCGGTCTCTCCCACCCGCCAGTAGTTTCCCTTGATGAACGAGGTCTCGGGATCGAACAGGTTCTGGCCGTCGTGCAAGTACAGCACCGGGAAGAACCGGTTCGGGTCGTGGTGAAAGGCCTGGGGGACGTAGACGATGAAGTCGTGTTTTTCGTCGATCAGTTGCGAGGCAAACTGTTCGTGCTTATGCAGGCGCGAGTGCAGGCTAGTCTTCGCGGAATGATGGGTCATTGCTGGGGCCGGGATGGGAGCATGGTGGGGAATGATCGGTTCGGTCGACATTCTTGTAATATTGAAATATCACACGCCGCCCGGGACACTGATCAATGCTACTTTCGTTCCCGCTGGTTATGCGAAGTGGTTCCTTAGAGTAACAAGTCGGTTTTCGATTCAGCAAATCATTCCACGCAAGGGGCGCCCATCGTGCATCGCGAATTTCACAAGTGGTGGTCCAAGGACCTGCAACGGGACATGTCACTGCTCTGCTTTGGCCACGCCGGCCGGAAAGTCCTGGTGTTTCCGACATCTTGCGGGCGATTTTTTGAGTATGAAGATAACAAGATGATTGAGGCCGTCGGCGACAAGCTTAACAACGGCGAATTGCAGATTTATTGCGTGGACAGCGTTGACTCCGAAAGCTGGTACAACAAATCGGCGCACCCCTACTGGCGGCTGCAGCGCCACCTGCAATACGAGCAATACATCATCCACGATGTATTTCCGCTGATGTGGAACAAGAACTGGACGCCCCACACCGCGGTCACGGGGTGCAGCTTCGGTGCGTATCATGCGGTCAACTTCGCGTTCCGGCATCCTGACCTGGTGAATGAATGCGTCAGCATGGGCGGGGCGTTCGACATCCGGCAGTTCCTGGACGGCTGGTATAGCGAGGATGTGTATTTCAACAATCCTCCCGACTACCTGGGCAACTGCGGCGACGGGTGGAAGTACAACCACATGCGGACGGTGCTGGCCACGGGTGAGCACGACATGTGTTGGGACCGCAACGAGAAGTTCGCGGGAATTCTGCAGGCGAAGGGCATCCGGAATGAAATCCACGTGTGGGGCGATGGTAGCAAACATGATTGGCCGTGGTGGAGGCCGATGGCGCGCGTGTATTTGTAGATCGTCGTTGAGCAGCGAAAAGCAGATCCATCGGGGGCCAAAGCCCCCTGGTGATGCCAACAATGTCAGTCATGCGGGGCGCGCCTGAGTGAGTGCCACTGCAAGACACCAAGCCGATTTTGGTTCGCATAGGGGCGCGTTTTCCCCTACAATAATAGTTACTTTTGAGCGCACCCAGCGCTGCTTTCCGGGCACTTCCAGCGAGCTTTTACGAGCGGACACAGCTTGGGATTTGTGTCGTTTCCAAAGGAGCGGTACGTGAAGAAAATCGGCGTCATCTTCGGCATGGAGACCACGTTTCCACCGGCCCTGGTCGACAAAATCAATTTCATGAACGAGCCTGGTATCCAGGCGGAACTGGCCACGGTGGGGGAAGTCCGCATGGCGGAACCTTCTCCCTACCAAGTCATCATTGACCGCATTTCGCACGACATCCCGTTCTACCGCGCTTATCTCAAAAACGCCGCGCTCTCCGGCGCTACCGTCATCAACAATCCGTTTTGGTGGAGCGCTGACGACAAATTCTTCAACTTCGCGCTGGGCGAGAAACTCGGTGTGGCAATTCCCCAGACCGTCCTGCTGCCTCACAAACAGCACCCCGTGGGCACCACAGACCGCTCCATGCGCAATCTGCAGTTCCCTCTTCCCTGGGACAGCATCTTCGCCTATGTCGGATTCCCGGCGTTTCTGAAGCCGTTCGATGGCGGCGGCTGGAAGGACGTGTACAAGGTCAATAATCCAGAGGAGTTCTTCAAGGCCTACGACCAGAGCCGCGATCTCTGCATGACCCTGCAGCACGGGGTGAAGTTCAAGGAGTACTTCCGCTGCTACGTTGTGGGGCAGGAAAAAGTGCACATCATGCACTACGATCCTTCGGCACCGTTCCACGAGCGGTATGTGAAGAACCCGCCGGCAGTCGATCCTAAACTGCTGGAACGGGTGGAGCGCGATGCCCTTACGCTGTGCCGCGCCCTGGGGTACGATCTCAACACCGTGGAGTTTGCCTGCGAGGATGGGATTCCGTACGCCATCGATTTCATGAACCCGGCGCCCGACGCGGACATCAATTCGGTGGGCGAGGAAAACTTCCACTGGATCGTTGACGCAGTCGCGGAATTGGCGGTCCGCAAAGCCAAAGAACATACCGGCAAAGTGTCGGAATACCGCTGGAGCGCCTTTCTGGGCGGCGGTACAGCAGAAGTCAAGGCAGAAGCGGCACCGAAGGCCATCAAAGCCGTGAAGGCTCCAAAGAGCGCTACCAAGGGGTAATACAGATGAAGCGGCCGAGCCTCAGTATCGGAATCGAAGAGGAATACCAGACGATCGACCCGGAGACGCTTGATCTCCGGTCGCACATCCAGTCGGAGATTCTTCCCAAGGCGATCCTGTCCACCAACTCGCGCGCCAAAGCAGAAATGCACCAAGCGGTCATCGAAGTTGGGACCCATGTCTGCAAGAACATTCAGGAAGCGCGGGCCGACATCCTCGAACTGCGCCGCGAAATGATATCGCTGGCCAACGCAAACGGCTTGCTGCTCGGCGCTGCAAGCACGCATCCTTTTGCCGATTGGAAGGCGCAGGAGATTTATCCCGACGAGCGCTATCGCCAGGTGGTCGAGGACATGCAGCTCGTCGCCCGCGCCAACCTGGTGTTTGGGCTGCACGTGCATGTCGGCATTGAGGACCGCAACACCGCCATCCACATCATGAATTCGCTGCGGTATTTTCTGCCGCACATCCTGGCCTTGTCCACGAATTCGCCGTTCTGGATGGGCATGGAAACCGGGTTCAAGTCGTACCGCTGCAAGGTGTTCGAGCGCTTCCCACGCACCAACATTCCCGATGTTTTTGCAAACTGGGCGGAGTATGAGACCTTCCTCAATTTGCTGATCAAGACAAACTGTATCGACAACGGCAAGAAAGTATGGTGGGACATTCGCCCGCATCCATTTTTCGACACCCTGGAAGTTCGGGTTTGCGACATTCCCATGCGTTTGGATGAGACCATCGCGATCGCAGCGTTGATCCAGGCGACCGTGGACATGCTGTGGAAGCTGCACGCGTCGAACAAGAGTTATCGCATCTACAGCCGCGCCTTGATCATGGAAAACAAATTTCGCGCCTCGCGCTACGGACTGGGCGGCAACCTGATTGACTTCGGCAAAGAAGAAGAGGTCCCCATGCGTGACCTCATGCTGGAGTACCTTGACCTGGTGAGCGACGCGGCGGATGAGTTGGGATCGCGCCAGGAGCTCAACTACATCCACGAGATGCTGAAGATGGGGACGGGCGCGGATCGCCAGCTCATGGTTTACCACGCAACCGGGGACTTGAGAAAAGTCGTGGAATACATTGTTTCCGAGACGCGGGTCGGCGTGTTCGACTGAGCGCCGGCGCATTAATAGTAAGTTCGCCAAAACCCTGGCACGAAAGGACGCTTCTTGACACCACCATTACTCACCGACCTGACCACCATGCCGTTCGATCCCGAGCTCACGCCGGGCGCGTACAACGCAGTGAATACCTGCCTGCGGATTCAGCCCAGCGAGAAGGTCACGGTAATTACCGACAATGCCTGCCGCGATATCGCTGCCAGTATTGCCAATGAGTTGGTCAAAGTCGGATCGCCGTTTAAGGCCTTTGTGCTGGAAGAAATCGCCGAGCGTCCGCTCGCCGGACTTCCACGTGAAATTGCCGACGACATGGAGACCAGCCACGTCAGCATTTTCGCGGTCAACGTGCAGCGCAACGAACTGAAGTCGCGCATGGAGATGACCGACATCGTCAATCGCCGTCGCATGCGCCACGCTCACATGGTCAACATTAATCGCGAGATCATGCTGGAAGGCATGCGCGCCGACTTCAATCGCGTCGATGCGCTCAGCAAGAAGGTCATGGAGATCGTGACTCAGGCAAAGCAGGTGCACGCCATGAATCCCGCGGGCAGCGACCTGGTTGCCGATCTCAATCCCAATTACAAGTGGATCAAGACCAGCGGCATCATCAGCCCGGACAAGTGGGGCAACCTTCCCGGCGGCGAGATTTTTACCACTCCCGGTGAAGTGAACGGGACGTACGTCGTCGATGGCGTGGTGGGCGATTATCTGTGCGAAAAGTATCCTGACCTGCAACGGCAGCCGCTGACCATCCACATGAAAAAGAACCGCATCACCGAGGTCTTCAGCGAAAACAAGGAACTGGAGCAGGAATTCTGGGCGTACACCCACACCGACGAAAACAGCGACCTGGTGGGCGAGTTTGCCATCGGCACCAACCTCGATTTGAAGCGCGTGATTGGGAACATCCTGCAGGACGAGAAATTTCCCGGGCTGCACATTGCGTTCGGCAATCCCTACGGACACCACACGGGAGCGCAGTGGTACTCCAGCACGCACATCGACGTGGTCGGCACTCGATTCGACATTTGGGTTGACGGCCAGCAGATCATGGAAAAAGGCCGCTTCCTGATCGAGGCATAAGCATGATCCCCGCACTGCGCGAGGAGTTCAACCGGAACTACACTCTCCAGAAGTACCAGAGTTTTCTGGACTCGCTGGCCAAAGCCTGTGGCACGCCCATAGGCTTTCGTGTTTCGGAGACACCAGTGTTCGTGCACAAGGAACTGCTCGAACAGATGGCGCAGTATGGGCGCGAGTTGGTCATGCAACTGCTGACCAGTCCGAAGTATCTGCGTGTTTCAGACAAGACCATCCCGCCGGAATACAACGTCCCCAACGAAACCAAACGGCCCATGTTCGTGCAGGTGGACTTCGGACTGATTCGCGATGGCAAGGGCGGATTGGAGCCGAAGCTCGTCGAGTTGCAGGCCTTTCCGTCGCTGTACGGATACCAGGCGGTGTCGGGGCAGCAGTATATCGACAGCTTTGATTTACGCCCGGATCTCGGCATCTACATGAGCGGGTTCGATCACGGTTCGTATATCTCGCTGATGCGCGAGTTGATCGTGGGCGAGCATGATCCCGAGAACGTGATCCTGATGGAGATCGATCCCGAGCATCAGAAAACGCTGCCTGACTTCCTGATCACGCAAAAGGAACTGGGGATCGCGATCGTGGATATTCTGTCGCTGAAGAAACGCGGAAGGAAGCTGTACTACAGCAAAGACGGCCGCGAGATCGAAGTTAAGCGGATTTATAACCGCTGCATCGTGGATGAACTGGAGCGCAAAGGCATCACGCTGCCCTTCGACTTGCGCGAGGAACTGGATGTCGAGTGGGCGGGACATCCGAACTGGTATTTCCGCATCAGCAAGTTTTCGATTCCCTACCTGAACCATCGCTGCGTGCCGGACACGTGGTTCCTCGACGAAAACCCCAGCATTCCCGAGGACAACGAGAACTACCTGCTGAAGCCGCTGTATTCGTTTGCCGGCGCGGGGATAAAGTTCGCTCCGAGCGAAGCGGACATCGACGCGATCCCTGCGGGCGAGCGGCACAACTACATTCTGCAGGAGCGCATGCGCTTCGAACCGGTGATCGCGACTCCGTTTGGTATGACCCAGATGGAAACCCGCATCATGTATGTGTGGCCCGAGGGTGGCGAGTTGACGCCTGTGCTACCGCTGATTCGCATGGGACGCGGCATGATGATGGGCGTCGATCACAACCGTAATCTGGAGTGGGTGGGCGGATCGTCGGCGCTGTGGGTAGCATAAAGCCGCCAGTTCCCGATTGACGGCGAGAGGTAAATCGTTACAATTGGTCACAGCGAAAGGAAATCAGCCATGATAATTGAACTCCCAGAGAGGCTTGAGGCCGCCCTGAAGGTGCAGGCCAATGCACATGGCGTTTCCGCTGATGGTTACGTGCGTGAGGTGCTTGAACGTGACCTAGCGCCCTCACTCGAAGCGCAATCGTCTGATGTTCCATTCAGGACGGGGCGGGGGATGTTCGCCAAGTACGGGCAGGCCCCATCAGCCGAGGAAATCGAGGCCAACCGGGCCGACATGTTCCGGAACTTTGGCGAAAGCTATCGATGATCGCTGGCGTTGCCGATACCCATGTGCCGGTGATCAGCCGGGACAGACGCATCCGCTCCGCTCGCCTGAAGACGATTTGGTAAAAGTGCCTGGGCGTTCTTACCCGAACCTTATGTCCAGGGCGTCAGGATCGACTTCACCGTAGTCTCAAAGTGCGACACATTGCGAGTGACAAGCGTAAGCTGATGGACTTGCGCAGTGGCAGCGATGAACGCGTCACGGGCTTCAATCGGACGTCCCAGCGACTCGGTGCGTGCCACCAGTTTCCCGCACGTATCGGCTACCAGCGCATCGATAGGCAGAATCCTTCCTTCAAACCGCAGGGGAAGGTCTTGCTGCAACCATCGATCGAGCTGCTTCCGGCGCCGTCCCTGCGCCAAGCGCTCGACACCATACCGCAGTTCGGTCAGGGTGATGACACTCAGGAAGACGTCGTCCTCATCCACGGCAGCCAGCCACGCCACTACACCTGGATTCGGGCGCGGCTTGGTCGACTCCGACACGACGTTCGTGTCCAGCAGGAAGCTCATAGCTCGGGCTTATTGAGATGCAACTTGAGGTGTCCAGGCTTGATGCCGCGCAGCGGTGATGCGGCAAAGAACTCCGCCAGGTTACCCTTCCGGTTGGCCTTCCGTCTCCATTCTTTGGCTGCCACCACAATAGCAGCAGTGCGCCCGTGACGGGTGATCCTCTGCGGGCCTTCGGTTTCCGCCTTGTCTAATACCTCACTGAATTTCGCCTTCGCGTCCGCGACGGTCCACGTTTGGGTGCTCATGGCTCACCTCCAACCCGTATCGGTCATTATAGTCATAATAGTCATTTCTTGTCACGGTCGCTCTTGGGTCCGGTCATCAACACGCCCCAAGAATGACCCAGATGGAAACCCGCATCATATACGTTTGGCCGGAGGGCGGCGAGTTGACGCCAGTCCTGCCGCTGATTCGCATGGGACGCGGCATGATGATGGGGCTCGATCATAATCGTGATCTGGAATGGGTTGGCGGGTCGTCAGCGCTGTGGGTATGACCGCCGTTGCGCGCAAAAAACTGTGCGGTCACGCTTTGAACGCAACCGCACAAACTCATCATTATGATAACGGGGTTGTTTAGTCGGCCGTGGCCTTTGCGGTCTCGACTGCGGCTCCATTTAAACTTAACAGATATTCGTTGATCGATTTGGCGGCCTTGCGCCCTGCTCCCATGGCCAGGATCACCGTTGCCCCGCCAGTCACGATATCGCCACCGGCAAACACTCCGGTCTTCGAAGTCGCCAGCGTGTCGTCATTGGCAGCGATGTAGCCGCGCTTGGTGACTTGCAGTCCGGGCGTCGATGACTGGATCAGCGGGTTGGCACTGGTTCCGGCAGCGATGATCGCCACCGAGCACGGAGTCTCGAACTCCGAGCCTTTGATGGTGACGGGACTGCGGCGGCCTGAATCATCGGGCTCACCAAGTTCCATGCGGGTGCAAATTACAGACTTGAGATTGCCCTTCTCGTCGCCCCGGAACTCCACCGGGTTCACCAGCATCTCAAAGCGGATGCCTTCGTCTTTGGCGTGGTGTACTTCCTCCACACGGGCGGGCATCTCGGCTTCGGTACGGCGATACAAAATACTGGCTGTCTTGGCGCCCAGGCGAAGTGCGCTGCGGACTGCGTCCATCGCTGTATTGCCGCCTCCAATCACGACCACGTCGCGGTCTTTGCAGGGATAAAGCGGCTCGTCGAATTCGGGAAAGCGATAGGCACGCATCAAGTTGACGCGGGTCAGGAATTCGTTTGCCGAGTAGATTCCGTTCAAGTGCTCGCCCGGCACGTTCAGGAAGCGCGGTAAGCCTGCTCCGGTCGCGACGAAAGCTGCGTGGTAACCCTCTTCGTTGAACAATTCGTCGATAGTGACGGTCTTGCCGACGACCACGTTGGTCTCAAATTCCACACCGCGCAGCCGCAGCGCCTGTACTTCATGCGCAACGATTTCTTTGGGTAGGCGGAATTCAGGGATGCCATAAATCAGAACGCCGCCAAGTTCGTGCAGCGCCTCAAATACGTGGACCTGGTGTCCCATCTGGATGAGGTCGCCCGCGCAAGCCAGGCCCGCTGGCCCGCTGCCAATGATGGCTACCTTCTTGCCCGTGGGAGCGACGTTCTTGGGGAGGCCAAACTGTCCGCTGCTGCGCTCCCAATCGGCGACGAAGCGTTCGAGATACGCGATGCCAACCGACTCGCCCTTCTTGCCGAGCACGCATCCCGACTCGCACTGATCTTCCACCGGGCAGACGCGGCCCGTGATGGCGGGCAGCGCGTTGTCCTCGCGCACCTTGGCGGCGGCCCCCATGTAGTCGCCCCTGACGATCAGGTCCATCACGGTTTTGACATCCACCGACACGGGGCACTTGTCCATGCAACCCGGCTTGCCGCACTCGATGCAGCGCAGCGATTCCAGCCGAGCCTGCTCAGGATCGAAGCCGGTATTCACTTCCTGAAAATTATGAGCGCGTATCTGGGCCAACTGCTCCGGCATCTTTTGACGGGGCAGCTTGATGCGCTCCTTGTTGGGCAGAGGATTATTGCTCATGAGTCACCTCGGTCGCCAGGGCAGCACATTCATGATGGTGCAGATTTTCCCGCAACTGCTTCAATTGACCCTCAGGATCGGCCTGCAGGCGCTCGATGCTCTGTCTCTCCTGCTCGCGATACATGTTGTTGCGCTGCATCAGGACTTCGAAGTTCACTTGGCTGGCATCGAACTCAGGGCCATCGACGCAGGCGAACTGGCTGCTGTTATTGACCAGCACGCGGCAGCCGCCGCACATGCCCGTGCCGTCCACCATGATCGAGTTCAGGCTCACCATGGTCTTGATATGCTGAGGGCTCGTCAGGTTTGCCACCGCGCGCATCATG
>OBLT010000580.1_pt1 | contig 23637 bp, 24 predicted proteins | sample 1518721 | NCBI WGS metagenome assembly OBLT01 (sample SAMEA3539307, study PRJEB22396) | soil metagenome | biome: tundra; feature: field; material: soil | place: USA | collected 2010-05 | depth 0.15 m | reverse complement strand
GGTTGTTCGAGAACGGTGACCTTGCCCTTGGCACCCTTGCCGGCAGGTTGGGCTCCCGTCTTTTCCTTTGACTGCTGCTGGAACTGTTCGGCTTGCTGCTCGGCTGCCTTCTTCATTCTGTTGATGGCTTCATATTCACGCGGTTCAAAATACTTCTTTCCAATCGCTTTAGAGATGTCCTTGTTGAGCTGGTTTATCTCGTCTGTGATTTCCTCGGCCCGCCGGATGAAGCTCAGGTTCATGACATCTGTGAGTTTCGCGGACCTGCCGCCGGTGAGGCACCGGGCTTGGAGGAGAAGCGAGTCGAGCGAGCCGATAAGTCTGGCCAGCAGGGAGGTTTCCGGGGCTTTCTTGTCGATGACGACTGTGTCCCGCTGACTGGCCCGTTCGAGCTTGGTATCCAGCCTTTTCTGAAAGTCGGCAGTCCTTTGAGCCTTTTCCTCTTCCCTTTTAATCCTTTCCTGTTCTCTTTGTTCATGCGCGGTGAGTTTCTTTTCCTGAACTTCCATGTCTTTTCTCCTTTCTTTGGTGTGGTGTGCCTGTTAATGCGGAATAATATGAGTGTTCAACATTTGTTCGTTCCTTCTTTCAGCGGTCTTGTAGATTATGTAGATGATGATCATATACAAGATGGTCGTGCCTAGCACGTACCAGGCGGACCAAAAAAAACAGTCCCTGAAATCGATGCAGAAGAGGAAATAGGGGGTCAACTTCTCAATGCTGATGTACTTTATGAGTCGGGCGAAAATCTCTGTCAGCCGGGGTTTCGTGAACAGCACCATGTAACTGAAGTTGAAAAAGATGAAAATGAGGACTGCTTTGATGACGGCTGCGGTCTGGAGACCCCGGAGGAGGTTCTGCACCATTCCCTTACTGTACGCCCCGTACCACTTGGCGCATGCCCAGCCCATGAACGAGGCATAGCCGATCATGTACGAGATGGAGACCAGTATGATAAACCCCTGGTCAAAGAGGTTCGGATTGCTGGAGCCGAAGACCGGTATCTTCTTCTCAAGAATACCGATTGCGAGAGGGGTCAGGAGGCCCATGATCAACCCTGACTTGAGGGTCGACTTAAGACCGAGTGCATAGAAGTCGAGCTGCCGTTCCAGGGTGAACTGGCCGGGCGAAAGGGTTGCTCCTTGCCGTTCCATGTCGCCGATGGACTGAATTTCCGAGATGGCTGTGATGAGCCCAGTCGGTTTCTCTATCGATCCCATCCCTCCCATAATGATCGGCTGCCCGCCGCCACGGTCGCTGTTTCCTGCCACAAAGTCTCCTTGTCGGTTGTCCTATAACAGTCCTATAAATTGCATCACCTGTGCCCCGTACATAAAACAGAGCATGATCACGAAGAACGTCAGGCTGGCTACCAGGTTCCGCCGCTTGATGGCGAACCAGAGTGAGAGGATCAGGAAAATCACGGCGAAAAACCGGCAAAAGGTTCCCTTGAGTAGTGTCCCGAAAATCCACTGCCACTTTTCTTCGTATGTCCAAGACCAGAACTTCGCAAGGGATCCCTTTACCCCGCCTAGTGCCCACCATATGTCGTGAATGTCGGACAGGATTTTACTCATAACTTGCTGCCGTATCTTCTCCCGGGTCGTGCCGGGGAACCCAAGCAACCTTCAAGATCGACTCTATCTGATTGCTCGGTGTGTCTCTGCTGATATTGATCATCTGTTGTGGAAAAAAGTTTGAGTAGAAGGGGATCAGGTAAAGTACCTTGCTCGGGTCGAACGATTGCCCTTTCATCCTGAGAGCGAACCTGCCGGTTGAATTGCCCTTCTCAAGGTATCCACCGGCGACAGCGCCATGCCTTTCCAGTACCTTGACGACCGAGTAGATAAGGTTCTCTGCATTCTGGTTGGCGAGAAACTGAACACAAACATCATTCTCGACCGGGGTCCCCTTTACATATAGCTGAAGCATGATCCGGAAGTCGGACTTGCGGAAATAAACCAGGCCGTCCTTGGACAGTCCGGACCAGTAACGGTTTCCACCTGTTACCCGGCTATTGATATGATTGCCGATAAGGGCCAGGAAGGTCGGCGGGTCGAGCCATGGGACCGGGATTTCCTTTTTGGGGTAAGCGAATTCTCCTAGATCGAGGCCAACTGATGAGGGTGGGGTACGAAAAGGGTCCTCGTCGGGTTGGTTGGGAGCAGCTTGGCTGCTGACTTCAGGCTTCGCTTTCTTTTTACTGAGAGTCTTTTTCTGATTGGTTACAGCAGCTGGCAGAGGAGCAGGATCAGTAATGGCCGGAGCAATAACAACCGGGGGTTCCTCTGCTCCCGGGGGAGGATCGCAGGCGGGAGGCGGTTTGAATACAATTGGATCTGATAGGGGGGCAATTGGTTCAGGCTCTCTGACGTTAGCCGCAAGGTCAGGCTCAGATATTTCGGTGGGAATAGGGACGATCATCTCCTTCAGGTGGGCGCTGGCCTCCTTTCGCCGGGCCTCCTGGTCAGCATCTATCAGTATGCACAGTAGGGTGTTGTTGGCCGTCTTCTTGCTGTGGTGCATTTGGATGGCTTCCCGAAGGTCTTTTGCGAAGCCGAGGGATTTGACAATTTCCATCTGCGATAGGACTGTGAGGCTGGAGGTCTGATGAGGACCTTGTACGCAAAATTCTTTATAGATTTTTGGGACCTTGCCGATGTCATGGGCCAAGGCGGCGATGATCCCCTTAAAGGTCAGCTCCGGTTTGTCTTTTGTGTCATGGATAACCTCATAGGCCACGTTTAAGGTATGTTTCCAGAGCGGAATGGCCGAGAGTATTCCGATCGTATTGGAGGGGAAGGACGTATCCTCGTTTTCATGCTTGTTGCCGGTGGTGATGCTTGAGCAGTCCCCATTCTTGTCAAGGAAATCGAGGAGGGTCTCGGCGACCTCCAAAATAGTATCGGTAAAGTAAGAACGCCCGATGATCTGCTCCCGATAGAACTGGTTTATCTCCGGGTGTTGGTAAGACCGGAGCGACTTCTGCTGGATGGTGTTGTTTGGGTGGTCGGCCCACTGCGTCGCCAGGGTGCTCATGGAGATCGGCTCACCCTTTTTCCCGTCCCAGGACATTTTTTTGGCCAACAATTCCAGGGTGACTTTTACCTCCTCTTCAGAGGATTTTTTCATAATGCAGCCAATGGACTTTTTCTTATTGAAGGAATCGGATTGGGCTGCCGTGCTTCTGTCGAACTTTTCCCAAAGCAGCGCGACTCCCACCAGCCCAAGACTAGCGACGGTGAGGGCTGTCAATATCAAGATCAAATCCGGCATAGTAATCTTATCCTTCCAGTTTACCGGGCTTCACGTCCAGAACCTCGCCAGGGCCTATTTCTGTATTGTTTGCATCGATGTCGTCGTGATACTCAAGCTCTTGTGGCATTATTGGATACTCAATTGACATAACCCTCTCGCTTAACTCATGTGTATAGCCGTGATACCGTCCCTTGATGCTGGTATCGTCCGCGTAGGTGACCATGTAGAATTCTCGTTTAGGGAGTGAGATGATATCGAACGGTTGCAGAAACGGCTCCTCCACCTCGCGGGTGGTGATGCTGTTGAAGCCTAGTATCGCGGACAGTCCTTTCTTCACCCCGAAATGGTTTGCTATCATTGAGGCCCCTTCCTCCTCGGGAGAGCGGAGGAATATCTTGGTGTTGTGGTTGGCGATGATCGCCCTGGCCCGGTCTGGACCCATCTCGGCCCGGACCTGTGTATTGTCCTGTACATAGGAAGTTATCCAAATATTTGAAGCTCCGACCTTTGCATAGGCTTCGTCCAGGGCCTGAAACATGACAGACTGTGCCTCGTCGATGTGGATGCATAGTGGACGGTCGAGCTGCCGGGGGCGGCTGCCCATAACTGTGCCGGCGTAACACATGATCATGGACAGGAGGACTTTTGCCAGGGTTTTTGCCGCGTCCTGGATGACGAGGCTGCCGAGTTGCATGATCAGGATGACCCCTTTACCTTGGTTGATGCGCGAGATGAATTTGTTGTTACGTCCGGACCCGACGATGCGCCCTATATTGCCGCTTGTCAGTTCATGCATGGCGACCTGGAGGCTCGATGCAACCTTCCCGTATGTCTCCGCCCCATAGGCCAGGGTCTGCTCCATTTTCCCGAGTAGATTCTTGACTTCGGGCAACTCATTATTCGTCCCTTCCTTCAGCTGGGCTGCCAATTTTCCCAACCCTGCACTGGATACTCCGTTGGCAATTTCGTTGAACGTGTAGACGGCCCGCCCCATTTTGCCAAGCCGGGCATGAAGGGCTATGAACTCAACCACGGAACTGGTGATGTCCTTAGCTATGTTTCGGAAGAAAGGATCCTTCCCCTCCTTGATTCCGGAGATGCAGTGGCCGACGATCTCCTCTTCAGCGAACCAGTGGGACAGAGGGTTGACGGTATTGCTGATCTCCGGGTACATCGGGTTGATGTAGAGGAGGTCATCAAACCTTCCTACCGCAATGGCGGTCTGGATGATCTTTTCCACTACCCCCTGGTCGGTCTTCGGGTCGATTAGAAACACGTTGTAATTCTTCCGGATGTCTTGCTCGATGATGTTCTCCGCCAGGCCGGTCTTGCCGCTGCGGGTCGACCCGGAAACAAAGACGTGGCCGGACCGGTACTCGTCAGGGATGCCGATGTCGAGCAGCTTCGTCGGATCGTCCATGTTACGACCGTAACCGAAATAGGTAATATGATCTTTTAGCGGCAGTTCCCTTGGCATCTTTTACCTTGTGGTCTTCCTCCGACTTTTCTTGCGGTCCGACGTGATCTCGATCCTGATCCGTTCGTTAAGCTCGGAGGTCAGTTCGGTGATGAACCTGGAAGGGATGGAGGCTGAAGTCTCGATGATAGTCAATTCTCCACAGTGACGCTTCTTCACCCTGACCTTGATGTCTCTCTTCAGGCAGTCTTCCAGTTTCTGCCGTAACAGGATTTCCGGCAGCCGCTTGATGGTCCGGGACAGGCTGATATCTACCATGTAGACGCCATTGGGGCTCTTCTTGATTGCAACCTTGGAGGCGTAGAATATTTTGCTCTCCCCAGGACGGCAGGAATTTCTTTCCTTTGGGGGCAGATCACACAGATGGCACCGGGCGTAGATGGTGTTCTCTGTATATCCAAAGGAGTCCTTTCCCAGAGCGATGACCAGTGTGCCGTTCTGTTCTTTCCGCTCGACATGGCCGATGACTGTTTTGTGCTGGATGTGCCGCCAGTATTCGTACTCGTTGAGCGCCGACTGGAAATTCAGTGCTTCAAGGACATGATGCTTGAGCATCCGGCACAGCGACCGTTTCAATTGTGGGAGCATGACCGTTCCGCCAATGCGGTGCAGCTGGATGCCATCTTCGGTTACGCATCCGTAGTTGTAACCGATGGCCTGCTTGAACGCGTCTGTCTGCAGGGCCTTGTCGACCTCATAAAGGACGAGGGTAGGGGAGACCCGATACTGTGTGGCGATGTCGGCGATCAGTTCCTGGGCCAGCATCACTTGACCCTTGGTGCCAACAGGTTGTCCGCGAGCAGCGTACCCGCGACCTTCCGGGCATATTTCTCACCCTTGGCTGGGATCTTTGAGTTATAGCAGCCGACCGCCTTCCATCCGTAACCATAGTCGTTGATGCACTGCCTGAGTATCCAGGCGCCTGTCTTGATGTTTATGCAAGGGTCGGATAGCTTCGCCCATCTTTCAATGCCAAGCGTCTTCGCCCAGCTTGAGTTAATCTGCATGACCCCGTAGTCGTATGTACCATTTGAGTTCCTGTTAATGGCATAGGGATTGAGGCCCGACTCGTGTTTGGCGATGCCCCAGAGGAGTTCCGGGGAGATGTTGTAGATCTCTCCGGCCTCGGCAAAACAGAAATCCCCTGCGGAGGCTGTCGTCTCCATACTGCCTGCGAGAACCATTAAGCCGATGAGAATGGACGGAAAGAGCCTCACGTTGTTGGCCTTCCCAGAAAGGTCATGGATATCGCCAGCATCTTGACGATGTTAGGGTTCTTTGTGTGATTGATCAGCTTCCCGTTGATGATCCTTACCATGTGTCCCTTCCAAATGTTGAGTCGCTGACATTCCCGGGCCATGCTCTTTGTTGCCTCAATGGTGATCACCGTCGGGCGTTCCCCGCCCCGCTCACTGTTCACTTGAAGCTTAAAATTGCAATACAGGTTGCTGCCCTTTTCCCGAAATGTCGGACCCTCAACGATACAGCCGGTTAACGTAGAATAGTTTTGTTTTTCGGAAATAGTGATCGTAGTGAACAAGATGAGAGTCCCCCCTTTTTTTTGGTCCCCTATTATATAAGAGGGGCAAAAGGGTAACAAAAATCTGAAAAAAAATGATGGGGGTGGAATTTTTTTTAAAAAGATGCGGACGATGAGGGGAAGACAGTTACCTTTTTGAATGGAAAGCGTGATGGGTTAAGGGGGTATAGCGAGCTGAGCAGGTTACTTCTTTTTCTTGGGGAGGGTCAGGTGCTGGTACAGCTTGGCAAGCAATTCGTATTCCTCTGCCTTGGTATCAAGGGACATGTATGTCTCGGTGATATCCTGGATGAGCTGCTCCAAGGCGGAATTTTTTGATTCCTCTTTCTGGGGGACGTTGTCTCCACCCACACCGTAAAGTAGCCACTCCTCCGTGCAGCCAAGGATGGTTGCCAGTCTTTCCAACACTTTCAGAGTGGGGACCTTCTTCCCGGACATGAAACGGGAAAGGGCTGCGGCGTCTATCTCTGCCCTTCGTGCCAGCTCTTTCTGGGTGATCCTATTTTCCATTATTGCACGGTAAAGCCTGTCGTGAAGGGCTTCATTCTTCTGATGGGCTGAATGGGTTTTATTGTTTGAATTGACGATTTTCATAATTCTCATGACAAATATCTTGACAATATTTTGTTGCTATGTAATGTAAACCATAAATTAGCATATTTATCAATATAATTGATTTATTTATTGATTATTTTGCAATGGCTTTGAGCTTGTTTGTTTGGTCTTTTCCGTGCTAACTCCTCTTTTTTGTTGATTGGTTTGGCTTTGATGATTGGCTTTGGGAGTTGTCAGATGGTCATAATAATTGAATCTCCGAATAAGGTCAAGAAATACAAAAGCATCCTCACTAATACAAAGTTCAAAGCTCCCTTAGGCCATTTCAAACACCTTCCCAAAAACCAGTTCGGCATTTCATTTCCCACCTATGATCCAAGCTTTATCACACTTGATGAACGACGGAAGGATGTTGTATCACGGCTGAAGTCGGGATGTCGCAGGGAGGACTATACTGTTGCCACAAACCCGGATAGGGAGGTGACGGAATCGGCTAGATGGAAGCCTACGTAGACAGAATCTGGGTTTAGCACCGAAGGCGGGGGGGCGGCGCAAGGTGAGGTTGATCGCCGACAGACAAAGACCTCGAGTGTGCCAAGACGATCAGTAAGAGGAGTAGGTTGGCGTTGCCGCAGGATGTCCATGCTAGAGCCAAAGCAAGTGGAGCGTGGCTGAAAAATGCTCAAAAGAAGGAAACTAAAGAGAGTGAAAAGGGAAAGAAGGGGAAGAAAATAGTTTAGGCATTACTTATACTTTGTGGGGGAGGGGAAGGATGTCTGATTCCGGGCAGGACGCAATACCGTCGGTCGAGGAAGCCATCGAGATGGTCAAGGGAATGAGGAAGGAATTGATCCAGCGAATAAACAAACATGTCTCTCCGGGATTCAGATCCAGCCAGGATGAGGTGGAGGAGATTCTTCTGGAAGCATACCCTTTGGTACTTGAAGCACGAAAGAAAACCCTCATGGATGGGGGCTGCATGTGGACCGTTTTCTACCGGTCTTTCCTGAAATATCTCTTGGGGTCTTCGATCCCAGGCAGTTCATGGGACCAGCGAACGGATGAATTGCCAATGTTGGCATGCCCCAGAGCCAACCCTGCCGATTACGTGGAAAAAGAGCGTTATTTGATCAAGACAACCCAGAATATAGAGCGCATCCTTTCGCCAAAGGAGATATTGTGCTTCCGCCTCTTTGCGGGATTAACTGACCACGGTGCCCTTAACCGGGTCGAAACTGCGAAAGTTATGGGAGTAGATCGAGACTATACTCATATGATCCTCAGTAGGATAGAAAGGAAAATTATGAGAGCCACCAAAATCCGACTGGAACAGGAAATTATTTTCGTATCCGCAAAACAGATGAAGAATTTTGAGAAGGGCAAGGAGTATCAGAAGAAGCTAAGAATCAAGGAAAGAGTGCAATTGTCTAATCCCCTTATTGGCAAGCACAGGACGAATTAAAAATATCGTGACGCAAACATCTAATAATAGTGAACCAAGGCAGTACGTTGCCCATGTCGTTGGGGAGGAGGATTTCCAGACCAAAGGGGGAACAGCGGTCAAGGCGCTGTGCCGCCTCCAGTTTTGGTAATCAATCAAATGGTCTATCAAAAAATAGAATCGTCTTCCTCTCCGCGGGGAAGGGTTCGAGGAGGTATAAATGTCTTGGGAACAGCCAGAAAAAAGCCGTTTCGATACTATCGGAAATTCCGTTCAACTGGTCAATATTGATCTCGCAAAAAATAAGAAGAGATATTACTACCTGGCGCTTACCACCTCCCTCTTCAATATCGTACTGGTCCGAGCCTGGGGAAGGATCGGGTCAAGAAGCCGAGTTAAAGAGGATTGGTTCGATGAAATGAACGATGCCCTAGTTCATGCTAACCGGATTTTCCGGCAGAAATGTTCCAGGGGCTACATCGAGGTTGACGATATTCGGGATTTTAACGGCCGAGACGTCTGATCGGGCAGATTGCAAAGTGGCTCCAGCATTGGGTATTCCCTTCACAAAACTCATCTCCGGCAAATTATTTTTCACTATTTTCATTTTTTTTCAAATTCTTGTTACCCTTTTGCCCCTCTTATATAATAGGAGGCAAATATGCCGAAGTGCAATTTCATAAAGCCGACTCTTTTTGTTTTGCTCGCCACAGTAACAGCAGTCAATGCCGCCGACCTACGGGCGGGAATGGTCATATACGATGGAGGCCCGGTCATATACTCCATGGTAAATGGCCAACATTTCATCTGCGACAACTGCCCTCCAGTACCCATGCTTGTAGCCAAACTCAAGCCACAGTCGAACTCCTTTTCTGTCAAGGCGACCGTTTCCCCTACCACTAATATTCCGAAAGCATTGCCAGCTTCTCCACTGTCTCCGGCGATCACTCCGCCAGTAGTACATTCAGCGAACAAGCCAATTGCAACGGTATATTTCATATTTGATTCGGCGGTGCTTTCGGGGGAGGGAAAGGCTGCCCTTAAACAGACCTTCGAAGGGAGCAAACTCCCGGTCGTTGTTAAGGTAAAAGGACATACCTGCCGGCTTGGCGCCAGGAAGCACAACGAAGTCCTGTCACTGCAACGGGCAAAAGCGGTCAAGTCGTATCTCGAATCGGTGGGAGTTAAGGTTGCCGGCATTGAGGGGCTTGGATCGTCTCAGCCAATAGGTGGCAAGCTGGCCGTTGACCGCAGGGCCGAGGTACTGATTGCCGAGGAGGATGAATCGAAAAAGGGCGGAAAAACTGTCAATAAACAAGAAGTCAAGAAAGAGGAGAAAATTAAATGAAGAACCGTTTTTTGCTTATAGGAGCTGGACTGTTGATCGCCCATTTGTCCGTGGCAGCGGTAATTGTTTTCGCTGCCGAAGATGTGGATCTGCCAACCACTCTTTCCAAGGCGATCCTGGAGAAGCGTTTTCCCAAAATGGAGATCACATCTGTCGCCCCGACCCAGGTCAACGGCATCTTCGAGGTCGTTGCTGGCCCGAATGTTTTCTATTTTGATCCCAAGACCTCCACCCTGATCTTTGGGGAGATGTGGGACGCCAACGGCAAAAACCTTACAGTACCGGCCCGGGAGAAGATCGCCTCGGGCAAGTTTGAGGTGTTTGCAAAGGGTCTCGACAAGGCCATTAAGATCGGCTCCGGAAAACATCAGGTTGTCGAGATCATCGATCCAGACTGCCCATTCTGCCGTAAAATGGATGAATTTTGGAAAACGAGAGCAGATGTGACCAGGTACGTATTCCTGCTTCCGCTCCCGTCACTCCACCCGCAATCACAGACCAAGGTTGATTACATAATCTCGTCTGCAAATCCCCAGCAGGCGTTAGAAGACGCGATCACCGGCAAATTCGACAAAGAGCCCGTCCCCGAAGTCAAGCGGAACGTGGCCAAAATCAAGGATGTCGCCGCAGTGGTAGCTGCCTCACATATTTCCGGAACGCCAGCATATTTCATTGATGGGCATTTTATCAGTGGAGCAAATCAGAAACAAATCTTGGCGCTTTTGAAATAGCAAATGCAGTTGCAGCACCGGACCTGCTTAGCAAGTCGGAATTTTTCGAAAGAAAGGAGATGAACAATGTTGAAAAGGATTTTGGGAATGAACGTGGAGAACAGGAAGCTGGTAGTTTACATGATGATGGCCGCCATGGTTATTCTGGCTGCCGGGCAGGCCTTCGGTTTCACTTACGGAACCGGCGGAACCGCCTCCAATGCGGATTTCATGTATGACCTCTACAATTTTGTGAATCAGGCAACCACTGGCGCTCCCGCCTATGCAATTGCCCTGATCGGTGTCTGCGTCGCCGGCTACTGCCTGTGGACCCAGAAGATCATAGCATGCGTTGGCGTTTTCGCTTGCTTGATTTGCATCATCAAGGCGAACAGCATCCTGAACACCATGGGATATACATTCTCCTAAATCAGGCCCGTCCTGGTACAACAGTAAAATTTGCAACAAATCCGTGGGCTCGCCAGCCGGGCCCACGGAGTCCTTTCCTGAAGTGGCTCTAAGTTGGCTCTATGTTGGATCTCGGTAGTATTCATCCATGAATAGTTTAGACGCAGTGGCAGAGGAGGCAATAAATGGTTACATATGGCACTAAATTTCCTGAATATTTGTCCAATCAAATAATGATCGTATGGTGGGAACTTGACGAAGCGATGTTGATATTCTTCGGGGTGGTTTTCTGGTTCATGATCAGTTCCTGGATAACTCTCGCAGCAGGGATACTGATCCCGTACGGATACATCAATCTAAAAAGACACTCGGCGAATGGCTATTTCAAACACCTGCTCTACAGGGCGGGATTTGTCCATCTGGACGGCTATCCTTCGAGTTTTCATACAAAATTTATAGAGTAGGGGAGGGGCCATGCATCTCAACGTATTTGAGAAAATATTAAGCAACCTGATGCTCGAAAACAGATTGGTCAAGTGCGCGATTGTGACGATGGCGCTTGTTAATGTTTTTCTGGCTATCCAGGTACGTCAGGCATTTAAACATGAACGCACCATACTGGTGCCGGCATACCTTGATAGCAGGGTCACCATCCGCGACGGCTATGCCTCTCAGGACTATATTCTGAGTTTCGGACGGGTGATTTCGGCGCTCGCTTTCAGTTACAACTCCGGCTCTGCCCGAAGCCAGTTTGGAGAGCTCCTCCAGTATTATGCCCCGGACAAATTCAGCGAAGAAAAGAAGATCTTCTACGACCTGGCCGACACGATCGAGCAGGGCCACATCACATCCTCTTTCGTCATCAACCAGGCCATAGAGCTTAATCAGAAAGACCACACTATGACATTAGTCGGCACTCTGAAACGGTGGATCGATACAAGAGCCCTTGAAGCGGAATCAAAGTCCTACATGATTGAGTATCGCGTGGTTGAGGGTCGTTTTCAGGTTGTCTCCATTTCCGAGCGCATGCCTGCCGATCATAAAGGCCCGGCTAAACCCAAGGATGCCATCAAGTTGATAGATACACCTACAGCCGTTGCGCCGAACGCAACCGCCCCGGCTCAACCGCAGTCAAAATAGGGAGGACTTGCCATTGAAAAAAGCAATCGCATTATCAGCAATCGCCTTGTCCATTGTGAATACTGGCGTTGTACGGGCAGACGGGGATGATTTATCTCTCATGCAGACTGATACCACAAATGTTCAACAGAACATCCAGAAAAGTGTCCAGCAAAGGCAACAGGCGCAGAAAACGAATATGGCAGAGAAGGAATTTTCTCTTGCAGTCCCTGAAGACCCCCCGGCCGCACAGCCGGACAATCAGGGCAATTTCCCAACAGCAAACAAGGATGCCAAAAAGTTCTCATCGAAGAAAGGGCTCGTAAAAGGCAAAGAAGAGAATAAGGAAAAGAAAGTGGATGAAGCTAGTTCCACACTTCCGTTCGCTGGTATGGACAAGGAAGGTGACACCCAGCTCGCGATGCCGGAAATCACACAAAGGGCGGTCCTCTCCCGTTCCGACATAAACCGTATAGTCTGCAAGGAACCGATCAAGGATGTTTTCTACTCGGAAGAGAAGGGCGCCAGAATCGATTTCTCAGGTAAAAACGCATTCCTCAAATTCCAGGTGAAAAAGAATATAACCGGAGGATTTGATTACATCACCATGCCTATAGACCTCACGATCATCTGTGGCGATGCCACCTATACGATAATCGGGTTCCCTAAGGCGGTCCCATCACAAACCATCCAGCTCGATTCGGGTAAAAAGAACCGGGCAAGGGAAAATCTCAGTCTCACCATCTTCAAGGACCAACCGGAGAAGAAGAAGGCCGAAGCTCTTATAAGGCTGGCTTATCAGGACAATCTCCCGACTTCTTTCGAGGTCACCCTAGTAGATAAAGAAATCATCTTCTTTAAGGAAATTTCAGTTGTATTGCACAAGAAGGTGTCAGTTGACGGCGAAGGGTTGTTAATCAAGGAATTTTATATCGTACCCAGAGTCCAGGGAATCGAACTTAACGAAAAGGAATTCCTCCGAAAAGAGTTCGTGACCCGTCCTTTTGCTCTCGGCATAGATAACCTAAAGCCGGAGATGGGTGGCAGGGCGCGTCTGTTTGTGGTCGAAACCAAGGTCGCCACCCGCGAGGAGGACATAAATGTTCGCTAAAATAAAACAAAAGTATGCAACGGCAAAGCCAGCCACCCGCAAAATGTTGATGATAACCCTGGTAACAGGGGTAGTTGTGGTCATAGCATCTGCCGTATTTTTCGCGGCGCCGTCCCACAACCAACAGCCGATACAACCAACGCTACCCAAAGGCAACACTCTCAACCTCGACTCGAGTCTCGCATCCAAATCAACAGCATCACAATTGGATGCACAGCAGAAAGATATCGACAACCTGAAAAAGCAGGCACAGAATTTTGGTGCCGGTATGCCGTCCCAAGCCAACAATCAGGCCGGAGCAGGTGCCCTGCCAGGGACCTCCGGTCTACAGCAGACAAATCCCCTGGCGCCACTGCCACCCATTGCCGGCCCGCAGACAGCAGCACAGAAAGAACCGGTAAAAGGGGTGCCGGGATATAACTCCCCGAACAAACAAAAGGACCTGCCACCTATCCCACAACCACCGCAAGGCCTCGACCAGAACGCACCCCGTTCCTATCCGCAACCTCCCGGTGCGGGCCGTGGGAATGTCGCTGTCCCCAAGGAAGAGATCCTCGGCGGGATAGGACATGCCAGGAACAAGGACATCGTTGCATCCACCGAAAAAACCGATGACGGTAAAAAAAAAGGGCAGCACGTGTATCTTCCCCCCTCGTTTATGGAGGCACATCTACTCTCTGGGCTAAACGCACCAGTATCGTCCGGCGGGAAGTCCAACCCGGTCCCGATAATTATCAGGGTTGCAGCGCCTGCGCAACTCCCAAATGAGGTCAAGATGGGCCTCCGGGGCTGTTTTATCATTGCAGAAGGAGTAGGTGACCTATCACAAGAGCGCGCGTTGTGTCGTTTGGTCAGTTTGTCGTGCCTTTCCAAAAACGGCACAGCCGTTATAGATCAGCAAATTACAGGGTTTGTACAGGATTCAGATGCAAAACCGGGACTGGCAGGGAACGTCGTTGCCAAGTTCGGCTCCAAGATCGCCCGGACCTTTCTGGCAGGGGTAGCGTCCGGCATCGGCTCAGCGGCGGTATCTTCCTCAGGGACCAACAGTTTCTCCGCCCTCGGGGTCGCACAGACCATGACCGGCACCAACCTCCAGGATATCGGAGTTGCCGGTATAGGCAGCGGGATTTCCAAGGCTGGAGAACAAATAGAGAAGTTTTACATGGATTTAGCAAACCAGTCTATGCCCGTCATCGAGGTGGGGAGTGGTAAAAAAATCACAGTTATCATCACCAAGGGGGTCAATCTTGAGATCAAAAATTTCCCGACAGTCAGCTGGTTTTAATCGGGCCGTCGCCCTTGCCGTACTCTCCCTGATGTGTACGGCCTGCAATCCCTACAATTCGGAATTCAAATGCAAAAATGCGCCATTCGGCACTTGCGAGGGAACCCCTGACACATATATCGACAGCCTCCTCGCCACCCAAGGGAAAGACACCAAGGCCCCGGTGCTCCATCACTACACTTCGCCAGAAATGATAACTACGACCGGCACCGGCGTGAAGGAGACCGCCTACCTGGAAGCCGAAATGAGCAAGGTGACCAAACTCCTCAAACAACCTACTACCCCTGTCGTGCTGCCACCGGTGGTCATGCGCGTCCTGTTCCTGCCGTACCAGGGCGATGATGGCGAACTGAACATGCCCAGCTACACCTATGTGATGCTGGACAAACCAAAATGGGTCATGGGCGACTACCTGATCCGGCAGCAGGGAGATACATCCAATGCTTGGTAAAGTCATATCATTTTTCTCATCCACGCTGCTAGGCCGGGAAAAAGGCGGAGTCACGCATGCCGAAATAGATGACTTGCATTACAGAGACAAGTTTTCGGATTTCTTCAGCCTTTACAGCTACGAACCATCGGATTACACCTACCACAACAGCGATGGCACGGTAGGGTGGATTTGGGAGTGCTCCCCGCTGATCAATGCCAGCGAAAAAACACTCAGCACCGCGGAAGCCTTTCTTCGCCTGCCTCTCCCGGATCTGTCCGTGATGCAATTTGCCCTCTATGCCGACCCTGACATCAAGCCGTTTATTGATGCCTACAAGAAGGTGCGGAAAGACAATGACGATCCCATGGCCAAGGAGGCAGTGGACAACTACTGCGATTTCCTGATCAAATGTGCCACAGGAACTTCCCAGATGTCCGGCATCCCGTTGCGCAATTTCCGGCTCTTCGTATCCTTGAAAATACCGGCGGATAACAAACTCGATCGCCACGAAGTGTCCTCCGTCATCAGGGAAACCCTCTCCGGGATGGGACTAGCCCCTCGTTACATGTCACCGCCATACCTCCTGGACATGTTCAGGCGCTTCTTCAACGATGATTTCACAAATGCCTCTGGTCCCGACGGGATTCCCTTGAGCTTCATGTATGAAGATCATATCCCGATCAACAAACAGATTATCCTGGCTGACACCGAGATTTCCAACATAGATAAGCCTTATTTGATAATCGGCAAGAAATGGCTGCGGTCACTCACACCAAAAGCCTACCCCAAGGAAGTAGATCCTTTCCAGACCCGCACCCTGTTAGGTGGCCTCTGGGGGATCAGTTGCGACAACGACCAGCACCAGGGCCCGTTCCTTTACTCGCTTAACCTGATCTATGACCGTTCCCTGCGCGGCATTATCCAAACAAAATGCGATGCCGTCCTCAATCAGGAAGCGGCCGGCTCCATCGCTCGTCGTTTAGCCCGTACCCAGGAAGAATACCGGTGGGCGGTAGACAAACTGCAACAGGGAGAGGCTTTCGCGCGGGCGATGCCGGTAATGTGGTTTATCGGCAAGGACAAGGATTCGTGTGACGATGCCTACAGCAGAGGGAAGCGCATCTGGGAGACTGAGGGCTATCTGATGCAGGACGATCGGCACATCAGTTATGCATTGTTCCTGGCCTCGCTGCCAATGTGCATCAAGTCAACCAAAAACAATATCAATATGATGGAACGCGACAAGATTGCTAACATTGGCGCGATACTCAACATCATACCGATCCAGACGGATTTTGCCGGGTGCAACGAGCCTGTCATTGTATTCCAGGGCCGGACAGGCCAGATATGCCCCATATCCATATTCTCCAAAAATGCCAAGAATTTCAATGGCTTCATTGCCGCTCCGCCAGGCGCAGGGAAAAGTATACTAGGGAATAGTCTCGCGTATGCTCACTATACTGCAGGGGCCTTTGTACGGATCATAGACATCGGCGGTTCCTATGCGCGCTTATGCGACAAGGTTGGAGGCGTTCACATCGAGTTCACTCCGGAGAAGGATATCTGCCTGAACATGTTTACGACCGTGATAAATCCCGAAGACGACCTCTCATCAATATCGCTCATTGTCCTGGCAATGGTGTTTTCCGGCACAGACCACCCGGACATATCGGAAATAGAGAACACCCTCGCACAGGACGCTGTCCAGCACGCATGGGACCTGCAGGGCACCAATGCCACCCTTGACGACGTACGGGACTTTCTTGAGCATTACCCCGACCGTGGTACAAACGGCAAGAAAGCTACGGAAAACATCATCCAGCAGGCCCACCATATGGCTTTCAACCTGGCAGAATTCACCACCGGCGGCCGGTATGCCAAATATTTCATCGGTAAGGCATCCTTCAACATCAAAAAGGACAGATTCGTCCTCCTGGAACTCGGGGAACTGAAAAACAACCCCGCACTCTTCAGGGTGATAACTATGTTGGTGTTCGACGCAGTGTCGCGCGACCTGTACTTCAGCGATAAGAAGAAGAGAAGACTCATTTTATTTGACGAATCGTGGCAATTTCTATCCGGTGAAGGTGATAATTCCGTTATGAAAAGTATGATCGAATCCGGGTTCCGCCAGGCGAGAAAATTTGGCGGCGGTCTCTTCGTAATCACACAGTCGGTACTCGACCGTAAGCAATTCGGATCAATCGGTGACGTAATCTGGAATTATTCGGATTACAAGTTCCTCCTCCAAAGCGAGGACTACGAAAAGGCCCTCACAGAAAAGCTCATCGAGGCCGATCCATACAAAATGCGCCAGCTCAAGTCCCTGCGTCGGAACGGTTCAAAATTCTCCGAGATATATATACAGACTCCGTACGGAGAGGGCGTGGGACGGCTCGCATTAGACCCATTCAGTTACTATCTATTCACATCCGATGCCCTTGAGGTCAGCGAAATGAAGGAGATGGTAAAAGGTGGCGCAACATACCAAGAGGCAATCCATGAAATGGTCCGTAAATACCGCTCTGCTGCTTAGCTGCCTGATAGCAACCTGCGCCTGCGCTGACCAGCAACAAGGCCAGCAGGCGGCACCGGTTGACGCTCAGACGCTCTGGACACAGACGCTGTCGCCATACGTCGGTTCAGGCGCGGCGGTGCAGAGCAATCTGGTGCAGCCAATGGTAGCCGGGACTCCGGTGATATCCATTGACGGTCTCAACTCGACCACTTCCAATATGATATCGTCTGCAAATAAGCCGCCGATCATGCAGATTCAGGCTTTCAGCGTCCCCGCTACCGGAGATGTCTGCTACGTCAAGGTTTCCCAGGATCTGGCGGCAGCAGGGGTACTGGGTACCATATCACAATTTCCGGCTGCTCCGAACTGCGCTGCTGGCGGCATGGTCATCAGCGGACTCTGCGCCAACGGTTATATATCATGTCCGGCGGGAACATTTTATGCCGGTCCCCCAGCCGTAAACCAATGCCAGTTTTATGCCTGGGGTGCTGACCCAGTTACAGGACAGATAAACACGACCCAGTTGGCTGGCATCGGGACTCTCCAGGCCTGTTACTGCTTCAACTCTGCCTGCACCACCGTCAATAATGCGGCGGTCATGAACATAGATGCCCTGACCGGAGATATCATGTCCGGGATTGTCTCCGCTTTTACGGCCGCGACCAATTATGCGATTACCAATGTGGAATCCCCCGGTTCCGGCAGTGTCACCATCTGGGGGACAAAACCTGCTAATGCCGCCGCCGCCAACGTCAACGTGAATGCGGCAGCCGGACAGGCATATGCCTATGCTTCTCCGGGTGTTGCCGACACATCCACCACCTACCCGTATGCAGACCCAAACACACTTACCGCCACAGACGCCACGTCATACGCGGCGGGGAGCAACGGTTTCTCGGGGATGGCATCATCCGTACTTGCCAGCCAACAGGCAATACCAAACAGTCTTTACAATATAGTCATGGCAACCAGTCAAGGCGCAGCAACCACAACATCATCATGCACCAACATCAGGCAGGTGGTCCAGCAATGGAACCAAACCATAACGCCTTGGTCACCCCCCATGACTTTAGATAACAATCCAGTAATGAATGCATGGGTGGCGTCTTTCATGTTTTGGGTGTCTAGTTTGGGGTATTTCTTCGGACCCCCCGCACCCCCCGTAATGAACTGGTCGGCGGTATTAAATCAGACCGATCCGGACACTTGGGTGTTCGGGGTATCTTCGCCGGGCGACCCATTTAATGCCAAACTAAACACTACTGGCGCGGATGTGGCGACATTCGTCCCGGTGGCCCCGGCCTCGATCGACCCGAATGCAGTTGGCGCACCCGTAATTACAGGGGTAGAGGTATACTTTGAAATATTAGCTTTGTGGCAACCTGATCCCAACGATCTCAACGCTGAACCCGGACAGTATACCGGGTACAGCTCTGTTGCTGACATGGTAACAGCCACGAGCGTTAACACACCAGTCTCACAATTGGTATATGGACCAAACGGATTATTACTCACGACCATTATTACACATTTTTATATGGGTTTTATCGGCAACCAAGCTCCAACTTCACTCAGTACAATCTTAAAATTCCGTACCACTTATTCCCAACAGTCAATAACCAATACCTCAATAGTGGGACCCGGGGTAGGCGCTCCCTCGTGTGCAGCGTTCGAGGCCAACCCAAATTGCCAGATCGAGACGGAAACGTGGGATGGCCGCCCTTACATAGCGAATTTTCTGCCTACCGGTTTTCAGATGGGGCAGGTTGCCAAACAACTACCTGGCCCGCTCGGGACAGGGACAACGGTTCCTGTCTACGCCGATTGGTGGGAGGACGACAAGACTTACGTGTGCACCAATCCGGGTAATGCTCCTGTCTACAATTTCAACCCCATACTAAATACGGCGCAAGGGGTGATAAATTCGGCCTCCATGTCCGATGCCACCACTTTCACTTATTCGAATGCAGGTTCGACGTACAGTTATCAGACACTGGCTCAAGGAGTTATCCCCAGTTGCGGACAGGCCTGCAAGGTGAAAAGCCAGGTGGTCCAGGCTAAAGTACTCAACACCGCCCAGAATGTATCATCCATTCAATCCGCCCAAGGACAAGCCAATGACCTGTTAAATGTCGCATATCGTGCCTGTACGACTATGGATGGCAACACCTTCACTTGCCCAATCAATGCGGCTGCAGGTGAAACAATAATAACCGACTGCTCATGCAGCAGTGACTTTGGCGATGTGGTTGCGGCTACAGCCGCAGTCAATGCCGCACAGGACGCGATATGCTCGTCGGATTAAAACTCGCACTCAATACAATAAGCAAAATCACATATTCAGCATTCATTGCCATGCTGTTGGTATCCCTGTCGGGCTTAACCAATATGGCCTATGCCGCGTCCTGCGATACGACGAAATTCACCGGTTTCATGCTTGGGGAAGACGGCAAAACAACATACGCGCTGACCAAAGACCCTATGACATGGAAGGCTGCCAGCACTTTTGCATCATACAGTGGCGGCAGATTAGTTGTGATCACATCAAAATTGCAAAACGATACCCTTTCACAAGGTCTGGGTCCTTTGTTTACCTCAGCTCCACCACCGATCACAGCGGGCAACAATGGCTGGGTAGGGCTTATGTCTAACAATATGGGGTGGATTGGCGCATATGATCCATCTGAAACAGGGGTCTGGTGCATGCAGGGAAGTTCGTGCCTGCCGATGCCGGGCCGGTTCACATGGCTCAACGGTTCTTCCGGATACACAAATTATGCTGCTGGCGAACCAGACAATCTTTGCACTCCTAACGAAAAAATATTTACTTCTGGCCAATGCTACGGAGAAAACTGGCTCGCCATGAATCAGGATGGCAGATGGAACGATGTAGGCGATCATGGCCCCGACCATCTACAGTTCCAAGGGATAATTGAATGGCCGGTCAAAACTCTGGACTGCGTAGCGCCCGCCAACAGTGTGTCTGATGCAGTCCCGCCACCATCCCCGCTGGGCGGTAATTTTTGCACCCCGGCCGACCCGACTGCTTGCACTCAAGGATGTGGGGATGGGTTTACGCAGACTAACGGCCAGTGCGTTTCAAGTGTTCCGGCAAGCAATGTCTGCCCTGGTTTAGCCGTTCTAACGCCAGGGTCTCCACCCACTTGTGTCTTACCAATCGGGATGATATGCCCGCCATTGGTCGCAGTTTGCGATACAGCGGCAAACGGTGATGCAATGTGCCCTATTCAAAGGGTTGCCTGCACACCGAGTTGTGGATCCGGCTTTACCCTGACAAACAACCAATGCGTAGAACCAGCCCCCAACGGTGGTGTCTGCCCAATAGGGGCTACATACTCAGCCGGACCTCCTGCAATATGTGTCGCAACACAGGGGGCAACATGCCCGACAGACGCCACCTTGACTTGCGAAACTCTCCAAAACGATGTATCCGGAGTTACCTATTGTTCGCCCAATGCCTGCCAGGATTCGACAGCCGGGTTACAGACCAACACCGACACCCCAACTGGCCTCAACGACAAAAACAACAACGGCGCTTTTAACGCAGCCGGCGCATGCATGGCCAACATCTATATCTTTAACGGAACCGACATGCGGTGCCGTAAGATGGACGACAGCGGGATGATAGCCTCCTACCTTGAGCTCGTCGCACAATTAGTCCTTTGTGCCACAGGGATCGGTGAAGCGATGGGGGCGTTTATGGTCGCAGAGTTAGGGATTCAAGCTGGAACTACAGCGGCAACAATAACGGTAGACCTCACAGAAGCAGTTCTGAATGCCGCCGTAAAATCCGCAATCGCTTCAGGGATGGGACAAGATGTCAATGTAATGTCGTCGGTTATATCCATTGCAGTGTCAACCATCGGTGGGGCAGTAATGGGTGGAAGCAGCGCGGCGGGGTCACAAGGGTGGGGTGATTCTCTCGCAATCTCCGTTGCCGACAATTTCGGGTCCGATGCTTCCAGTTCATTGGCCTGGTTGGCCCAAAACCCGGTTTACCTTACATATGTTCAACAGATAGGCAATGCCGTCCAGCAATATGCACCAGCCGCCAGTACAGCTGCTACAGGCTCATATTCGGAGTTGAAGTGCTGTTATCCGGATGACGTTGGGGTGAGTTGCAATGATAGTGAGAGAAAGGAAAAGAACCTGCAGGCGGAGCATCAGTGCGTTGTCGTAGGAGATTACTGTGCCGCAAGCGGGATGTTCGGCTGCACTGACATTAAACAGACATCCTGCTGTTTTTCCTCGGTACTGGCCAGGATAATCCAGGAACAGGGGCGACCGCAATTGAATACATTCCCCGGTGGATGGGGTGTCCCCAAAAGCCCGCTCTGCCGAGGATTCACACCTACTGAATTTCAGGCGCTTGACTTCTCGAAAATAGATTTCACCGAGTATATAAACACCATTCAGGCACAGGTGCAGACTGTTACCCCAATGTTGACAAGTTACATGTCCGGAGTCGGTACAGACACAACAACGGCAATCCAGAACATACCCGTTCCTGGCCCACCAGCTGCACAGGGGAATTGATAATGATAAAGATTTTGATCTTAATATTAGCAATAATCACAGGCATTCAGGCGAGTCAGGTCCCATCCTTCGCAAAAGTGATAGGCACGGACGGGGCAACCTATCCCATCGTAGAAAAGGATGCCCTGTCGGAGGTGGAGGAAGCTGCGGCCAGGGTTGACTGGTCAAAAATGTTCAATGACGGAGCAAAGAATAACCAGGCTCTCAAATTACAGATCGATCCACTGCCGATTGTAGCCAAAACATCCGTCCGCACCATTAAAATGAGCTACACGCTGGAAGAGGACATGCCAAACCCGCAAGACCCCACTACCACACTCTACCCAAAAGGGTTCACATTCAATCCCTTGGACTACAGCATCCTGCCAGGGAAACTTGTTTTCATTGACGGCAGTAACAAGGACCAGGTTGCCTGGGCAAAGTCCCTTAAAGACGATTCGGCCATGGTGATCGTTACCGGCGGCGACTATAACAAGGTAGGGGCTGAACTGAAAACCATCGCGTATAACGCCGACCAGAAATTGATCGATATGTTCAAGATTAAAGCTGTCCCGACGATCGTGACTCAGAAGGGTTCAGAATTGCAAGTAGAGGAGGTTGTCGTTGCGCGTAATAATAATAGCCATTAGCATCCTTTTGGCTTCGAGCCAAGTATGGGCTGCCTGCGATAGCGGCACCATGTTCAATCCGGTGACCGATGTAGCATGGAGTTCCTTGTTCCCCATCAGGGTTGCCGGGGTATCAATGACTGGTGGCGCTCCCGACGGCTTGCCCGCCGACCCCGATGGTATGGCAAATCCAGTATGCATCTGTAGTAACAGTACTGAAACATTTATCGGGCTTGAAGTAGATTTCTGGGATATCGGATATCTGGTGGAAGCGGTGAAAGATACCTACTGTTCGCCAACCCTTGGCAAAAGCCTGAACAATGCCAACAATAACGGCGCTGCCAATGGCGGGGCCCTTGCCCGATTGCTCGGGTCGATGGCCTATGGGACTACCGAACAGAAGTCAAAGCACCCTCAAACATACATGCAAACCCATTGGGTGGTGTTCCCAGCCCTGCAGTTGCTGGGGATGATGATGGATTCCAAGTGCTTGCAACAGGATGGGGGATTTGCCTACGCCTATTTTTCCGAAGTGTCTCCTATCTACAGCACTGATGCCCTGGCGGATCTCACTGATCCGAAAGTATATTTGGTGGCGAACCCCATTGCCGACTTTGCCGCAATCCCTTCCTACGTTATGGCACAATTCCCCAATGGCCTCATCCCTACAGTCTACGACGCGTTCTATTGGGCATGGTTCGATTCCATCTATCCCCTGACCGGCCGGACGCAACGACCTCACACCCTTACCGCAGCAGCACAGATGGCGGCAAGACAGGTGTACTCTTTCACACAGGACGGAGCGCTCCTCGACTATACAAAAAATGTCTGTGCCGGCACATCCATACCAATCGCCCGGAAGTCCCAATGGCGTTTCCAGATTGCGAAACCCGTTAAAGGGGCCACAGCAGTAATTGCCGGACAGAGTGAAATATTTTGGGGCACCTTGAAGAATCCGGCATATGTAGATGGCAATTTTTTATGGGTACTTTTTCAAAAAAAACGTTGTTGTCAAAAAATAAAAGGAAGCGACGCTTCATCTGATTACGATTAACCACCATAAAGCAGCATTATCAGCATGTTAAGTTTAAAAACATAGAAGGAAACTTTTGAATAAAGATGGAAACCATATAGGAACAACAAACCAGATACATTTAGCAAGGGAGAAAAGACGCATGTTGGCAAGGTTTGTATTGATCATAATTCTAATGCAGGCAGGTATCGCATCAGCCGAACAGTTGGGAGACATCGTTGAAAAAGCTCTCA
>OBLT010000578.1_pt1 | contig 23669 bp, 23 predicted proteins | sample 1518721 | NCBI WGS metagenome assembly OBLT01 (sample SAMEA3539307, study PRJEB22396) | soil metagenome | biome: tundra; feature: field; material: soil | place: USA | collected 2010-05 | depth 0.15 m | reverse complement strand
CCCGCTCCCGCCGACTGCGGCCCTGGGGGGCCGACCGGGCGGCGCGGGCCGGGCAGACCACGACGTAGCCACGCATGATCCAAGCGCTCACCGCACGCAGCACGCGGTATATCCAGCGCACGTGCCACTACTGCTCCTGTCGCCTGGCTGCACATGCCTGAGCTGTCGCCCGTGCGCCCCGCCTGCAACGGTCCGCCTGCCAGAGCCACACGAAGCTGCTCAGCAGGAAGAAGCCGATGAGAACCGCGTACACAATCCGCAGGTTCGCCGAACCGAACGCCGCCGAGACCACCTCACCCACCTCACCCGCCGCCACTACCAGGAAGATCAACCCGAATGCGCTGCACACCCGGATGCGGAAACGCGCGTAAGCCAGCGCCTGCGCCGCCAGGCGATCATCGGTCACCGCCCGGCCCCGCTGAATCAGCTTTGCGATCTTCGACTGATCCGCCGAGGGCGCATCACTAATCGGCCCATAAGCCAGATACCGCAGGCGCCATCGGCCAGGCCGGGAAGAAGCGGTCACCGCCACAGGCTACAAGCGCCACCGTCAGTTGCACCGAAGGACCGTGGGACCGGGCCGCTCTAGCTGGCGGCTGCCTTCCGGTCCGGGTCGGTGACGGGTGCCTCATCCGCTTCCCATCGTGTAGCTCTCCAGGGCAGGCCGGTGAGGCAGTGCGTTAGGTCACCAGGGGACTCACCCGGACCAGGATCGTATTACGCCGTCCGCTGCGGTCAAGCAGCGGCTAACCGCATGATCCTTTGGACTGGCCCCTCCACACGGGCCGAACCCTACGGGCTGCCCCTTGGCCCGCGCGGAGCCTCTGCCAGTCCAAAGCATCAAGCAGCCGCAACTTGACCTCCACTCCCGGCTCCACAACCTCGGCACCTATCGGGTGAAGGCCCCAGGCCGTTAGCCCCCGCACCAGGGCACCGACTTCTCGACCCGACACGAAGCAAATCCAGGTGACCACCACCAACGAGGTACAGCAGCGAAGTACAGCAACAGCCCCTCCCAGCCACCAGCCCGAGCGACCATCAGCGCCCTGCGTCAGCTGGGACGATGCCTAACCGCCCAGCGCCGCCTGTAGTTCGGGACGAAGAGGCCGCCGGTTCAAATCCGGCCACCCCGACCATGTAGTAGCAGGTAGATGGCATGATCATCCAGCGTGGTGATCATGCCATTGATCATTTGTTGGCCGTTCGTTGGCGGGACCGGACCCCGCAGCGTGGCACGCGGCGGGCAGGATCGGCAGAGAACGCGACCGTGTAGTGGCGTTGGCAGTCCTGGATTGAACGCTTCTCTCCCATGTCGTGGCCTCTCCCGCATTGGCGCTCCCGCCCTCATAACCCAGAGGTCACAGGTTGATGTAAGGCCACCCCGACCAGGAGGTAGTAGATGAGAGGCCTGATCCCGGCGACCGGGCCTTTGGGCCGGATGGCAGGAGAACCGGGCATCATTGGGCGGTCTGCAGCGTGCGACACCGGCAGAAAACGGCATCGTGCGGGGGGCTGGGGCTCGTTGCGCGACCTGGGCGACAAGCTGGTCAACGTCGAGGGGTACGTCTGTCGCACGACGGGATCCATGAGGTGCCCGCTCTATTTTCGGGGCTTGTCGGCGGGCCCATAGCCAGCGCGGGCCGGTAATGACGCTGGTCGCGGTCATGGCGGCTGGAGCGTGCGTCAGTGGTCCCGCCCGGCCGGAACTGGGGCCGGCCGGGCGAGGTGGTGTCAGATGCTCCAGAGGGCTTGGGTGGGAGACAGGCGGGCGGCCTTGAGGGCCGGCAACAGGCCCGCCAGGGCACCGATGAGCAGGGCGGCGGCCAGGCCGCCCGCCCAAGCGAACGCGGGGATGACGGTGGCCCACCCCTTGGCGTCGGCATAGATCACACGCCCTGGCTCGGGCCGGCCCCGCCCTCCGGATGACCGGCAATGCCGCAGGGCTCAGAAGGGCCAGAAGCTGTCCTGGTCATAACGCTGCCGGAACCCCCTGCCTCGCTCAGCGGGTGAGCTCTGTCCAAGGTTACGGCCGGTCAGACGGAACACCGGGCTGCATGGGGCTCGTCTCCTGTAGGCCGTCGCGGGGGGGTCGCGGATAGACCTTGCGGCATATGTGGCTGCTGAGGGTGTGGCCGCTCGGCTGATGCTCACGGGGTGGGTGGTCCCTAGCGTTGGTCGTGCCGGAATTACCGGCGTGACCGAGAGAGGCCCACACGATGATCGAGGTAGAGAACCTTAGTAAGCGATATGGAGAGAAACTGGCGGTCGATGGTCTGGACTTCGTTGTTCAGCCCGGCATCGTGACCGGTTTTCTCGGCCCGAACGGGGCTGGTAAGTCGACCACGATGCGGATGATCGCCGGGCTGGACGAGCCCACCGCGGGCCGGGTCAGGGTGAACGGCCGGGATTACCGCGCCGCTTCGGCCCCGATGGCCGAGCTCGGGATCCTGCTGGAGGCTAAGGCGGTGCACACCGGCCGGTCGGCCCGGAACCACTTGCTGGCGCTGGCCCAGACCAACGGTGTCAGCCAGCGCCGGGTCGATGAGGTGATCGACATGGTCGGCCTGCGGGATGTGGCCGGCAAGAGGGTTGGCGGGTTCTCCCTGGGGATGGGCCAGCGGCTGGGCATCGCCGCGGCGTTGCTGGGCGATCCCCGCGTCGTGGTCCTCGATGAGCCGGTCAACGGGCTGGATCCGGAAGGGGTGCTCTGGGTCCGGCATCTGCTCAAGGGCATCGCGGCCGAAGGCCGCACGGTGTTCGTGTCGTCACATCTGATGAGTGAGATGGCCATGACCGCGGCGCGGCTGGTCGTTATCGGCCGTGGGCGCCTGATCGCGGACACCACTGTCGAGGAGTTCGTGGCCCGCGCCGGGGGCGGCGCCGTCACCGTGCGCACACCGCAGGCGGCCCAGCTGCGCGAGCTGCTACTCGGGCCGGACATCACCGTGACCAGCGATCAGTCCGGCGTCTTGCGCGTACAGGGCCTGACTGCTGAGCAGATCGGCACGGCCGCCTGGCAGGCCCACCTGCCGATCTTCGAACTGACAGCCGAGCACGCTTCGCTGGAGGATGCTTTCATGCAGCTCACCGACGACTCTGTTGACTTCCGTTCCCGCGACGCTGCTGAGATGACGGTGGCCCGATGAGCGCCGTCCTGACCCCTGCCGCGCCCACCACTGCCGCCAAGGCGCCTGCGCTGAAGGTGACCCAGGGCCGGGTGATGCACTCGGAGTGGACGAAGTTCCGCTCGCTGCGGTCCACCCTCTACACCCTGCTGGTCGCCGTGGTCTTGATGATCGGCATCGCCGCGCTGTTCTCGGCGGTGATCGCCAGCCAGTACCACACCTTCAGCGCAGCTGACAGGGCCACCTTCAACCCCATCAGCGCCAGCCTGAATGGCGTTACCTTCGCCCAGGTGGCCTTCGGGGTGCTGGGTGTGCTGATGATGAGCGGTGAGTACAGCACCGGCATGATCCGCTCCTCGCTCACCGCCGTTCCCCGCCGGCTGCCGGTCCTGTGGGGCAAGCTGGCCGTATTCTCAGGCGCGATCTTCTCGATCTCGCTCATCGCCAGCTTCATCTCGTTCTTCCTCGGGCAGGCGCTGCTGAGCAGCCACCACCTCAACGTGGCCATCAGCGCTCCCGGCGCCCTGCGGTCAGTCATCGGTGCCGCCCTGTACATCACCGTGGCAGGCATGATCGGCGTCGCCCTGGGCGCGCTGTTCCGCAACACCGCGGCCGGGATCTCCACCTTTGCCGGAGTGTTCTTCGTCATCCCGCCGCTGACCAACCTGCTGCCCTCATCGATCAGCAGCCACCTGACCCAGTACCTGCCCTCCAACGCGGGAGGGGTCATCTACGGCGGGGCGAGGGACGTGCACAACGCGCTGTCGCCGTGGGCGGGATTCGCGCTTCTGTGTGGGTACGCCGTGGCCCTCCTCATCGCGGCCGCGTGGCGGCTGCGACGCGCCGACGCCTGACCAGGGGACAATGCCCAGCATGAGGTGCCCAGCATGAGGATGCTCCGGCCAGCCGGATACCCAGCGAACCGCACAGCGGGCCGCTGGGTATTCGACATGCTGGTCACCCTGGTGGCCGCGGCAGCGGCGGGTCCGTCCTCGATCCACGACCACCCCCATCCGCAGGTGGCGGCGATCGTAGTCCTGGCCTTGGCGGCTGTCCCGCTCCTGTTCCGCCGGATCTGGCCCGTCCCGGTATTCGGCGTGGTGCTGGCCGTGAACGCCGGAGCCGTGCTGTGGGACGGAGCCCAGCAGGTCAACGGCCCGGCCCTGCTCATCGCCTTGTACACCGTGGCCGCGATGCGGCCGCGCCGGGACGCCCTGGTGTGCGCCGGCCTGCTCGAGCTCGCCATGATCGCCGTGGCGATCTGGGTCAAGGGCGGCGGCTGGTGGTATCCCGCGATCTTCCTGTCCGGGCTGGTCGCGGCCGCCCTCGGGCTCGGCCTGTACTCCGCCACGCGGCGCGCCTACCTCGCCGAACTGCACGACCGCGCTGAGCGGCTGGAACGCGAACGGGACCAGCAGGGCGCACTCGCCGCGGCGGCTGAACGCGCCCGGATCGCCCGCGAGATGCACGACATCGTCGCCCACCATCTCACCGTCATGATCACCCTGAGCGACGCAGCGATCGCCGCGTCGGCCGCCTCGCCGGAGCGGGCCACCGAAGTCATGCGCAGCGTGTCGGCCACCGGGCGGCGCGCGCTAGCCGATACGCGCCGGCTCCTCGGCGTCCTGCATCAGCCCCCCGGCCAGGACGCCGGCGAGGCTCTTGCTCCCGTACCCGATCTCGCCCAGCTCGACGTGCTCATCGAGCAGGTCCGGTCCGCGGGACTGGACACCACGCTGGAGATCCACGGGGAAGCGCCGGACGTGCCGGCCGGGGTTCAGCTCACGGTGTACCGGCTCGTGCAGGAGGCCCTCACCAACACTCTCAAGCATGGCGGGCCGGGTGCCCGTGCCTCGGTGCGCCTGCGTTTCCTGCCCGGCGAACTGCGGGTCGACGTCGACGATGACGGTGCGGGCGTCACCGCCCCCGCACCCGCCAGCATCGGAAGCGGCCTGGTCGGCATGCAGGAACGAGTCCACGCCTATGGCGGTGACGTGCAGACTGGTCCCCGCCAGCCCGGGGGCTGGAGAGTCTCCGCACGGCTGTACCTGGACGGCGGCGACACCGCATGATCCGGGTACTGCTCGTCGACGATCAGTCCCTGCTCCGCATGGGGTTCCGGCTGATCCTGGAGGCCGAATCCGATATTGAGGTCGTCGGTGAGGCCGCAAACGGAACGTCCGGGGTCAGCATGGCATCAGCCCTGCACCCCGACGTCGTGCTCATGGATGTCCGGATGCCGGGCATGGACGGGATCCAGGCGACGGCCTCGATCACCGCCGCCGGCCCGGCCAGCAAGGTCCTCATCCTGACCACCTTCGACCTGGACCAGTACGTCTTCGCCGGGCTCAAAGCCGGGGCCAGCGGATTCCTCCTCAAAGACGCACCACCGGCTGAGCTGATCACCGCCATCCGCACCGTGGCCGGCGGCGACGCGGTGCTCGCCCCCACCGCGACACGGCGGCTCATCGACCAGTTCGTCCCCCTGCTACCCGATCCGGACCGGCAACGCGACCGGGACGCCCTGCTCAGCAAGCTCACCGACCGGGAACAAACCGTCTTCGCCCAGCTCGCCGCCGGACGATCCAACCGCGAGATCGCCAGCGACCTGCATCTGTCGGAAGGGACCGTAAAGATTCACGTCGGACGGATACTGGCCAAACTCGGCCTCCGCGACCGTGTCCAGGCCGTCGTGCTGGCCTACGAATCTGGCCTCATCACACCGCGCAGCTGAGCACTGCACCGCCGTTGATGAGGGCGAGGAGATGGCACCCGGCGCCGAGGATCCGCGCGACGCTGTCGCGGTCTTCGTCGCTGAGGTCAGACATCTCCAGCAGCTGGGTGAAGCCGAGGACGGAGTTGAGCGGTGTCCGCAGCTCGTGGCTCGTGCTGGACAGGAACGCGTTCTTGGCCCGCGTGGCGCTCACCGCCTCATCCCGGGCGGCTGTCAGCTCCGCGGCCCGGCTGGCGAGGAGCCCTTCGGCCTCGACGAGCGAGCCGGCCAGCTGCCCGAGTTCGTCACCTGACTGGGTGGCTGGTTCGAGGGACAGTCCTTCTCCCAGCCGATCCGCGTTCGCCGCGGCCGCGGCGACCCGGCGGGAGATGCCCGAGGTGAACAGGGCTACGCCGGCCAGGCCGGCCAGTATCCCCAGCAGGAGACCGACGATGTCGACCAGATCGATCGCCTTTTCCAGCCCGTTGACGTTGTCGCGCTTGACGGTCATCAGGGCCGCGGTGATCCCACAGCAACCCCCCGAAATAACTCCTTGTAACTAATCGCACACTGCATGCAACAACAGGTCGGGTACCAGCCAATACGGCAGAATTCACCGGCCGCCTGCCGGGCGGCGCGGCGCCCTGGCGGAGGCCTGGCGCCGCGAGCGCGTCAGAGGCCGCTTCCGATCTTGGGAAGCGGCCTCTTTGAGCAAGTCAGTACTTCCCGTAAATGTCTCGCGGGAGGGGCCGCCAGGCGGAACCGGCCATCGGTGGTGAGGTCGAAGTCGCCATCTCGCGCGCCGAGCAGGAACACCCGCCACTCCACCGGAGTAAACCGCAGCACCGGACCCCGGGGCTGATCCCGGTGCCTCAGCAGCACCCAGTCTCCGCCGGGCATTGCCACCAGGCAGTTACCGGCCGCGCCCGGCACGGCAGCGAGGCGGCCGAGGCAGCGGCGCCAGCAGCCGGCGCTGATGACTAGCTGCGCGCCGCCCGGGTCCTTGGAGTCGCGGATTCGGACCAGGCCGTCGCCGGCCGCGGCGACTTCCACGCACTGGCCCCCCGTGCTGCCAGAATGACGGCTCCGGCGCCATTGTGGTGCCGGGCCGGCCTCACTCACCGAACGCCTTCATGTGCTCCAGCACCAGCGCCTGCGACTGGGCCGGGCTGAGCGCGGCCCGCGCGAGGCCGTCGAACGCCGCAGAGTAATACGTCATGTCCTCCGCGTCTTCCAGGTACAGGCTCTTGCGCCAGTTCTCCAGGTAGACCAGCCCGGGAAGCTGCCGGCCGGGGAAAAGCAGCAGGCAGAACGGGAAGTCAAGCGCGGGGTGCGTCCGATCGTCGGGGAGGACCTGGATGGTGATGTTCGGCGCCTGGGCCATGTCCGCGAGGTGCCGGAGTTGCTGCCGCATGACAGCGCGGCCGCCGACGCGCCTGCGCAGCACGGCCTCGTCCATCACCGCCCATAGCCGCAGGGGGTCCCGTGCGTGCCGCAGCAACTGCTGGCGCTCGAGCCGCAGGCCGATCAACCGCTCAAGCTCGCCCCCGGACGGCGGGCCGCCGGGAAGATCGCTGCCCATGACCGCGCGTGCGTAGTCCGGTGTCTGCAGCAGCCCGGTGACCAGGCCACCCCGGTAATCGCGTTCCTCTCCAGCGCCAGCCTCAAGGCCCACGAAGGTAGCGAACCACGGGGGCAGGATGTCGCCGTAGCCTTGCCACCAGCCGCGCTGCTGCGCCTGGCGGGCCATCTCCACCAGGGGCCGCACATCATCGGGGTTGGTTATCCCGTAGACGTCGAGCAGTTCGCGGACGTCCCCGGGGGTGACACCCTCGTGATTTTCGATCCTGGACACCTTTGACGGTGCCCATCCGAGCTGGCGGGCGACTTCCGAGCCGGTCAGCCCGCTCGCGTCGCGCATCTCGCGCAGCCACTCGCCCAAAGCCCAGCGCAACAGCACAGGGCTGGACCGCTCTTCCAACCCCCACCACCTCTTCTGCGCGCTGACCAGGATCATGCCGTCGGCGTCGCGCGGCAAGCAACTGTACGGCGGGAAATCTACTTGCGCAATTCCTCTGTAACAATTGCGCAGATGGAAATTCTACGAAAGAGTGGGCATAACCGACCGCCCATGCCGCGCCCCGCATGCCCGGGGGCCAGGCACCCGGGAAAACTGCAGGCAGGCTATGACCCAGGCTGAGCATGTTCCCCCGGCCGCCGAAGCGGGGGCGCTTCCCGGCGCGCGGTCGGCCACGCGCCGGGAAGCCCGGGCGCTGACGTTGCGGATCCCGCGGCGGCCCGAGGAGATCCACTGGTTCCGCAGCTACCTGCGGGACTGGCACGATGACGGCGCAGCCGAGTCGATCTTCGCCGAGGTCGCCTCTAACGCCTACCGGCACAGCCGCGGCCCGATCACGATCACCGTGTACCTCTCACCCGGCGCGGTACGCTGCGACGTCCGCGATCACAGCTGGCGGCGGCCACGCCGCGTGTTCCCGCGGCACCCGGAGCCCGAGGAAGGCAGGGGCATGATGATCATCACGGCATTAGCCGACAACTGGGGCGTGCACCGCCACCTGCGCGGCAAGACCGTCTGGTTCGAGATCCACGCCCCGGCGCGGCCCGGAAGGAGCGTCCCGGCCCAGTGACAGCAGCCTCCGACGGCCCGGATCTGCCACGTCTTGACGCCAACACACCCAGCGCGGCGCGTATCTACGACTACCTGCTGGGCGGCAGCTACAACTTCGCCGTGGACCGCGACACCGCGCAAGCCATGATCACCGCCTTCCCGCAGCTTCCGCAGGTCCTCCGCGCGGGGCGGGCGTTCGTCCGCCGCGCTACCCACTTCCTGGCCAGCGAGCAGGGCATCACCCAGTTCCTCGACCTGGGCAGCGGAATCCCCACCGTCCGCAACATCCACGAAATCGCCCAGGCGGCCAGCCCGGACGGGGCACACGTCGCCTACGTGGACATTGACCCGGTCGCGGTCGCGCACTCGCACCGGATCCTGCGCAGCAGCCAGGGCGTCATAGGCATCCAGGGCGACCTGCGGGACCCAGCGGCTGTCTGCGCCAGTTCCGGCATCCGGGCGGTCATCGACTTTTCCCGCCCAGTCGCCGTTATCCTCAACGCCGTCCTGCACTTCATCGCCGATGACGGCCTGGCAGCCGCGATTGTCGACGGGTACATGAGCGCCGTGCCGGCCGGCAGCTATCTCGTCATCGGGCATCACACCAGCGAGAGCGCCCGGCCCGACGAAGCCCGCGCCCGCGAGATCTACAGCCGTGCGGCGCAGCCACTCATCCCGCGGTCACGCACCCAGATCACCGAGTTTTTCCACGCCACCACGCTCGTCGAGCCCGGAGTCGTGCTCACCCCCAACTGGCGGCCCGAGCCCGGCGAGACGGCCGGCCCCGCCGCAGACGTCCCCCCGTATTTCGGCTACGCAGGCGTGGGCCGCAAGAACTAGCCCTCATCCGCCGGGTGCTGGTCATGGGTAGACGAGATCCGGCTGACCTGCCAATGCCCGCATTAGCATGTCAACCTGAACGATGCGGCACCCGCACCGAACGTCACCAGATGTGCCATCACAGCAGCCGCTCGCACATCGCCGGTGGCGGTACATCCTCCTGCTGATCGGAGTCGCCCTCGTCTCGTTTGTGGCCGGGATCGCGGCGGGGAGCGCCGGCCAGGCCGGATCGTCAACCGCGGCCGGGTCCGTGCCAGTGGTCCTCGCACCTGCGCTGGTCCCGCCGCACAGGTCACAACGGTTCCCGGCGCCACCGCAGATGGCGGCCGGGGCAACGAGTGAGCATTTGCGGCGTATAAGGTGACTGCTCATTACCCGCTTGATGAAGGGTTTCAGTTGAGCCTCGTCCCGCCGGCAGTCGAGTCATTCCGGGCCGCCGAACCTCGGCCCGCCCGCGCCCGGACCGCGCCGCAGGTGCTGATTTTGAGCTGCTACGTCCTGGGCGCCGTGGCGCTGACCTGGCGGCTGTGGGTCGACCCGGCCACGCACGTCACGGTCGGCGACCCAGGGCCGGGGGACAGCGATCTGCTCGCCTGGTTCATGCGCTACGCGGCGACGGCGATCTCGCACGGGAGGCTCCCGTCGCTGGTCACCACCGCGTTGAACGCGCCGCGGGGCATCAGCCTGATGTGGAACACCTCTATCCTTCTCCCGGCCGTGCTGCTGGCGCCGGTGACGCTGCTGGCCGGCCCGCAGGTCAGCATCACCATCATGCTGACGCTGGGCTTCGCCGGCTCTGCCGCCAGCATGTTCCTGGTGTTGCGCCGGTGGCAGGCCAGCATCACCGCAGCGGCGCTGGGCGGCGCACTCTACGGGTTCTCCCCGGCTCTGCTGAATTCCGGCCTCGACCACTGGGACCTGGTGTTCGCCATCTTCCCGCCACTGATCGTCGATGCGCTACTGCGGATCGTCACCGGCCGTGGTAACGCGGTGCGTACCGGTATCTGGCTCGGCCTACTGACGGCCGCCCAGGTCTTCACCGAGGAAGAAGTGCTGGCCCAGGCCGCGCTGGCCGGCCTGGTGCTCGTTGCGGTGCTCGCGGCCAGCCGGCCGCGCCTGGTGCTGGCCCGGGTCCGCGGCGCCTTGACCGGGCTGGCCGTAGGAGCCGCGGTCATGCTGCTGATCTGCGGGTACGCCCTGTGGGTGCAGTTCTTTGGGCCGCTCACCGAGCACGGCAGCCCGTGGCCGGCCACCACCCAGTTCATCAACACTCCCGCCTCTTTCGTGACCCCGTCCGGTGGCCTGCTCTTTCACACGCGCGCCAGCGCCGCCGCCGCCGCCAGCTACCCGAATGGGCTCTGGGAATACCTTGCCTACCTGGGATTGCCGCTCATCGCTGTCCTCCTGTTCGCGGCGATCCGGTTCTGGCGGGACCCGAAGGTCCGCGCCGCCGCCGTGACGTTCGCGGTGCTGGAACTCATCAGCCTCGGCGGCAGCACCCTGGTCTTCCACGGGCTCCGCTACCCGGGATCGCTGCTGCCATGGCACTGGATGCAGGGCCTGCCGATCATCAGCGAGATGATGCCGGACCGCCTGGCGATTATCGCGGACGGGGCGGCCGCCGTCGTACTCGCGTTCTCGCTGGACCTGGCCCGATCGGCGGCACCCCAGGCCTCGTGGCGAAGAAGAAGCTTCGCTACCGCGGTCGCGACATTGGCTCTGCTGCCTCTCATACCGCTGCCCATCCAGGCCACCACCATTGCCCCGACCCCGGCCGGCTGGCAGGCGGCCTTCGCCCGGCTGCGGCTCGCGCCGGACGCCACTCTGCTCGTCATCCCTGTCCCGACAGCGGTTCTGCCTCAGGCGATGCTCTGGCAGGCCGACACGGGAGAACCCGGCTCGCTGGTCGGTGGCTGGTTCATCGGATCTGACCCGGCCGGGCACGCAGCCGTTAATGCTTTCGGGCCGGCCGCGCAGGGCGTCTGGTCGCTGGACGCGCTCTGGGGAAACCCACGTGTCCAGGACCCGTCCCGTGCGCAGATCCGCGCTTACCTCCGGGACTGGCGGCCCGCCGCCGTCGTCGCGGTGGCCAGCCCGGGGTCACGGGTCGGGCGCTTCCTGATCGGACTCTTGGGCCGGCCTGCCATCCGGGTGGGCCAGGTGCTCGCGTGGCGCCGCTAGCTGGCCCGCGACCACTGCTGGTTGGCCTGCCCGTTGCAGGTCCAGATCTCGATCGGGGTGCCGTTCGCAGTTCCGGCGCCCGACACGTCCAGGCATAGCCCGGACTGCGGGCCGACGATCGTCCCGTTCGACTGCACGGTCCACTTCTGGTTCGCACCGCCGTTGCATGGCCACAGATCGACCTTCGACCCCGGCGCCGTCTGGTTGTTGAATACGTCCAGGCATTCGGTGGCGCCCATGGTGCGCAGCTCCCCGGCGGAGGTCACCGAGAACTCCTGGTTGATGCCGCCGTTGCAGGTCCAGATCTGCTCCACGGTCCCCGGGAAGTAGACGTACGGTCCCGGGGTGGTGCCGCCCGCGGTGTCCAGGCACTTGCCCGACTGGCCGCTGACCAGCTCGCCGGTCCCGCCGGTGCCAGATACGGGGGTCGCCGAGATCAGGCTGACCCCACCGGCTCCGACGGTCGCGGTGTAGGTGCCAGTCACGGTGCCGAGCGACTGACCGGTCCACAGGTTGGTGACGTTCACCGAGCCGCTGAGCCCAAGCTGGGCCAGCGAGACGCTGAAACTGTGGCTCGCCGAGGTGTCGGTGTTGAACACACCGATATCCCAGGTGCCGTTACTCTGCCGCTTATCGAAGACCTGCTCGTTGCCGCTGCTGATCACCCGGTCACCGGGAATGCCGTCCTGATCGACCCCGATCACCGCATTGTTCTCCAGCATGGCCAGGTCCGTGGCATCCAGGTGAGTCAGGTCAGTACCGAGGATCAGCGGTGCACTGGCGAGCGACCACAGCGACATCATCGTCTGCCGCTCCGGCACGGTCAGACCGTCGTTGCTCCCGTTACCGACTTCAAGCGAGTCATAGTCATTCCACCCGCCAGGACCGCCGTATGGCTGCCAGCTTGCGGCCGAGGCGAACCGGCTGAAGACATTGGCCCAGTCGGTGAGGGGGTAACTGCTGCCGCCCGTTTCGCAGCCGTAGCACTCGATGTCGCCGGTGGTGCGCCAGCCGTTGGCCAGCGACGACCAGGTGGTCGCGTTAGAGATGGCCAGGGCGTTGGAGAGCTCCAGATGGATCGGGCGGCCGGTCTGCCGCAGCGCCGCAGACCAGGCCTGGACATCGGGGATGTCCCATGACCCGACACCGTCGATCTTGAGGTAGTCCACCCCCCACGAAGCGAACTCGTTGGCCCAGGAATTGATGTAGGCCTGGGCACCCGGCGCGCTGTAGTTGATCCCGTCCATATGCCCGCAGTCGTAGTTGGTCTCGGCCACCGATGTCTCCGCGATCTGGCCGGCGGTGCTGGAGGTCCCCAGGATCGGCGTGTTGGCGAGCACGGCGTTCTTCGGGATCCCGGGGGTCACATAGATCCCGAACTTGAGGCCATCGGCGTGCACGTGGCTGGCGACCGCCGCGATCCCGGCGGGGAACTCGGTGGGGTTGGCGATCCACCTGCCGTTCGCGTCGACCTCCGGGCCGTTGGCGTTGCACGCCTCCCAGCGGTAGTCGAGGTTGATGTAGCTGTAACCGTGCGAGCTGAGCCCGCTGCTTTTCATGGCGTCGGCCTGGGCTTCCATGCCGGCCGCGGTCGGGTCGTTCCGCAGGAAGCTATAGCCGCTCCAGCCCATCGGGGGGGCCGCGACGGCCAGCCCGTTGTTCTCGGCGATCGCCGGCCGAGCTGCCGCGGTGGCCGCCAGCGCTGCGCCCACCGTGACGGCGAGCCCGGCCGCCAGCGCAGCCCGTAACCGTCGTTGCATCGGTCCTCCAGCGGGGTTCCCCCCGACGCTGAACCTGATTGTCGAATGTGTCAATACCTGTGCGAATGATGTTCGGATCCGTTGGACTCCTGTCGGTTCTCGCCGTGCTCGGGCTGGTCCTCGCCGTGCTCACGTTGGTCCTCGCCGTGCTCGCGTTGGTCCTCGCCGTGCTCGCGGGTTAGTCCTCGCCGTGCTCGCGCAGGAACTCCCGGAACTCCTGGATCGCCTGCTCCTGATCCGATCCGAGATCCCCGGCCACCACCAGCTTCGTGCCGTCCCAGTAGGCCCCGACATAACCGCCGGTGTCATCCGGGCGCACCAGCAGCGGGGCATGCATGATCTTTATGTGGTCCTGCACTTGTTCCCATGGGACCCCCGCCGGCACAAGGCCGATGGTGGGCGACTCGCTGTCGTCGGACGTAATGTCGTCGAGCACTGGCGTCCCTTCCGCTGCGGTGGCCTCACCACGGTGGCCTCACCACGGTAGCCAGGGCCGGCTCGCCGGTCGAAAGTTAACAGAGGGAAATATTCGGCTGGCATCCTTGGGACAGTGACAGTACGTAGCGTCGGAGTTGAAGAGGAGTTGCTGCTCGTCGACTCCGCCAGTGGCCAGGCACGCGCGGTCGCCGCCGCCGTGATGCGGGCTGCGGAAGAAGCCGCCGCGGAAGAGCCGGCGTCGACCCGGCCCGACGACGACAGGGACGATCCTGACGAGGTGCTCGAGTTCGAGCTCAAGCTGGAGCAGATTGAGACCGGGACCCGGCCCTGCGTCTCACTGGACGATCTAGGCCGGGAGGTGCGCCGCTGCAGGTCGCTGGCGGCCGAGGCCGCCGGGCGAGTAGGCGTTCAGGTAGCCGCTGTGGCGACGTCGCCGATGGCGGTTGAGCCTTCCCTCACCCTCAAGAGCCGGTACCGGCGGATGGCGGACGAGTTCGGCCTCACCGCGCAGGAGCAGCTGACCTGCGGATGCCACGTGCATGTGCAGGTGTCCTCGGACGAGGAAGGGATCGCGGTCATTGACCGCATCCAGCCGTGGCTGGCTCCGCTGATCGCATTGACCGCCAACTCCCCTTTCTGGCAGGGACAAGACAGCGGGTACGAGAGCTTCAGGTACCAGGCCTGGGGGCGGTGGCCGTCGTCGGGACCCACCCAGCAGTTCGGATCCGCGCAGGCGTACGACGACGTGACGGCGGCGATGGCTGACACCGGCACGGTGCTGGACCAGGGCATGATCTACTTTGACGCCAGGCTCTCCCGGCACCATCCGACCATCGAGATCCGTGTCGCGGACGTCTGCCTGCACCCCGACGACGCGGTGCTCGTCGCGGCGCTCGTCCGCTCCCTGGTCGAGACGGCGGCGCGAAGCTGGCGGCTGGGCGAGCCCGCCCGCCCCGTGCGCACCGAGCTGCTGCGCCTGGCTTCCTGGCGGGCCAGCCGATCCGGCCTGGACGGCCAGCTGGTCGGACCCGTCTCGCACCGGCCGGCCGCGGCCCGCGACGTGGTAGGCGAGCTGCTTGAGCACGTGCGGCCCGCTCTCACGGACGCCGGTGACTACACCATCGTCGCCGCGCTCCTGGACGACGTGCTTGACCGGGGAAACGGCGCCCGGTTCCAGCGTCAGGCGTACCGGCGGACCGGCCAGATCCGGGACGTGGTCCGGGAGGCGATCGCCCGCACCATGCCCTGGTGACCGGCCGTTCCTAGGCGGGGCGGCCGCCTTTTGTAAAATCGACGCAACCACCTGCAGCCCGGTCATCAACTCCGGATGTGGCCCGCACTCAATGCCGAGGAGCCCCCATGATCTTCATCGTCGTCAAGTGGACCATCCGGCCCGAGCGGAGCGATGAGTGGCTCACCCTCGTGGACGACTTCACCCAGGCCACCCGCGGCGAGCCGGGCAACATCTTCTTCGAGTGGTCCAAGAGTGTCGACCACCCGCACCAGTTCGTCCTGGTCGAGGCGTTCCAGGACGACGCGGCCGCGGCCCACGTGAACTCCGGCCACTTCAAGGCGGCCATGGCCTGGATGCCCGACGTGGTCGCGGAGACACCCGAGATCATCAACATGCAGGTGCCGGGGGACAACTGGTCGAGGATGGCAGAAGTCACGCCGTCGCATGCCTGAGCGACATTCCGGCTGCGCCTATTCTCCCGTTACTCCGTCGATCCGCTCGCGGAGGATGTCGGCGTGGCCGTTGTGGCGCGCGTACTCCTCGATCATGTGCACGTACACCCAGCGCAGGTCCATGGGGCTGCCATCGCGAGGGGAGGCGAATGTATCGTCTAGCGACCGGCCCGCCGCCGCCTGCCTGGCCAGGGCACACTCCGCCGTGAAGGTAGCGAAATCCGCCTCGGCGCCGCCGCTTTCGGCGAGGTCGAACTCCCCGTCGGGAAACTCTTCTGTGCAGAACAGGTCTCCCACTTCGGACTGGTCGGCGAACCGCCGCCGGAACCACCAGCGCTCCACCTCGGCCATGTGCCGGACCAGCCCGAGCAGGCACAGCGACGACGGGGCCGCGGCACGCTCAGTGAGCTGATCGCCCGTCAGGCCCGCACATTTGTGCAGCAGCGTCGCACGGTGGTAGTCCAGCCAGCCTTCCAGCGACTCACGCTCACCGGCGACTTCGGGCGGGTCTGTGCGCGGAACTTCAGGCGCGGTCCATGTCACCGGGACATGGTGCCTGCCTGGCGGCACGCACACAACTCCTTTTAATAGAAACCAAACCCGAAAGTAACGCAACGAACACCAGACGTTGATCTTCGCTGGGCAGGTTCCGCGCCATGGCCGGGCTCGTGGCGGCCAGGCCTGTTTGAGGGAACACTGGGTGGGGAGCCGGGAGTTTCCAGCTGACCATCGATCGGGGCGTTAAGCCGCCCAGGAAGGAGCGGGCGGTGCCAGTGGATGAGCGCGCCGGCCAGCCGGCCCGGCAGGCCGACCTCGTGGATGTGGCTGGACTGGTCACCGCCTACTACGCGGAGCACCCCGACCCCTCCATCCCGCAGCAGCGGGTCGCGTTCGGCACGTCAGGGCATCGTGGCTCGGCGCTCAAGCTTGCGTTCAATGACGACCACATCGCCGCCACGACGCAGGCGATCTGCGAGTACCGCACGCAGGCCGGCCTGACGGGCCCGCTTTACCTGGGCCGCGACACCCATGCGCTCTCCGAGCCCGCCTTCGTCACCGCTCTCGAGGTGCTCGCCGCCAACGACGTCCAGGTCCTGGTGGACAGCCGGGCCGGCTACACCCCGACGCCCGCGGTATCCCGCGCCATCCTCGCGCACAACGAGGCACGAACGGACGGCCTCGCGGACGGGATCGTGGTCACCCCGTCGCACAATCCGCCCGAAGACGGTGGCTTCAAGTACAACCCGCCCGACGGCGGCCCCGCCGGGTCGCAGATCACCACGGTGATCCAGGACAGGGCCAACGAGTTGCTCAGCGGCGGCCTGCGGGAGGTGCGCCGGGTCAGCTACGCGCGGGCCCGGGCGGCGGACACCACTGGCGGCTTCGACTTCCTGGGCGAGTACGTGGCCGGGCTGCCGACAGTCGTGGATCTCGACGCGGTGCGCAGCGCCGGGGTGCGGATCGGCGCCGATCCGCTGGGCGGCGCGAGCGTGGCCTACTGGGGCGAGATCGCCGACCGCTTCGGGCTTGACCTGACCGTGGTCAACCCCGTGGTCGACGCCACCTTCCGGTTCATGACCCTGGACTGGGACGGCCGGATCCGGATGGACTGCTCGTCACCGTACGCGATGGCCTCGCTCATCGCCCGCCGGGCCGAGTTCGCCATCGCGACCGGCAACGACACCGACTCCGATAGGCACGGCATCGTCACGCCGGACGCGGGCCTGCTCGATCCCAACCATTACCTCGCGGCCGCGATCGACTACCTGTACCGGCACCGCACGGACTGGCCGGCCGTGGCCGCCGTCGGCAAGACCATGGTCAGCTCCTCCATCATCGACCGGGTAGCCGGTGCGGCAGGCCGCCGGCTGACCGAGGTGCCGGTCGGGTTCAAGTGGTTCGTGCCCGGCCTGCTCGACGGGAGCATCGCGTTCGGCGGCGAGGAAAGCGCCGGGGCTTCGTTCCTCCGCCGCGACGGCCGCGTCTGGACCACCGACAAAGACGGCATCATCCTGGCCCTGCTCGCCTCCGAGATCACCGCGGTGACCGGCCGCACGCCCAGCGAGCACTACCGCGACCTCGCCGCCCGCCTGGGCGACCCGGCCTACGCCCGCATCGACGCTCCGGCCACCCGGGAGCAGAAGGCCGTCCTCGGCCAGCTGTCCCCCGATCAGGTCGACGTGGCTGAGCTTGACGGCGAGCCGGTGCTCGACCGCCTCACCACCGCGCCGGGCAACGGCGAGCCGCTTGGCGGGCTGAAGGTGATCACCAAATCGGGCTGGTTCGCGGCCAGGCCTTCGGGTACCGAGGACGTCTACAAGCTCTATGCCGAGTCGTTCCGGGGCGCCGATCATCTCGCTCGCATCCAGGAGGAGGCGCAGCAGATTCTCGACAGCGTGCTGGCGGACAACGTCGTCAAGGAGGCGTGAAATGGCCGAACCACACATATTGGGGATTGTGCTGGCCGGCGGCGCGGGCAAGCGGCTGGCCCCGCTGACCGCCGACCGGGCCAAGCCCGCTGTGCCGTTCGGCGGCCTGTACCGGCTGGTGGACTTCGCCCTGTCCAACCTGGTCAACGCCGGCATCCTGCGGGTTTGCGTGCTCACCCAGTACAAGAGCCACAGCCTGGACCGGCACATCACCACCACCTGGCGGATGAGCGACCTGCTCGGCAACTACGTGACACCGGTGCCCGCGCAGCAGCGGCTGGGCCCGCACTGGTTCACCGGCTCGGCCGACGCCATCTACCAGTCGCTGAACCTGATCTACGATGAGCGGCCCGACCTGGTGATCGTCTTCGGTGCCGATCACGTCTACCGGATGGACCCCCGGCAGATGATCAGCCAGCACCTGGAGCGAGGGGCAGGCGTCACGGTAGCCGCCATACCCGTGCCGCGGCTCGAAGCCACCGCATTCGGGGTGATCCAGACCGGCCCGGACGGGCGGTCGATCGAGGCGTTCCTGGAGAAGCCCGCCGACCCGCCCGGGCGCCCCGGCCACCCGGACGAGGCCTACGCGTCGATGGGCAACTACCTGTTCACCGCGGACGTGCTCGTCGAGACCCTGCGTAAGGACGCGGTCAACCGAGCCAGCCGTCATGACATGGGCGGCGACATCGTCCCGATGCTGGTCGGCGAGCGCAACGCGGATGTGTACGACTTCCTGACCAACGAGGTGCCGGGCGCGAACGATCGCGATTGCGGCTACTGGCGTGACGTAGGGACGCTCGACTCCTACTTCGATGCCCACATGGACCTGTGCGCCGCCCTGCCGGTGTTCAACCTCTACAACGACAAGTGGCCGATCCTGACCCGGGTAGCGCCGCAGCCGCCGGCCAAGTTCGTGCACGACTCGGGCAACCGCGTCGGCCGGGCCATCGACAGCCTGGTCAGCAACGGGGTCATCGTCTCGGGAGGCCTCGTGCGCGAGGCCGTGCTCTCCCCCGGGGTCCGGGTGAACAGCTGGGCGCGGGTGGAACGCGCTGTGATTCTGAACAACACCATCATTGGCCGCCACGCGGTGATCGAGAACGCCATCCTCGACAAGAACGTCGTCGTCCCGGAGGGCGTGGTCATCGGCGTCGATAAGGAGCACGACCGGGAGCGCGGTTTCGCCGTGTCCGACGACGGGATCACCGTGGTGGGCAAGAGCCAGGTGGTGACCGCGTGACTGTGGTGGCCAGCCCCGTGGTGGCCAGCACGGAGCGCAGGTTGCGGGTCGCGCTGCTGACGCGCGAGTACCCGCCTGAGGTGTACGGCGGCGCAGGGGTGCATGTCACCTACCTGGCCAGGGAACTCAGCGGCCTCGTCGACCTGACGGTGCACTGCCAGGGCGCGGACCGGGCTGGCGCCGTCGCGCACCGGCCCTGGGAACTGCTCGATGGGGCGAACCAGGCCCTGCAGACGATCTCCACCGATCTGTCGATGACCGCTGCTGTCGGCTCCGCCGACCTGGTGCACTCGCACACCTGGTACGCCAACCTGGCGGGCCACCTGGCTGCCCTCCTGTACGGCGTGCCGCACATCGTCACCGCGCATTCGCTTGAGCCGCTCCGCCCGTGGAAGGCCGAGCAACTGGGCGGCGGGTACGCCCTCTCCTCCTGGTGCGAGAAGGTCGCCGTCGAGTCCGCGGCAGCCGTGGTCGCCGTGTCCGAGGGCATGCGCGCCGATGTGCTCGCCGCCTACCCGGCGGTGCCGCCGGAGCGCGTCCGGGTCATCCGGAACGGCATCGACACCATCGAGTACGCCGCCGACCCCGGGACCGACGTGCTCCGGCGTTACGGCGTCGAGCCGGCCCGGCCGACCGTGGTCTTCGTGGGCCGGATCGCCCGGCAGAAGGGCCTGCCGGTGCTGCTGCGCGCGGCGAGCGCCGTCGATCCGGGGGCCCAGCTCGTGATCTGCGCGGGCCAGCCGGACACCCCGGAGCTGGCCGCCGAGGTGACCGCGCTGGTCGAGCACCTCCAGGAGACCAGGTCCGGCGTGATCTGGCTGTCCGGCATGCTCGCCAAGCGTGAGGTCATCCAGTTGCTGTCGCACGCCACGGCGTTTGCCTGCCCATCGCTGTATGAGCCGTTGGGGATCGTGAACCTTGAGGCGATGGCGTGCGGCACGGCCGTGGTGGCCTCGCGCGTCGGAGGCATCCCTGAGGTGGTCGACGACGGCGAGACCGGGCTGCTCGTGCCGCCGGATGATCCGGCCGCCCTGGCCGACGGCCTCAACACGCTCCTGCGCGACCCGGACCGCGCCACCTGGATGGGCCAGCGAGGGCGTAAGCGGGCGATCGCCGAATTCGGCTGGCCGGCCATCGCGGCCCAGACGGCGACGCTGTACGCCGAGTTTGCCCGCTAACCCCTCACGGCGCTGCCGTCTGCCGCTGCCCGGCGAGCGCCGATTTTATGATCACCCCGTACGGGCTCGTGGGCGCACCAGCAAAGTCCTTGACCAGCGACCAGCAGTCTCCCCAGGGATTCCAGCTCCACGCCATCCAGCTCACCTTGTTCTTGCTCGCCCAGCTCAGCAACGTCGAGTCGAAAACGGTGCTGCCGATGTCCGCAGGCGGGCAGTGGTTATCGAGCGCCGGGGTATAGGGCGTGGTGAGGTTCGGGCCCAGTTCGCCAATAAGCACGGGGACGCGGGCGGCCAGCATTTTCATGGCACCGTCGTAACAGCGCAAGCTGGAGCAGCCGTTGAACGAGTACACATGGACCGACGCGATGAGATTTCCGGTCGGATCGCTGGGCCGGTACTTCAGCCACTGGTCGATGGCCTCGCCGTACTGAATACCCTCCGCGATCACGATGTTGCGGGCACCGGTGCCGCGGACCGCGCTCACGAGCTGCTGCATCCCGGCCGCCCGGTAGCCCACGCCGCCGTTCTGCGAGGTCTGGGTGCACCCGCCGTTCCGCCAGCACGACCAGGCCGCGGCCGTATCGGCGTTGTTGTCCGGCCACGGCTCGTTGAACAGGTCGAACACCACCGAGTTGTTTCGACCCAGTGCGGTGGCCGCCGACCGCCAGAAGGCCGCGCTGTTGCTGTCGGGCATCGCCTCTTGATTCGCCGACATCTCGATGCCCGGGGCGGTGCCCGCCAGATCCAGGATCACCGCGAAGCCGTATGCATTCAGCAGTGACACGTACCGCTCGATGGCACGCTGGTAGTTGGCGCCCGCGTAGGCAGTCTTGATGCCTGGCCGCCCCAGCCAGCACTGCTCATTGACCGCCACCCGGACAGCATTCGCACCGGCCCAGGTAGCCATCGCCGCGACGACGGCCCGGGTCATGGTTGTCTGCGGGGTGTCGAAAATCCCCCAGCCTTCCTCGCAGGCGTACTCGGCGCCCGAGTTGTTGAATCCGATCAGCCGGACAGCTCTCCCGCTCGCGTTGACGATCTGGTTCCCGGACACGTGCAATCCCTGAACCGGGGCGATGACGGCGCTACCCCCGGTATTGCGGGCCGGCGAGGCTCCGGCCAGCACCGGCACCAGAATGGCACCGGCCGCCAGCAACAGGACACCCAGCACCTTCGCATGGGCATGCCATGCATGAATCCGCAACAGCTTCTCCTCCTGCTGACCGGATAAAGCAGTCCCGTGCGCCAGAACTGAATCCGAGCCTGGTGACGGCTACCGTTATAGCCCATGGCCAGCGGCCCGATCACAAGGTGAGCGCGCGCTCCTCAGTGAGCAATTCGTGGTCTACCCAATGGGCATCACTTTTCAGAGCCCTGTGCGATCTGTCCGCCAGCACCCGGTGCTTCCAGCTACTGTGCGAGGTCGTTTCCTGGCTGTCGGCGTCGTCAGCGCTTATCGGCACGGGCCGCCCGGCGGCGGAAGACACCGGCGATTTCCATCCAGATCCGAAGTCGCGGCGCGGCCGGGTATTCCTGAATGAGCGCGGCGAGCCGGTGATCACGCCGATGATGGTCCCCGATCCCGCCCCCCTGATTTCACCCACGGCCGCCCTGACGGCGGCGCGACGGGTGCGGCGAACGTTAGCCACGACCACCACTATGTTGCTCACCCGCGTCAGCGCGATCGGGTCAGAAACCGTCAAGGCCGGCCCACTGTCGACAATCACGACATCTGCCGCGGCCGTCATGCCCGCGAAAGCGCGAGTCAGCCGGCCAACCTCAAACATCTCCGCCGACCGGTCCGTGGCCGTTCCGACGGTCACCAGGCCCAGGCCGGGCAGGTCGGTCGGCACGATCACCTCATTGAGCGACGCCCCGCCGGCCAGCAGATCCATCAGCCCGCGCCGTTCGCTGGTATGGAACACCTCGCTCAAGGACGGATGCCGCAGGTCCGCGTCCACCAGCAGAACGTTGGCACCGGCGTGGGCCAGCGCCGCGGCCAGGTTGCTCGCGACACACGTGCGGCCCTCGCCAGCGTGCGCGCCGGTCACGAGCACGACCTTTCCCTGGGAATTTGTCGCGGCAATCAGCGAATCGAGGCGCACCCGGAGATGGCGGTAAGCCTCCGCCGCCCGGGAAAGCGGGGCGCTGCGGAAGACCGACGCCGGACCCGCCGAACGGCGAACCCGCGGGATAGCGGCGAGGACCGGGGCATCCAGGCACTGTTCGAGGTCGTCGCGGTCCCGGACCCGGTCGTCGAAACGATCGCGCACGAACGCGGTCCCGACGCCCAGCGCCAGCCCGAGAACAGCGCCGAGGGACAACACGACCAGCTTGCTCGTCCCGGTGGGCGTGCTGGGCAGCGGCGCAGGCGTAACAATCGTGACACTGAACGAGTCATGCGACCGGACCGACTTGGAACTCGCCGCGTCATTGCGGAAATTGGCGTAGGCCTGGGCGACGGCCGCGGCACACCGCTGAGCCGCCGCGGGCGCCGGCATCGTGCAGGCGATCGACAGCAGGTTGGTGCTCGCCGGTGAGGAGACGGCCAGCTGCGCCGCCAGGCTGTCGGAGGTCATGGCCAGCGATTGCGCGGCGCTGTCCAGGACGCTCCCGGATGTCGCGATCGCCTTCTCGTTCGCGAGGTTCGGCGTCACTGGCACCGTGTTTGCGAACACACGCGCCTCCACGTCGACCACGGCGGTTGAGGCGTATTGCGTCGTCCCTTGCGAGCCGACCAGCCAAGCTCCCGCGATGCAGGCCATTGTCGCCAGCACCACCCACACGCCGCGTTTACGCAATAGCTTCATCGGTGTCTTTCCACCATTCCGGTCCCGGTCACGCTAATGACCTCCATTTCCCGCTTTTTCCTCTTACGCCCACCCGCTATGCCGCCGCGATGCGCGCCGGCTGGACCGAGTAGCTCCACTAGTGCCGAAACGTACGGCCCGGCTTGATGGTCCCACGCGATAAACTCTTTCACCCGATTCTGGCCTATCCGTCCCATCTGGTCACGACTGGCCTCGTCGTCAAGCAGCTCATCGATCAGCCGGGCCATCGCGGTGATATTTCCCTTAGGGGCATATCGGGCCGCCTCGCCCGCCAGGCGGACGTTCTCTTCGGCCGCAAACGCCACGACCGGCAGACCAGCCGCCAGATACTCCATCACCTTGACGGGAGACACGTACTCCTCCGTGTTGGGCTCGAGCCCGAGATCGGCGGTTGACAGGTAGTCGAAGACGAGGTCTTCCTGCGCCCAGCCGGGAAAGCTCACCCAGTCCCCGATGCCGAGCTCAACGACCAGCTGGCGGGCCGCTGGCAGAGCCTCGCCCGCGCCGACGAAGGCGAACGCGCAGTCGGTCCGCTTCCTGACGTGCACCAGATGATCGACCGCCCTCAGCGCCAGGTCGACCCGGTCCTGCGGGCCGATCAAGCCCACCCAGCAGCAGA
>OBLT010000577.1_pt1 | contig 23699 bp, 13 predicted proteins | sample 1518721 | NCBI WGS metagenome assembly OBLT01 (sample SAMEA3539307, study PRJEB22396) | soil metagenome | biome: tundra; feature: field; material: soil | place: USA | collected 2010-05 | depth 0.15 m | reverse complement strand
GACCGGGTCACCGTCTCCCCTCGGTCCATCGCCGTCCTCTCGGACCCGCGCTCGCGGAGTTGATGGGAGCCCACTCGGCCTTGCCGCAGCACGGTAGACCCAATGCCATGGACTTGAGGCTGTTCGCGTGATTCAGGCAGGCCGCGGCGACGGCGGGAATGCGGCTGTCTGTGGTGACGGTGCGTGACGTCGATGCCAGCCGGGACCCTGGCGGCGTGCGATGGCTGGAAAGGCAGGTCCGGGAGCAGGCCGGTCTGGGGGAAATGGCGTGGCGTGGCCTGGCGTGGCGTGACGGGTGATATGGGAGGGCTCCTGTAGAAGTCGTGGTGTCTGACGCCAGCCTTCGCACAGGAGCCCCACGTGAAGTTCTGCCGCGCTGCGCCACTGAACACCATTCCCGCAGGCCAGGGCAGCTCCGGCGACCCCGGCCACGCTGATCTGGCGGCCGTGCTGCCGGGTGTCGCGCCGGTCATCGCGATACGGGCGGCCGATCTGGTGCCGCCGTGCGGCCGGCCCCCGGCCGAGGGCGGCCGCACGGCGCTGGTGGTGGCCGGAACCCCGGTGATCCGTGCCGGGGATCAGCTGCTGTTCGTGAAGGTCGTCGCGGTCGCGCCGGCGGTCGTCCGCCGCGACGGCCAGATCCAGGCGGGCGGGCATCCCGCCGGCCATGCCCGGCTGGGCGTGCTCGGGCAGCAGCTCGATGAGCTGGCGGGACCCGGGGTGATCGACGAGATCGCCGCGCAGGCGACCCTGGCCGGGAGGGTGAAAGGGCGGGCCAGGCGGGCGATGACGGCCGCGTTCGCGATCCGCGCGGCCGTGCTGATGGGCGTGATGCCAGACGCGGACTATAGCGAGGTGATGGCCGCGGTCCTGGGCGACCTGGTGCTGGTTCCCTGGCAGCGCCCGTATGAGGTCCCGGCCGGCAAGGTGCTGCCGGCCTGGCGGGCCGCCCTCGGCCCAGCGCCGCTGGCCGCGCTGCAGGCACGGCTGCTGGCCGCCGCCGACGCCGGGCACCGTGACCATGACTACCGGGCCGTGCGCGTCGGCGAGCCGGGTCATGAGCTGCGGCTGGGCTCCATCGACGGGCCGGTGACGCGCGTCCCCGACACCCCTGCCAACCGGGAGGCGTTCGGCTCGACCGGGACGGCTGATGACTCGGCGCCCTACCCGCAGGTCCGTGACCTGCTGGCCAGCGACGCCTCCACCCGCGGCGCCCTGGCGGTGACCTCCGGCCCCTCCGGCGGGCCCAAGGCCGAGGGCGAGCAGGCGCTGCTGGACACGATGCTCACCACCTGCTCTCAGATCTTCAGCCCGGACCGGGTCTGGGTTCTCGATCGCAACTTCCCCGGGGCTGACCGGGTGGCCCGGATGCTGGCCACTGGCACCCACGTGCTGATCCGCGTCAAGAGCGACCTCGCGCTGCCGCGGATCAGCGGCTTCCTGCCCGACGGCAGCTATTACAGCTACCTGACCGGCGGAGGCGGCCGCTGGTGCATGAAAGCCCGCGTCACCGAATACCAGGTAGACGTGGGCGGCCAGGACACCGGCGAGATGTTCTGCCTGATCACCGACCTGCTCGACCACCGGGCCTACCCGGCCGGGCAGCTCGCCGCCGCCTACGCCTGGCGGTGGACCGGGTCAGAGACCTCCCTGCAGGAAGCCAAGTCCGCCATCACCGGCGCGGGGCCCTCTACCGGCCCGGTCTTCCGCTCAAACAGCCCCGCCCTGATCGCCCAGGAGCACGCCGCCTGGATCTGCGGCACCGAGCTCATCCGCGTCCTGGCCCGCGCTGCCGCCCGCCAGGCCGCCCCCGCCGCCAGGGGCCGCCTCGCCGGACGCAAGGTCCAGCCCCGCCAGATCTCCTTTACCGCCGCCCGCCGCGCCGCCCTGGCCAGCATCCGGTCCGGCGCCGCGACCGCGAGCCTGCCCGTTCCCATGGCCGGGGCCTTCCACGGCGGCACCCTGCGTGCCCTCGGCAAGCGCCGCATCGTCACCGGCCGGGGCCGGCACCGCGACCGGAAGACCAATGCCCGCCAGGCCTTCCCCGCCGCCGGACGCGGCATCACCACGCGCACCGCGATCGCGCAAGTCAGCGTCTGCAGGCCGGCAGCTGCCTGACCGTCACCACCCGACGTCACCACCCCTGATCCCTGCCCGAAACCCGCCGGACGTGGAACCGGCCGCCCACCCGGACCGACACCCGGGCCACCAGCCTGCCCATCACGCTCCGCAACCAAAATCCCGCACCATCACGCTGCACGCAGAACGCTGTCACGAACGCCGATCATGCTGAAGTCCATGGCATTGACGGTAGACCGCGACAGAAGATTGACTATCCTTTCTCCTGTCGTGGGGTGTTTGCTGGGGGATGAAATCGTTTAGCAGCACCCACATCTGGGGGGAGGCCGGTATGCCCGAACTTGTCCGTTTCCCTTTAGCGGATGGCGGATGGGCGGTCGCCGAAGTGGACGATCCAACCGGCGTGGTGCGTGCGGCCCGCGGGACGGAGAGCGTCTTTACCGCAGGTACCACGTTCGATGCGATCATGGCACAGATCAGGGGGGTGGCCGACACCACCATGCGCGGATTACGTGACACCCTAAGCAAGCCTGACGAGGTTGAGATCGAGTTCGGCGTGCTGTTGAACGCACAGGTCGGCGCCGTCATGGTCAAGAGCAACCTGGGCGCGCATCTCCAAGTGAAGCTCTCCTGGAAGAGACCGGCGGACTGACCGGCGGTGGACTCGACGTCGACTTCAGGCACATGGCACGTCCGTTTCCTGCACCCCGATACCCGTGCCGTCTGCGGCGCCGGCATCCTCCTGACCGACCGGCATGTCCTCACCTGCGCCCATGTCGTCGGCCAGGCGCTGGATCACGATCCGGGTGGGCCGCGTCCAGAGGGCCGCGTTCTCGTCGATTTCCCTGCCACGCCGGAGGTGTCTTCGCGGTGGGCGCGGGTCGCCCAGGACGGCTGGGTCCGCAAACGCGATGACGAAGGCGGGGACTTGGCCGTGCTGGTGCTGGAAGGGGGCCAGGTCCGTGGGGCATTTCCCCCTCGGCTGGCCCGGTGCGGCACACCAGGCCGCCGGAATGTGAAGGCCTTCGGCCATCCCCAAGGGTTCTCGGGGGGTGTCTGGGCTGTTGCCGAACTGATCGGCGCGGGGGGGCAGTCATCTGAGTGGGTTCAGCTCGATGGACGGCCGATCGGGCGGCCTATCCTGCCGGGATATAGCGGCGCTGGCGTGATCGATGAAGATAGCGACGCCGTGATCGGCTGCATCGTCGCATGTTTCGTGGCCCCAGAACGCCGGCCGCAGTCCGGCATCGCCTGGATGATCCCGCTGGAGACTGTGGCCAGATACTGGCCGCCGCTCGCCGGGTTTCTCGAGGAGGCCGACCGGCGGCCGGATGCATTCAGCCCGCGCTCGGAGCGGGCAACAGATGAGCAGCACCTGGCGCTTAAGCTGCTTGCCATCGAACTGATCAGGGACCAGCGCAGCCGGGACCTGTGTATTGACCGGCTGATGAGGCGGCTTGGCCAGCCACTGCAACTACGGCGTTACGAAGGTGACATCGATGACGTCCGCGCCGTGGCCCGTGGCTGCCTGACCATCCCGGGGCTGATGGAGGAATTGCTGGCGATCCTGACACAAGCTGCCGGGGATACCTCTGAATTGGAGGAACTGCACATTCTGGCCGCTGACCTGATACCGGTGCCACTCCTGGTGCGGGGTGAGCGCAACCAGTTATATGCCTTGCTGCGCGGGGTGCGACTGGATGCCATGGAGGTGCTCTACCGCGAGGCCGTGGGCGCGCTCGGCAAGCCGTTGCGCGCCCGCGAAAGCGATCTCGCCGGCATTGTCCAGCAACTGGAGGACGCGAGTTATGGGCCGCAGGGCGTCCCTCCGCTGCTGCACTTCCTGCTCGGCGTGGCTGACCGGCTGGGGTCGCCCGCCGACACCGGGCTTCGTGCGTGGATCACCTCGGTGGCCGGACGCCTCGGCATAGCCGAGGGCCGGATCACCGCGCCCGCCCCGGGGTCAGCGGAGCCGGTGCCGGCGGAGCATTACTTCGTCACCGACCTGACGCAGGACCTGCTCGACCAGGATCGGTACCGGGTCACCATATGGTTCCAGGCCAGTCCCGGTAGTGAGCAGATCATCGGGGGTGGCGATGACGAGCTGATCCGGCTCGGCGACGTTCCCCGCGAGCTCGACAAGGCGCTCTCCGCACTCACCCCTGACCTGATCGGTTACCGGCGCAGCCGGACGTACGAGTTCATCCTGCCGAGGCACCTGCTCGGCCACCCGGTCGACCAGTGGCGGGTCGGGCCAGGCCAGATGCAGCGCTTGTGCGTGGGTTCGCCGGTCATCGTGCGAAGCCAGGACCGCCTCCGTGACCGGCGGATGCAACTGTTCTGGCATGCGAAATGGCGCTGGCTGCGGGCGAATGCCCGCAGTGCCGGGCCGGAAGCGGTGTATTGGATGGACGAGCAGATGCCCGCGGGCGCCGAGGGCGTTCTGTCCCACCTGGTGGAGGACGACCCGCCGGTCTGCGTGGTGTTCCGGCAGCCACCGCCGGTCACCCGCGACACGGGGCAGGACTTGGCGATGGCCGCACTCCTCGCGGGCATCCCGGTAATGATCTGGTGCCGCAATCCGGGCGATCCGCAGCCGGTCAAGCGGGAAATCGAACGGCTGTTGGCCGACGGCGGCCTCGCTGAGCTGCCCGAGCGAGTCCGCCAGTTGCGGAACGAGGCCATACAGCTCGGGGACCCGGGAGGACATCTCGGGCTGAACCTGACCGTGCTCTGGGACTCAGCGGATCGCATTCCCGGGATCTACCGGCTTTATCGACCACCGGACGGGAGGTTTCTGTCGTGAATGACACAGGCGATGCACGCCGCCGCTCTCCGGACGCCGCCGAGGACTGGTGGATCTACCTGGGAGATGGCGGCCCGCACGAGGGAATCGAGGAGTTGCCCCCGCCGCCGCCGTGGCGCGGCTTCTCCGGCGGCCCCCTGATCGAGCCGCGGTTCGCGCCGGACGACATGGTCGCCAGGCGCCTCGGCGCCGAGGAGCGCGCGAGGGCCTACCGGGCGAGCGACCCGGCGATCAACATGGTGAACACGGCGTTGTACCTGCGCCGTCCGCTCCTGGTCACCGGGAAGGCCGGCATTGGCAAGTCAACCCTGGCCTACAGCATTGGCTACGAGCTCGGCCTCGGGCCGGTCCTGAACTGGCCGGTTACCAGCCGGTCCGTGCTGCGTGACGGGCTGTATGGGTATGACGCGATCGGCCGCCTGCAGGAAGCCAACATGAATCAGCTCGCGGGGCAGCCGGCAGCCGCGCCGGACATCGGGCGGTTCATCCGGCTCGGCCCGCTCGGCACCGCGCTCCTGCCTCATGCCCGCCCCCGCGTGCTGCTCATCGACGAGCTCGACAAGAGCGACATCGACCTTCCCAACGACCTGCTCAACGTCTTCGAGGAGGGCAGCTTCGAGATCCCCGAGCTCACCCGGCTGCCGGACACCGAGGACATGACCACTGTGATGACGCACGACACCCTGGGCCGTGTGCCCGTCCGGCGCGGCAAGGTCACCTGCAACGCATTCCCGATCGTGGTCATCACCAGCAACGGCGAGCGCACCTTCCCGGCGCCGTTCTTGCGCCGTTGTGTCCGCCTGGAAATCCAGCAACCCGGCCAGAAGGCGCTCGCTGATATCGTCGCCGCGCATCTGGGTCCGCAGGCGGTGCAGCGGAGCCTGCCGATCATCGAGCGTTTCCTTGAGCGCCGGGCCGATGGCGACATTGCCACCGATCAGCTGCTCAACGCCGTCTACTTCGCCACCTCAGGGACGCATGCTCCGGGCAGCGCCCGTGAACTGGTCGAAGCGGAACTGCTGCGGCCGCTCGATTCCCCGCTGGCCACATGATCAGGGACCTGCTCGAGGTGCTCGCCCTGATGGACGAGCCACCGATGGCCGATGAGGTGGCCGACGCCCTCTGGCTCGCCTGCCACCTGCCGGAGCAATTGCCGCGGGCCGCTGCGCCACCAGCCATGCGCGACCACACCGCGGCCGGACTGCCAGGATACGACCCGCTGCGGCCCGGCGACCGGGGCGGGTCCGCGGCCGGCCAGCGCGGGCCGGCCGAGGGCACCGTCCCAGGTACCAGCGTGCACCTGCCGGCGGCCGCTGGGGCACGAGGCACCGGCGGCGTGCCGGCCAGCGTGCCGGCGGTCCCGGCGATCCGCTCCGCGCTGGCTGTCGCGCGTGCGCTCCGCGACCTGCATCGCTATACGGCTTCCAGCACCGAGTTCGTACTCGATGAGGACGCTACCGCTGAGGCGATCGCGGATAGTGGCATCCTGATGACTAAGTGCCGGCCTGCCCCGGCGCGCTGGCTGGATGTTGTCCTGGTGATCGACGAAAGTGCGACCATGGCCATCTGGCAGCGCACCGTGCGGGAATTCCGCGCCCTGCTGGAGTGGCAGGGAGCGTTCAGGGATATCCGGGTCTGGCGGGTGGGGGCCGGGCGCCAGGAGGGGCCGCCGCGGCTGCGTGCCGAGGGCTCTGAGTCACCGCGCGACCCCAGGGATCTGATCGCCGCCCGTGGTCAGCGCGTCGTCTGTGTTGTCAGTGACTGCCTCCACCCCATGTGGGCCGATGGCCGGATGGGGGCGCTGCTGGAGACCTGGGGCGCGGCGGAGCCCGTCGTGATCATCCAACCGCTGCCACAGCGGCTCTGGGCACGATGCTGTCCGCTTTTCACCCCCGTTCTCCTGCGCACGCCGGGGGCGGCCAGGCCAAACGCCCGCCTCGATGTGCGCCTTCGGGTCCCAGGAAGCGTGGCTGGCCTTGGCATCCCGGTGCCCGTGGTGGAACTCGACGCTCGCTGGCTGAAGTCATGGGCCGGGCTGATCGCGGGCAGCGCGGCCGAGTGGTCGCCTGGCGTGGTGCTTTTCTCACGGGCGCGCGGGGACGGACCAGGGTCGGCCGGAAACTACGAGGATATCCCGCGTGACCCGCTCGCCGCGGTCCTGCGGTTCAGGGCGATCGCCTCACCGACGGCATTCCGGCTGGCCAGTTACCTCGCCGCGACGCCACCGAGCCTGCCGTTGATGCGCCTCGTCCAGCGCGTGACGCTGCCCAGGTCCCGCCCGGCGCACCTGGCGGAAGTGCTCCTCAGCGGGCTGCTTCTAGGGTCCGATGACAGCACTGGCGGCGCGGCTGAGGTCGGCTACGACTTCCGGGCCGGGGTTCGCGAGCTCCTGCTCAGCGGCCTGTCGCGGACAGAAGTGCTGCGCGTGGCGGCCGAGGTCTCCCTTTTCGTGAATGAGCGGCTCGGCTCGGCGGTGGATTTCCGCGCGCTGTTCGCGGCCGATTCCCCGCTGGGCCGCTCGGCAGCGGGCGAACCGTTCGCCGTGGTCGCATTCCACGTCCTGCGTGCCCTTGGCGGCAGCTATGCCGAACTCGCCAAGGGCCCACCGGACCGCGTGCCGGCCGCTACGGCCGCCATTGGCAGGCCCGTACCCGGCGATGCGGTCGAGGCCAGGGCCGGCCACACCGCTTCCGCAGGTGGCGGACGCAGCATCAGATCCCGACACACCTTCCGTTCCCACCCATCAGGAGACGCCGTGACTTCCTCCCAGCCCGAGCAGAGCGGGGGACGAGAGCCCAATGCCGGCGAGCAGCCGGCCGTCATGGGCGGCGTTCCCGTGCGGAATCCCAACTTCACCGGACGCGAGCAACTGCTCCTCGATCTGCGCGCCCAACTGAGCATGCGGGCCAGCGTGCTGCTGCCCCAGGCGCTCCATGGACTCGGCGGCGTGGGTAAGACCCAGGTCGCCGTCGAGTATGTGCACCGGTTCGCCACGGACTATGAACTGGTGTGGTGGATCTCGGCCGAGCAGACCCCGCTGATCCGCTCATCCCTGACCGAACTCGGCGCCCGCCTGGGGATCGCCGCCGAAGATGACGCGACCCGGACCATCGTGAATGTCCTGGATGCGTTGCGCACCGGCAGGCCCTACCGGCGGTGGATTCTCGTCTTCGACAACGCGGATACCCCAGAATCAGTGGAAGAGTACTTGCCTTACCCGACCGGTCACATCCTGATAACGTCACGAAATCCGGCATGGACGGCCAAGGCGCAGGCCCTAGAGGTCGACGTGTTCCCGCGCGAGGAGAGCATCCAATTCATCCTGCAGCGCGGGCGGGAGATAAGCGTCGAGGACGCTAACCGTCTCGCCGAGGCGCTCGGCGACCTGCCGCTCGCGCTGGAACAGGCGGCCGTCTGGCAGCGGGAGACCGGCATGCCCGTGCCGGAGTACCTGCAACTGCTTGACGTGCGGATGAGCGAGCTGCTTTCGGAGAATCCGCCGGCGGACTACCCGCGGCCCGTGGCCGCGACCTGGGGGCTCGCGCTTGACCAGCTGGCCGAGAAATGGCCGGCCGCGGCCGAGCTGTTGCGGCTGTGCGCGTTCTTCAGCCCGGAGCCCATCGCGGAGCGGCTGCTGACCGCGGGCCGCGTGCTCAACCTGCCCGACCAGCTAGGCAGAGCGCTGCGCGACCCGCTGGAATTCTCCCGCGCCAAGCGGGACATCGGCCGCTACGCGCTGGCCAAGACCAACCCCGGCGAGAAGACCATCCAGGTGCACCGGCTGGTGCAGGCCATCCTGCGGGACCAGATGACTGAGCAGCAGCAGTCGGCGTACCGGGCTACCGTGCACCAGCTGATGTACGCCGCCGATCCCGGCGACCCGGAGGAGCGGGAGAACTGGGAGCGCCTGGCCGAGATAAGCAACCACGTCCTCGGCTGCGATCTTGTCTCCGCGGAGAGTGCCGAGGGGCGCCAGGTCGTCTTGGACATCATCCGCTACCGGTATGAGCGGGGCGATTACCAGAGCAGCCGCGAACTCGGCGAGGCGACCGTGCTCCAATGGTGGCAGACGCTTGGCCCCGACCATGAGCAGACCCTTGTCGCAGTGCTGCACCTCGCCAATGCGTGGCGGGAGCTGGGCATGACCAACGAATCACGCGAGTACACCAGGGACACTCTGGAGCGGATGCAGCGGGTGCTCGGGGAGAATCACGAGTATACGTTGAACACGGCCAGAAGCTATGCCGGTGACCTGCGCACCCTCGGTGACTACCCAGCGGCGCGTGCCCTCGACGAGGAAATCCTTCCTAAGTACCGGCAGGTCTTCGGTGAAGATCATATGCAGACCCTCCGTTGCGCCAACAATCTCGGTGTGGATCTGCGGCTCAGCGGCGACTTCTACGCGGCGCGCGAACTGGACCGGGACACGCTAGACCGGCGCCGCCGCTACCTGGGTGCGGAGCACAAGGATTCGCTGTACTCCGCGGGCCAGTTCGTCCGGGACCTCCGCGGTTGCGGCAGCTATCGGGAGGCCCTTGCCCTGCTCGCCGAGACTCTGCCGATTTACGAGTCCCGGCTGGGGCCAGAGCACCCTGACGTGATCAACGTCCTCTTGGAGGCGGCCACCACGCGGCGCCGGGCCGGGTGGTACGAGGAGGCGAAGACCGAGGCCGAGCGGTGCCTGAAGGTGTACCGGGCACGATTCGGCGAGCGCCATAAGGCCACTGTTGCCGCGATGACGATCCTGGGCGAGATCCTGCGCTGCCTCGGCAACATCGAGGCCGCCCGGCCACTCAGCGAGGCCGCTGCGGTCCTGGCACGTGAGGTCTACGAGGCCGACAACATCGTCCCGTACCTCTTCGACAACAACCTCGCCATGATCCTTCGCGCGCAGGATCAGCACGAGGCCGCCCGGGCACTAGATGAGGCAGCGCGCCAGGCGATCATCGAGGACTGGGTTCCGGACCACCCCTATGCGCTGTGCGTAACCGCCAACCTGGCCAGCGACCTCAGCATGGCCGGAGACCACGAGCGGGCGCGTGCGCTTGACGCTGACACGTTGGAGCGATCGGCCCGGACCCGACACCCGGAGCACCCGCTCACCCTCGGCTGCATGGCCAATCTAGGGCTGGATCTGCGGGCACTCGGCGACCTGGAGGAAGGGCGGCGGCTCCTAGACCGGGCGATGAGCCAGCTGGCGATCTACCCCGGCATGCAGGACCCCGAGGTGGTCCTCGTCAGCGGCCAGCACCGCCTGCAGTTTGATATCGAGCCGCCGTCTCTGTGACGGGCGGCGGAGTGCTGCCCGCGAGCCAGTCCGCGAGTTCGTCAGGGTCGGGGACGGTGCCGCCAAGCCTTGAAATCCACTGGCTCACCGCCATGAAAAGCTCCGGTTCGTCCACCAGCGGGTCGGCACGGCCGCCCATCAGGTGCTTACGGACGAGCGTCAGCCCCGACCAGGCGGCCAGCCGGTCCGGCTGTGTTCCCAGCATGCGCTGGTACCCTGCGGCGGCGGCCCGGAAGTCGCCACGTACGTATGCGACATCGGCATCCTCCGCGTCGGGAATCAGCGCGGCGAGCTCGTCGCGCCGTGCGTTCACCCGGGCAAACCGATCAGGGTCCCGTAGGCCCAGGAAGAGGAGGTCGAGTCGGCTGTTGTCATTCAGCGCCGCAGTACCGGGGCGGATCTCCGGGGGGCGTGCCGCGTCCGTCGGCCTCAGCTGACCGGCCTGCCACGCCTCGGCGATCAGCCGCACCCGATCCTGCGCGGGCCGCAGGTTACGCAGCCGCCAGCTCACCTGATGGTCGGCGATCGCGTCGCGGGCCGCGGTCGCAGGCCCGGCCGGAACCTGCGCCGCCCAGCCGCGCAGCCGGTCCCCGATCGCGGCTACCAGACGGGTGCCAAGATCGGTCAGCTCGCCGGACGACTGGAGGGTCCGCACCGCGTGGCGGGTCTGCTCTCGCCGCCGGGCGAACTCGAAATGGGCGAACGGCGCTTCCCGCGCTGGCACGATCGTCCGCTGCACCCGCCAGAAGTCGGTAACGGCGAGAAACGCGTACGCGCCATGTAGCAGCCCGCCAAGCGGCCGGGAGTCGTCGCGCCAGGGCGCATAGTAACGGGCACTGCGATCGGCCGAGTGCAGCGGCAGCAGGTCCATCAGTGCGCCCAGCTTGGCATGCTGGAATTCATGGACGAGGCTCACGGCCAGGGTGACCGCGTCCACCGGGTCGCTCATCACGCAGGCGCCGAACGAGTCGGGTGAGGTGGCGGTCGTGCCGCGGCCGGGCCGCGGCGTGCGCAGCGGGACGATCGACCGCAGTCCAGCGCCGATACCCGGGGCGTATTCAGGATGAGCCTGAATCAGCAGGGACCAAGCCTCTTCCAGCAGAGCCCGCCAGCGGAGGAGCGCCTCCGGGTCCAGCCGCCCGGTCGTGGCCGAGCCATGACAGTCGCGGAACGGGTCCAGGTCGTCGAGGCAGACGCAGAGACGCTCTTGGGGCTCGCCGAACACGAGGCGGTGCGATGGCAGCCATCCTGGCGCCGCGGAGTCAGGGCCCCCGGGGACCGCGACGCGCCCGCCGCCGCCCTGCACAGTAGCTGGCATCCCGGCCCGGCCGGTGATCGTCACGGACTCACCCGGTGCGAGGCCAGGGATCGTGGCCAGTCCAAGCGTGGGCAGCATCATCGAGCCAGCACGAGACGGCACCCGGACGGTGAAATCCGTGTTCGCGCGCAGGGCTGCGGCCGCTGCTATCGCGCCAAGGTGGCCCAGCTCGTTCTCGATGGGGACGTCGCCGCGGGCGCTGCCGCGCAGCCGCCGGAGGCAGTGCGCCAGCCAGCCGCCGACCGGTGGATGCAGCAGCAGTTCGGTGACGACTTCGGGAGCCGAGCGCTGCGTCGCGGAGAGCAGCGCGAAGCCGGGTTCGAGCGCGCCGCGCAATCCGGCATCCGCGGCGGCGTCGAGCAGGGCACGCAGTTGCAGGACGTGCTTGCTGTGCTGCCCGTCGCGCAATGCCGTGATCGCGCTCGTGTCGCCGAGCCCGTTGGCGAGTGCGTCGAAGTTGGCCCAGCCGAGGGTGTGCGCGCTGATCATGTGTTCGAATTCACGCGGCTGGTCAGGTCGGCGGCCACCCGCCGGTCGATGTAGGCGATCAGGCGGAGCAGGTCAGGGCAGAATACCGACGGCTCGCGGAAGCCATGCCCGGCCCGGTAGCGGTGCGGGTAATAGCCGCCTCCGCAGATACGGACAACCGGGCAGGCCTGACACTGGTCGCCGAGTGCGGCAAGGCCGATTTGCCGGGCGGCGATAGCCGGCTCCGCCAAGGCCGCGTCAAAGTCATGGTCGAACACGTTCAGACCTGTGTCGGGCCCCCCCTGGAACGCCGATTTCAGGGTGTCGACCTGCTCCATAGACCCGTCCGTGTCGATGACGATCAGGCTTACCGGGCTGAGGCCGATAGATTCCAGCCGGCTCGACCCGCCAAGCAGCAACACGATGATCTCTTCGAACAGCCGGACCGAGGTCTCCCGAACGGGCGCTCCATACCAGCGCTCGAACACCTCGATCAGCCAATCCGCGTACGGCGTATCGTGAGAGCCCGTGGCGCGTCCCGGGGGAGGTGAACTCCAGTTGCCGTGTGGCAGCAGAAAGTCCATCATCGGCGGGTCGAAGTCGAGCAGTGCGTCGTACGTGCGGATCGGGTCGGCGCTGACATCGATAGTGGAGAGCAGTCCCGCGAACAGCCGCCGGTTCGGTCCTACGTTCAGCAGTCGGAGTGCCTCAGTCACGTCGTCGAAGCTGCCCCGGCCGTGCCGGTATTTGCGGTGCCGATCGTGCGTGGCGCGGTCCCCGTCCAGGCTGACGCTAACCCGGATTTCATGGTCGAGAAGCACGTCGAGCATGGCTTCAGTGAGTCCTATGCCGTTGGACTGCATTCGCAGGTCAAGGCGCGTACCGGCAGGAAGCCCGCGGCGCAGCGCCGTCGCGGTGTGGGCAATCAGGTCGGCCCCGGCGAGTAGCGGCTCGCCGCCGTGCAGGACGACCCGGACAGCAGGGAGTCCATGGGCGGTGACGTGTGCGCCGATGCGGGCCGACGTCTGCTCGATGACGTCCTGACCGATCGACTTGGGTTTCGCGCGCCAACTACTGTCGGTCATTTGGAAGACATAGCAGTAATCACACGCGAGATTACACCGGCCGTGCATTTTGAGCACGAATTCCCTAAATGGGCTAGGCCGCCAGCCCGTCTTCTTCATCTTAGCGATGTCGAGTCCGCCATCCGGCCATCGACTCTGGGCTGCCCCAAGTCCCGCAGCCCGTGCATGGACCTGGCGACCGCCTGCACCAGTCCCGATCGTCCCGAAGGACAGGCTGGTCACGTCTTACAGCACGCTTTGGAAGCCGGCCAAGGTGTCCCCGGGGCTCTCCGCCTCACGGAGAACCCGACGCAGGCAGCCGACCAGCACCGAGTCATCCAGCAGCCTGAAGTCAGCCAAATCGACTGCCGTGACGTCAATAAGCTCTGTCTGAAGCTCTTGCCCCGCCGATGACTCCTCTGCTGCCACGCCACAGTACGTTAGCAGTCATGGTCAGCTTGGAACGTGCAGGAACGCCAAGAAAGCGTGGTCGGCCGCGGGTCGCGGGCGCCCGATGGGTCTGGCGAGGCCCGCCTCGCCTGTGTATGGCCCGATCCGTCCTCGCCCCACTTCGCGAGCGGCGAGTTGACAGAATCGCCGAGCGTCGCGAGTTGGCTCGGCACGCCGCGGGGATTCTGCTCGGCGGGGCGCAAGCTTCGAGCAACTGAGGACCGGTTACGCAGACCGACGAGTCGTACCAGTGGGCCACGTCACCGGACACTAGAACGGCCGCCAGCGCAGCGGTGGTGCGCTGGCCGAAGCAAGCAGGGAGCCGGTCGCGACGAGCAGGGCAATCATGGCATAGCGCGTGCCCCATTGCTCGTAAAGAATCCCGCCGAGCGCGGGGCCGACAGCCAGCGCGGCAAAGGATGTCACTCGCTCGACGCTCATCACCCGGGCGAGCATCGTCTCGGCGGCGTGCTGGACGACAAATGTATTAAGCGCTATATTGCCCATCGCGCCAGTAAAACTTAGAACGGCTATGGCGGCAGCCATGACAATAACAGATTGTCCGCCCGACAGGGTAAGCAAGCCGAACATCGCGGTCCAGGCCCACATCTGAATCCGCAGCGGGGGGTAACCTACCAGGCGGAACAGCATAGACGCCGCCGCCGATCCCAGTGCGCCACCTGCACCGGATGCGGCCAGCACCATTCCGATCGCCAGCGAGGACAGGTGCTCGGTGTGGGCCTGAGCTAGGAAGATCATCAACAGCGCCTGGCCTATGAGCGTGGCGCCCGCAGTCAGCGGCAGCCCGACGCCCGCGAACGGATTCATGCGCAGCCAGTGGAGGCACTCGTGAATCTCTTTACTCAGCTTTCGGCCAACCGTCCCACCTGGTCGGCAGGCGTCCTGCTTAGATTGATTCGGGCGTAGCCGTTGCAATCCTGCACAGCTCTTACGGCGGAAATATCGCCTGGCCGCCTGGCCTGTTTGGCGCACGCCTGGCCTGTCTCCGACTTGCGCGAGGAAGGCAACAGAAACGATGAATGAGATTACATCAGCGAGGAAAGGGAGGACCCGCCAGGCACCGAAAAAGAGTGCGCCGAGCGGCCGTCCGACGAGGACGACGATATGTGTCCATGCCTCGCCCTTGGCGAGGGCCGACGCGGCCTGCTCCAGTTCCACGACGGAGCGGACCAGGCGCCGCTCGGCAAGCACTGAGAACACCTCAAGGACCTGCTCTGTAGCGCCAAGGGCGACGAGTGCGGGCACGCTCAGCCTGTGCAGGACCAGTCCTACGACTATGGCTCCGGTGGCTATACCTTGGCCGAATTCGCTAAGGAGCATTGCGCGTCGCGGTGCCCATCTGTCCACAAGCGCGCCCGCGGGAAGATAGGCGATGATACTAGGCGCAATGGTTGCAAAACATGCCCATCCGGCAACGACAGGTGAGCTGGTCATGGCAAGCACAAGCAATGGATAGGCAATGGCTGATACCCGGCTGCCGAGCATCGAGACCGAAGAACCGCGCAAGAGAAGCCGGAAGTCCCGGTTGAGCTTCAGCGGCGTGGCGTCACCAGGGTCCTCAGTAGTTTCCGTTGGCTGCACCGAAAGGTGGCATATCGTCCTGGGCTTTGGGGTGTGACTCTCGCTGGACGATGTTATCGGATCTTCGGGGCAACTAATTCCGCCCACACCAGCAACTCGCGGGGAAGTTAAGATTTCGCCGGGCGAAAATCCTGACTTAGCAATGAATCGCAAGTTATGTCCTGGCCATAACTTCGATCCGCGCCAGGATTTCCGCGGCGCCTGGCTCGGGTCGCGTTGGGTACTCTCGCGATGAGCCTCGGCGACCGGTCGGCCCCCGGGTGACGGCGCCTCGTCTGGGCATGTGGTGAGAGCCGTCACGGCCATAGCTTAGGGTCAGGTGTGGCTGGCGGTACTATATTGGCCGAATTTGAGGGCTGGTATTCGTCCGGAATCAACGGTGTCATGCCATCAGGAGAGCCGCGACGGGCCAGCGCTGAGTCGAAAGCAAGTCGAGAGTCCGATTCGTTATCGAACCGTGCTTCAGGTGTGATGGCGGATGGCGGGCGGGGCGACATGTGCCGTGCGCTGGCGCTCACGCGCGTTGTGGCGGCTGACTGTGGCGGGAGCGTCCCCGTGTGCCGAGAATCGATGATTCGCAAAGCGGCAAGTGACCGATGAGTCATGTGATCCGTGCGAGGCCCGCGCCAGGGCGGAGAAAGCGGCAGTCTTCGACGGGCGGAGTTGGCTTCCTGCAGATCCCTGGCTGTCGATAAGTATGGTTCAATCCAAGCATGGGAGCGAACGCTTGGTCCGAATGGCCGGCGACGCTCGATGTTGATGCGCTCATGGCGGATGGCTGGAATCCAGTTCCCTTCCGCGAGTTCATCGTCAAGATCCACAGCCGGTGCGATCTGGCCTGTGACTACTGCTACATGTACGAAATGGCCGATCAGTCCTGGCGCGAGCAGCCGCGCCGGATGTCGTACGAGATCGCGGAGCGCACTGCTCTACGCATTGGCGAGCATGCCAGGATGCACCAGCTGGCCAGCGTGGGCCTGGTTCTGCACGGCGGGGAGCCATTGCTGGCCGGACGGGACCTGATCTCCTACCTGGTGACCGCAGTCAGGGCTGCGGCCGGGACCGCAGTGGCGGTGGACGCCAGCGTGCAGACGAATGCGGTCGGGCTCGATGATTCTTACTTGCGGCTCTTCGACGAACTTGGCGTCCGGGTCGGGGTGAGCCTGGACGGCGCTGCGGAGGATCACGACCGGCACCGCCGGTTTGCCAGCGGCCGAGGCAGCTACGCGGCGGTCGCAGCCGGGCTGCGGCGCTTAGCCGACCCCAGCTATCGGCACCTTTTCAGTGGGCTGCTCTGCACGATCGACCTAAGAAACGATCCGATAGCTACCTACGAGGCGCTTGTCGCATTCGAGCCACCCAGAATCGACTTCCTGCTCCCGCACGGAACGTGGGTCTCGCCACCGCCTGCGCGGATACCTGGGGCAGCCGAAACTCCCTACGCGGACTGGCTGACTGCCATCTTCGACCATTGGTACCCCGCGCCGCGGACCCGGATCCGCCTGTTCGAGGAAATCATGCACGTGCTGCTCGGAGGGACGTCCGCGTCCGAAGTGGTGGGGCTAGAACCTTCGAGACTTATTGTTATCGAGACCGATGGGGCGATCGAACAGGGCGATGCGCTCAAGGTCGCGTATCACGGAGCACCGGAGACCGGTTTGCACGTGGCCCGCGACCGGCTCGACGCCGCGCTGCTTCTCCCTGGCATCGTGGCCCGGCAGTTGGGAGAACGAGCGCTTTCCGCCGACTGCCGGGTGTGCGGTATCCGCAAGGTCTGCGGCGGTGGCCTCTACGCTCACCGCTACCGTGCCGGCACCGGATTCGCCAACCCGTCGGTCTACTGCCCGGACCTGATGCGTCTCATCGGCCATATCCGCGACACCGTGCAAGCCGACATCAGCGCTCGGCTGGCGAGGAGGGAGGCAGTATGAGCCTGCGGCCGCACCGCATGCCCCCGGACCTATTCGATGCGCTGGCGGAAGGAGGCGGCGGACCCGAAGCCGTCCGAGTGCTGGCTGCGGCCCAGTACAGCAAGCACCTGCTTCTCCTGCGGAGCGTCCTGACTACGGCGCGGGCGGCTGGCCACGGCCAAGCGGCACTGGCGTGCCGCGGATATGACCTGCTCACCGATGCCCAGCGCCACAATGCAGCCGCCGCCGACGCGGTGATCCGGCATCCATCGGTGGGGGCGTGGGCGCTGCGCACACTTCGCGCGTTGCGGGGCGGTCCCGCGATGTCCGGCGCGGAGCCGGCCGGGCTGTGCGCGGTCGCAGCGGCAGCGGCGATCAGGGCGAGACTGTCGGCGGACATAGAGGTGCCACCGATCGGTGGAGCCGTCATGCTGCCGTCGCTTGGCTCGGCCGCGGTAGCTGGCGGCAGCGCCACGGTTCGCAGCGCCGCGAGCGGGGCGGCGGTGCTCTCGGCGGGCGAGTGGATCGACATACCTGCCGATCCGCATCGGGATGCGCCGGGCTGGCAGGCCCTGTGGCACCTTCGGACAGGGCCGTTCGAGGTTCTCATCGATGACCTGGACCCGTTCCGTATGCCCGCCACGCCGGACGTGGCGCCCCGCCTGGGTGCAGCGGATCTCAACAGGTGGGATGCGGTCTTCCATGATGCATGGCGGCTGCTTACGGAGCACCATCCAGAAATAGCCGCGGAGGTCGTTGGCGCCATCCGAGTGATCGTTCCGCTGAGCATGCCGCCACGTGGCCAGGTCAGCTCCAGCACGGCGGAGAACTTCGGCGCTATCGCACTGTCGGAGCCGCCCGACCCGCGCACGTTCGGGGTCACGTTCGCGCACGAGGTGCAGCATCTCAAGCTGTCCGCGCTGCTCGATATCGTCGGCTTGACCCGCCTCGACGACGGGCGCCGCTTCTACGCACCGTGGCGCGATGACCCCCGGCCGGTCAGCGGTCTGCTCCAAGGCGCTTATGCCTACCTCGGAGTGAGCGGCTTCTGGCGGCGCCAGCGTCACCTTGACCACGGCACCGCTGGGATCCGCGCGCACGCGGAGTTCGCGCGATGGCGGGAGGCTGCCGCTAATGTCGTCGAAACGCTGCAATCCAGCGGGTTGCTTACCCCCGCCGGGCTGGACTTCGTAGACGGTATGACGCGGACTCTGGATCCCTGGCAGCACGAGCCCGTCCCCGCGGAGGCGCTGGCACTGGCGCGCAGCGAGGCCGAGCAGCACCTAGCCGACTGGCACGCAGCCAACGGGCACGTCCGGGCTTGACGCCTCGCGCGCGATCAGATTGGCGGCGGATCGAAGTCGAAGTCCAGCCGACGCCCCTCGGCGGCGGCGATGACGTCGGGGTGCTCGGCGCCAAGGGTGTCCGCGTAGCGGCCCAGCGTGTCCGCTGAGAGCCGCTCGGCCTCCTCGGCCGCCCCAGCCGCGCCTAGATCAAGCGCCAGGTTGGCCGCGCAGCCGAGGGCCAGCGGATGGTTCTCACCCAAGAGGCTGCGCAGGCGCGCGAGCGTGCCCTCGCCGAGCGCCCGTGCCCCCGCGGTCTCGCCGAGCACGGCGAGATCGCTGGCGAGGTTCGTGGTGACCGTCAGCGAATAGTGGTGGTCGCGGGTGAGCCCCTTGTCGAGGCCCGCAAGGGCGGCCTCGTTCAGCAGGCGGGCTCCGGCCGCGTCGCCGGTCACCCGCAAGAGCAGCGCGAGGTTGCCGGAACATGCATGGTTGTAAGGATGGTCGGGACCATAGACCTCGGGGTAGCGCGCCACCGTGCTCTCGGCCAGCGCGAGCGCCTGCTCGGTCTGGCCGATCGTCCGCTGAATATTGGTCAGGCTGATGGCCGCGGCAAGGGTATCTGGATACTGCTCGCCGAAAAGCCGAGTGCGTCGCTCGTATATATCGGCGGCAAGCTCGAGCGCATCGTCGTAACTGCTCGCGATCCGCCGTAGCGCGATCGACAGGTCTATCGCGGCCCGCAGGGTCAGATAGTGCTCCGATCCGAGCGCTTCGCGGCCGTAGTCGTAGGCGTCTTCACCCACGTCGCGCGCCTCAGCGTAGTCGCCGCACAGTCGCACCGCCCGCGACAGGCCGTTCCACGAAGTCAGTACCTCTGGAGCAGAAACTCCTGTGGTCGCCTCGCTCTGCAGAAGGAAGGTGCGCTGGTGCAGTTCCCTGGCGCGCACGTAGTCACTGTTGAGCCCGTAATCGAGGGCGAGGCTGTTCATAACGCGCAGGGTCAGTGGGTCATTTTCCCCTATTGCCGCCTGATGAAGGCTAAGCGACTCCTCGTCCAGCGAACGCGCGGCAGCGAAGTCGCCGCGAGCTCGCAGGTCCGCGCCGAGCGCATTTCTTAGGATGAGACTCAGCTGATCCCGCTCGCCGAGAACCTTCCGGGCGCTCCCGAGTGTAGCCTCATCGAGTGTATAGGCCGCTGAATACTGTCCGAGTTGCCTGAGCGCGTCGCCGAGATGTCGCTGAGCTGCCAGCACAGCGGGATCATCAGCGCCGGAGTCCTTCGTCCACTGCTCGATGAATCGCTCGGCGAACAAAAGCGCCGATCCTTGGTCACCAGATTGGTAGAGATAGCGCACGACATCGAGCGCGAACTTACGTACATCAGGATTGCGACATTCCGCAAGCTCAGTGGCGGACGATGCCATATGAGCGACCAACTCGGCGTACCGTGGCCACAAGCTGTTGTCGTCGGGATCCTTCGGCGCGCCTGCAGCGAGGATGAGGTGGACTTCATGTCGGTAACTCACTTGCTCGTCTGGATCGAGTTCTCCGCGGAGCAGCGCCTGGATCAGCCGGTGGACCTGGATGGTGCGGCCATCGATCTTGACCAGCGCGTACCGCCCCAGTTCCCGGATGGCTCGCGCCAGCAGGATGGGGTTCGCCAGCAGGTCGCTCACGCGTGTCTCTGTCGGCTGTGTGCCCCGCCGGAACAGGTCGCGCGGGATCGGCTCAGGACCCAGGAAAGCGCAGCAGCGCAGCAGTTCCATCGCCTGGGGAAGATGCCGGTTCAGTGTGGAGACCGAGAGCTTCCACGCGGCGGTCATCGACAGCGGATACTCCGGTGGGTTACCCTCGGCCATGATCGCTGCGGCGTGCTCTTTCAGCAGCCGGAGGTACTCATCGACCGGCATCCCCGTCTCTGCCTGCAGCGCTCCGGCCTGCTCGAGCGCCAGCGGCAGGTCGCCTAGCTCCTCCGCTAGCTGCGCCGCTTCTGACCTGTTGATCCCCCTCGGCACTCGCTTGGTCAGGAAGTCTGTGCTCTCCGCGCGGGTGAACACGTCCACAGGGACCGTGTCAACTACGGACTCCCAGCGATGGTTGCGCGATGTGATCAGGACGTCGCCCGGTCCATCGGGATAGACGTCCTTGAGATCCTCTGGCTGGTCGGCGTTGTCGAAGATCAGCAGCCACCGAGCGTAGGGCTGGCCCCGGCGCAGGGCGTCGAGAACAGCACCCGAGGCAGTATCGATCCCGGCAGCGGTGGCCGACTGCAGCCCGAGCGGCTCGGCCAGGGCCGCTAACGATGAGCGGACGAGGGTCGGCTGGTCGGCCGGGATCCACCACACGACCTCATACTCCGAGCGGTACCGGTAGGCATACTCGATCGCGAGCGCGGTCTTGCCGACGCCGCCCATCCCTTGGAGGGCATGCGGCAGGACGGCGGTGACCCTGCTGGCCACGCCCTGCCGAAGCTGGCCGAGGATGTCCTGCCGGCCGGTGAAGTTCTTGTTGCGCCGCGGGACGTTCCCCCAGATAGCGGGAGCCGCTCCGGGCGCGGGCACTGAATCCGGTACCGTCACATCGCTATCCTATGCGCAGTGCAAACGCCGCAAGGCGTGGACCCGCCGCAATTTCATGATCGAAAACTGACGGTGACGGAAGCGCTCGGTGTGACGCAGCGATTTGGCGCCGGCCGTGGATTTGGCGATCTGGCGGGGATGAGGCTCGACAGATGGCTTACCAGCGTGCGACTGTAGCAGTGACGCCCTGTCAGCCGTCACAGATGCTGTCAGGTTACGGCGGTGGCCCGACAAGGGCACTGGTCGGCGAGGTTAGGTCGAATTAGGTGAGGTACGTCATGAGTGACGACATCGCCAGTGGCGCATTGCTCGACGTCAGCGGGCTCAGCTTGAGCGAGTTACTTGAAGAACTCGACGAGCCCAGCCTTGCGAGGGCGCTGGAGCGAATCTCCGCCTCTGGTGAAGAGGGTGTAAAGCAATACGGCTTCAGCAACAGCATCTGAAGGAGCCTTTGACACCCGGTCAGGCGAGGTTCCTGTAAGGCCCTGGTCGTCGCTCCACGCGCTATGCTCGGGGTTGGGCATGTGTGCTCGGCGGGGGGGCGACAGATAGGGCGGTTGTGACGAGGACCGGCACGATGATCAGGAGCGTAGATCGGCCGTATCCGGGCACCCGTCCATTCCGGGGCGCGGATAGCAATCGTTTTTTCGGCCGACGGGCCGAGGCTGCCGAGCTGGCTGAGCTGTGGCGGGCCAACCGTCTCGTGATCGCTGCTGGCCGCGCTGGCACCGGGAAGACCTCGTTACTGCACGCCGGGATCCTGCCCTTGGTCAAGGGCGGGCACGCCGATGTCCTTCCGCCTGGGATGCTCTCCTACGGTTCGACGTTCCCCGCCGCAGCGCTGCCAGAGCATAATCCGTATACCCTCGCGCTCCTGCGCTCATGGTCACCAGGTGAGGACGCCACCCGCCTCGTGGGGCTCACCGTCCGGGAGTTCGTCCGTCGGCGTGCCGAGGGTCGGGGCCGAGTCGTTCTCGCGGTGATCGATCAGGCCGAGGAACTGTCGGTCGACGCAGGGCCACGCCGGGCATATGGGCGGCGCCTGCTCGACGAGCTCGCGGAGGCCCTGAAAGAGGAGCCGCGCCTGCACATATTGCTCATGGTCCGCGAGCCGGCCCTCGGTACGTTCTCGGACGCCCTGCGTGGCGTGCCTTTCCATGTGCCGCCGCTCAGCCACGAGAGGGCGGTGGAGGCGGTGACCGGGCCAGTCGAGGGCACCGGTCGGTCGTTCGCGCCGGGTGCCGCGGAGGAGCTCGTCGAGGACCTGCTGACGTGCCACATCCAGACCACAGGAGGTGGGGAGCGCTCCGTCCGCCTCGACCACATCGAGCCTGCCCTGCTTCAGGTCGTCTGCGTACATCTGTGGGACTCGCTGCCAGCCGATGCGGGCATCATCTCGGCACGTGACGTGCGCCGGTACGGTGACGCCGATACGGCGCTCGCGGCTCATTGCGGTCGCGTTATTGCCACCACGGCCGATGATCACGCTCTTCGGGCCGGGCCGCTGCGCTCGTGGCTCACGCGCACGTTCGTCACCGAGCTCGGCACGCGCGACACCGCCTACCAAGGCATGACCGACACGGCGGGAATGCCGAACGCCGTGGCGCGTACCCTCGAGGACGCACGTCTGCTTGCAGCGGAGCGGCGATCGGGCACGCGATGGTACGAACTGCTGAGCGACCGCCTGATCGAGCCCCTCCGGCACGCAGCCGACGAGCAGTCGCCCCCCGTCCAGCCCGCTGAGTATCTTGGCCGCGCCGGGCGGGCGCTGGCGCTGGGCGACCTTGATCGCGCCGAGCGCTATGCCGAAGAGACGCTGCGCACGGCGCCAGGGACCGACCTGCGGCTGCGCGCCGAGGCCGCGTCGTTCCTTGGCAATCTCGCGCATGAGCGGGGCAAGCCGGCCGAGGCGAAGGAGCACTACCGGGCCGCCGCCAGGCTGTTCGAAGCCGTCCGGGACACCCCGGCTGTAGCGTTCCAGTTGGCCGCCGTCGCGCGGACTCTGCTCGACCAGGAGCGGGTGGCTGACGCGGTGGAGGAGCTGCACGCGGCCGTTGCCCGGCTACCGCACGATCCTGTGGTGCAGACGGCGCTCGGCTGGGCGCTGTGGGAACTCGGCCAGCCTGAGGGCGCCGTGGCTGTCCTGACCGGGGTCCTCGCGCTCAACGCGGGGAATCCTGACGCGCTGCAGGCCCGCGGGGAGATCCTCGCCGACCTCGGTGATGCCCGTGACGCGCTGCGCGACCTCGACCGCGCGGTGCGGCCCGACCGGCCGTCGGCCCGTGCGGCCCGCGGGCTCGCCCATGCGGAACTGGGCGACAAGACTGCCAGCAGGGAGATCGAGAGCGCTCTCGATGACGCCCCACGAAACGGGCCGGTGCTTTTCTACGCGGCACGCGCGGAGTCGCTTGGCGGCAACGAGTCGGCTGCGCTGGACTATGCCAGGCGCGCGCTCAACGCCACCGATCCTGCACTGCCGGCCCATCAGCGCGAGGCCGCACTGAAGCTGGTCGGCCAGAACCCGGATGATCGCCGGTAGGTTACGCCCCGGCGTCGGCCACCACGACCTGCCGGAAGGCAGTGATCTTTTCGTCGAACTCGGTGAAGTCCGGCTTGATGAGCATCTCGCCGGCTTTCAGGTCGGTGTTCCGCGCGGTCACCGTGACGAGCCGGGTCGCCGCGCTGGCCAGCCGTGCGGTCGGCTCGGTCAGCTTCCCCGAAGCTAACAACGCGACGGTCATGGCGTGCAGTTGGGTGGCCGCGTCACATTCCCGGATCTCGGCCAGCCGTGCGCCCATCTGGTCTCCGTGGTAGTCGGCGGCGTTGGCCACTCGCGTCCGCAGTTCGCCG
>OBLT010000572.1_pt1 | contig 23790 bp, 18 predicted proteins | sample 1518721 | NCBI WGS metagenome assembly OBLT01 (sample SAMEA3539307, study PRJEB22396) | soil metagenome | biome: tundra; feature: field; material: soil | place: USA | collected 2010-05 | depth 0.15 m | reverse complement strand
TCAGATGGATCGCCGGATGAGCGGCCAGGTGCGGCGCCTTGCGGCGGAAAGCTTCCGGCGACCGGGTCAGCACCGTCAGGGAGGCGTCCAATGGCAGGCGGTCGCAGGCCCAGGCGAAGCTTTCCAGAAGCCAGCAGCCGAAAAACCCGGTTCCGCCGGTGACGAAAATACGGGCGCCCTGGAGGTGGCTCCACACGTCGCCGGTGTGTTCGAGAACGTGCTTCAGGTCGCGGGCGAGTGGATTCGTCATGGCCGTGCGGGCGGTGTCACCGGAGTGCCGTAATTCCATACAACCAAAAGGGATTATAGAAAAGCCGGGAGTCGTGAGCCAGCTTCTCTTTGGTACATGGGGCAGGCCATCTAAAGTTATGAAAAGTTATGAAATCCGGGTGGCCCGGGGGGGCCAGGAGGGGCGGGGGTTGGGAGCCAGGGGGGAAAGATGGCGCTTCGTGCGGAATGTGTGATGGATTTGGCGAGCAAATTACGCATTCATTGACGAGCGCAACGTTCGATTCGCGGGAAGTTTGATGAGCGGCCAGCCGGCGGACCTAGTACTTGTCCTGACCGAAATTGCCCGTACCGTCTGCCACCTCAACGTATAATGGACCCGTCCGCCGCCTGGTTCATGAACGCTCGCACACCATCCTGAAAATCTCCGGCCATCCCGGCACCGGCGACAGTCCGGTCTGCATCGTTCCGCACGAAGGCAAAAGGCTTGGGTTCGACGTCGCGATCCGTAACGCATATTGCTACGAGTGGCTGGCCATGTCTCTACATCCGAACTACAATCCGACGCCCTACAGGGATCTCCGCCGGGATAACTCCATCACCGGCCTCAGAAGCTAGGCCTGGGGGATGCGGTTTTGGATTCCAGCCCCGCGGGAATAAACGCGGTGGTGACGGTGCCGTTTTTATTACCGGGACCGCGCCTCTGAGGCTTCACTGCCAGAACCGTGACGATGTCGTGCAGGTTCTTCTTGATTTTGATGTCACCCAGGAAGGAACCATCCAATCTCCTGCCAATTCTGGAAAACACAGAGTCTTTATTGTCCTGCGCAAGCCGCCAGAACACCGTCTTGACTTTCAGCAAATGACCGATAAATCTCGAATCGACCACGTGGAAGCCCGCGCTGGTCAATATACGGGGCAGCGTCTTGCCGTCGTAGTAGAAGAGGTGGGACGGAGGAAGAAGCGCATAGAACCTCCTGCCACAGAGCTTCGCATACAGACACGAGATATTGTGGACCTTAATTACGATGAGGCCGCCGGGCTTCAACATGCGCCGGCACTTTGCCAATGCGGGAAGCGGATCGCGAAAATGATCGAATACATCCTGCAAGGCGATCACATCGAAATAGTCCTCTCGCAGTGGATAATCTTCGAACGAACCGGTGACAATCCTGTCCGCGTAACGCCGGCGCGCGAGATCCGCATCTTTCGGCACGATTTCGCAGCCGTGGCACTCCCACCCTTTCATCACATCGAGGAACCAGCCGGCCGAACAACCCACATCCAGCAACTTCCCGGGTTGCGGAAAACGCGATTCGATCTGCTCTCGCAACCGGTAGTAGTAGTAGTTGAGGCAATCGGCGTTGGAATCGATATAGGCGGCGTCCTCCACCGTGGCGTAGTGTGCAGCCAATTCGCCGGTAGTCAGAATATTCTGGACGAAGACCAGGGAGCATCCAGCGCATCTGGCAATTGTATAGCTGTTCACTTCCCAGCGGCGTTTCAGGTTCTCGCCGCCACAGGCGGGGCAAGATGAATAGAATGGGCCAGATCGAGCAACCGGCACGCTTTCCCTCCCCGTCAAAGTTGACGTTATGCGCGTTTTTGAGTCCGTACTGTGTTTCGTCGTCATTGGCACGCCGACCTCGCAATTCGGCGCCCGCAGCAACTTATAAATGAAGTTTCCATTTTCAGGATTACCGCTCCTGATGGATTAGTTCCGTCTGCGCTTCGGCCAGGATGTCGCCAAGCGATACTCCCACATCCGGCACCATCTCATGCAGCGCCTGCGAGCGCATGCGGCCGTCCGCCAGCAGGCGGGAAGGCGTCACCGGTAGAATTCGTTGGTCTTTCTGAGCCAGCACTTCGCACAAGACCGGTCCGGTCCGCGAGAGAGCCTCGGCAATCGATCGCGTCGCCGCTGAGCGGTTTTCACAATACAGATAGGGGAGGCCGTAGGCCGCCGCAATCTTGGCGGTGTCCGGCAAGCTCACTCCGGACTCCTCCGTGCAGCCCACGTAAAAACCATTGAAGAAGTTCTTCTGAGTATTGCGGATCGAACCGTAGCCGCCGTTATTGATCACGAACAGCTTCACGTTGAAACGATTGTGCACAAGGGTCTGCAACTCCTGAATATTGGTCTGTAGCGATCCGTCCCCGATCACCGCGATCACCGACCGCGTGGGGTCGGCGGCGGCCACGCCCATGGAAGCCGGTAGCGCCCAGCCCATCTCCGCCAGCGAACCCGGATTGAGATACCGCTGTGAGTCCTTCACATGGAAAGACTGGCCCAGGATGGGATGCGGTTGGCCGGCATCGGTGAGGATGGTTTCGTCTCCGGAGAGCGAGTGATTCAACAGATCGACGAATTCGTAGAGATTGATGGGAGCGGAAGGCTCGCCGAAGACGTGAGGCTCTTTCCTGCTGGCGTACCGTTCCTTCCACTCGCGGCACACCGCCAGCCAGTGGCCGGAAACGCATCCGCGGAACCGATTCGCGCGCTCCGCCAGGAGCGGAACATATTGCTGGATGTCCCAGGCGTACTTGGTTTGAACGCCCACTTTCTCTTTTTGCAACAAGGCGGGGTCGAGATCGATCTGGATTTTTTCGGCATGGGGGGCGAAAAGCTCCGCTTCGTATCCGGTAGTCTGCACGTGCAGGCTGCATCCCATGATCAAAATCAGGTCGGCGGTCTGGAGGGCGAAATTCGCGCCGCGCCCGGCCCGCGGACCGGGGTGCCCGATGAACAGCGGGTGATGGTAGGGCATCAGGTCTTTGGCCATCAGGCTAGTGGCGACCGGCACTTCGAGACGCTCGACGAGTTGGCGGAAAGCAGGGACCATGCCTGCGCACCGGACTCCATGTCCGGCGAGAATCAGAGGCCGTTCGGCGCCGGCGATGCGCCGGAGCAGATCGTCGATTTCGTCCTCTTGCGCCACCGGGGTCAAAGACGGTTCCGGAACGTACGGCTCGGAGTCCTCCGGATAGACGGCCCCCTGAACATCCAGCGGGATATCGAGCAGCACCGGCCCCGGACGGCCGGACTGAGCCAGGTACAACGCCTTTTCCAGGTGGTATCGCGCGCGCTCGGGGCTCTCCACAAAAGCTGCATACTTGGTTACCGATTCGACGATCGGGACGATGTCCACTTCCAGGAACCCGCACTGCCGTAAACCCGAGATGCCGCTCGCGCGTACGGTTTCCACCCGCTTGCACTGGCCGGTGAGGAAGAGAACCGGCACGGAATCCTGATAGGCGCCTACCAGGCCGGTGAGCAGGTTGGTGGCGCCGGGCCCGCTGGTGGCCAGACAGACCCCCAGTTTGCCTGTCTGGCGCGAGTAGGCGTCCGCGGCCATCGCGGATGCCTGTTCGTGGTGGTTGCAGTAGTAACGGAGAGCCTTCAGGCGCCCGAAGGCGTCCATCAGGTGCATCATCATGCCGCCGGAAAGCATAAATGCGCAATCGGCGCCGGTCTGCTCCACCGTTTGTGCTATATAGTCTGCGACTCGCATGGCCGTCTCGACACCTCAATCGTTCTCCGGCACCAGCCCGGAGCTTGCGGGAAGTGCCGTAATTCATACAATCAGAAGGAATTATAAGAAGGCGAAGGAGGACGAAATAGCTTCTCTTTGGTACATGGGAGGGGTCATCTAAAGTTATGAACCTTGGGGGTAGGGCGTAGAGCGGCGGGTCCTGGCAGATCAACTGCGATTCGATCGTTCTCCGGCCCAGGACCAGTTACCAGATGCGGAGCGGAACATCCCCCGGCGTGAACCCGATGCCAATATGACCTTCCTGGACGGGCCGGTTATAATTTTGGAAGTCCGGACTACTATACTTGCGCACATTATAACCAAAAACCACATGTACGGACCGCACGATCTGGCGGGAGGCCGAGAGCCCTCCGGAAACGTCACGGTAATCGCCGATAAAATTTGCGACGGAACGCGACCGGTCGTAAGAGGCAAAGGAACTCAAGCTCCATCTTCGAACTCCCGTGTAGGTGTACCCGCCCGACACAGAGTCACTGTAGGATGTGATGAACAGGCCATTGCCGGGCAGTACCGCGCGTGCAGCGCTAACGTACACAACCCCCCGGTGAAATACCCGGGAGATCCGCACGCTGCCGGTCGGGGTCCAGGCCACGAAATGCGCGATTTCAGCGGTGGACGAAACTCCCAGCAGGACGGCAATGACCGGATCGACGGCGACGTCCTGGATAAACTTTTGTTCGACGCGCGAAGCCCCCAGCGAAGCGGAGAACTCGAGCCTGGCGGCGAGCGATCTGGAAAAGGTCCCAGCGATACTGTGGACGTCTGCGCCGCCGAATTGCCCGCTGAAACCGAAATGCTGGTAACCGTAGGTGGCGCCTATGGTGCTCCGGCGGCTGAGCCGATATTGTGCATCCCCGTGTGCACCAAGGCCGTTGGTTCCTACCAGGCCAGCCGCACGATAGCGGGTCAAAAAGTTGTTCCCGCCCAAATCGAAGGAAAGCCGGGAGGTTTTTTGAATGCTTAGATCTGCCTGCGAACTAAGATAATACGTACGGTTATCGAAAAAATCGGTGGTAGGGATATAACTTTGCGACGGATCGAACGGCACCGTCTGGGAAAGACTTCCCAGGCCGAAGGCCCGCGAGAACATGCCCGCGCTTTCCCGCAGCGACAGGCTGATGTGGCGCGTGATTTGTTGTGTAATCCCCAGGAGAAACGCTTGAGACACCGCGCCGTAAGAGCTCTGTTGCACGGCATCGCTCAGGCTGCCGTAGTAGTCCAGGCCGAGTTTGGTATGTTTCCAGCGGTGCGAGCCGCTGATACCCCAAGAGAGTGTGAGATCGGCGGAAGACACATTCGGCAGGTTGCCCTGGGCATTGGTCACGGCGACACCGGAAAGCGCGGTCTCGTAACCGGCGGAAAACTCGACGAACGGACGGAATTTGATCTCCGGCGCGGACATGGCGGCAGGCGCCTCGCCACGCGAAAGGATTGCCGGACCGGCATACTGCGCGAATGCCGGCAGCGCCAATCCGAATAGCGTGAGCACGCGTACCAGTTTCAAATCATGTCTCCTTTTTTGCCCAGCGGGATTTTAGGCGCAACTCAAAGTGTGACGCTACCTTCCTGACCCTGTCAAGCCATTCTGGTTCCAGCGGTTCCACCCGTCCTGTAATGCGATATCGGCAGAAACGATGCCCGGTTGCCGGTTTTCAGGCCCCCCAGGCGGAGAAGCGGAAACGGCGGCTAATCCGGTTATAATATGAAGCTGGACGTCGGTTTTTTGGTGCGGTTCCTCCTGGATGATTCGTCTATTTCGAGTCTTCGTACCCGCTAGTATCTTTGCCCTGCTGATCTCCGAGATTCTGCTGGTAACCGGGGCGTTTATTCTGGCCAGCTACATTATCCTCCCGGTCGATCCCGGCGATTATCTTCTTGACGGCGGGTTGGAGAGCATTCTTTTGGTGGTGCTCACCATTCTGGTCGGGCTGTATCTCCACGATCTGTATTCCGATATTTACGTGAAATCGCGAATCATCCTGCTCCAGCAGCTCTGCCTGGTAATGGGCATGGCCTTCCTGATGCAGGGCCTGATCAGCTATCTGGATCATACCCAGGATCGCATCCTGAGAATGCCGATCCGCATGATGGTGCTGGGCAGTTCGATGGCGATGATGGCGATTTTCGTCTGGCGAAACCTTTTCAGCCGCTATGTGGTCCAGGTGGTCGGCCGGGATCACCTGCTGCTGGTGGGGGACAGTCCCGTGCTGGTGGATATCGCCCGGCATATCGACCATCATCCGGAGAAGGGCCTGGTGGTAACCGGGTATGTGGGTGATTTCCCTGACAAGGGTGCACCACTTCCTGGAGGCAAGGTGCTTGGCCCGGTGGCCTCTCTGCGGGAGATCGTTGAGGCAACCTCTCCCAGCCATATCGTCGTGGGCATGTTCGAGCGCCGCAATTGCATGCCGGTGAATGAGTTGCTGGAGCTGCGTTTTGGGGGCAACATCATCGAAGAGGCTGCCAGCGCCTACGAAAGAGTTTGCGGCCGGGTCTGCGTTAAGGAACTCCGGCCCTCCCAGCTCATCTATTCCGGCGAGTTGGGACCCCGCCGCCAGACTCTCCTCTATCAAAGCCTCTCGAACGTAGTGGTGGCGGCGATTGGCGCGATTGTGAGCGCGCCCGTGATGCTCGTCGTTGCTTTAGCGGTACGGCTCTCCTCACCAGGACCGGTTTTGTATCGCCAGATACGAGTCGGCATGAATGGAGTCTCCTTCACTTTATACAAATTTCGATCCATGCGGGCCGATGCGGAAGCGGAGAGTGGCGCGGTCTGGGCATCCAAGGACGATCCCCGCGTTACTCGGGTGGGCCGGATCATCCGCAAGCTCCGGTTGGACGAGCTGCCGCAGCTTTTCAACGTACTGAAGGGTGAAATGTCCATTGTGGGGCCACGCCCGGAGCGGCCGGAGTTCGTTAAGACGCTTTCCAGCCGGATTCCCTATTACCGGCAGCGGCATTGCGTGCGGCCGGGGATTACCGGGTGGGCGCAGATCAACTACAAATACAGCGAGAATCTGGAAGATACCATCGAAAAGCTGGAGTACGACCTGTTCTATATCAAGAACATGTCCATCGGCCTGGACACCTACATTATCTTCCACACACTGAAAATCATGCTCTTGTCTCGCGGGGCGCAATAAGCGTTCCGTGGGGCAGGATTCCATCCTGTATGGGTGTCCCGCTGGGCAAGTTTTCAATCGGCCTTCTTCGCCAGCGTGGTTTTCCCACGGGTTGCAATTCCCGCACTTGATGTCGCGCCCCCCAGACGCTTTTCCCGGCACTTCTCAAGCGATTGCCGGTGTACAATGAGGCGGAGTTCTGGACGGAGCGGCGCTTCTATCCGCCCGCTCCGTAGACCGGCGAGATGCGACGAATGACGAAATGGGCGCTCGGCTTCACCGGCGCGCTGGGCTTGTTGCTGGCGGCTGCCTTATGCACGGTTGTGGCCGTGCGTGGCGTGGCGGTGCGTGGTTTGTCGATGCGTGGTGTGTATGTGCGTGGCGTGAGGCGAGAATTCAGCCGTTCGATGGTGCGTCGCGCATGGCAAGCATTCCACACTTCCATCCTTACCGCGACCCACGCGGCCTCAGCCACCAGTCAGGAAGTCGTCCCGCGCGCTCCGGATTTCCTCCAGCCGCAGCGCCTGGACGCCTGGCAGATCATCGGCCCCGGCGGAGGGGGGGCTTTCTACTATCCCTCGATCAGCCCGCACGACCCCAACCTCGTCTTCGCCACGACCGACATGACCGCATGCTACGTCTCGGAGAACGGAGGCCGCACGTGGCGCACGTTCAACTTGAGGTTTAGTTGCAGGTTTGTCTTCGATCCCAAGCTCCCCAACAGGGTGTACGCGTTGTCCACCGGTCTGTGGCGTTCCGACGACCGGGGTCACACGTGGAGCATGATCTATCCGGATGCATCCAGGGTTGGGTACGTGGACGACGAAGCGGAAGCCTACCTGCAGTCTTCGGTGGGCTATCCGCTGGCGGTAGCCGCCATGGCGGTCGACCCGGACGACAGCAATACGCTGTACACCAGCGTGGCGGAAGAGGCAATGCTGGTGTCCAAGGACGCCGGCAAAACCTGGAAGACCCTGGCGCCGGATGCGTACGCGACACAACTCTGGGTCGACCCCACTTCGCCCCGCGGAAAGCGCACGATCTACACGCGCCGCAACAACCTGATTGGCACATGGGATGGCTCCAAGTACGTCAAGCGTGCTATCGAAGGCGGCGTGGGAGATGTCAACGGGGGAGCGTTCGGGACCCCCTCGGCCGGCGGCAAGCCCGTGCTTTATATCGCCAGTGACTACGTGATCAAAGATGGCGAGCAGAAGGGCGGCGGTATCATGGCCACCGACGATGGCGGGCAGACATGGCGGTCGCTGAATGATAACCTCTTGAAACTCGTGGCTAAGGGCACGTTTCCCAATTTCACTACCATCGCGGCCAGCCGGAATCACGCCGAGATAATCTACGCATCCTTCACTAACTTCATCTCGGCCGATGATCAGAAGCCGTACTACGGCATCCTGAAAAGTTCGGATGGAGGAGCGACCTGGGCTGCCATCCGCCAGGAATCGAGCGTGACCGCCGCGAATATGCACAACGATTGGACCTCCAGCCGCTACGGACCGGACTTTGGAGACGAACCTATGTCCATAGGCGTGGACGATAACAATCCAGACCTCGTCTATACCAGCGACCTGGCCCGCGTCATGCGTAGCGTGGATGGCGGGAAAAACTGGTTTGGCGTCAACTCCCAGAGCACTGGCAAGGGTTACACCACCACCGGACTGGACGTGACCACGTGCTACGGCATCCACTTCGATCCTTTCGACCCCAAGCGTGTGTTTATCAGCTACACCGACATTGGCTTGATGCGCAGCGAAGACGGCGGCGAAAGCTGGCTTAGCGCCACCACCGCTTCCACAGGCGTGCCGAGAGCCTGGGAGAATACCACGTATTGGGTGGAATTCGATCCGGCGGTGAAAGGCAAGATGTGGGCGGTAATGTCGGCCAGGCACGATCTGCCCCGGCAACGGATGCTGAATCTCTGGGGAGGCGGGCCCGGCGGGGTGGTCGCATCCGTGGACGGCGGCAACACCTGGAAGACCTCCACTCAGGGTCTGCCGTCAATTATGGTGCCGACCCACATCCTCCTCGATCCGAAAAGCCCCGTGGAAGCTCGCGTACTCTATCTCACGGTGTTTGGCCAGGGCATCTTCAAATCCACGGACGGCGGACAGAGTTGGACACCGAAAAATACCGGCCTGCCGGAGCAGTATCCGTTTACCTGGCGCATGGCCATCGGCAGTGACGGAGCGTTGTACGTCGTAACGATCCGCCGGTCCCAGGATGGAAAGTACGGCAACGACCAGGACGGCTGGCTGTTCCGCTCGCGCAATGGGGCGGAAAGTTGGGAGCGCGTGCCGTTGCCCGAAGGGGTGAACGGCCCCATGGGAATCACCGTGGATCCGCGGGATCCGGCGCGCCTGTATCTCTCGGCGTGGGCCCGATACACGCTCTACGGAGCGGGCGTCTTGCCTCCCGATGGAGGCGTCTACATGTCGGCCGACGGCGGCCGGCGCTGGCAGAATGTGCTGAACTCCAGCCGGCGCATTTATGACGTGACCGTGGATCCGCGCAATTCCGACCTGGTGTATGCGGGCGGGTTCGAAGGTTCGGCCTGGCGCTCGGCCGACCGCGGCAAGACCTGGAGCCGCCTCGGAGGGTTCAACTTCAAGGATGGCCACCGCGTGATACCCGACCCCACCGATATCAACAAGATCTACATCACGACTTTTGGCAATAGCGTCTGGCACGGACCGGCTACGGGCGACCCCAAAGCTCTTGAGGATATCACCGCCCCCGCATTCATGAGGTTTCAGTCCGCCTGGTCCGTCTGGAAGTAGGACCCGCCGCCACTCGACCGGTCGATGGGGACAGGCAGCACTGTCCACGGCGGCCCAAAGGCGGGCTTTGGGACAGGGTAGCCTGTCCCCATGGCGTTACCGCAGGACCGACATGATCTTGTGCGCGTCCCCGAGGGTGTTAGCGAAAAAGAACAGGGAACCGGCGGCAAACAGAAAAGTCACAGTAACGGCCGCCGCCTTAATCAATGGGTTCCGGTGATAGGCTGCATAACCGGCCTTACCGAGATGGTTCTTAAGCCAGATCGTGTAATAGTGGCAGGAAACCACGCCGACACCATGGATGGCGCCATAAATCAAAAAGTTCCAGGCGAGGCCATGCCAGGCTCCAATGGCAACAAAGACGGCGAAAATCGAAATGGCAATGGCGTGCGGCGCGGCCCGCGGACCCATCTTGCGGATCAGGGCCTTGGAGAGCGGCGAAAAAACCGTGTCCCGCAAGTAGTTTGAAAGCGTGATGTGCCATCTGGTCCAAAACTCCTGGATGTTGCGAGCCATGAAAGGGCCATCGAAATTCTCATCCACCTGGATTCCGAGCAGTCCGGCAGCGCCTATGGCCATGTCGCAGTATCCACTGAAGTTCAGATACAGGTAGATATAAAAAGCCACCGCGGCCACGGGCAGATCGATCCACCGGTGAGGGTGGTTGTCAAACAGCAGACCGTTGTAGGAGATTTGCTCGATCATGCTGGCGAGGAACAGGTATTTGGTAATGCCTACCAGGAGCCGGAGCAGGCACTGGCCGATGGGCGTCTGCCGGCGGTCCGGCGCGTAGAGTGAGCGACGGAAGACGCTGTAGCGGCTGATGGGGCCAACCGACATGATGGGAACAAAGAAGCCGAAGCTCAGGTGTTCCCAGAAAGTGGGCATCGGTACAAGTCCGTTCCTGACCTCGATCACCATGTAGCTCAACCGGAAAGCCGTGTATGAAATGCCGACGAAGAACCCGGCGATGTGTTTTTTGCCGATGAATGCCAGGGAAGCCCGGAATGGCTCATCTACGCCCGGTACATATTTGACAGCGAGCATCACGGCAATCGGAAAAAGAAAAGCCATCCACGGGACCCAGCCGGCGCGGCAAGCGTACATCCGCATCAAGACGTAATGCAGTACGACCATCAGCAGGTAGAGGACGAAGACAGGGACAGCGACCAGGAGGACCGCTTTGAGCTGCCAGAAATAGATCCCGTTCATGGAGCTCAACAGGCAAAGGCCCAGCACGCCTAAGACATTGATCAGGGCAAAGAGCTTTAGCTTGAGGGAAGCCGGCGCGAGACGGAAACCTGCCGCCGATGCCAGGGGGAACAGCACGAATGGTACGAAGAGCCGGAGCAGCGCAACCATCGTTCAGAACCCCTGGTAGATCAGGTCCACCACCAGCGAATCGCCTGGCAGCAGAAACGTCAGGGTGCAGGCGATCGCGCACAGCGCGATCACGCAGGTGATGACGATGGGGTTAACGCGACTGGGTGTGTTGCTCATAGAGTTGAATCAGTACGGGGGTGATGATCCCGGTAAACAGTTCCGAGCCGTTGAGGTTGAGGTGCTCATCCTGGAAATAATCTTCGAATTGCGCGTCCGGGATGTTTTCAAACATGCGTGCCGATGGCACTCCGGCAAAGACCACGCCCGCTCCCAGAACCTGCGGCATCAACTGCCGGTCGGCAACGGCCTCGGAACCGCGCTCCGAGGGAGACGGCATGTGCAGAATCACGAGAAGCGCGCCGTGTTGTTGCGCTAGCTCCTCCGTCTTCCGGAGGAAGTGGAGCTGGTATGGATTCAGCGGAGGCCCATCGAAGCGAAAAAGGTCGTGGCTCTCGCCGGAACGGATCAGGGAGGGGGGCGGAATGGCCGGGACAACCACCTGTCTCCTGACGAAAGGGCGCCCCAGGTATCCGGCAGGCTTTACGTGAGGAGAGTCCGGCACCTCTACCTGGGGATCTATCAGATTGGGGCGCAGCAGGTTCAATGCCTGGCGTGAGGCTCCCAAAACGTAGTCGGCGTACACGGCTAGCCGGCTGCGCAATGCCAGGCCGTCCAATGCACCGGGATGATCTCCATAACGGATTACCCGTAAGAGCTGCACATGGGTTTGGTTGGAACGGTGCACCCAGGCCGGAGCGCCAATCACAAGGAGTTTAACCTTCCGTTGTGCCATGAAGTCCCGGGCCACGAAGTAATTTATATCGGGGCCTTGCCAGCTTTGCCGAAGTGAGATTACGGTAGCCTGGCGTCCGATAGCCCGGCTGAGTGCGCGTTCGACGGATGGGGGGTCGACGGCATTTCCGAGCAACGAAGTGCCGCTGAACAGGATGTCCACATCGGAATGCTCTTCGAAGATCTGCCGGCGGAAGTAATTGAAAGTCCCGGCGCGTTCGGAGATGCCGCGGTAGGCCTCTTCTATGGAAATTCCGCCGATCCAATGAAGCGTGATGGGCAGGGTGAGCAGCAACACCAGAATCGCGCCAAAGAGTGCGGCGCGGCGGGTGGACGGAAAAGCAGGAGCCATTTCGAAGGCCGCCCTGTCAGTTGCCCGCCGTGCGGCGCGCAATCAGGTCGGCAAAATCCCCGACGTTCTTGGTGGCTTCGACTTCACCTACGCGGAACCGGATGCCGAACTGCTTCTCGACCGCCAGGGATATTGAAATCTGAAGCAGCGAATTCCACTCTTCCACGTCGTCCGCCGTCAATTCCGGAGTCAGTTCCACCTTTTCCATGAAGAGGTCATCGAAAATCGGCTGCAATCGGGCGATCACTTCACTTTGTGTCATAGGATTTTTCGGCGATTCGAATTCTCGTCGGCTTGGCGGTATAGAGCCGGGGATCCAGTTCGAATTCCAGGCGATCGGCACTGGTCAGCGTCGGCGTAAAACCCAGAGCCGGGTAGTGGTCCCGCACCATTCCATTCTTGGCGGAAGGCAGGTACACCCCCTTGATACGGGAACAGTTGCGCAGGAGCGCCAGGCGCACGAGTTCGTTCAGGACCGCTTCTTCCACCTGGCGCTTGAGGACGCGACAACTCATCAACCAGGTGTCGACCTCGGCCTCATCGCCGGTCACCTTGCCGGCCACCACCGAGATCAAGCCATGGTCGCCGAACCGGTCGGCGAGCCGAACCGTGAATCCGAAGTATGCGGGATCCGCCATGATCGCCTGCACTTGAGCCTCCGTGCGGCGCCTGGTGGTGAGGTTGAACTGGTTGCTCTTGTTGATCAGTTGCGAAATTCGCGGCACGTCCACGGGGCGGAATTCGCGGATCGCGGATTCCATGCCGAGCGACTCCAAATACGCATCCATGTCGGTAACGGCGGCAAGGAGTTCCAGGCGTTGCGCCTCCTGCTGGTACTGGCCGACGCGCTCGAGGTCTTCCGCCGTGACGCTTTTTGGTTCAAAGTAGCGTGTGTCCTGCAAAGCGCCGACATACTCCGAAGGATCTTCGCTCAACAGAACCGTTTCAACTTCGGGGACGAACTGCCTTACGATCTCGATCTCAGCCGGGTTGTCATCGATGAAAACCAGGCTGTCCAGGCCGAGATTCAGCTCGCCGGCGATCTGCCGGATGTTCTCCGACTTGGGTTGCCAGTTGGCCTTGAAGGCAACAATATCCTTCATGCGAAGCACCATTTCGGGATGCTTCTCAAACGGCTCAACCGCTTTATCGCGATCGTTCTTACTGCATACGGCGAGCAGAATTCCGCGATGCGTCAACGACAGCAGATACTGTTGAAAGGCTTTGAAGGCTTCGCCGCGGGGCGAAGTATCGCCAATCTCAATGCCGTCGAGGCCGTCATCGCCGATGACGCCGCCCCAGAGCGTATTGTCGAGGTCCAGGACCGCGACCTTCTTAGGCCCGCCGCGCAGCGAGGCGACCAGGTGCGCGCATTCGCGAGCCACATCGACCTGCATGTCCGGCGCGTAGGGTTGTTTGCTTTCAAACCAGCCACGCGCGTCCCAGCACTCGAGCGCGCCGCGCCGGGCCGAAAGAAACTCGGTATCGCAGATGTGCACGTAAGAAGGAGCATTGAGGCCAAGTTCGAGGTTGACGAGTTTGCGAAAGCTCCAGTCCGAACCGAGCGTGCGCGTGCGGTATGGACCGGGATCGAAGCGCCCCGGCAAGGGGAAATTGGCGAGGATGATTTCCGCGCCGGTACGGCTGTTTGCGAGCCGGCAGAGTTCCAGAATCTGACTGGCCGTGTTCTTGCCTTCGGCCTCCTGCTTCTCGCGCGGGTCCAGGAGGTGTCCGCTGTACTGGCAGCGCCGGTGCGACGGCAGGAAGAAAATCACTTCCGGTTTGAAGCCGTAGAGACGGCTGGACTCGTCTATGATTTCGGAAATGTAATTGTCGTAATCGCCGAGCAGGAATTCCGCGTGGTACGAGACAGGAAACCTGGCAGCAGAAAGATAATGACCGATGAGCTCGTTCAGGGGGTAGAGCGTGTAGCCCCCGACGATGGCGATCCGGAGGGTTTGCTGCTCCGGCACGAGCCCCTTTTGCGCCGCCCGGTTGCGCAGCGACGACAGAAGCAGGACCTCTTCACAGGCGCGTGCCGCCAGGGTCCGGTCGCGGAGCAGGCTGAAGAACCGGGGGTCCTTCCGCAACACCGCGTCCTTCAATCCAGCCATACCAGCCTGCCTCTCCGGGGGGAGAGTTGGAGCGGCTGGTGGCGGCATCGTAATACCTCCTGGAGTCTTGCTGCTCATTGTGTTAACGTCTTCCAGTGCGCCGTTGCCTGCGAGCGCGGGCGAGGCATGAATACTGCGGAAACATATTCAAGGTAGCACACCATAATGGGCCCAAAGGAGTACTGGATGGACCACCAGAAACGCGGAGACTTCACATTTGAGGACCTGGTTTTGGGAACGCGGTTCCGCCATCGGTACGTGATAGGCGAAGACGTCTATCAGCGATTTCTCGACCTCTTCGGCGATGCCAGTCCCCTCCATGTGGACGACCAGGTGGCCATCTCATGCGGCTTCTCGGCAAAGCTGATGCACGGCGCAATCCTCAACGGGTTCATCTCGAACTTTGTCGGTATGAATTTCCCGGGGAAGAGAACCCTGGAACTTGGGGTGGAAATCCATTTCGTAAAGCCGACATACGTGAACGATGTTCTGGAACTCGAAGCCATCGTGAAGGAGCGGCTGGAATCGCGCCAGGTGGTAGTACTGCAATTCCGCTTCCAGCGCGAGGCCACGATGGTCGCGAATGGCCGCGTTACGATCATGATTTGTGACCTCTAGCCTGGTCTCTGGAGATTGGCTTAGAGAGGCCTGATGACCCGTCCCGATTCGATATCACCATGCTCTTTGGTGGGGCAAATACACTTATTTCGACTTCGGCGAATACCGACGATGGCCGATGGAGAGGAAATAGGATTCAACAAATTCATATGACAGGTGTGCCACTAGAATGGTGAGGACAAAGACGGCTACGAAGAAAGCCACTGTCAGGCCGACGCTCGTTCCGAGCGGATGTATCGCGACGATTATAGTCCGGGCCAAATAGGCCAACACCATGTGATACATGTAGATGCCGTAGGAGATCTTCCCCAGATGTGAAATCGCCTTCCCTTCCAGAAACGAGAGGCCACTTCCGGCCACCGACACCTGAATGATCAGACTGCCATAGAGCACCGCCAATCCAAGGTCGAGCGCCGTGGAGAGGATCGCACCGGTCGCTCGAAAACCAATGATGTAGTGATAAGCCAGAGCGCTGACCGTGAAGCAACAGAACCACTTACGGACGAAGACGGATTGCCGAAGCCAGGAGCCTTTGTGGAAGAGCAGGCATGAGAAGAAGCAACCCACTGCCATGTAATGAAAGCGTAGTCTTTCGAGGAAGAATGCCCGAGGGCCTTCACCATTCGAGAATACGGCCGATCGCATCAGAATGGACATGACTAACGTAACGGCGAGGAACACTGTCACCAGCACAAATGCGCTTCTCCCAAAACGTTTTACCAGGGGGGCCCAGAAGACATAGAACTGTTCCTCGACGCCAATAGACCAGAGCGGTAGCAACAACCCCACCTTATGATAAGCCGCCATCCAATTGGGAAGAAAGAGGATGTACATCAGCAAACCGTTGCCAAGAGAGAAGTCGAAATACCGCTCGTGATACATGCGCGGGTAAACCACGTCCAACAAGAAAATGCCGCACCCCAGAATGATGTAGTACAGTGGCCAGATTCTGCACGCTCTCCGCATGTAGAAGTTTTTAAGGCTGACTGTGCCCGCTGCTCGAAGCTCCTGAAGGAGCAGGTAGGTAATCAGAAAACCAGAAAGAGTAAAGAAGAAATCCACCGCCTGAAGGCCACGATCAAAAATCACCACTCGCGAAACCGCACCGCAGAGGCCGATCTTGTTGCACTGCTGATAGCAGTGTTGCAATAGTACGAGACCTGCGGCGATAAAGCGGAGTCCATTCAGCCCCGGTAAGGTTTTGGCGGATCTTCTTTCGATCTGAAGTGACATTGTTTTCTCCGATCCGTTGGAAACAGTGAACGTTTCCTTCAATTGAGTCGGGGCTGAACGGGAGCGACTTTCTATACTACCATTCCGGTATCAAGAAGTGCTCATCTGCGCCTCAGCCTCCTGAGCAGCCTGCCCCCCTCGACGCGCGGAGAGGACCCATCTTCATCACTTGAACTTGTGTCCTTCCAAACGGGCTCTGAGCACGGCGTTCAGATCTACGCGCCACAACGGCGTGGCCGTCAGGCTGGTCTGGCAGTTGGCCGGGAAGGCGGTAAGCGGGGAACGGCGGCGCGGCGCCCGAACCGCCCCTTTTGAAATAGCCGGCGGGAATACGCATGGTAAACTCATTCGTTTATCGCATTCACCGCCCCGAACCGGCGACTCTGGGTCAGGCGTGAGGCGGCGAGACGAATATGGGCCTGGCATTGGTATTGGCATACATTGCGCCTAACCTGCTGTCGCCGGCGGATATGGTCCGCGGGCCTGGCGCCATATCGCCCAGGTCTGATCCTGGGACTGTTGAATCCTGCCACTGTCGGTGATCACCCGCATGCAGGCGCGCGAGATCGGCAAACTTTGCACCCAGTTCGTCCTCGTGGTGCTGTTCTTCGTGTGCGTATGCGGCTCGTGGCTTCCACTCGGCGGGCCGGGCAGCATCAATCACGCCATAGCCTTCAGCATTTTCGTGGCGTTTCTGATCGCCGGCATCTGGCACGGCGCGGGGTGGAACTTCGCGATTTTCGGTCTCTCGCAGGGGATCGGGCTGGCGTCGTGCCACTACTACACGGTCTTCCTGAAGCGGCGGTTGGGGAAACGCGGTTACGGGGCCTATCTGGAGGGCAGTGGGATTCGCATCGCTGCGGTGGGCCTGAACTACTGTTATTTCGCGGTGGCGTCCTTCTTCTTCGCGAATAGCATGGCGGAGATCGTAAAGATCGTCAGAGCGTGCGTGTGACTGGTCCGGTCATCCTTCGCGGTGCGCGGCGGGCGCCCGTATCCATGAGTTTCAATCCGCCAGGCGCCGCTTGGGACAATAGAAGCCGGACCTGAAACGTGGTTAAACTGGGCCGGCAGACCGCTTGCACTGCCACCAACCACGCCCTCCAGACGCGAGCATTCCTGGGAATGGGAGAGCCCGAGAAACCGTCGCCGAAATAGACGCAAGAAACAGAATGACGAGCTTCATCGAGAAACTCTCCAGTTCAGTGTGATTGCTCCGGGAGTGATCGACGACCCTGTGTAATTGCAAACCTTGATTCCCACTGCGTCCGTCTTTGGGTAAGCGAAGATCGTCAACGCTCCCGCTGTGGCTGGAATGTAGCCAGTCACGGCGGTAGGATCGCCGTTCCAACCCGCTGTAACCACATCGGGGTGTGTGCCGGTGGGCGTTATCCCGGAGGCCGTCATCGAAATTTCCGCCGCACACGCCGTCGAGGCAATCGCGCCGGTCCCGAGCGCCGCCGTGCCACTCCACACTCGCACCATCGTAGTGGCATTCCCGGTGGAGTCCAGACATACTTGGGTGTTGGTGGTCGAATCGAAATAACAGGCCACGCTGCCCGATGGCGGAGTGCTCGGTACGGTACCCGTGCCGCCGACGACCTCGTAGGGGCCAATGCCGGTTACGCTCAGAATCTTCTTCCAGGTGTTGGTGGCCGAGCACCACCATTCGTCCTGGTTGGTCGTGTCGAGATAGACCGCCAGATTGGATGACGACGGGGCGGTGCAATTCGGCGATGGAGCCCCAGCACCGGAGGTGAGAACGACGGAGCCGCTTCCGCCTCCACTGAAGGTGCAGTCGGTGCGGCTCGCGCCCGAATTGTCTACGCAGGTTGCCCCCGCGCCGAAGTTCAGGGTTGGTCTGACCGTCAAAGGAGCACCGGCGGCGGCAATTTGGCTGATTGCGCCGTTCACCCCAGCAGGTCCGGCGGGTCCGGCAAGCGTCGGACTCCACGTTCCGGGGTTCCCGGTAGCGGAACAGTAGGTCATCGCGCCTGTATCGGTTGAAAGCCAGACCTGCCCGAAGGTACAGTTGGCCGGGCGGCTCGCCGCGCCTCCCTGCGAGAGCCCGACGGCCGTCCATAAGTTCTGCGCGACGCAAGTGTATAAGTTGGCCCCGGCCGGCGCGTTCGACTTGAAGAATATCTGTCCTACCGCGCACTGCGCCGGCAGGGTCGTACCGCTACCCAGTCTGCCTTGTCTGGTGAGATCAATCGAGGTCTGTCCGTTGAGTTGCCATCCGCAACCTGCCAGCGAAACCAGCGTTATCCATGTCCATCGAGGTGTTTGCATAAGCCTTACTGGCCTTGATGGTATCAACCGAAACCCTGCAAGCCCGGCCTCTCAGCAGAAGAACTCTTTTAGAATCAGCGCAAAAAAAAAAGACAAGTCTTGTGACTGCGGTAGAGGCTATATTCTGATCGATTGTGTGCGAGACCGCATCTGGACCAATCGTCGAACTCTTCACAGAGGTGCTGGGGCGCCTGATCGCTACCCGGCGGCCCTGAGACTCGGCCGCGTTGCATCGGCTTGGTCCACCCCGGCAGAACGCTCAGAAGCGTGCGGCCATGTCCAGTCTAGGACTGTCACGTGTCCAAAAGGCGCGTCCCGTTGCGCCCCAGGTCGAAATGGGAGCGCGACTCAATGCCCCGAGCGCGTAAGAGTGCCCACCCAGCCTGAAGGCCAACCATCCTCCACCATCCTCCCTTGGGAGTTGCGGCCTCTCTCCTGCTGTATTGTAAACTAAGGGGGGACTCCCAAATGGTGACGAAGCTATTGCGGGCAACCGCTCAGTCTGCGGTCGCACGCCGCTTGGTGAAGCCGGCCACGAGCCTGCTTGAGTCGCGCAACAAATTGATTGTGAATTTCCAGGAAGCCGATCGTGTTTGCATTCTGAATGTGGTCCGGCGAATCAAGAAAGAGCGCATGCTGCTTCTGGAGAATCACGAGGCCTACCAACTGGCCAGCGCCGTGATCCGGACTGCAAAAGTTCCTGGTGATTTAATTGAAGTCGGCGTGTTCCAGGGGGCGTCAGCCAAGTTGATTTCTGAGTTTAAGAACGGGAAAAATCTGCACCTTTGCGATACCTTCGAAGGCTTGCCGGAACCGGATGCTGTGGACGTACGATTCGCCAAAGGGGCGTTCCACTGTCCGCTGGAAAGTGTGCAGGAATACCTGAAGCGGAATGAGGGTGTGCACTTCTACCAGGGATTCTTTCCGGAGAGCGCTCCTTCCTTGCGGGATGTGAAATTCTGTTTTGCCCACCTGGATGTGGATCTGTATTCCAGCACCAGAGGATGTCTTGAGTTCCTCTACCCCCGTATGTCGAGCGGAGGTGTCATCATGTCGCACGATTACACAACCGCAGCCGGGGTCCAGCAGGCGTTCGACGAATTCTTCGCGGATAAACCGGAGCCGGTTCTTCCGCTGTGTGGATCGCAATGCCTCGTGGTAAAGGTGTGAGCTGGTAACTAACGCCTGAGATCCTCGCTATTTCCACTTCTACAACGTTTATCGACAGCCTCGTCCGCACGGTCTCGTCATATCGTTCTCCGCTCCCCGACCGTCCTGGTACATCCCAACTCCTCGCGGAGTTTTTTCGGCTAGGCCTGCCACGCGTCCAAAAGGCGTGTCACGTTGCGCCCCAGATCGAAATGGGAGCGCGCGTGCCTGCGGGCGGCTTCGCCCATGCGCTTGCGACGTGCGGGATCGTCCAGCAGCTCGATCAGGATCGCTGCCGCGGCGGCCTCATCCTGGCGGCCTACCAGATACCCCGTCTCTCCCTCCAGTACCATTTCCGGAATGCCGCCCACGCGCGTAGCTACCACCGGCCGGCCGGCCGCCTGCGCCTCCACCACGACCAGCCCGAGGGCTTCCTCCCATTGGGACATCTGGCAATAGACGTCCGCGGCGGCAAACACCTCGCTCATCCCCATGGTGGTCACCGATCCGGTAAAGTGAACCGCCTCCGCGACGCCGATCTGCCGTGCCAGCGCCTCGTATTCCGCCCGCTGCGGGCCTTCGCCCACGATGGCCAGCAGAGTTCGTGGACGGGCATCCAGTACCCGGCGAAACACCCGCAGCAGCACATCGATCCCTTTCTCGGGAACCAGCCAACTGACTTGCATCAACAGGTTGCCCTCCAGGGGAATGCCGAACCGCTGGCGGAATGTCACCGATCCGTCCGGGGGATCTTGGTTGTCGAACGGCACCCCGCTGTGCACGGCAGTAATGCGGCCGGCAGGGTAGAGCCCTTGCACCGCCAGACATCTCGCCGTGTACTGTGACACCGTCGTTACGCGGTCGAGGGGCCAAGTGAGCAGCCGCGCTGCCAGACGCTTACCTGGAGGAAACGCCCGCGGCACGTATCCGACCGGTTTGGAGCTGTGTTCCCAATAGATAATCCGTCTGGTACGCCGCAGGAATGCCACCCACGGCAACAAGCGCAGAATGCCATTGAAGGCATATACCACCATCTGTGGCCGCGCTTCCCGCAAAACCCGCCAGAACATGGGGATCTGGCGTGGCGCCAAACCACCATGGTGGGGCGCCACGACGAATCGCACTTCCGGCAAGTCCCCGAAATACTCCAACAGCATCGGAGCCGGCTCGCCTTCGAGCGCCAGAACCGTCGACCACCCCCGGTCGCGCAACTGCCGGCAGGTTTCCTTCAGTAGCATTTCCATCCCGCCGATCCGCGCAGGGGAAATGCCAACCACCAGCAGACAAACCGGTGCCGGAGTCTCATTCATGTTGCGTCCCGATCATAACCTCTCATTATGTCCCGGCGAGGTTCTACCGGGCCGGGAAAGTAAGCGCCATACCTTCCTGGATCGTGAAGCGGGGCTGCCAGCCCAGTTGGGTATGCGCCGACGTGCAGTCGCAGGGCCACAAGGGCGTGATCGACCGCACGCGGTAGGGTGTGAGAGGAACCTGCCGCTTCAGGGCTTTTCCCAGCGTCTCGACGCCAAACCCGGCCAGTTTGAGAAACCACGGCGGCACATACGATGCGCGCACCGGGCGGCCGGCGCGGCGTGCGTAATCGACATATTCGCGCTGGCGCAGCCCCTCCGGGTCGACCAACTGAAAAATGGCGCCGTTCGGCAAATCCCTGGCGGCCGCGAGCAACAGCGCGTCCACTACGTTTTCGATATAGACCAGGGGGACGTGGTGATCGCCGGAGCCTACCACGAGCCAGCGTCCGGCGATGCCGATCGTACCCGAAGGCGGGGTCTTCTCCGCCCCAGGCCCATAGATCTGTCCCGGACGCAGCACTACGGCGTGGATGCGATTCCCGGCTGCCGCCTGGAGCACCATCTTTTCGGCTTCGAGCTTAGTCTTGGTGTAGAGGCCGCGCTGTTGCGGGAACGGTTCATACGGGGAAGATTCGGTGACCGGCACGCCGGACTGGTGGCCCGCGTGGTCGAGCACGCTCAGGGAACTGACGTACACCAGTTGGCGGACGTTGTGACGCTCGCAGGCGTCGATCACGTTGCGCGTGCCCCAAATCGTGCCGCTGTTGAATTCAAAAGGCCCGCCGCTCATGGCCGCGCCTACGTGAAAAACCACCTCGATGCCTTCCATCGCGCGGTCTATGACGGCGGGGTTCCCGAGATCGCCATAAACGATTTGCAGATCGTCAGGGGGGGGAGTTGACGGCGGCCTGCGCATCAGCAACCGCAGCGGCTCGCCCCGCTCTTCGCGGAGCCGTTTGACCAGTGCCTTACCGAGGAACCCGTTGGCGCCGGTCACCAGGATACGAGGCTGAAGGCCGGGATTCAATTCGGCCAGGTATTCGCGCTTATCGTCATCGGCGCGGCGCGAGACGTCTTCCAGCAGCGCAATGACGCGCCGCCCCTCTTCAGCCGGTACCGGAGGCGCTTCGCCCTGGTGTAACGCCTCGTGGAACTTGACTATGGAGACGTGAATTCCGGGCGACGGCAGCAGCCGCTTGGTGGCAAAGCGTAGCGTATTGATCGCCACCTTCGTCAGCATGTGCAGCGAATTGAAGCCCGCGCCCATGATCCGCTGGATCGCCTTGGGAGCCGGATAGGTCTTGCGCAGAGTGATGATCTGCAGGTAGCAATCCACGTGCATCACGCCCTTCGTGCCGTGGATGATGAGCTCATTTTGAATGGGCCGTACATTCCAGGAAATGTACATATGGCCCGTGCCCTTGCCGGTCTCCACCAGGGTTCGCCACTCGTCGAAAACCAGGTTGGGATCGCCGGTGCCGCTCGCATAATAACGCGTATCGGCGCGGTGGATAGGGCCCAAAAACGCTTCCAGCAGGTAAAGACCGTGAACGCCCAGGTCCTGAAAAGGATAGGAGCCGTTGCGAAATTGAGGGGGGATCGTCGGACCGCCGGAATAGGCCTGGTAATCGGAACTGCGCAAGAAATCGACCGCTTTGACTTCTCCCAAAGCGCCGTTCCGGATCATCTCCAGCGCTTGGAAAACAATCGGATCCATACGGGCGGAATGGTTGACCGAGAGCACCAGGCCTCGTTCGCGGGCGCATTGGATCATACGGTCGCAATCCGCCACGCTTTCGGCCATCGGTTTCTCCACGAAAACGTGGCATCCCATTTCCATGGCTTCGAGTGCCAGCGCCGCATGCGTGGAGGGGGGCGTCAGGACGTGGATTACCTTCGGCTCGGCTTCGGCCATCGCCTGGAGCGATGGATAGACCTTGGGGATTCGAAACTGGGCTGCTAAGGCCTCGGCGCGGCTCTCGTCGCGGTCGGCAACTCCCACGATCTCGACAAAAGGCAGGCTGCGCAATGCCCGGGCGTGATACGTGCTGACGTATCCGGCGCCGACTAATCCGACTTTGACAAGCTGATTCTGTTCCAAAATTGCGGTCCTAATCGTAATTGCGACCGGGCAATGGGAGTCTACCGAAGCCCCTGCGCCCGCCGTCGGAAAGCGCTGATTCGCGACTCCTTATTGTAGCGAGGATCGGGTTCGGCAGTTGCCCGGAGAATTTGTCCCATTCAGCGAGGCCTATTTGCACCCGGTGCCGGAGGCGATCCTGCGGAGCGCGCCGTGCTTTGGACGGATGTCACTGGGGACCGCCGCTTCTGAGCATCACGGTCTCACCCGGCCAGAAGCTCAGGACGGCCATCCGCGTGGCCAAGGGTTCCATCCTCAAGGTCCGTGTCCTGGACCCTGGTAAAGTTGCTGCCAGTCTTGCCAGCCAGCAATCCAACGGAAAGGCTTCACCCACGCCATTCGTGACTCTACCGGTCCACATGGGCCGTCTGGGACGGCCATGGCCGTTTTCTCCCCGTGCACAACACCGGTGGGGATAGCACCGGCCTGAATTACCAGTTGACTGTCCCGTTTGACACCCCGCTGAGTTTCCAGATCGTCAGTGCGAAGCTCAAGCTCTCCGACAGTGCGGGCGTTGCCAGCAGTGCCAGCCAAACCGCCTTTCAGCACAACAGCGGCGATCCCAACCCCAAGAGCTTTCAGTTCACCGTCACGGGGGTGATTCCATGAAGACCATTAGTCGTGGCGCGGACACTCGTGTCTGCCGCGTCGAGCTTGGTGAGGGACATGTCGCAGCGATTTGGACGCTGCTGGCGCCGCGGCCGC
>OBLT010000570.1_pt1 | contig 23819 bp, 18 predicted proteins | sample 1518721 | NCBI WGS metagenome assembly OBLT01 (sample SAMEA3539307, study PRJEB22396) | soil metagenome | biome: tundra; feature: field; material: soil | place: USA | collected 2010-05 | depth 0.15 m | reverse complement strand
GCATGAATTGCGCCAGCGCGCGATGCAGCCGCGCCAATCCGCCCTTCAGCACCGAAAAGCGCGCACCACTGATCTTGACCGCGGTATCGAAATCCAGCCCGAGTTTTTCACCCAGATCGACGTGATCCTTTACCGCAAAATCAAACTGCGGAATTTTGCCGACCTTGCGCACTTCGAGATTGTCCGTTTCGGATTCCCCCATCGGCACGCTGCTGTGCGGCGTGTTCGGGATCACTTCCAGAAACTGCTGCAATGCGCTCTGCACTTTACCCAACTGTTCTTCTGCTTGTTTGAGTTCATCACCCAGTGTCGCAACGTCCTCCATGATGGCCGACACATCTTCGCCTTTCGCCTTGGCAGCGCCGATCTGCTTGGAAGTGGCATTGCGCTTTGCTTGCAATTCCTGGGTGCGCGTCTGTATCTGCTTGCGCTCGGCTTCGAGTTGCGAAAATTTTTCAGTATCCAGCGCAAAGCCGCGTGTCGCAAGGCACGCAGCCACTCCCGCCAAATCGTTACGCAATAGTTGTATGTCCAGCATCTTATCTCCGCTTCATGTAGGGTGTGCTACGCCCGACTTGCCATTTCCCCAGATTGTCCATAGTACCAACCAGTCCCTTCCCCCATGCAGAGGGAGGGGATGTTTCGGCAAATGGAATTGGGATTATTTTTTCTTTTTTGCCGCCGCGTCCAGTTCGCGCAAATGCGCCAGCTTCTCGGCGATCTTGGCTTCCAGCCCATGATCTGTCGGTTGATAAAAACTCACCGGCGGCATATCATCCGGAAAATAATTTTCACCCGCCGCGTAGCCATCCGCCTCGTTGTGCGCATAACGGTAGCCCTTGCCGTAATCGAGCTGTTTCATCAGCTTGGTCGGCGCGTTGCGCAAATGCAGCGGCACTTCACGCGAACTATCCTGGCTGACAAAAGCGCGGGCGGCATTATACGCGACGTAGCCCGCGTTCGACTTGGCGGCGACGGCGAGATACAGCACCGCTTGCGCCAGTGCCAGCTCACCTTCTGGCGAGCCGAGCCGCTCGTAAGTTTGCGCGGCATCCTGTGTCAGTTGAATGGCGCGCGGATCGGCCAGGCCGATGTCTTCCCACGCCATACGCACGATGCGCCGCGCCAGATAGCGCGGGTCCGCGCCGCCGTCCAGCATGCGCACCAGCCAGTACAAGGCGGCATCAGGATTGGAGCCGCGCACCGACTTGTGCAGCGCTGAGATCTGATCGTAGAACGCCTCGCCGCCCTTGTCGAAACGGCGCAGGTTTTGCGCCAGCGTGTTGTCGAGGAACGCGCTGTCTATCTTGCTCACGCCCGCAGTTTTGGCGGCGGTTTGCAATTGTTCCAGCGCATTCAACAATCTGCGCGCATCGCCGTCGGCGTAACCGATGATGCGTTCGCGTGCGTCATCATCAAACACTAATTCCTGCAAAGCGACCTGTTGCGCACGCTCGAACAATTGCGCCAGCTCTTCCGCCGACAAGACATGCAGCACATACACTTGAGCGCGCGACAATAAGGCGTTGTTCACCTCGAAGGAAGGATTCTCGGTGGTCGCGCCGATGAAGGTCACCAAACCCTGTTCGACGAAAGGCAGAAAGGCATCCTGTTGCGATTTGTTGAAACGATGCACTTCGTCCACGAACAGAATGGTGTGACGGCCGCGCTGTTGCAGCACTTGCTGTGCCTGCGCGATGGCCTCGCGAATGTCCTTGACGCCGGACAGCACCGCCGATAGCGGCACGAATTCGGCATCGAAGGCCGAGGCCATCAGCCGCGCCAGCGTAGTCTTGCCGACCCCGGGCGGCCCCCACAGGATCATCGAGTGAAGCTTGCCGGATTGAAATGCCAGACGCAGCGGCCTGCCCTCGCCCAACAAATGCGGCTGGCCGATCACTTCATCGATGTGCTTGGGTCGCAGGCGTTCCGCCAGCGGCGCAGCGGCAACATTTTCGGCAAACAGTTCTCGCGTATCGGCAGTCATGCTCCTCCCTGTTTTCGGGCGGCGATTTCTTCGATCCTCGCCACGATATTTTCCTGTTGCTCGTTCTGATTGAAGTCGGCATATTTTTTCGCAAACAGCCGCGCGTTTTCACGATAGCCCGGTGCATCCAGCATCATACGAATCAAAGCCGGATAATCGGGGAGTGGCGCTTCGGGATTCACCGTGATACCCGCACCCGTCGCCGCAACACGCGTGGCTAGCAAGAAACGTTCAAGCTGGGTAGGCAACAGCAGCAGCGGCACACCCGCCATTAACATGCCCGCCGTCATACCGTGTCCCGCATAGCCGATGACAAGATCGCACCCCTCCAGCAGTTTATCAAGCCTGAACGGCTTGGCCGAAACAATGATGCGCGAACTTTCATACTGTCGGCGCAGATCATCTGAAATGCCGGGCGCACACACGAAAGCGCGAAGGCCAAGAGCCGCAATAGTTTCCAGCACTTTGGCAAAATCACGGCTTTGCGGTTCCAGATAAACGAACACGCGCTTGCCTTCGCCATCCGGCCACGACACCTCCTGCCCCATTTCCATGTTGCAGCAAGCTCCCCAATATCTGGCCGGTTCGCGCTGCGGGTAATGATCCAGTTCGGAAAAAGTGCGGAGAAAGTTCTCTTCGATTTCGAACAATTCGCTCACGCTGACTAGCGGTTGAACCTTGTATGCGGAAAGCACCAAGTTCATATTGTTCAACACCAGCGCGTCCGAATTTTCCAGTCGTCCGCGCGGCACATTCAGCCATGGACGCATATTGGGCATCGGTGTCTGACGCGGCGGAAAATAAAATCCGGAACCCAGCGTTGTTGCCGCCAAACCCATACTGCGCGCCGCAAGCAAAGCCGTGGGGGAATGATCCGCCACGATCACATCGCTGGCATGCAGCGCAAACAGGGACCGCCACGCGCTCACCAAACCGGCCAGTCCATCCGCATTGAAATATCCATAGCGCAAAAGAATTTCGGAATAGTTGAGGGGCGGTTCAGGCAAGCCATTTAGTTGCGGCAACCATAGCGGGGCTTGAAACACGGGAATCTCATCACTGAGCATGTTGCTGACGTTGTGCAACTCGCGCAGCACCAATACCACATCGTGCCTGCGTTGCTTGAGCCTTCTTGCAAAGGGCAGCAGCACAGAGATATGGCCGTATGACGAACCAAGTTCCCACACGAATGCAATGCGGCTCATGCTACATTTTCCGGTTGGCCAAGAGATGCCAATATCTTACAGGGTGTTGAAAAACTACTGATGGAACGACTAGCCATCTGACTAATCTGGCAAACTACGCCAACTAAGTCATTGGTTATGCGCTTCGGCATAACTGCGTTACTCAAGGGCTCAAAATGCGGGGTCGCGCAGCGATAAGCTACTAGCAAACTCCGCTTTTTCGCCCCTTCGCGCCTTGTTCTGCCATCGCTCGTGACGTTTTTCAACACCCTGTTATTCGCCCAGGACGTCTGCGCCTTTGGGCGGCGTGAAATGAAATTGTTTCTCAGCCAATTTCGGGTTGCGCTGCATGGCGGAAAAACGCAATACTGTTTTATGCCCGAACATATCGTTCAACTCCATCACGACCAGTTCGGCTTGCGCATTGAACGCCATGAGTATCTTGTTGAAGCTGCTGTCTTGACCTTTGTTGCCCTGGCTTTTGGGTGTGGCTTGCAGCCATTCCAGGCCATCCCTGCTGCCGTTTTCCGTCAGCGTAAAACCGCGCTCGATTTCGTTGTTGCCGGAGAGCAGCGCGGCGGGACTGCTGCCCAGGGCCGCATCCAGTTTCCTGACCGTCACCTGATTCAGGTCGGTGTCGTACAACCAGAATTGGGTACCATCTCCGACGATGAGTTGCTCGTAGGGCTTCTGGTAAGTCCAGCGGAATTTGCCGGGACGCTGGAACTGCATGATGCCGGACGCGCTTTGGATGTGCTTGCCGTTTTGATCCAGAACCTCTTGGGTAAAATTCGCCTGTGCGGAATGTGTCGCGGCAATGAAGGTCTTGAGTTTTTCGATGGCTCCGGCGTGGGCGGTTGCAGCGAACAGGGAAATTGAAAAGCCGATTAAAAAATTTTTGAACACGCTTTACACCTGAATTGAGTTAAGGGACAAGGGACAAGGGACAAGGGACAAAGGAGAAGGGGAAACCTCAGAGCGGTTGTTGCCCTTCCCCTTTATCCCTTTCACCCTTCCCGATTTGGAGCAATCACTTCGCGATTGCCATTGCTCTGCATCGCCGAGACGATACCGGCCACTTCCATTTGCTCGACCAACCGCGCGGCGCGGTTATAGCCGATGCGCAAATGCCGTTGCACCAGCGAAATCGAAGCGCGGCGATTTTTGACGACGATTTCCACCGCTTGGTCATACAGCGGATCCGCTTCCGCACCCAGGCTTTCACTCGCTGCACCGCCCTCTTCCGATGGCTCTTCCAGCGAATTCAGCACGCCGTCGATATATTGCGGCTCACCTTGCGCCTTGAGATATTCGGCGACGCGATGCACTTCCTGGTCGGACACGAATGCGCCGTGCACGCGTTGCGGATAGCCGGTACCGGGCGGCAGATACAGCATGTCGCCCTGCCCTAACAAGGCTTCCGCGCCCATCTGGTCGAGGATGGTGCGCGAATCGATTTTGCTCGACACCTGAAACGCCACGCGCGTCGGCACGTTGGCCTTGATCAATCCGGTAATCACATCCACTGAAGGGCGCTGTGTGGCCAGCACCAGATGAATGCCGGAAGCGCGCGCTTTTTGCGCCAGACGCGCGATCAACTCCTCGATCTTTTTGCCCACCACCATCATCAGGTCGGCGAGCTCGTCGATGAACACCACTATAAACTCCATCTCTTTCAGTGGTTCCGGATTCTCCGGCGTCAGCGTGAACGGGTTGGTGAGCGGCTGCCTGGCTTTCACGGCATCGCGCACTCTCTGATTGTAGCCGGCGATGTTGCGCACGCCAAAGTGAGACATGAGCCGGTAGCGTCTGTCCATTTCCTGCACGCACCAGTTGAGCGCGGAAGCGGCTTGGCGCATATCCGTCACCACCGGTGCGAGCAGGTGCGGAATGCCTTCGTACACCGACAATTCCAGCATCTTGGGATCGATCAGCAGCAGGCGCACTTGCTGCGGCGTGGCCTTATATAGCAGGCTCAGGATCATCGCGTTGATCGCCACCGATTTGCCGGAACCCGTGGTACCCGCCACCAGCACATGCGGCATCTTGGCCAGATCGGCGACCACCGGTTTGCCGGAAATATCCTTGCCCATCGCGATGGTCAGGGCGGAGCCCATATCGGCATACACCTGCGAGCTGAGTATCTCGGACAGGCGCACCACCTGCCGTTTCGGGTTGGGTAACTCCAAGGCCATGTATGCCTTGCCGGGTATCGTTTCGACCAGGCGTATGCTCACCACCGATAATGCGCGCGCCAGATCCTTCACCAGATTGGTGATCTGGCTGCCCTTCACACCGACGGCGGGTTCGATCTCATAACGCGTGATCACCGGCCCGGGATAGGCTGCCACCACTTTCACTTCCACGCCAAAATCCTTCAGCTTGCGCTCGATCAGGCGCGAGGTGAATTCCAGCGTGTCGGCAGACACGACTTCAACCTGCTGTGATGCCTGATCCAGCAAATGCAACGGCGGCAACGGCGAGTCCGGCATATCGGCGAACAACGGAACCTGTTTTTCTTCCGCGGCTCGCGCCGATTTGACCACTTCCATCAGCGGCATTTCGATATGTATGGGCTGGTGCTCCTCAACGCGTTTCTTTTTTTCTTCTTCGACGACGGCGACTCGCTCATGCGTCGCCTGCATGCCGATACGCCGATCCTGGCGTGTCTGCCAAGTCTGGCGCGCCCACAGATAAGCGGTTTCCAGCAGTTCACCCAACCAGTCCACAAAACGCAGCCAGGACAATCCGCTGAACACACTAAAGCTGGTGGCGATCAGGGTCAGCAGCAGCAGCGTCGCGCCGGTATAGCCAAACACCCGTGCCAGCGATTCGCCTAGCACCGCGCCGAGCATTCCGCCCGGTGCCAGCGGCAGCGGGACTTTCAGCGTATACAGGCGGATCGCTTCGAGCGCGCTGCTGGCAAGCAACAACGCCGCAAACCCGGCAACAGAGACCCACAATGCCCGCTTGCTGAAGATGCTGTCGGCGCGCAAATTGCGGTATCCCGCCCACACGCGCTCCAGCATGAACAGCACCCACCACCAGGCGGAGAATCCAAACAGGTAAAACAACAGATCGGAGAGATACGCGCCCAGCACCCCGCCGGGATTGGCGGTCAGCGCGCCGCTGACACTATGCGACCAGGCCGGGTCGGCCCGATCATAACCATACAAAGCGACGGTGAAATACAGCGCGCAAGCGACCAGCAATATCCAGCGCGATTCGCGCAGCAGCACGAACAACCTATTGGTCGGAAAATCGCCGCTCGCTTCAGCCATGAGATGCACCGATCAAGGCCAACTGTCCAGTGACATGCACCGTCCCGGCAATTTGTTTATTGCGCACCTTCTCGCGGAACAGCAAATGATCATCCGCCAACAGAATTTTCATGACGATTTTTCCACACCGATTGATTATTATTGAACGTATCTATAATACCGCAGCCGGTCAATGCGCGCCTTTATTATCAAGCTGACCCAAGCGATCCAGATCGAGCTGCCTGGCCGCAACGCGCGCATCCGCCTGCGGCAAATATGGCACGATGCCCAGCAACGGCGCGGCGATCCGCTGCTGCAGCGCGGCAACGTTTTCTTCAACCGATGCCATGTCAGCTTCGACAACATTGGCCACCCAGCCCGCCAGCTTCAAGCCGCGCGCGGCGATCGCCCCCACCGTGAGCAGTGCGTGATTCAAACAACCCAGGCGCATGCCCACCACCAGGATGACCGGCAGGCCCAATTCCAGTACCAGATCGGCACTGTCCTGCTGCGCGTTAAGCGGCACACACAAGCCGCCCACACCCTCCACGATCACCACATCCGCCTGCGCAGCCAATTTTTGATAGGACTCTGTGATACGCGAAAATCGAATCTCGACCCCGGCGTGTTGAGCGGCGATGTGCGGCGCGATCGCCGGCAGGAAACAATACGGATTGATTAGCCCATAGCTCACCGCCACATTGCCTGCGGCGCGCAATTGCAGCGCATCCTCGTTCTGATCATCTGCATTGCAACCCGCCGCACCCGCAAGGAGTATGCCGGTGGGTACCCCGTTGCTGCGCAACGACCCTCCCGCAGCCACCGGCTTCATCCCGACCACAAGTTTGCCCTGTGCGGCAAAACCATGCAGCAAGGCGCAGCTGATCAGCGTCTTGCCGACATTGGTATCCGTCCCGGTGACAAAAAAATTCATTTCAGTTTGAACGAGGTTTGAATGATGGCCGCACCGTCTTTAGTCGTGCGCGGCTGCGGCTTCCATGCGTGACCGTACACCACTTCAAAAGTCGCGGGCAGCTTGCCGTTGCTGCGCAAGCGTTCGTAATTTTCCATGAGGCGTGCCCAGGCATTTTTTCCCATCAAACCCTGTCCGCGTCCTGCGGTGGCATTGTGCGCGCCTATCGTTTTGAGGTCTTGCAACACACCGCGCACATCATCATATGTCAGCGTCAAATATTCCATATCCATCACCGGCTCGGCAAAGCCGCTGTGTACCAGCATGTCGCCGATGTCGTGCATATCCGCGAAACGGCTGAGATGGTTGTGTTGGTCCACGCCATTGAATGCCAGTCTTAATTCCTTCAGCGTATCCGGGCCGAAGGTGCTGAACATCAACAGCCCGCCCACTTTAAGCACGCGATGCAGCTCGACGAACGTCGCCGGTAAATCATTGCACCACTGCACCGCCAGGTTCGACCACACCATCTCGACACTATTCGCCGCCAGTGGCAGGGTTTCGATATCACCGCACACTAGCATTTGCTTTGTGCCGCCGAACAATTTTTGCCACCAGCCGGAACGTCCGCGCGCGGTCTGTAACATGCCGCTGGCGATGTCCAACGCGAGCATCTGCGCAGCCGGATACCGTTGTGCCAACCGGCGCGTCCCCCAGCCGGTGCCGCTGCCAGCGTCCAGTATGCGCTCCGGTTGCAGCTTGATGTATTCCAGGCGTTCCAGCATCCGCGCGCACACTTCGCGCTGCAACACTGCCGCCGCGTCGTAGCCTGCCGCCGCGCGATCGAAAGCGCGGCGCACTTGTTTTTTATCTATTGCAAATTCGTCCATGTTTCTACTCGTTAAGGAAGTTCACCACGTGCTCGACGAATTCTGCCGGGTGAGACAGAAATGGCGCGTGCGCCGCGCCCCTGATCGTCGCCAATCGCGCATCCGGCAAGTGGCTTGCCAAGTATTGCGAGGCTTGCGGCGGCGTGAGTGTGTCACGCTCACCGGCGATCACCAGCGCAGGCTGCTTGATATCAGGCAATGCGCTGCGCAAATCGCAATTGCGCAAAATCTCCAAGCCATCCTGCAACGCACTTAAATCCGCCTCACCGTGACTGAACAACGCGCCGCGCAGCGTCGCCAGCAACTCGCGTTCCTGCTCGCTGCCGCGTACTTGCAGAGCGAGGAAGCGCCGCAGAGTCAGCGCGTAATTTTGCTGCAACCCCGCGCCAAACTCCGCCAGTGTCTCCGCAGCCATTGCGCACGGCCACTCGATCTTGCGCACGAAACATGGCGTGCTCGCTACCAACACCAAGCGGTTCACTTGTTGTGGATGGCGCATCGCCCAACGCAATGCGATCTGCCCGCCCAGCGACCAACCGCACACCGTTAGCGGTTCGCTGAATCGTGCGGACAGTTCGTCAACGATGGCATCCAAAGCGAAGGTGGAAGGGCGAAGGGGGAAGGCCGGGTCTTGCCCATTCTCCCTGAGCGCAGCGGTCGTAGCACCAACTACGGGAACCGCGCGGCCTACCCCTTGCCCCTTGTCCCTTACCCCTTGTCCCTTGCCCCTTTCGTTGTTGACGCTGTAGCCATGCCCCGGCAAATCCACTGCCAGCACGCGAAAATGTTGCGCCAACTGTTCCGTGACACGACCCCATAGGCCGCCATGCATGCCCCACCCGTGTATCAGCAACAGCGGTGCACCGCTGCCGAGCTGTTTAACGTGCAAGCTCATGCAAGGATTCGATCAAACGTGTCACATCCGCTGCGCGATGCGCGGCGGACAAGGTGATGCGCAAGCGCGCTGTGCCCTGCGGCACGGTGGGCGGACGGATCGCCGCGACCCAGATGCCGCGTTCACGCAATCCATCACTCAGATTCAACGCCGCCTGATTGCCGCCAACCAGCAAGGGTTGTATCGCCGTTGCAGATGGCATCACAGACCACGGCAGGCTGCGCAACCCGCTGCGCAATTGCGCGATGAGCCGTTGCAGATGGTCGCGCAGTTCATCGCCATTTGCTATCAGTCGCAGACTCTCCAGCAACGCGCTCGCCAGTGCGGGCGGTGTGGCAGTCGTGTAAACATAGCTGCGCGCATGGTTGATGAGCGTATCGATCACCACCTGTTCCGCCGCGACGAACGCCCCGAACACTCCCGCCGCTTTGCCCAGTGTCGCCATGCAGATGACGCGTTTCGATGCGATGCCGAAATGCGCCAGTGAGCCGCGTCCCTGTTCACCCAACACGCCGAAACCGTGCGCGTCGTCGATCAGCAGCCACGCATCATGTTGTTCGCATAACGCCAGCAATTCCGGCAACGGCGCGAGATCGCCGTCCATACTGAATACCGCGTCGGTGATGACAAGTTTGCGCCCACTCTTGGCTTGTTTCAGCAGTTTCGCCAATTGGGTCATGTCATTGTGGCGGTAGCGCTTCAGTGTGGCGCGCGACAGCTGCATCGCATCGTTCAGCGAAGCGTGATTAAGCTTGTCGGCAAACACCGTATCGCCCTTGCCAACCAGTGCCTGCACGACGCCCAGATTCGCCATATAGCCGGTGGAGAACAACAGTGCGGCGGGTTTACTGACGAAGGCCGCAAGTTCATTTTCCAGCCGATGATGCGTTGCGTTATGCCCGCTGACCAGATGCGCGGCGCCTGCCCCCACACCATGTTGTTGCGCGCCTTGTTGTAGCGCGGCGATGAGCTGCGGATGGTTGGCCAGACCCAGATAATCGTTGCTGCAGAATGACAAATAGGATTTGCCGTCCACCATGATGTGCGGCGCCTGCGGGCTTTGCAGTGTGCGCCGCTGGCGGAGCAGCCCAAGCGAGGCGCGTTCGTTCAGTTCGGATTGAAGTGCGGAAAATGGCATCAGGAGCGTGGGTTTTGTAGGAGCGGATTCATCCGCGATTAACTTTTGTCGCGGTTAAAACCTGTCCTGAGCCTGTCGAAATGGCCGCTCCCACCAGCATCATTTTTTATCGGCAAACGGATACATACCCAGCTTGTCCAGCAAGGCGCGATCCTTTTCAGCATCCGGATTGCCGGTGGTCAGCAATTGATCGCCATAGAAAATCGAGTTCGCGCCGGCGAGGAAACACAATGCCTGTATCGCGTCCGACATCTGCTGGCGTCCTGCCGACAGTCGCACACGCGCAGTCGGCATGGTGATACGCGCCACCGCGATGGTGCGCACAAAATCCAGCGGGTCGAGATCTTCGGTTTGCGCGAGTGGCGTGCCTTCGACTTTGACCAGATTGTTGATCGGCACGCTTTCAGGATAAGGTTCGAGATTGGCCAGTTGCGCGACCAAACCCGCGCGCTGCGTGAGGTTCTCGCCCATTCCGACGATGCCGCCGCTGCATACATGCATCCCCGCTTTGCGCACATGCTCCAAGGTATCTAAGCGATCCTGGTAATCGCGCGTGCTGATGATGTCGCCGTAAAATTCCGGCGAGGTATCCAGATTGTGGTTGTAGTAATCCAAGCCGGCGGCACGCAATTGTTCTGTCTGTTTCTCATTCAACATGCCCAGCGTGGCGCAGGTTTCCATGCCCAAATCCCGCACCGCCTTGACCATTTCCACCACGCTGGCCATATCCTCTTCGCTGGGTTCGCGCCACGCCGCACCCATGCAGAAACGGTCCGCGCCGCTTTGCTGTGCGGCACGCGCGGCGGCGACCACAACGTCCACATCCAGCATTTTCTGATTCTCCACGCCCGTCGAATGGAACGCCGATTGCGGACAATAGCCGCAGTCCTCCGAACAGCCGCCGGTCTTGATCGACAACAAAGTGGAAAGCTGCACCGCATTCGGATCGAAATTCTCGCGGTGCACTTGCTGCGCGCGGAACATCAGATCGGCGAACGGCAGTTTGAACAAGGCTTCGACTTCGTCCACGCTCCAGCGTTGCGGAGTAGCGGGTCGTTTGCCAGATTGATTGACAGTACGGATGAATTCGATAGTTTGGGTGTTCATAAATTTTTTATGTTCGGTATGATGCGTTATATTTAACTGACAGCCCCCACGCGCGAAGCAAGGAGCGTTGGCGATGGGCTGGGGTTGGTCAAAGACGCATCATCCTTGAAAGGGCGACAGCTTGTCAATTTTGCGCAACTATTTTTTGAACATTCGCACAGGATTTAAGCGAATTCTGCCGGCACAGCCTTGTGTGCTGTGCGGCAGCATGAGCCATGACGGACTGTGGTGTGCGGCTTGCGACGCAGCCCTGCCCTATTTCAACGCAGCGCATTGCCCGGTCTGCGCCTTGCCGACACCCAGCGGCGAAATGTGCGGGCACTGTTTGACACAGCCGCCATTATTCACCCGCACCACCGCCGTATTCGGCTATTCCTTTCCGCTCGACAAGTTGATACAAGGCATGAAATACGGCGAACAGCTGGCATTGGCGCACGCCTTCGCGAAAAAGCTGGTGCAGCGAATTGATAAAAGTAATTTGCCGGATTACGTCATTGCCATGCCGCTGCATCCCGTCAAACTGCGCGAACGCGGTTTCAATCAATCGCTGTTGCTCGCCGCAACAGTCACCCGCGAACTGAAACTCAAACTGCTGCCTAACGCCTGCCAGCGCGTGCGCGACACCCCTCCGCAATCTGCCTTGCCGTGGAAAGAGCGCAAGAAAAACGTGCGCAACGCATTTTGCTGCGATCTGGATTTGACCGGTAAACGCATCGTTCTGGTGGATGATGTGCTGACCACAGGAGCCAGCCTGAACGCACTTGCCGAGGCAGTGTCGAAGAAAGGCGCGATTGAAATCAGTGCATGGGTGGTGGCAAGGACGTTGCCGCATTCAGAAAACAAAGGGCTGAAGACTAATTCCGATTTGCGTTAAAAACGACAATAATTCTGCCGGGTGTCCGAAAAACTTTGGGCCGGGCACCCGTAGGAGCGGGTCATGCCCGCGACCAAGAGGCTCGCGGGCATGGCCCGCTCCTACAATTAAAGCTATTTTTTATGCTAATTGGAATAGGTCGTAGCTCAGCCGCGACAACACCCCTGTCTTCTGTCCTCTGAACATCAGAGTCCTTTGAGTTTTTGCTGCACAAACGCCCGCAAATCCGGACTGAGTGTTTGTGTATCGAGTGCGTGCTTGAATGCATCTTTAGCATCAGCATTACGCTGCATGGCCTGCAAGGAAATCCCGTAACCCATCAGCCAAATCCCATTGTTCGGGGCAAGTTGCAGCACAATCTGATAATGAGCGATCGCCTCGTCATTGCGATTTTGGCGTTGCAACAACGCCGCCAGGAATGCCTGATAATCGGCTTGCGAATTGGCATATGGCAAGGCTTTTTCCAGTGTTGCGGTTGCCTCTGCAACCGCGCCGCGCTCCACCTGCAAGCGCGCCAGCATCATGGTAAAGCCGGTATGATCGGGTTTGCTGTTCAGCCTTTCCTGCAACACGCGTTCGGCATCCGTGCCGCGCTTGCCCTCCAGCAGCAAGGCGACCAACGCCTGCCGCGCCGCATCATGGCCCGCATCCAGGCGCAATGCCGCCTCATATCCCGCCAGTGCATCGGCGATGCGCCCCTGCTGCATTAACGCAGCCGCTTTGCGAAATTCCGCATCGGCCTGTTGCGCGGGACTGACATGCTTCATCGGCAATGCGCCTTTCGATGTTTGAACGGCGACTTTTGCATTTGATGCAGCGGTTTTTATTGACTGTGACTTGGCTGTCTTCACCGATACGTCTGGATTTTCGGAAATGCTTTTTTCATCCGTCAAAGCTTGTCCTGACCCTTCGACCGTGCTCAGGACTAAAGGCCTTGTCGAAGTGGCCTGTCCTGAACGATGCTTATCCTGTGCGAAGCCTGTCCTGAGCCCTGTCGAAGGATCGAAGGGCCTGTCCTGAACCTGGTCGAAGGATCGAAGGGTGGAAGGCAGTGGCACCGAACTCAACTCAAAGCTCAGTTGCGAGGCCGGCAGATTCGCGGCTGAGAAACCCGATACCGGCGCGACTATTTCTACCGGTTGATGTTGCAGTGTCAATTTCTCAAGCTCGTAAGAGCTTGGAGAATTGCCTACACCCTCCGGGTGCGAGAACCCCTGCGGGGCCTTTGGTGCAATACTCGCTGCTGCGACATTCGGCCCTTCGACTGAGCTCATGACAGGCTTGCGTGTCTGTACCCATTGCCATGCGGCGATCCCGATCATCAGTGCCAACCCGAATGCCAGCAAAGCCATGATGAAGTTGCGTCTGGTATGTGGCACAGCGCGCACCATGGTCTGCTCCGCTGCGGTATGCGCTCCACGCTGTTCGAGCTGGTTAAGCACCTGATTGATGACACTCATTGCAGCACCATCCACGCAATCCCCAACGACACAATCGCCGCCGCACCGGTCAACGCCGCCGCCCAAGGTAACCAATCGCGGCGCACTTCAGGCGTGTCTGCTGCCGCATCGCGGATATGCCTGGCCAACACCTGCTGCCTGCCTTCGCTGAACGTCAGCATCAATGCTTTGTGAGCAACGATATTGACCAGCCTTGGTGTGCCGCCTGTGATACGTTGCAACTTGCCCACCGCCGCGGCGCTAAACAATGTTTCACCGGCAAATCCGGCCACTGCCAAACGATGGAGCAAATAGCGTTCCAGCTCATTCTTGCGCAAGCCTTGCAGGTCATATTGGAAGCTGATGCGCTGCCGCAGCTGGCGTATCGAATGATGCCGCAAGCGTTCATCCAACTCCGGCTGACCGAACAACACCACTTGCAACAGTTTGCGTTTTTCGGTTTCAAGATTGGTGAGCAGGCGCAACACCTCCAGACTTTCCAGCGGCATCGCCTGCGCCTCATCCAGGCACACCAGCGCGCGCTGGCCGTTGCGCGCACATTCCAGCAGCGCGCGCGTCAAACCCTTCAGCAGCAGATATTGGTCGGCATCTTTTTCCAGCGGCACGCGGAATTCTTCCGCCAACGCCAGCAACAAGCTGCGCGGCTCGAGATAAGGATTGGGAATGTAAGCGGTAATGAAGCGTGGCGCAGTCGCTGCAACTGCCGCTTGATCCTGCGTACCGATCAGCGTGGTGGATTGCCGGCCCTGATTCAGCGTGGCGAGAAATTTGCGGCACAGCAAGGTCTTGCCATTGCCCACCTCACCGGTAATTTTGATAAAGCCTTCACCGTTGCGCGCCGCCACCAGCAAGGTATTGAGAGCCTCCTGATAACTTGAGCAAGCGAAGAAAAAACTGGTGTCAGGAGTCAGGCTGAAAGGCGCTTCGCGCAGACCAAAGTGTCGTAGATACATATCAAGGTTTTGTGCCCTGCCCCATTATCCCAGTGACACGATCGCGACTGTGCATGATGTCATCAGACCAATCTTTGTCGCTATCCACCACGGTTGCTTTCAGCAGAATTACCAACTCACGTTTTGCGCTGCGCTGATTGGTTTGACCAAATACTGACTTGGGCAAGCCCGGCAACCCGGAATTATCATTAGACGCGGATTGACTCATCAAACCGCCAATCGCCACGATCTGGCCATTGCGCGCGCGCACGATGCTGTCGGTTTCAGAAACCGCACTGGAAGCCAGCGGCAAACTGATTATCCCGTTTGTACCACCCAGATTAACGATCGTGGTGACCGTGCTGACCTGACTGACGGAAGGATGTACATGCAATATGATCTCGCCGTTCTCATCGATGCTCGGCGTGACATCCAGTGCGATACCGGAAAAGAACGGTTGTAACGTGACACTCGGGGTGGTGGTGGCTGCACCGGCACCTGTCGTCGTCGTCGTCGAGACGTTGGTGACAAAGAAATCATCCGTGCCGACCTTGAGCACAGCCTTCTGGTTGTTCAGCGTGGCAATGCGCGGACTGGACAACACATGCACGCTGCCCTGCGACTCAAGGAAATTCAACAGCGCGGCAAAATTGCTGGTCTGGAAGGCCAAGCCGAATAGAGTACCTGATCCTGTCGCCGCAAGCGAAGCCAGGCTTGCCCCCGGGGTAGCCGTTATCAAGCCGTTGGTTATCGCCCCCGCCGTAGCCAGGCTAGTGCCGGGTGACAATTGCCCCACAGAAGTACGACTGTTCGGATTATTATTGAATGCGCTCCAATTCACGCCCGATTGGAAGCTATCGTTCAATTGCACGTCAACAATCTTGGCTTCCAGAATCACCTGACGCTCAATGGATATCTGCGAGGCCTTGAGGTAAGCAGTGACATTTCTTAACTCGTCCGGCATCGCACGCACCACGATAACGCCCGACATCGGACTGACCACCACACTGCGCCCCTTGTCGTTGCCAACGATCGCAGTCAGCGATTTCTCCAATTCATCCCAAAAATCGGACTTACTGGTCATGGTTACCTTGCTGCTGTTCTGAGCTTGTCCTGTAGCACCTGCGGGGGATGATTGTCCTGTAACACCTGTGGGGAATGCAGTGCCGGGTGCACCACCCGCCGGAGCGTCTGACACCGAACCGGAAGCAACTCTCAGCGACGACGTACCGTTGCGTTGCGCCGTCAAATAATTCACCTGAAAAATCCGCGTCTGCAAGGTCAGCGGCTGAATGTAAATGCGGGTGCTGTCTATCTTGTAATCGTAGCCATACATCTCGCGTATTGCTTCCAAAGCTTCGAATACCGTCACGTCTTTCAGATTCAGCGAAATGTTGCCGCTGACATCGGGGTGCAGCAACATGCTGTAGCGCGTGCCCGACACGATAGCCATGAACACTTGGCCGGCCGGCGTGTTGTTCACCGTCAAATCGAATTTCGTGTCCAGCGATTTGTTGTCCACCTTCGGCATGCCCACCGCAAGAGGGGGCAGCAAAGCATTGTTCACCTCTTCGGGTTTGCTTGGTTGCGCACTATCTTGCGCGGCCTGATTCATTTCGCGCTGAATCGAATCTGCCGTCTGATTTCGACCACTCGAAGTAGCACAGCCTGCCAACAGCAGCACACCCAGCCATAACGTTATTCTCATTTTTCCTCCCTCGGGTGCCCGGACAAAAGCTTTTCGTAGCGCGCAGTTGGCTTGGTTTTATGTTTGCCGGACTGCACCTTAGCTTGCGGACGATGGTTATTTGCCTAGCGATTCTTTATTTGGCGGTTCCTTATTCGGTGATTCTTTATTCGGCGATTCCTTTTCCGCTGATTCTTTGTCAGGCGTTTCTTTTTGGGTGATTTTCACATCCGGGAACAACGTCAACACTTGCCTGCTTTGCGCACGCTGCAACACGACACCGCCCTCATTGACTTCAATCAACCTGGCATCGCCATGTTCTCCCCCCAATTCGACGGTTTGTCCATCAATGATCGCGGCGCGACGAGTTTCGGAAATGATGATCGTATGCAAACCGGACGACTGATTCTCGGTTGCCTCTCGCCCGGCCCCGGCAGCAGGCGCAAAAATATTTGCCGGCGGGCGAGTGGGATCGGGCAAGTCTTCGGCGTGAAGAGGACTGAGGACTGAGATCAGGAGGCAAAAAACTGAAACGGCCCATCGCGGTGCAGCGGCAACACGCAGTTTTCTGGTCATCATACGGCCAGCCATATTTTATCCAAACTCAAGGTGTACACGGTCAATATAAACACTGCATCAGGATATTTTTCCACACTCAAACTCGCTTCCCCCCAAAACATCTGCGCAGGCATTTTCTCCAGCGCGGTGACGTAACGCATCAAATCCAGGTAACCGCCGCGCACAGTGATACGCACGCCGTGTTTGAAGATTTGCTTTTGTGAACCCGGTTGTTTTTGCCCGTCCGGCGAATTCGCGGCAGTTGGTTGCGCCGCAATATCAGCTGCTTGCGGCTTTTCAATCAGCAGGCTCACCGGCAGGGTTTTCAATTCGATCAGTTGCAGCCTGCCATTTTTATTCAGCACCTGCTTCAGCAAGTCGGCCATCTTGTTCGGCTGGACCAAGCGATCCCGGCGGCTTTGCAAATAGCCATCCTGTTCTTGCAGTTGCTGCTTGAGCTGCGCCAGGCGATCACGCAATGGCGAATGTTCATCGTCGCGTTTTGCTTGCAACAAGTTTTGCATCTGCGCTTGCAACTCCTTCATTTTTTCCTGCTGCTGAACCACCTGTGTCGACAACATTTTTTGCCTGGACAACAACGGATCAAGCAATATCACATTCATCAGCGAAATCACCACAAAGGCGGCGGCAACGAAAATCATCGCGCGCTCACGCAACGACATGTCATCTATCGCGGTGCGAACCCGTTCCCAATAACGTTTCATTTATTGGCCTCGCTATCCGGGCTGGAATACAAAGTGAACTCAACATAGCGCCGTGCCGCGAAAGCGGGCGCCTGACCAGCCCCCACGCCCTCATCCGCCTTGGATTGCTGCATTTTCAAGGTAGAGAAAGTCTTGCCCTGCATGATGCGCTCCTTGCCCAGACGCTGGATATAAGCAGGCAACAATTCCGGATTCAACACTCCGCCGCTCAGGCTGATCTGCGCAGCATCTCCGGTCACTTTGAAGCCGGTCAACCACAAGCCTTGCACCACCTGGCGCGAAAAGGCGCGCATGTATTCAGAATAGCCGATGGTATTGCCCACCGCACCGGATTTCAGCGTCTCAATTATTTCGTTCTGTTCGGCGGTCTGCTTTTCCAAACGCTGCACCTCGTCCTGCAATAATTGATTGGACTGTTGCGGAGAAAACTCGGCCACGTAGCTCGCCAGACGCATCTGCTCGGCGTTGTAGCGTTTGGTGTTTTCTTGCGATTGCCGGTTAAGCTGATCAACCTGATAAATCGCATAGCCATAAAATATCAACGAGCCTGCGATGATCATACCCAACGCCTGCAACATCGCCAGCAGCGAAAAATACTTGCGCTGCTTCATGAAAATCGGATTGAACAGATTGATCTGCTGACTCATAGCACGCGGCTTTCCTGGCGTAATGCCGCGCCCAGCGTTGGCAAGGTGTGTGCAACAAATTCACTGTCTGCAAGCGCGGGGACGGCGCTTATGTCCATCACCTGCGACAAGTCCAGTTTCTGCACTTTCGCATCAAGTTCCGAAGCCAAATACTCCACCAAACCCGTATTGTCCGGCACGCAAACCAACACCATGTCAACCGGCAGGTGATTATACTGGCGGTCAAAATAATCCAGCGACCTCTGCAACTCCGTTTCAACGCGATCGCGATATTGCTGGCGCAAATTTTCATTGGCATCCAGCAACTGCCCGACACTGATTTCGATGCGGCGCGACAAATACAACTCGCCACCTGCCGTAAACGTCATCAGACCACCATAATCATCAAATGCCAGCACCACCAAAGCGCGATCATCCCGCTCAAACAGCGCGGCGATATTGCGCTGCGCCATTTCCGGAATATCAATCACATCCAGTTCGATTTTGGCCTGCTCGAATAAGCTGATGCGTTCCTGGATAATGCCGTTCGCCGCTGCGATCGCATACAAGGATTGCGGACGCCCCGAAGCATATTTGCCGGCGGGAATCCGCACCATATCCACCGCGGCGTCATCAATGTGGTAATTCAGACCGTCCTTGATCTTCCAGCGTACCGCCGTCTTCATCTCATCGGTGGGAACATTGGGCGCCTCGACCAGCAACATCTGATATTCGCCCGGCGCCAACAGCGTGGTGACATCATGGTTGCCGATATCCGCCTCGCGGCGCAGCTTTTCCAATGAAGATGCAGACACCGCGCCGGTCTCGTGATATTCGCAGCGCACCACACACGGCATCGCCCCGGCAAACTTGATTTTCGCCAGATAAATACCATGCGCATCCAAGCTGATCGCGAACCAGCCCGCATCGTGGCTTTTGGTTTTAAATAAGCTGGAGATCGACGGTATTTTCATAGTTAACACGAAGATAATTCAATAACATACTGGAGTCAATGATTTTTTTATACGCCAAGCCTGACAAACCGGCGTTTGCAGCGTGGTCTCGCTAATGATTTTAGCTTCGGCATAACGCGCTTACGCTGAAACTATTTAGGTGCTCCACCTCAATAGTTTTCACGCAGATAAATAAACTCGTTCGCGCCCTTATACACGCCGAAGGTGGCGCGAGCGGTCGGGTTGATAGCGGCACCGCCACCCCATGGGTATTGCAACCAAGTCGGCACATTACCAGTCACCGTTACAGCCCCGGTATTGCCCGCCCCGGGCGCCTTGAGCCAGAGGTTGAAGTTGCCCGCAAAACCGATACTCGGTCCTTTCGTAAATCTCTGCGCCACCGGCCCCACAGCGGCACAACCCGCGCCGCTCAGACCGGGATTGCCGTTATCCTGCACACAGGTGGCCGGAAGTGCGCTGAGCGTCACGCTCACGGCATTGGCCAGTACCAGAGATGCATCACCGGTGCAACTATCTGCCGTATTGATCACCCAGCCATTGTTCCAGTATTCGGTATGGAAAGGTACGGGCAAGGCAAGGATTTCAGAACCATGCGCATTATTGAATCGCGCCCGACCGCTGCGGATAGTCGTGCTGCCTTCGGTAAAACCCGATGAGGTGACGGTATATGCCGGAGCCGCGTTCGTGTACACCGCACGCATGCTGATCGGGGTGGCGGCTGTGGTGCGACTGGTAAAGGTAAAAGCCGCAGTAACAGGTGCCACGCCCGCATTGAATGCCGTCGATGCCACCGTAGGGGGTGCGAGCGTACCCGGCGCACCGCTGGCATCAGAAAGTGTCACTGCATTGGCAAAATTAGGCGAGGTATTTACCGTGCCATCATAATTTTGCGTGACGGCAGGAGTAACGGCACCATTCATTGCTTTGACCTGAACACCAAATGGCTGACCTGAGTAGGTGTAGAGACCGACACTGCAACCTTGTGTCACTATGGTGTTGAAATGGTCGGGAATGAATGGGCCGATGTTGGCGCTGGTGCCGGTGGCGGTGAGGCCTGAGCTGAGATAATTGCTGTTTGTCGCCGTCAGGGTGATTAGCCCAACCTCGCTCCAACTCGTAGTCGCAGTTGTCGCGCCGCCGGTGTAAGCGGTGAAAGACGGTGCAGTAAGCGCACCGGCGGATGCACCTCCTCCGGTGGGCTGTACCAGTGTCTGTGTCAGCGTCACCCCTTCCGGTGACGTTTCCTTGCCAAAGTTAGGCGTAGCAGCTCCAAGCGAGTTCAGAGCGGTTACCGTGGCATTGAAAGAATTACCTGCCTTAATTGGTGGCGCAGTAATGCCGCTGAAGGCGAAGGATGCGGGTGCCGCGATGAAAGAACCGCTGCCCGTCATTGACAGCCCTGAATCCCCTGTACCAGCGCTACCGGTATAGGTCCCGTTCAGCGTCATCTGTCCAACATCGGCATATTGCAGCGTGGGCGTAGCCGTGCCTGTTGCATCAAAAGCGAGCGTCGGTGTTGCCCCACCAGCCGAACAAGCCGAAGTGGCGTTCGCAGCCAAGGGAGTGCCCGCCACGCGAAGCGGCAACGTCCCGGTCGTCGGGTTCGAGTAAACACATTTCAAATTGACCGCGCGCGAAACATTCGCGAATGCCGGCACGCAATTCAGCGCGTTGTTGGATTTACGCACCGCGCTGATGGTGATGTTCTGTAGGGTTTCCGAAACATGATTGGGCACACTCACCAGCAAGCCGGAATCGTTGAAAGTCATCGTGCAACTGGCTGTCGAGGTTGCCGTATTCCAGCAGGTGCTAGGGTTGGCCGCAGCCGGATTGACCGCGCTGGTTCCAAGGGTTACCGTTTGTACCGTAGTAACCGGAAGGCTTGCCGTGGTTGTCCCGTTAGCGATGATGTTGAAGGGTATCGTTCCCCCAGGCGTACCTGCCCATGTTATGACGCCAGTCACTGCGCTGGCAGTATAGTTAGGCGTCGTACATGCAGCGTTGGCGCAGGCTATGACAGTCAATATCTCGGGAGTGCATGTCAACCCGTTGCCATCATCCTGAACAAGGATATGGTCAGGTCCAATGACAGGGCAGACATGGGTCTGCAACGCAATGGCAGCCAGCGCATTCTGGCTCAGCACCTTCTGGTAGACCCGCACCTCATCAATGTTACCGCGGAAGTGGAAGGTGGCGGGCGGCTCGGTTTGGGGGGGACCATTTACCTCCCCGCCGATAGACACTGGCCCCGCATCGGTTCCCCAGATGCCGGTGAAGGCTGCGGCATCGCTGGTACTGGCAAGCAATGTTCCTGCGGCGCTATACACGTAGATGGTTCGTATCCGGTTCGTTATATCCGCCACGGCAGCCACGAAATACCAAGTGTTGTTCGCAATAGTGTAAGTCGAATCGAGAATGACCGGGGTAATGCCGCGCGAATAGAAGCGGAGTATGCCCGCCGCACCGTCGCCCAGACTAATGCCATAGCCGCCGCTATTATTTTGGTCGTCAATCAGAATCCGTTGCGCCGCTACAGTGTTGTTGGTGGTACTGATCCATGCGGTGACGGTGAAATCGGTGGTCAGGTCGGGTAGCGGCGTTTGAACATAACCTTGCGTGATGGTGGTGCCGTTATCGAACACTCCGTAGCGACAGGTGCCGGGGTTGGTCGCGATGGCCGGGGTCGCGGCGTCGGTACTTGCGCTGTTAAAGGACTGGGCATGATTCCCGCTGCCGGAACTATCCACCACCTCGCCAACAGTCCCGTTCCAGCTTGCTTCATCCATGCGGTACTCCGCCAGCGCCGGCGTAGCGCTGATGGTGTAGACCTGTCCGGTGAAAGTGCCGCTCAATGTCGGAACAACCGAACCGGGGCCGGTCTGATTCAGGCCGAGTGTGCCGGAACCGATGCCGGTATTGGCAGTGACCGTCCAAGTCGTGCCGCCGCCCGTCACGGCCGTAATGTAGGCACCGCTCACGCCGCTTGCGGCGAGCGAGAAGGCGGTGGCATCCACCCCGGCCACGCTCTTGTTGAATGTCACTGTCCACGAGACCGTTGCAGCGCTGGTCGCCGCACAGGAGACTGAGCAATTGATGGAGTTAACCACCGATGTGGGAGGGCAACTATGCTGCACCGTCACGCCGCCATTGGAGGTCAGCGTGTAATCGGTCGGGCAGGTAGAGGTAAGAGTGACCGCGCCAATTATCGCGCTAGTCACCGTCACATTGCGCGCCAAGGTAATTCCGCCGGTATTGTTGACCGTTAGATTTGCGAATCCAAGAGTCCCCGCACCGGAAATAGTTTGCACAGCCGCGCCACCGTTGAGCGTAACCACGCCTGTTCCGGCAGTGAAAGTGCCGTCTTGTGCAAAGTTGCCAGCCACATTAAGCGCAAATGTGCCATTGGCAAACGTATTGGTCGCGCCGATGCTGAAGTTGCCGCCCACCGTAAGTGCCGCAGCGGCGGCGGCGGTAGCAGTGCCGCTCATGGTCAGATTGCTGCCGACGGTGGTCACACCGGTGAGGGTCTTGACACCACTACCGCCAAGGCCGAGGTTGGAATAAGCCGTGGCTTTGACGGTTTGCGCCGCACCTGTGTAGTTGACGGTATTGCCGGCTGCGGTCGCGGTGAGTGTAGTGATGAGTGATGTACCGCCGAGGTTCAGTGTTCCGGCGGCACTGTTAGTCAAGTTACCAGTGCCAGCCAAGGCGGTGGTGACGGTCAAGTTACAATTATTGGTGACCGCTATCGTGGTTACAGTAATGTTCGGGATCGTCAGTGCGCTGGCGCAGTTGATTGCTTGAGGGTTTGTACTAAAGACGAACGCACCTGTGCCCGCAGTGAAAGCCGTCCCGTTATGCGTGATACCGCCATTGGTGAAAGTTTGCGCGCCAGTGCCCGATGCGAACGATTCGTTGTTCACCAGGCCGCCCGCGTAGGTTATCGCCGCATTGCCGGCGTTGGTCAATGACCCACCACTATTGATCGTTACAGCACCGGTATAAGTTGTTGTTCCGACATTAGAGGAATGTGCAAGTGTTCCTGATACCGATGTCGTACCTGTCACCCCGATGTTGAACGCGCCCACCGTCAACGTCGTTCCCACGCCGACATTCAGATTTCCTCCGATCGCGAGGGCGGCTGCGGTGGTCGCTGTCGCTGTTCCGCTCAAGGTCAGATTGCCGCCCACAGTAGTGACCCCAGTGAGCGTCTTGATCCCGCTGCCGCTTAGGCCAAGATTGGAATAAGCGGTCGCTCTGACCGTCTGAGCACCCGCAAAACCGTAGTCCACCAAGTTCCCGACGGCAGTGGCAGTGAGCGTGGTAATGCCCATCGCACCGGTAAAATTGACATGCAACTGACCACTGGCAGCGTTGGTCAATGCTGTGCCTGTCAGAGCTGTGTTGACAGTCACTATGCCCGAGTTGGTTTTGACACCGGCTCCACTGAAGTTGAGTGTGGCGTAGGTCGTTGGATTGATCGTTTGGGCACCGGCACCGGTGTAGTTGACTACATTCCCGGCTGCGGTCGCCGTCAGAGTAGTGATGGCGGAGGTGCCGCCGATGTTCAATATGCCGGTGGCAGCATTGGTCAACGTGCCAGCACCAC
>OBLT010000567.1_pt1 | contig 23884 bp, 14 predicted proteins | sample 1518721 | NCBI WGS metagenome assembly OBLT01 (sample SAMEA3539307, study PRJEB22396) | soil metagenome | biome: tundra; feature: field; material: soil | place: USA | collected 2010-05 | depth 0.15 m | reverse complement strand
GATACCGGGCCTGGACCGCGGCCATCGGGCCACTGCTGGACCAGGTCATTACCGTGCCGCCGCAGACGCGTCGGCCGGTGCACCTGGTCCTGGCGCCGATGGGAATCCTTGGCGTCATCCCCTGGCACGCCGCACGGCACGGGACGCGCAGCCACTTTCGTTATGCCTGCTCTGACACGCTTTTCACAACCTGCGCCAGCGCGCGACAACTCATCGAGGCGGCGACCAGGCGGCGCCTCCGGGTCAGCGCCCGGTCAGCGGTCCTGGTCGTCAATCCGGACGGGCAGCTAGGGCGGGCACAGGAGGAGGTTGATGGCATCCGCTCGGCCCTGTATCCGGGCGGCATGTGCCTGGGCGGGCCCGGCCAGGCACCCGGCGGCCCCAGCGAGATCCTGGCGTGCCTGTCGACCGATGGCCTGCACGGTCTCGTCCCGGCGGTGCTGCACCTCGGCTGCCATGCGATGGCGGGAGACACACCGGAAGAGAGCCGGCTGAAACTAGTCGGCGGCGACCTGCCAGTCAACCGCATCCTGGACCAGGCACGTGCACGCAAGCCGGGCTCCCCCGGCGGGCTCGTCGTCCTCGCCGCCTGTACCAGCGACCTCACCGTGGCCGACTACGACGAGGCGCTGACCCTGTCATCGGCGTTCCTTGCTGCAGGCGCCGTCGGCGTCATCGGCGCCCGCTGGGAAGTCAGCGACCTGTTTACCGCCCTTCTGATGTTCATGCTGCATCGTCATCTGGTGGAGAACCCGGACGAGAGCCCGGCCTGCGCGCTGCGCGCGGCGCAGCTGTGGATGCTCGATCCACAGCGCGAAATACCCGCCGAGATGCCGAAATCGCTTGCTGCACAGGCGCGCCGACTGGCTGTTAGCAGTCCATTCGCGTGGGCCGCCTTCACATATCACGGTCAATAGGAGAGGGCTCAATGGGTCGGATATACGGGTGGTACGAGACACCTTCTATGCCACAGTGGACGCCAAACGCGGACAGGCTTCGCGCGCTCAGTAACGTGACCGGGAACGGGAGGCAGGTCCGTGGCTGACGACGACGCTACTCCCGGCAGCCTGCAGGCAACGGCGCTGCGCCTCGATGAACTCACCAACCTGTTCCGGCAGCGTCTGATCGACGATCGTGAGAAACAGCGCGCGTTTGATGCCCTCTACCGTGAGCTCGCTCAGGCTCGCGCCCTCGCCGACGGCCAGTACCTGATGCCCCTCATCCGACGTCTTATCAATGTCATCGACCGGGTTGCCGCCGGCTCAGGAGAACTGGCCAGGTCCGTCGCCGAGGAGCTCACCGAGATCCTGAGCATGTACGAGGTCGAGGAGATAAAGCCACGATCGGACCATTTCGACCCACGGCTCCAGGAAGTCGCTACGGTGGTGGAGGCAGCCGATGCCGACGAAGACGGAACCGTCGTGAGCGTGCGACGAAGGGGCTGGCGACTGGGCACCCGCGTCCTGCGACCCGTGCTCGTCGACGTCCGCAGGCTCACTCAGCAGGCACCGCTGACATAGCGGGCTCCACCTGACGGGTCTTGTCCTGGGCCATGGACGCGCTCAGGATACGGTGGCCGTCGCTATCAGTGAGTGTGGTTATGGCTGAGATCAGGCTTCTCCGCCTAGCGGCCCGGATCCTGCGGTTTCCGCGCAACGATGCGCGCAGTGGGTCCCGGTACCGCGACGAGGCGGAACAGTTCACCATCCGGGGGTTCAAGGCACTTGACGCCTACGGGCAGGCAGGTGACCCGGAGCTCCTGGACGTGGCGGTCGCCGCGCTGCGGAACGCCGAGGCCATCACTCCGCCTGGGCACCCCGGCCACGTCGAGCGCCTGGCCAACCTCGCGGAGGCGCTGTTCGCGAGGTTCGAGCGAACAGCGGCCGCAGCTGACGTGGATGCCGCCATCGACGCTACCCGGCGCGCTGTCGATCTCACCCGCCCCGGTCACCCGAGCAGGGCAGCGCTCCTGTCGAACCTCGGGGCCGCCTTCCTGAGCCGGTTCGAGCTGGCAGGCAAGGCCATTGACCTGGACACGGCGGTCCAGGTGGGCGAGCAAGCCGTCGACCTCACGTCCCTGGATGACCCCGGCCGAGCCGAGCGCCTGTCGAACTTGGCGAACGCCCTGCGAGGGCGGTTCGGACTGACGGGGGATATCGCGGACCTGAACGCCGCCGTCGAGGCTAACCGGCAAGCCGTGGACCTGACACCAGATGACCACGTCAACCTCGCTCTTTACCTGTCCAATCTCGCCAACGTCCTGCGCGTACGCGCGGAGCACACGCAGAACGTAGCGGATCCGGGTGACGCCGTCGACGCCTGCAGACGGGCCGTGGACCTTACCCCGCCCGGTCATCCGAACCGGCCCGGCTACTTGTCCAATCTGGGAAATGCGCTGCAGGCGCGGTTCTGGCTGACGGAAGATATCGCGGACCTGAACGCCGCGGTCGAGGCTGCGCAACGGGCCGTGGACCTTACCCCGCCCGGCTATCCCGACCTCGTCCTGCATCTAGTCAATCTCGCCAACGCACTGATCGGCAGGTTCGCGCAGACGGCAAACGCCGCAGACCTGAACGCCGCGGTCGAGGCTGGGCAACGGACCGTGGCGCTGACCCCGCCTGGGCACCCCAACCTCGCCAGGAACCTATCCAACCTCGCGGTATCGCTGCGCGCGCGATACGAGCAGGCAGGCGATACAGCCGACCTCGACACCGCCATCGATCACTGGCGCAAAGCCGTGGCGCTGGCCCCGCCTGGGCACCCCAATCTCCCCCTGTACCTGTCCAATCAGGCCGACGCCCTGAACGTCAGATACGAGCGGACAAAGGACGACCGGGACCTCGATGCTGCTCTCGGCTGCTGGCAGCGGGCCAGTGCGGTCCCGGCCGGCATACCTGGCATCCGGCTCGCCGCCGCGCAGAACCTGGCTGTCACCGCGTCCGATGCCGGGCGTACACGCGAAGGTGCGGAAGGATTCGCGCAGGCGGTGGCCCTGCTGCCGGAGGTGGCATGGCAAGGCATGGACCGTGCCAGCCGCGAACGGCAGCTTGCCCACTGGTATGGCCTTGCCGCCAACGCCGCGGCCTGTGCGATAGCCGACAACCGCGCTGACCTGGCGGTGGAGTTGCTAGAGCAGGGCCGGTCGGTGCTGTGGTCCCAGGCCTTGGCTTTGCGCGGCGACCTTTCCCGGCTGGTCAGCACAGCCCCGCACCTAGCCGAACGCCTCAGCGTCGTCCGAGCGGGCCTCGACGCTCCGCTATCCGGTTCGTCCGCGTCACTGGCCGGAATCCAGTGGAACGAACACGAGCGGGCGAGCGATGACCGGCAAGTAGCTCACGCCATCGACCGGCGGATGGCGCTGGCACGGGAATGGGATGACCTGGTCCAACAGGTGCGGAAGGTAGAGGGGTTCGAGGACTTCCTCAGAACTCCCCGGCTGGAACACCTGCTCCCGGCCGGCGAGGTAGGCCCTGTCGTGATCGTGAACGTGAGCCCCTGGCGCTGCGACGCGCTTATCGTCACGACCGCGGGTGTCAAGGTCGAGAACCTGGCCGGGCTGACCAGCGAAGCGGTCACCGCCCAGGCGCGTCGCTACCTGGACGGGCTGTTGCAGATGGAAGAAGCGGCACACGCGTCGTCGCAAAGCCGCCCCGGCACCGATCGTTCTGAACTACCGCTCCATACCGCGAGAGACCATTATGAACAGATCCTCAGCGAGGTGACAGCGTGGCTGTGGGACCAGATCGCCGGACCGGTCCTCGCCGCCCTCGCTATCACCGACCCGCCGCAGCCGGATAAACCATGGCCCCGGCTATGGTGGTGTCCGACTGGCGCACTGAACCTGCTGCCGTTGCACGCGGCGGGCCACCACACGGCCGAGGGACGGGCCCGCCATCAATCGGTGCTCGATCGCGTGGTGTCCTCCTACACCCCCACTCTGCGAGCACTGCTGGAAGCGCGCGAAGAAGCCACCCCTGAGCGGCCGGCCGAGGTCACCGCGGCTTCGGCTGGCCGACCTCGCAGGCGGATGCTGGTCGTGGGCCTGGCTCGTACCCCTGGTCAGGTGCCATTGCCGAACGTAGCCAAGGACCTTCGGTTGCTCTCTACGTTGCTTCCCGACCGCCACACCATTCTGGATGGTCCCGCCGCCACTTGGGACGCGGTACGCGCACAACTGCGGCTTCACCGCTGGGTGCATTTCAGTTGCCACGCCGACCAGGACCTCGCTGACCCGTCACGCGGAGGCATCCAGCTGCACGACCGGCAACTCACCATAGAGGACATCAGCGAAGGCCAGAACCACGGTGATTTCGCGTTCTTGTCGGCCTGCAGGACCGCTACTGGCGGTTCCATCCTTTCCGATGAGGCCATTACCTTGGCCGCGGCATTGCATTACACCGGCTACCGGCATGTCATCGCCGCCCAGTGGACCATTCGCGATAGGACCGCTGCCGATGTGGCAGTGGGCGTCTACACACACCTGACCTCTACCGGCACCTTCGAACCCAGTCGCGCCGCTCAGGCGCTGCACACTACGATCCGCGGTCTTCGCGACGCTGGAAAACCCCTGAGCCAGTGGATGCAGTTCATCCATACCGGACCCTGACAGGTAGCGCCATGCCAGACGAGTCGTGTGACGAGCCGGACAAGCGGCTGGACGAGATCGCGGACCTGCTCGACCGGCTGCCCCCTGACGACCCTGCGGTCGTACAGTCGCTGGCCGATGCCACCCGCCTGCTGTTTGCGTTCGGGCTTAACCGGTCCGCCCTGGGTAACGACCGGGTCGCGGCTCACTACGAACGGCTCGCGGAGCGCTTGCCCGCCGATCACCCGATGACTCCTCACGCCATCTTCATGAGCCGGTCTGTCAGGTATGTACAAGCGCTCCTCGCGGGCGACACCGAGCGTGCCGACATCACGCTGACCGAAATGGTCAGATCCGCCGACCTCGTTCCCGCTGCCCATCCGTTGCTGCCGTTCGAGCTCTGCGGGGTCGCGACGGCCTACATAGAACGGCACTCCCTCAATGGAGACCTGCGCAATCTCGACCTGGCCATGGACGCCATCAACAAAGCTCTTGCCGCGGCCGCTCGGGTGGGCGGTCTGTTCGCGCCGGGTACTCAGCTGCACGGATTCCTGCTGCACGTGCGCGGGCACGTGAATATGGTCTCGAACGTGTACGACCCGCAACTGCCCAGAGTGATCGCCGCAATCGAGGACCTCGAGCAAGCCTTGGCGCAGGTCGGTCCGGAACAGGCCGCCCGCACCGACCTGACCTCCGTGCTTGACACCGCGCGGGTCATGCACGAGCAGCTCACCGCTCCGTCCGGGCCAGGCCGGCCACTGGGCGCGAGGACGAGCATGGCGTTCGGGCAGCTGCTTGAAACCGCCGAGACCATGGGACGCGACAGGGTCGAGTACCCCAGGGTGGCCGCCCAGGCGGCCGCCGGCCTCGCCATGCGCGCCCTCAGCAGCGGCGACGTGACCCTCCTCAACCAGGCGATCGCGCGGCTCTCCGACGCATGCAGGATCCCGGACCTCGGGCTGCGCGAGCGACCTACGCTGCTCCAGCTGCATGGCTACGCGCTACAGACCCGATACCACATGATCCGGGACCCGCGCGACCTGAGCAACGCCATCAGCCTCCTTGAAGACGCGCGGCGCGCGGTCGAGCAGGAACTCGCCAGCCCTTACGCGAGTAGTGTCCTGCTGTCCCTCGCGGATGCCTACCGGACCCGGGCCAACGAGGCGCTCGGCGACACGGACCGGGCCGTGCGGATCGGCCTGGCAGGGCTGCGCGAGCACGCCGGAGATGTGCTGCTCCAGGACAGCGACGAACACGCGCTGCATATGGCCCGGCTCGGCAACGACGACGCGACCGAGATGGCCCGCTGGTTCCTAGCCCGCGGACGGCACGAGGCCGCGATCGGCGCGATCGAGCTTGGTCGCGGCATGGTGCTGCACGCCGCGACCTCAGGATCTAACGTGGCCGAGGCACTGGTCGCCGCCGGGCACCCGGCGCTCGCTGCCGCGTGGGCCGCGCGGGCAGGTGGAACCGGCCAGCATGACATGCAGGGACACGGCACCGATGCCGGCCAGGCCGATGATGACCTGCGGTACCGAGCGATGCGGGCGCTTGAGGGCACCTCTGCGGAAGCCGTACTACTCTCCCCGCCAACGCTGGATGAGATCGCCGCAGCCCTCGCCCGCAGCGGTGCGGACCTGCTCGGCTACCTCCTACCGCAAGAGGGGAACGGTGCCGGGATGGCTACCGGGATGGCGGTGCTCGTCGACCGGCAGGGATGCGTCCGCTGGATCCCGCTGCCACGGCTGCGCGTCGGGAACGGGAGCATGACCGACGACTTCGTGCGGGCACGGCGGGCTGCGGAAACCACATCTGCCGAGACCCTGGTGGCGCTGAGGGCACGATGGCGGAAGACGCTCGACACGGTGTGCGACTGGGCATGGGAGGCGGCTATCGGACCGCTGCTGAAAGCCGCATCCGCCCACGGGGATGCTCGCGAGGCCGCGGCCAGACCGCCGCGCGTCGTACTCATTCCCGTTGGACAGCTAGGGCTCATCCCATGGCACGCCGCGCGACGGAACCAAGGCGGATCGCCGCCGCGGTACGCGTGCCAGGATGCGGCCTTCTCCTATGCCTCCTCGGCGCGGCAGTTTATCGAGGCATCGCGGCGCCAGCCGCGCCCGTGGCCACAGGCACCGATGCTGATCAGCGACAGCGATCATAGGGCCCTTCCGGACGCGACGCTGGAGGTCGCCCACTTGTATGCCGCCTACTACCGTGGCGGCGCCGTCTTCGGGTCCGCGCGCGGCGACCTGCCCGCCCACGTCCCAGGCAAGACGCCCGCCAGCCCTGACGACGTGCTCGCCGCGCTCCCGCGTGGCTCATCTCCCGGGGCGTCACTTCTGCACTTCGGCTGTCACGGCCGGGTGACCGTGCCGGTGCTTGAGGCTAGTCTGCGGCTCGGTGCCGATGTCGAGGGCGGCCAGGACCGCGAGATCGCCGTCTCGGTGCGGGACATCTTGCGGCAGGCGCGGGCGGCACCGCCGAGCGAGGGGAATGCCAGCGGTGGCCTCGTCGTACTCGCGGCGTGCCTCACCGATGTCACCGAGTCCGATTACGACGAGGCCCTGACGCTGGCCACCGCCTTCCTCGCGGCGGGCAGTACCGGGGTCGTCGCTGCCCGGTGGGGAGTCCCCGACGCGCAGACAATGCTGTTCATGGTGACGTTCCACCGGTTCCTCAACGCGGGAAACGCAGATCCAGCGCATGCCCTGCGGGAAGCCCAGCTCTGGATGCTGGACCCCAACAGGGAAATACCGACAGCCTGGCCGGAGCCGCTCAAGCAGCAGGCCGCCCGTCTGATTGCGTTCCGGGCCGGGTCCAGCCTGGCCGGAGTCGAGGCGTGGGCAGCCTTCACCTATCAGGGACGTTGACAGAGGAAGACAGGGGCGGGCATGGAATTCGGCATCGACCTGGGCACTACCCAGTCCAGCATCGCGTACATCGACGACACCGGCAGGCCGGTGGTCGTGAAGAGCGCGCTCGGCGAGGACACCACGCCGTCCGCGGTCTTCTTCGAGTCGCCTAGGCACGCGGTCATCGGCCGTGCCGCCTGCGACGAAGCGCTGCTTACCCCGGACCTGGTCGCCCAGCTCGTCAAGCGCGACATGGGTACGGCGGCCACGTATACGTTCCACGGCGAACGGCATACGCCGGAGACCGTGTCGGCGTTGATCCTGCGGGAGCTGGCCCGCGTCGCGGCCGCCCAGTCGGGGCAGCCGGTCGAGGAGGTGCTGATCACCGTTCCCGCGAACTTCGGGATCGCGGAGCGGGAAGCCACCAGGCGAGCCGGCGAGCTGGCCGGCCTCGTCGTACTCGATGTACTCGACGAACCGGTTGCGGCCGGCATCCATTACACGGCGGTGAAAGGCCCGGCCGCGCCGCCCAAGCACGCGCTGATGTGCGACCTCGGCGGCGGCACGTTCGACACCGCGGTGATCAGGCTCTCGGGCGACGACGTGACCGTGGTCTGCATCGACGGTGACGCCCGGCTCGGTGGCGCGGACTGGGACAGGGCGATCGCCGACTTCCTGCTTAAGCAGTTCGAGCGGGAGCATCCCGGCCTGCATCCAGAGCAGGATCCGCAGTTCATGCAGGACTTGCTGATCGCCGCCGAGCGACTGAAGAAGGAGCTGAGCTCGGCCCAGTCCCGGCGGCACATGCTTCGGCTCGGCGGCCGGACTACGGTCGTGGAGCTCACCAGAAGCGCGGCCGAAGACCTGACCGCCGGATTGCTCTCCCGCATGGTCGAGGTGATTGACAGGACTGTCGTGACCGCGCGGACCAAGGGCGTCACCCACTTCGATGACGTGCTGCTCGTGGGCGGCATGTCCTGGTTCCCCGCTGTCCCCCGCGCACTGCGGGATCGGCTTGGCGTTGATCCCGAGCGGCACGAACCCGAACTAGCTGTCACCAAGGGGGCAGCGCGCTATGCACGCGCGTTCCGGGCACGCTCAGCCGATCCGATCCGGTCGGCATCGGGGAGTGCGCCTACGGCAAGGGCCGCATCCTCGCCGGCGCCAGCCCCAGCAGCAGCAGCAGCGCCAGGATCGGCGTCCGCAGCTACGGACGCCGCGTCCGGGCTGCGCCGGCTGGCAGCGGCCCGGATCGCCGGCGTCGTGCCGCGCGCCTTCGGGGTACTCGGGATCGACGGAAGCGACCCCGTCGCCTTCACTGACCCCATGCGCGCCCGGCGGATGGTCGTCCATCTGCTGCTCGCCAACACCGAGCTGCCGGCGGACACCGGGCCGTACTCGTTCGCCACCTCGATCGACAACCAGCGGATGGTCGAAATCGAGGTCTGGGAGCAGGCAGGACCGGAACTGTCGGACGACCTCGCGGCCAACCGTAAGGTCGGCAGGGGCATGCTGCGTGACTTGCCGGCACACCTGCCGGCCAGAAGCCCGATTGAGGTCACGTTCTTCATGTCGGAGACCGGGCGGCTGACGGTACACGCGAAAGAGCAGCAGTCCAGCAGCGACGTGCGCTTCGAGCTGCAGATCGGGGACTTCGACAGCAGTCGGCTCCGCCAGGCGAGGCAGACGGTCGCGGACTACGAGGTCGACAGCTAGACCTTCCACGGAGACGGCCGCTGCCGCCGAGAACTTCTCTGCAGAAGCTGCGAACCCTGCTCACCGGCAGGATCCGCTCATTCGTCAGGAAGCGCCGCCAGCCACATTAGCCTCATAGTTCCTTATAGATCATAAATCGGGCAGACATGGCGGCGGAAGAGTAACGGTAGAAGTCCGCGTGAGGATTGACCCCTAACCGGTTTTTCGGGCGAGGGGGAACCACCATGCGGGGATTTGTGACGCCAACTGGCCGAAGGCCGCCTGGGGTCGTGCTGCTCAGGGCAGTATCGCCCACCCGGCCGTGCCCGCCTGGGCGGTCTTCACCTACCCACGGCAAGCGGCCTTCACCTACCACAGCCAATGAGTACAGCACTGCCCCCACCTGAGCCTGAAAGGAAAGTGATGCTCGTGACATCGGAACCAGGGTCGGCGGTTGACCTGGAAGCGGCCGGCCGGCCGGCGCAGGCCGGTGGTCTGGGGCTGTCTGCCACGGAGGAGCCTGAGGGCCTGCCGGAGTCCGCGGCAGGCTTGCCGGACCAGCCCGACGATCAGGTGCCCGACGTGCCTGACGCCGCTGACGCGGCGGAGCCTGCGCTGGCCGAGCTGTCTGCGGCGGTCCGCGACCTGGCCGGTGCCGCGGAGCGGTACCACGACCGGGCCGCGCAGCGCGAGGGCGTGATCGACCACCTTCGCTCGGAGCTTGAGACGCTGCGCAGGGGCGAGCGGCGCGGGATGCTCCGGCCCCTGCTGACCGAAATGTGCCGGCTTCGCAACGACCTGCTGCGCCAGGCCGCCACCCTGCCGCCAGATTACGACGCGGAACAGGCCGCGAAGCTGCTGATCTCCTTCGCCGAGACTGTCGACCTCGCGCTCGAGAACAACGGCGTCGCCAGCTACGCGCCCGACGAGGGCGACCCCTTCGATCCGCGCAGGCACCGTCGGCTGCGCGGTGCGGAAAGCGTCGACCCGGCCCAGTCCGGGCGGATCGCGCAAGTCCTTCGGAACGGCTACCTGGACGTCGAGGCCAACAGCCCGATCGTGCCCGCCGAAGTAACCGTATTCATGGCCGTGAGGGAATCGAAGTGAGCGATCAGCAGCAGGGGATTTTCGGCATCGACCTCGGCACCACGTACTCGGTGGTCGCCTATATAGACGAGACGGGCCGCCCGGCGGTCACGCGCAACAGCGACGGCGACGACACCACGCCCTCGGTCGTGTACTTCGAGACGGAGGATAACGTTGTTGTGGGGAAGGCGGCCAAGGCGTCGGCCGGCGTTGACCCCGACAACGTGGTCTCGCTGATCAAACGTCAGATGCACAACAAGGACTACACCAGGTTCTTCTGGGAGAAAGAGCACTCACCGTCGTCCATCTCGGCGCTCATCCTCGCCGAACTCGCCCGCAACGCGGAGGAGACCACGCACCGTACCGTGCGCCAGGTCGTGATCACCGTGCCCGCCTATTTCGGGCTGCTGGAGAAGGACGCGACCAAGAAGGCCGGGGAGATCGCGGGCCTTGAGGTGATCGGAATCGTGCCCGAGCCAGTGGCGGCGGCGCTGGCCTACGGGGTCACCGGCAGCGCAGACGGCACTACCTTCATGGTTTACGACCTGGGCGGCGGCACCTTCGACATCACGCTGATCCGGATGACGGACACATCCGTGGAGGTCCTGGCGGTTGACGGGGACCACAACCTGGGCGGGGCGGACTGGGACGAGCGGCTGTTCGAATACCTGAAGGAGCAGACGGTCGAGCAGACCGGGTTCGAGGACATCGACGAGGACGAGGGCGCCCTGCAGGACCTGCGCCGGATGGCGGAGGAGACCAAGCAGGCGCTGTCGAAGGCGGAGTCCAAGACGGTGGCGCACCGTCTTGCCGGCAAGCCGGCCAAGATCGTGGTGACCCGGACGCAGTTCCAGGAGATGACGGCCGACCTGCTGGAGAAGGCGGTCGAGATCACCCGCCGGATGCTTGCCGACGCCGAGCAGCGGTTCCCTGGCATCCGCGGCCAGATCAGCGAGCTGCTGCTGGTCGGGGGGTCCAGCTGGATGCCGGCGGTGGCAGAGCGGCTGCGCGCAGAGTTCCCCTGGGAGCCCAAGGTCGCCGACCCGGACCTGGCGGTCGCCAAAGGAGCGGCCCTCTACGCGGCCGGCCAGACGGTCAAGCTCGTCGAGGCCGAAGCCGAGGCGGGCGGCGGCCGGGTCGGCGCGGAGGCATCCGCGAACGGGAACCGGCGCGGCACGCTACCGTCGGGTCCGCCGAGCGAGGCGGCGATCGCGGCCGTCACCGAGCGGACCGGCATGGACGCCGAGCAGGTCGCCGGCGTGGTGCGGACAGTGGTGAACGTGCTGCCGAAGGCGGTGGGCATCAAGCTGCTCGACAGCGACGTGCCGGGCTGGGAGAAGCTCCCCGACGACGAGATGCCGTTCTACGTCGAGCATCTGGTCCCCGCGCAGACCCAGCTGCCCTACGACGCGGAGAAGTTCACCGCGGGCACCACGGTCGCGGGTCAGCAGTCGATCGCGATCGAGATCTGGGAGCAGGCCGGGTCCGTACCCGACCAGGCACTCGACAGCAACCACCGGGTCGATGACGCCGGCCTGATCGAGGGCCTCGGGCTGTTCAGGCTGCCTGCCGGGTCGCCGATTGACATCACCCTCAAGGTGGACGCCGAGGGCACCGTGAACCTGCTGGCCGTGGAGCCGACCAGCGGCAAGGAGCTCACCATGTCCGTGAAGATCGCGATCATGTCAGACGAGAAGGTGGCGGAGTACAAGGCCACCGTCTCCGCGCTCACCAAGAACCGGTAGGCGGGCTTGCCCGCCATGGCGTTCGATGAGAAGGCGTACGAGAAGTTCCTGACTCCGTACAGCCGCAATAACTCCACACCCGGGAACCTTCTTGAGCGGTACGCGATCACGCTTCCGGCGACCGACGCCGAGATCGCGGCCCAGCTCAAGGCGGTCCGGACGTACTGGAACAAGAAGATGGTGGGGCAGACCCGGCTCGCCAGGACGGCCAAGTCGTGCAAGACCGCCGACGACGAGCTGGCCAAGAACAAGGATTTCGAGACCGCTGCGTGGTGGCAGGGCGAGCAGCGGCGGCAGGACAAGGCCGCACGGCAGCAGATCGAGGACCTGGCCCGCCTGCTGACGCAGGATCACGGCGCGCTCGGCGTGGTGACCGCCGCCGCACTGGAGAAGGCCGCCGGCAGCACAGGCCTGACCACGGCGCAGGCGGAGCAGGCGGTAGGCCTGGCCGGGCTGGTGCTGATCCCCGCCAGCGTGACCCTGCCGGACGCTCCGCCGATCTCCCCGGTCATCTTCGGCCAGCTGGAACGGGAACTGGCCGATGGCGATGCCAAATCGGTCCCCGACCTCATCCATCCCGGATCCGGGACGTTCCGCATCGTCGCGGGCTATGAGTGCGTCAATGACAAGGCCAAGCGGCTTGACGCGGCCGCGATCGAGGCACAGGTCAAGGAGGCCGGGAAGAACACCTCACGCGCGAACACCGCGCGAGCCGGCGCGCTGCAGAAACTCAAGGACGCCCAGGGCAGGCAGATCGACCTTCGCGACGTGGCGCTCTACCACCTGATGGGGCTGATCAAGGACGACTCGCCCGCCCTCGCCAGGCAGCAGCTGGAAAAGCGCGACGTGGAGTCCAAAGACGCGGCCATCATCGTCGCACTGCTCGCCGGACGAGCGAAGGCGGTCAGGGAGAGCGGCCTTGACCGGGTGCGGACTCTCCTTGAGGACGGCCAGCTGGGCGAGGCCAGGTCCCTCGCCGGCACGCTGGCCGGCGGCGAGGTGTCCGAACAGGCGGCGCAGCTGGTCACCGTCAGGGAGCAGGAACTGGCGGCACTCATGACGCGGGTGGCCGAGGCACGGCAGCGGTCCGACGAGGCGCTCGCCTGCACCCTGCTGCGCGACGTGGAGCGGATCAGCAAGGAGGACGCGGAGCGGGAGCTGCGCACGCTGCCCCTGGCTCCCCCGCAGCGGCCACGCGCCACCGGCGACGGCCCGCAGGTCCAGGTGTTCTGGGAACGCGGCACCGGCCACGATGAGTCCACCGTTTACGCGGTCCGCCGCACCGTGGGCCGCACGCCGACCGCTCCCACCGACGGTGCCGACGTCCACCACGGCCCGGGGACCGAGTGCGCGGACCCGGGCGCGCCGGTCGCCACCCCGGTGCAGTACGGCGTGTTCGCCCTCGCCGGCGATGGCAGGCCGGCCTCCCGGCCGGTCACCGTCGAGGTGACAGCGCTGCCCCCGGTCTGGGACCTCAAGCACGAGGTCGGCATCGGCACCGTCAGCCTGTCCTGGACGGCGCACCAGGACGCGGAGGTACGGGTGACCCGCGCTGCTCAGGGCACCAGCCAGGTCATCGTCCCCGAGGCTGGGACCGGCTACCACGTCACCGGGCTGCCGGAGGGCGTCCCGCAGCGCTTCGAGGTGGTCGCCGTCTACCGGGGCCAGGGCGGCGCCGAGCTGACCTCGCAGCCCGTGCGGCTCAACCTGGTTCCGCGCGGCGCGGCGAAGCCGAACGGCACGCTGCAGGTGACCACCGCCGAGTCGGACGGCCGGGTCCGTGCCACGCTGACCTGGCGCCGGATCGACGCCTCCGACGTCAAGATCTTGCGGACGCACGCCGAGCCGCCATGGCCGGCCGGCACCGTCGTCAGCTTGGAGCAGGCGGAACGGGCAGGCCAGCTGCTGACGGGCCGGGTCGATGTCCAGGGCGCCGAGTGCACCATGGAGACCGATCTGCCGGGCGGCATCCACTACCTGACGCCGCTGTCGGAGGGCGGCACCGGCATCGTCATCGGCAAAACCCGCTCCGTCGCGGTAATCTCCCCGGTCAGGAACCTGGCCTTCACCTCGTTCGCCGACTACGCGACCATCTCCTGGGAGTGGCCGGAGAACGTCCAGCTGGCCGAGGTTCGCTGGCGGGCCGGCGAGCAGGAGGACTGGGACTTCACCGTACTCACCCTGGCCGAGTTCCAGTCCAAGGGCGTGAAGGTCCCGCTCGGCGCCGGGCCCTGCAAGGTCGAGGTGTGCGCCCTTATCCCGGTTGGCACCAGGCACCATCCGTCGCCGTCCGCATCCATCGTGGTGCCGCGGGTGCTGCAGGCCCCGATCCGCTACCAGGTGTCCGGCGGTGCGCTCACCGGACGCTCCAGGAAGGTGACATTCAGCGCCGAGAGCCCATGCGCCGGCGTGCGAGTCCGGATGATCGCCTCAGAAGGCGGCATCCTGCCCACCAAGCCGACCAGCGGCACCGCGGTCCTGGAGACCACGCTCGATCTCGTGCCAGACGTCCCCGTCGAGCACAAGGTGAGCATCCCGAAGCTGCGGAGGCCGTACTGGATGCGCTGCTTCATCATCGGCGGGCCAGGAAGGCTCATCGATCCCCCCTACAAAGACCTTAAGGAGGACTAAGTGGCCACCATAACGGCGTGCCCCTTCTGCTTCACGAGCATCGATTCCTCGAACCTGTGGTTCCAGTGCTCTGGCCGCGGCAACAAGGACTGCCTCATCGCCACCGACGACGCGCGGAAGAAACTGACCGGCAACGCCACCCCCTCCTACCCGACCTTCCAACCGCCCAAGGGCCGCGGCGTGACCTCCGCCACCTGCCCCAACTGCGGCGGGGAGGCCATGCGGCGTGCCTGCCCGAAGTGCCGCACCGTGCTGCCGATCGACTTCGTGGGCACGGTCAACCCCATGATCGGGCTGGTCGGTTCCAAGGGCAGCGGGAAGACGGTGTTGATGACGGTCCTGGTCAAGCAGATGCGTGAGCAGATCGCCGCGCGCTTCAACGCCGACATCAGGATCGCCATCGACAATCCCGACGGCCAGCAGGGCATCGCCGCCTATCGCAGGCAGCGTGAGGTTCCGCTCTTCGGCGCCGATCGTGACCTGCCGGCGAAGACCGACCGGTTCAGCCAGCGGCAGTACGCCACGCCTATCGTGCTGCGCTGGCGCGCCAAGAAACCCACGATGCTCGCGCTGATTGACAGTGCCGGCGAGGACCTCGGCGACGAGGCATCTACGCACACCCTCAATTACCTGGAGTCCTGCGAGTACCTCATCATCACCCTCGACCCGTTCTCGCTGCCGAGCGCACGCGCCCGGATCAACCTGCCCAAGGAAGCGCAGCAGGTCGACGACGAGGTCCCGATCGACGTCGTCGCGAACATCACCGGCTACCTGCGCACCTACCACAAGGTCGCGCCGAAGAAAAGGATCAAGATCCCGGTCGCGATCGTGTTCACCAAGATCGACGCGTTCTATCCGACTTTGGATCCAGGCAACCCGATCGTGGCCTCCGCGTCGTCGGCGCCCGCCTACGACGAGACGGACGGCCTCCAGGTCCACGAGCAGATGCGCGCCCTGCTCACCGAGTGGGACGCGAGCGCCCTGGACCGGCACTTGGAGCAGAACTACGAGAATTACCGGTACTTCGCGGTGTCCGCTCTCGGTGCCGAGCCGGAGTACGCCAGCGCGAAGGTTGCCGCGGGCGGCGTCCGGCCGCACCGGGTCCAGGATCCGGTGCTGTGGCTGATGTCCAAGGCCGGGACGGTGAAGTCGGTGAAGTCGTCATGACGGACGCAGGCTTCGGCCGCCTGCTCTATACCGACTGTGCCCCCGGCACCGGCCGGGGCGGGGGCGGCGGGTTCCAGGTGCAGGCCCAGTCACCCCAGGTTGACGGCAAAGGGTCGGCCCTGGCGACCGGCTGGCTGCTGTATGAGGTGCAGAACGCCTGGGTCGTGGGGCAGCGCCCGGTCGATGAGTTCCCGCCCGGTTTCGCGCACGTGGCCGCCGCCGGCTACGGGACCGGGCAGAGCCGGTACGTCGGGAAGGAAGTGATGGGCGGCCGGCAGGGCAATCACCTGGCCGACTGCCTCGTCACCGGCGACGCGGAACTGTACGGCACAATCCGGCCTGCCCAGCTCTACGGGGCCTCGTTCTGGCGGGCGGACCCCTGGCCGGCCACCGACTGCCCGGATTACGACGGCGACCTCGAAACGGGTCCGCTGCTGACCCTGGACGAGCTCGCCGGCTGGGCACGCGGCCGCCCGGGACGCGGCCGCGCGCTGGCCGGACTACTCAGCGTTCTGGAGGATCCCGAAGGCCCGCGCGCGGTGATCGTGTCCGCCGACCCGGACGAGGCCATGCGCTGGCTCGCCGCGGCCACCTTGCTGCTCCCGCAGCGGCGAGCGCTTGACGTCACCTTCAAGGTGTTCAGCGCGAACCCGGTGCGCGCGCAGCAGCGGGTGGTCGCCGCGCCGCCTGATCTCAACCCGCGGCTGGGACCCGGCCTCGTCCCCGGGGTGTTCGTCCTGGACGCCGCCGCCTGCCAGGCCGACGAGGCACAGGTGAGCGAACGCGCCGCCTTCCTGGCAGGCAAGCTGGCCGGCGACCCGGACGCCGACCCCTACGATCTCCTCGACGCCCTTGAGCTCGCCGACGAGCTGAGCGGGGGCGTATGGCCGACCGCGGCCGCCGCCTTGCACGCCGCCTGGGCTCTCACCAGGCCCGACGAGCCGCTCGGCGACCCAGGGCAGGTCCATGCCTGGCTCAGGAACGCCGGACCCGAGCTGCTGAGGGAGCACGGCCCCGCACTGGTTGAGATGGCGCTCGCTGCCGTCTCGCTTCCGGCCGAGATGCTGCGCTGGCTAGACAATGCGGTCGCCGACAGGCGGCTGGACTTCGACCACGAGACGGTGCGCACCCGGCTGCTGGCCGCCGAGCTCGCCGATGCGCTGGCCGGAGGGTCGGTGCCCGCGCAGCCGCTCCCGCCCGCGCGGTTCAGCAGCAAGGCGGAGCGGGACGCCGAGAGCGAGCTCACCTCCGCGCTGCTGCTCGGCGACGCGGACCGGATCGACGCCGTCCAGTTCGACCGGGTGCTAAGGCTGGCCTACCGGCACCGGATCGGCCTGCAGGCGTCGCCGCTGCGGGAACGGCTGCACGGGTTCGCTGTCGCCTGGATCGACGCTTCTGGCGGCAACTGGGATCCGCGGGGCCGGGCGCTGGCCGACAGCATCCTCGACGAGGCCTACGACGAGTTGCACGCGCGGTTCGCCGAACCGCTCTCGCCGCAGCTGACACGGACGCTTATGAGGTTCCGCGATCTCTTTGACGATCGCGACGACCTCGCCGACCCGCTCTACTGCCATCTCCAGGCGGCGGCGATCGCCGGCCTGAAGGGCCAGCAGGGCCGGCTGCCCCGGCTCAGCGTTTCCCTCGGCAAGATCGCGCGGCTGCCCGCGAACTCGCCGGAGGCCGCCGAGGCGGCGCGGGTCTTCCAGCAAGCGCTGCTCGCCTGGCATGCCGGCGACACCGACGTGGCGCTCGTCATCCTCGCCCAGCTGCCGTCCCACGTCCACCCGAAGATCGGCGAGCGGGCGAACAGCTTCCTGACCGCGGCCCAGGCGAAACCGGACACCAGGCTCCTCGACATGCTTGTCAGCCTGTACAAGAACGGCTGGCAGCCGCCGTCGGACAGGCTCAGCGGGCTGCTCGACAGCGAGCTCAGAGTGCAAGACTTCCTCGCTGCGGCGGCCCGCGACGACATCGTCACCCGCGACGGTCTGAGCAGGGCCGTCGGGTGGATCCGCGGCGCCGACCCCGTCGTGGTGGAACTGAGGGCAAGCGCCGTGCTCGACGCCTTCCTCACCACCAGGAACCCGCGCCTGGCCGGTGCGGTCCTCGCCAGCTACCCGACGACGAAGGAGGGCCGCGGGAAACCGAGGCCAGTCCACACGGTGATCAAGCTGGCGGGTGAGCGCCTGTCGGCCGGCACGGCCGAGGAAGCGGCCGACGTCACCGTCCGGCTCGTGCTGGCGATGGCCAACCAGATGCTCCAGCGGGATCAGAACAAACGGTGGGAGCGCCTAGCGGATCAGCTGCGCGCATACCACAGGCATCTCAGCGCCAAGGACGCGAAGAAATGGCAGGCCGACGTGCGGGCCAGGTTCACGCCCGACTCGCCCGGGCTGCGCGAGTGGGACGGGCTCTTCGCCGTCGAGCCAATCCGGCAGGGCGGCATGCTGCAGAACATTCTCATCAGGAAGACCGAGTCATGATCAGCTTTCTCCTGGAAAACGGCTACATCGTCGCCGGGCAGGTCGGCCTGCTGTTCGGATTTGTACTGTTCGGTCTGACCCTGCACAAAAGCCTGTGGCGGGAGGCGCAGCTCTTCACACCTGAGCAGTTCCAGGCCGAGCAGCTCAAGGCCAACCCGCCCGGCCCGGACGGGATCGAACCTGACCTAGCCTGGCCGCTTTACATGCTCCGGCAGGCGGACGTCGACCGGACGCTGGCCCGCAAGAACCTGCGCGCGCTGTACCGGCGCATGTGGAAATGGCCGCTTGACACCTTCTACAGGGGATACCACGGCCCCCGCTGGGCCTGGTGGATCTTCCTGTTCCCGTTCACCATCGCGGTCAACGTCTTCCTGCTCATGGCCGGGCTGTCCGCCTGGCTCTCCTACTGGGTGTACTGGGCGGTCGTGGCCGCGGGCAAGTGGGCCGACCGGACCGTGGGGCGGCTGGTCAGGCAGCGGTTGCGGGCTGCGGAGGCGCGCCGCCGCAAGACGCGCCACGCCCAGGCGGCGTGCATGGAATGCATGCATGTCACGCAGTGGCCTGCGTACCGCTGCCCGTCCTGTGCCAAGCCGCACCACGACATCAATCCGGGCAGACTCGGCACGTTCGCCAGGCGCTGCGCCTGCGGGGCCAGCTTCCCCACGCTGGCATCGCGGGCCGCGTGGCGGACGACCGCCGAATGCAAGCGCTGCAAGAAGGCGCTGCCCGAGGGCGCCGGCGCGGTCAGGGACATCAGGATCCCGGTATTCGGCGACACCAACGCCGGCAAGACCCGGTTCCTCTACGCCTCGCTGAACAGCCTCATGGACGACGCCGAGCGGGCCGACGTCCCCGTTACCTTCCCCGACCAGGCGATAGGCGAGGAGGTCAGGCGGGGCCGCGAGGTGATCAGGGCGGGCCAGAACACGCCCAAGACCTCGCCAGGTACCGGCCGGGTCGCGATCACCCTGCGGCTGCGCGAGGGCCAGCAGTCCGACCTCATACACATGTTTGACGCCGCGGGCGAGGACTACAGCGAGGCGCAGAGATACGAGAAGCTGCGGTTCCTCGACGACAGCCAGGGACTGGTCTACGTGCTCGACCCGTTCTCCATCCAGGCGATCCGCGAGCAACTGGCCGGCCAGCAGGGGGACGTCCTGGAGGCGGCGCAGGCCGCGGAGAACGACCCGGATCTCGCCTACGGCGAGGTCATCTCCCGGCTGCGGGATGGGGGCGTGCCCGTCTCCGCGCAACGGCTGGCGGTCGTCGTCTCCAAGGCCGACCTGCTGCGCCGGGCGGGGCTCGACATTCCCTCGGATTCAGCGGCCATCCAAGACTGGCTGGTCAAGGCCGGGCTGCAGAACCTGGTACTGGCGATGGGCCGGGAGTTCACCGAGATCCGCTACTTCGCCGTCGCTTCGCTCGACGTCAGCGCCAGCCTCCCGGACGAGCCCGGCGTCCCGCTGCGCTGGCTGCTCGTCGCGCACGGCGTCCGGCTCCCCGCCGGCACCGCCCTCCAGCTCGCCCAGTCCCGCGCCTGAACACGGAGCACGACCATGACAACACCGCAGTTCATCCTCACCCACCGGCTGGTCACGGTGGTGATCACCGTCGCCGTCATCCTCCTGGTCGCACTCGGGACGGTCGGCATCGGACCGCTCGCCGGCGTGATCGGGCCCAGCGGGCCGAAGATCGGGATTTGATGGAACCTCATGTCGTAGGGATCGACCTGGGCACGACCAACTCCGTCATCGCAACCGTCGACAAGAGCGGCAGCGTCGTGGTGCTGCCCAGCGCGAGCGGCGCCGAGATCACCCCGTCGGTCCTCTATTTCGAACGCGACGGCACAGTCCTCGTGGGCGCGGCGGCGGTGCGTGCCAGCGCGGCCGACCCGGACAACGGCGTCCGGCTGGTCAAGCGGGCCATGGGAACCGAGTTCCCGCTGCAAATCTGCGGTCAGGATCACACGCCCGAGTCGATCTCCGCCCTCATCCTCCGCCACCTTGCCGGTGTCGGCGCGGCGGGTTCAGGACCCGGAACCGGCCGGAAGGTCCGCGCGGTCATCACCGTCCCGGCGTACTTCGGCACACGGGAACGCGAGGCGACGCACCAGGCTGGCCTGATCGCCGGGCTCGATGTGCTCGAGCTGCTCGACGAGCCGGTCGCCGCGGCCACCCACTACGGGCTCACCTCAGGCGACCGGACTCTCCTCGTCTATGATCTAGGCGGCGGCACGTTCGACACCACCGTGCTGCGGATCAGCTCCGGTGTGGTCCGAGTGCTCGCCACCGACGGGCACCACGAGCTCGGCGGCGCCGACGTGGACGGCCGCCTGCTCGACATGATCATGGAACGCCTCGAAGACCAGCTCTCACCCGCCGAGCTGGACGAGTTCGCCGAGGACAAGGCGTTGTTCGGCGCACTCGCCCTTGAGGTGGAGGCCGTCAAGAAGGACCTGAGCGCCAGGCACACGCGCGACATCCAGGTCGCCACCCCGGGCGGCCAGGTCACCGTGACGGTCACCCGCGAAGACCTGGACGCCGCCTGCGCCGACCTCTACGGCAAGACGGCCGAGATCATCGGGCGGGTGCTGGATGCGGCGCGACTTGACGGCGCAAGCATCGACGAGGCGATCATGGTCGGCGGGTCGAGCCGGATCCCCGCGCTGTCCGCCCGGCTTGCGGCACTGCTCGGCAAGGAGCCCCGGCTGGTCGAGCCGGACCTCGCCGTCGCCAAGGGGGCCGCGCTGCGGGCGCACCACCTGGTCGGTTCCGCGCAGCTTTCCGCACTCACCGCGGCCCGCCGGGGGACGATCGGACGGGCGGTAAGCCCGGGCCAGGTCGCCCCCGTCGCGCCGCGCGCCGTCGGCATCCTCATCGAGGACAGCAGCGACCCGGCGGGGGAGCGGAGTTACGTGGAGCACCTGGTCATCGCCAACGCCCAGCTGCCGGTCGCGAAGGTAGAGAGCAGGTTTGGCACCATCTTGCCCAACCAAGCCTCGGTGCGGATCCAGGTGTACGAGCAGGCCGGCCCGGTGCCGTCCGCCGAGGTCGAGCACAACCGCCGAGTCCTCGACGGCGAACTCACCGGGCTCGGTCGGCTGCCCGCCGGATCGGTGATCAGGCTCACCATGAAGATCGCGGTCGACGGACGCCTGACGGTGATCGCGCATGAGCCGCGGTCCGGCCGTGAGCTGCGCCTCGCGGCGTTCGTCGAGGGCGTGATCGACAGTGCCGAGACCGAGCGGCTGACGACCCTCGTCGGCCGCAGCGTAGTGCGCGGATGACGGGAGCGATCGATGGCTGACTGGATTAGGCGCTCGTTCATCTCAGCGGGGCTGACCCAGATACCGCCGGGGCGGCACCTGCGCGCCCTGCAGGACCGGTTTGGCGGCGGCACAGTGATGCTCTGCATCGACGTCAGCGGGTCCATGGACGGCAGACCGATCCTTGAGGCGGTGCGCGGCGCCAAGACGTTCGTCGATGAAGCCGTCGAGGCTCGCTACTGGGTGGGCGTAATGCTCTGGAACACTGATGTGGCCGCCCTCGCCGAGCCGACGCAGGACGGCAAGGCGGCCAGGCGACTGCTCGACCGGACAAGGAACGCCAGCGGCGGCACCAGCTTGCTCCGCCCGCTCGAGAGGTGCCATAAGATCCTCGACCGGTTCAAGGGGCAGGACCGGGTGGTTGCGATCTTCGGCGACGGCGGCCTGGGCCCCAGGGAACAAGTACTGGCGAAGGTTGCCCAGATGAAAGCGGAGGACATCAGGTTCGTGACACGCGGCCTCGGCAGCACCGCCGCCGGGGCGTTCGCTGAGGTATCCGGCGAGGAACAGCCGAGCGTAACGGTCAACGGGGTCGATGACCTCGCCGAAGGCATCGCCACAATGGCCGCGAACCTCAAGTCCTCGACCGGGAGACGACGCCATTAGTCATGTTTGCCTGCCACGGGCACAAGCGGCGAAGGTGATCTACTGTGGCCCCCCGGTGAGTGAAAGAGAGGAACAGAGATGAACTCGGCCGACGACGCGGCAGAGGCGCTGATTGTCGTGCGTGAGGCCATGGGATGGTCACTTACGCCAGACCGCTGGGCCACCATAGACAGCTCCGTGGCAGCGCTGACGGCTGCGCTCGCGGCCGATGACGGCATGGCGCTGCAGGACGCCGTGACCTCACTCGAGTTGCTTGGTCCGGTGCGTGGACGCGTGGCCGAAGGCCTGGTCAGCCCGGTGCGTGCCCCGGATGAGGTGCGGGAGCATCTGGAATCGGCTATCAGGATCCTTCAGGAACTCCAGGCGCCCGCCCCTGCAGAACTGCGGTCCTTCCCGGTCACGATCTTCCTGTCCGATGATGCGATCCATGATCAGGTGGAACGTGCCGTGGACGTTCTCGTCGAGTCGGCCGGCTTGGTTATCGCCAGTCGCCAGCCGCCCGTGACCGGCTCCTGGTTCAGGAGGATGCGTGCGGTGCTGCGCTCTCCCGCGGGAGAGGAAGTGCTGGCGACCACGGCGCACATCGCCGACTCGCGGTTCGCCCTGCGACCGGACGCCGAGGTCACAGCAATGCTGCTGCAGAACCTCGGTCCGGTGATCACCGCCTTGCATCCAACGAAAGACGCCGCCGTGCGGGTGGGCGCACTGCTGATTGTCAAGGTTGACTGGACGGTCGTCGTCCATCAACTGACTCCGCGACAGCAACTCGTACTCGATCATTCGCCCGGTCTGGAGACTGTTCCGCACGAGATCCTCCACGCACTGGGGCTGCCTCCGGCCGAACCTGGATCCCCGCTGCCATGAACCTTGTAGGGTGTCAGAACTGCGTCAATGGCCTCTGAACTGCAATTTCATGAATCAGCCGATGATCTTCATGCCGCCCGTTCGTACTTGCGGATCAGCCCGCCGAGGACTTCGTGGCGCCGTATCCGCGCCGTCGCCAGGCGCGCCAGGAGGGTGTGCGCAGGGTGGCTCGCGCCGTGAGGTCGGCGTGACGCCGAAGGCGGACAGCCGGGTCTCCGGGACGCCGCAGCCGACGGCGAGCAGCTCTTCCAGGTCACGCGCCATGCCCTCGACCGTCACGGGCTTCAGCAGGTCGGCGTTGTAGACGAACTCTGCCCATGCCACGTCCTCGCCCCAGGTCACCTCCAGCGCCAGGTCGACCTGGGCGCTGCGGTGGTCCAGCTCGAATGGCGTCACCGCCAGGCCGTCCAGCTCCAACTCGGCCACGGCATCCGCGTCGAGCCGGAACATCACCTGGAACACCGGTGCACGCCTCAGGTCGCGCGGCAGCCTCAGCTCGGCCACGAGGCGGTCGAATGGCACGTCCGCGTGGGCGTACGCCTCCAGCGCGGTGGCGCGCGTGCGGGCGATCAGCTCCTCAAACGTCGGGTCGCCAGACAGGTCGCCGCGCAACGCGAGCGTGTTGACGAACAGGCCGATGAGCGGCTCCAGCTCGACCTCGTCGCGGACCGAGACCGGGGTGCCCACGCACACGTCGTCCAGGCCGCTGTGCCGTGCAAGTACCGCCTGGTAGGCGGCCAGCACGGTCATGAACAGCGTGACGCGGCGCGCGCGCGCGAACCGACTCACCTCCGCGCGCAGGGCGGCCGGGAGCCGCCGCCGCAGCGTGGCGCCGCGCGACG
>OBLT010000566.1_pt1 | contig 23898 bp, 23 predicted proteins | sample 1518721 | NCBI WGS metagenome assembly OBLT01 (sample SAMEA3539307, study PRJEB22396) | soil metagenome | biome: tundra; feature: field; material: soil | place: USA | collected 2010-05 | depth 0.15 m | reverse complement strand
GCATCCTACGCGTCGAGCGATGCAACGGATTTGGCGCCGCAGGGTTACGTTTGCGGCGTCGCCGATGGTATTCAGTGCAAGTCAGGCACCTGCGTGGCGCTCATCGCGGTGGGCGCGACATGCAGCTCGACCTCCGACTGCGTGCGCTCGGCCTATTGCGACTATACCAAGGGTTCCTGCACGCCCCATGTCGCCACTGGAAGCACTTGCAAAGGCAGCGACAGCTCCGAATGCATCGGCGGCGACTACTGCGACTCGACCACCAAGCTGTGTACGGCCAAGGGCGCGAACGGCGCTGCGTGCACGACGGCAGACATGTGCCAGTCAAGCAACTGCCCGAGCGGCACAACATGCCAATCGAACGGCCTGGACACCCTTGGCCTGGCCCTGCTCTGCGGGTCGAACTAGCTAGAATCAAGTCAGGTCGACGCCGGCGTGCTCGCGCGCGAGCTCGGCGACAAGTGCAAAAAGCTCGATGCCCCGACCGCGGTCGTCGAGCCAACGATCGCTCGCGCTGTCGAGGCCGAAGTGCCAGGCGCGGTCGCGGAAGGCGGCCCAGATCTGCCGCAGCGGCGCCTGGGGCGACAGGATCAGCTTGTGCGACTGCTTGAAGGTGATGACAAGCGTGCCTTGGGAAAAGTCCGACTCGGCCAAGTCGGGGTCTACGTCCTCGAAGCTCTTGTCGAGCTTGGCCAGCGCCTCATCCACGCGCCGGCGGTACGTGCCTTCTTCCGCTGCGGGGCTTGCGGACCCCCCCATCACTCTTTCTCCAGACCGTGCCCGATGATCCCGCGCAGCGCCTTGCGATCCTTGGCCGGCAGTTCTTCAAGCGGGGGTTTGGCGGATTCCGCCTCGGCGCTTTCGTCGCGCGCTTTCGCCTGGCCAGGCGCGCTCTTGGCCACGCCCCTGACCACCTTTTCCGAGGCGCGATCCACAAGGTTGCCCACCTTCTCTTTCGTGCCGCGTAGGAGATCTTGCGACTCGTGGGTCTTCCAGATGGCCTGCACGTGCTCGAACAGGGTTCGATCGCCGAGGCGCACGGTCATGCCGAACCACGTGATGGCCCCAAGGCCACCCAGCACGAAGATCAGCCGAAGCAGGCGAAACACGACTTTTTGTTACCACTCCCAGCTCGCCCCCGCCAGTTTCGGCAAATCTACGACTACCGTCTCGGGTCGCCGACGCGGAAGTGATCGGCGCGCAAGAGCAGCTTGGTCAAGCGTTCGCGGGCGCCTTCATCCACGGGATCGATGGTTGCGCCAAAACCCGGCGGGCGCTTGCCCGGATTACCTGGATCGACGCGGATGATGCGAGCGTGGCAACCGATGTTGAAATCCGGATCGTCGCCGATGCCTTCCTCGGAGCCGAAAATGACAATCCCCAGATTTCTGCCAGGGACGAGGTCGGGATACTGCAGGGGTGTGCCTACGAGGTAAATTCCCCCTGCCGACACGTTCCGAACCTCCATGATATGAATATCGCCAGCCTTGACCTCAGCCTGGGCGAAAACCTCGATACGTTGGCTGATGCGGCGGTTAGATGCGGCGGGGACTGGGCTCACGTGAACATTGTAGCTGGCGCGCCCCGCGGCACTAAAGAAAAACGTGTGGTCGATAAAATGGGAACCCTGAAAGGGTTCCCATTCCCTCCCGCGCTCTGGCTACGCCGGGCAAAGCCCGGCTCCGCCTACGCGGAACCATTGGACTCAACTAGTAATCGTCACCGCCCATGCCGCCCATGCCGCCCATGCCGCCCATACCGCCGCCGCCACCGCCGTGAGCCGCTTCTTCCTTCTTCTTCGGCTTCTCGGAGATGAGCGCCTCGGTGGTCAGCATGAGGCCGGCCACGGATGCCGCGTTCTGAAGGGCCGCGCGCACCACCTTGGTCGGATCGATGACACCGGCCTTGACCAGGTCTTCGTACTCCTCGGTTGCGGCGTTGAAGCCGTAGGCGCCTTTGCCGCCCTTGACCTTCTCGACCACGATCGAGCCGTCGACCCCAGCGTTGGCAGCGATCTGGCGCAAGGGTTCTTCGATGGCGCGACGGATGATGTTGACGCCGAAGCGGCGGTCGTCGTCGAACTTCAGGCCCTCGATAGCGGCAAGAGCGCGAATGAGCGCCACGCCGCCGCCGGGAACGATGCCCTCTTCCACGGCCGCGCGGGTCGCGTGCAGAGCGTCCTCGACGCGCGCCTTCTTCTCCTTCATTTCGCTCTCGGTGGCAGCACCGACCTTGACCACGGCCACGCCGCCAACGATCTTGGCCAGACGCTCTTGCAGCTTCTCGCGATCGTAGTCCGAGGTGGTGTCCTCGACCTGCGCGCGGATCTGCTTCACGCGACCTTCGATGTCGGCTTTCTTCCCAGCGCCCTCGACGATGGTGGTGTTGTCCTTGTCCACGGTCACGCGCTTGGCGCGGCCGAGATCCTTGAGCGTCACGCCTTCCAGCTTGATGCCGAGATCCTCGGTGATGGCCTGGCCGCCGGTGAGCACGGCGATGTCTTTGAGCATCTCCTTGCGCCTGTCGCCGAAGCCCGGGGCCTTGACCGCGGCCACGTGCAGGGTGCCGCGCAGCTTGTTCACGACCAGAGTGGCCAGGGCCTCGCCGTCGACGTCTTCAGCGACGATGAGCAGCGGCTTGCCCGACTTGGCGACTAGCTCAAGCACGGGGAGGAGATCCTTCATGTTCGAGATCTTCTTCTCGTTGATGAGGATGAAGGCATCCTCCATGACGACTTCCATGCGCTCGGCGTCGGTGACGAAGTAGGGCGACAGATAGCCGCGGTCGAACTGCATGCCCTCGACCACGTCCAGCGTGGTCTCCATCGACTTGGCTTCCTCGATGGTGATGACGCCTTCCTTGCCCACCTTCTCCATGGCCTCGGCCAGAATCTCGCCGATCATCGTATCGCCGTTGGCGCTGATGGTGCCGACCTGGGTAATCTCGATCTTGCCCTTGGTGGGCTTGGACTGCTCTTTCAGATTGTCGACAACCTTGGCAACAGCCGCGTCGATGCCGCGCTTGATGTCCATGGGGTTGTTGCCGGCCGCGACCAGGCGCGCGCCCTCGTTGAAGATGGCTTGCGCGAGCACGGTCGCCGTGGTGGTGCCGTCACCCGCGACGTCCGAGGTCTTGGAAGCGACTTCCTTGACCATTTGGGCGCCCATGTTGGCCATTTTGTCGCTGAGCTCGACTTCCTTGGCCACGGTCACGCCGTCCTTGGTCACCGTGGGCGAGCCCCACGACTTCTCGATGATGACATTGCGGCCGCGCGGGCCGAGCGTCACCTTGACGGTGTTGGCGAGAAGATTGAGTCCCTGTGCGATGGCCTGGCGAGCAGGCTGAGAGAAGAGAATTTCTTTGGCTGCCATGTTGGTCTCCTTGTGTGCCTACTCGAGGATGGCGAGGACGTCGTCCTCGCGCAGAATCAAATGCTCGACGCCGTCCATCTTGATCTCGTTGCCCGAATACTTCGAGAACAGGATCTTGTCGCCTTGCTTGACGTCCAGCTTGCGAATGGATCCGTCTTCCTGAACCTTGCCGCTGCCGACGGCAACGACCAGGCCCTTCTGGGGCTTTTCCTTGGCGGTGTCGGGAATGAAGAGCCCGCCCGCGGTCTTGGTTTCTTCCTCGACGCGCTTGACGAGAATTCGGTCGTACAGGGGTCTTACTTTCATCGTGCTTTCTCCTTGATTGAAAAAACTGCCGTCCGGTTGCTACCGGATGGCGGTGCTGGGCGCGAAAGCGGTGGCGGTGAATCTGCTAGGCCGCCGCCTTGGATGCGCCCTTCTTGCCCTTACCCTTGCTTTCGCTGGTCGTGGGTGTGGAGCTCGATTTGTCGCCGCCGGTCTTGTCGCCGGCGCTCGCGGATTCGGACTTGGCTGCGGATTCGGACTTACCTGCGCTCGCGGATTCGGGCTTCCCGCCGGACGATTCGCTGGATCCGCTTCCGGGTTTCTGGCTGGCGTAGAGATCGCTGTACCAGCCGCCGCCCTTGAGCTGGAACGAGGTGTGGCTGATCAGCTTCTCAACCTTGCGCGCATTGCACTTCGGACAAACCTTGACCGGCTTGTCCGACATCTTTTGCCATTCTTCGAAGCGATGGCCGCAGCTTTGGCATTCGTATTCGTAAATTGGCATCTGGCGCTCAGCGTCTAGGGTTGCCAGCTCCCTCCAGAGAGCTGGGCAGAGGAAAGGTTAAGCACCCTTTCGCCTCTGTCAAGCGAACGGTGAGAGTGCCAGAAAAGTGTTTGAAAGCCATAATATTTCAGCTTGTTACATTCCACGGTTTTCCATTCATCACGCCAGGCTCCGAGAGGCGGCCCTAGCCCACGCCCAGGTATTTCCCCAGCTCGCCGACCAGCTTCTCGAAGCGAGCGATCGCCGCCTGCACGGGGGCGGGGCTGGACATGTCCACGCCAGCGACCTTCAACGATTCGATGGGGTAGCGCGAGCCGCCGGAGCGCAGGAAGGTGAAATAGTCTTCGCGCTCTTTGTCGCCCCCGCCGAGCACCCGGTCGGCCAGCGCGCTGGCGGCCGAGATGCCGGTGGCGTAGGTGTAGACGTAGAAGGCGCGGTAGAAATGCGGGATGCGCAGTCCTTCGAGATCGCTGACGGTCTCCAGCTTCACGCCCGGGCCGAAGAAGCATTCGAGCAGTGCGCGGTATTCGGCGCGCAGGACATCCACGGTCAGCGGCGTGCCGGATTCCACCAGCGCGTGCGTCTTGGCCTCGAACTCGGCGAACATGGTCTGGCGGAAGAGCGAGCCGATGATCGAATCGACCTCCTTGTTGATGAGGTAGGCGCGAATCTCGTCGGACGCGGCCTGGCCCGCGAGGTAGCGGCCGAGGATCTGTTCGTTGAACGTGCTGGCCACCTCGGCCTCGAAGGTCGTGTAGTGCCAGTGCAAGAAGGCGTTGCTGCGCGAGCTGAAATACGAGTGCATCGAGTGGCCCGCCTCGTGCGCGAGCGTGAACACGTCGTCGAGCAGCTCTTCCTTGAAGTTCATCAGGATGTAGGGCTCGGCGCTGTAGCTGCCATAGGAAAAGGCACCCGAGGCCTTGCCTTTGTTCTCGTAGCGATCGACCCAACCGCCGCGCAGGCCACGACCGAGCTCGGTGCCGTACTCCTGGCCGAGCGGCGCCAGGGCTTTTTGCACCACATCGACCGCCTGGTCGTAGGTGTGCCGCCAGGTCGCGGTGGGCACCAGCGGAACGCGAACGTCGTAATGGCAAAGCTGGTCGAGCTTCAGCGCCTTTCGGCGAAGCTCGTAGTAGCGGTGCAACGCCGGCAGTCCCGCGTGCACCGCCGCCACCAGATTGTCATAGACCGACTCGGGCATGGCGTCGGGAAACAGCGCCATGGCCCGTGCCGAAGCGTGGTTGCGCACCCGGGCTGCGTATCGGTCGAGTTGGACCGATCCTTCATAAAGGACGCCGAGAGTGGTCTTGTACTGATCGTATTGGGCGTAGTAGCGCTCGTAAGCGAGGCGGCGCAGCTCGCGATCGGGATCTTGCAGGTAGCTCAAGAACGTCGAATGGCTGAGCGACTTCTTGCCGTCCTTGGTATCGATGGTGCCGAAATCGAAATCCACGTCGGTAAGCACACTGAAGGCGTTGGCCGCGGTCTGGTTGGCTTCGATCTGCATGGCCAGAAGTCGTTCTTCCTTCTCGCTGAGCACGTGTGGCTTGAAACGCAAGAGCTTGCGCAACCAAATCGCGAATTCGGCCAGCGCCGGGTGCTTGAGGTAACCGGCCATGCGCTCGTCGGGAACGGCGTGGATCTCGGGATCGAAATAGCTCCATGCGGTTTGGGCATCGGCCTGAGACTTCATGAAGCGCGCCGTGCGATCGCGCGAGGCCGACAGCCCTTGATCTTCCGACTCGCGCAGGGCCGCGTAGCAAGCCAAGCGTTCTTCGACGAGGCCCAGGTCGCGCAGAAAGACCAGCGCCGCCGCCAGCGCTTCGGCGCCGTTGCCAAGCGTGCCTTTGAACGAGGGAATCTTCGCCGCGAGCGAGCGGTAACGCTCAAGATCGCGCTCCCAGGCCGCTTCGTCGCCGTAGAGCTTGGTCAGATCCCATTGATCCCCCGCGGGAACATCCTTGCGTGGACGCAGCGTCGAACCAGAGTCTTGTGCAGCGGAGAGAGACGGTTGCTTGGGCATGAGGGAAGGTTTCCCAGCAAAACCGGTTTCGTCAACTACGGGAAAGAATTAACCACAGAGGACACAGTGAACACAGAGAAGAAGGAAAAAGGAAAGAGCTCGGACACAAGATCTGGAAGCCCATTCCTTCCGGCCTCTGTGTCCTCTGTGGTGAAAAACCTGGATCCCCGCGCACGCTAGCTAGGACGCCTTGGGATCGTCGCCGCGCAGGGCCTCGGCCTGGAAATGGGCGCGCAAGCTATTGATGATGTCTTCCAGATCGCCGTCCATGATGGCCGGCAGGTTGTGCCGGGTGTAGCCGATGCGGTGGTCGGTCAGGCGATCCTGGGGAAAATTGTAGGTGCGGATCTTCTCCGAGCGGTCGCCGCTGCCGATCTGGCTGCGTCGGGCCTCGCGCTCGGCCGTCTCCTGCTTCTCGAGCTCGATTTCGTAGAGCTTCGAGCGCAGGATCTTCATGGCCATGGCCTTGTTCTTGTGCTGGCTCTTTTCCTGCTGGCAGTGAACGTAGAGGCCGGTGGGAATGTGGTGGATGCGCACGGCGGAATCGGTGGTGTTCACCGACTGGCCGCCCGGGCCGCCCGAACGCATGACCTCGATCTTCAAATCCTTGGGATCGATGTTGATGTCCACGTCTTCTAGCTCGGGCATGATGGCCACCGTCGCTGTCGACGTATGGATGCGGCCCTGGGCCTCGGTGGTGGGCACGCGCTGCACCCGGTGCACGCCGGATTCGTACTTGAGGTGGGCATAGGCGCCCTTGCCCTCGACCGCGGCCACGACTTCCTTGAGCCCGCCCGCCGAAGCGCTGGACATGGACAAGATCTCGACCTTCCAGCGACGGCGCTCGGCGAAGCGCGTGTACATACGAAAAAGGTCGGACGCGAAAAGCGCCGCTTCCTCGCCGCCCGTGCCGCCACGAATTTCGAGCAAGATGTTCTTGTCGTCGTTGGGATCCTTGGGCAGCAGCAGGAACTTCAGCCGTTCTTCCAGGCGCGACTGCTCGGCCGCAAGCTCGTTCTCTTCTTGCCGCGCCAGATCCCGCATTTCGGGATCCTTCTGCATTTCGCGCGCCTCCTCGATGCGGGCCATGGTCTGCCGATGGATGCGCAAGGAGTCGACCAGCTCGCGGATGTCCGCGTGCTCCTTGGCCAGCTTCTGCATGACGGGCGGGCGCGCAAGGATCTCCGGATCCGACAGCTTGGCGGATAGCTCCTCGGAACGGCTCTCTACAGCGGCAAGCTTGCCGAGCAGCAGATCGTCGAGCATGGAAAAACCAGGCGCGCGGGCACTGCCGCGCCGCCGATTCCTTTACGTCTGGGACGGCGGAGTGGAGGGACGGCCGTACTTCTTGTTGAAGCGCTCGATGCGACCGCCGGTGTCCAAGAATTTCTGCTTGCCCGTGTAGAACGGGTGGCAGTTCGAGCAGATGTCCACCATGAACGATGCACGTGTCGAGTAGGTCTCGACCTTGTGCCCGCAGGCACAAGAGATCGTGGCGGGCTTATAGGCTGGATGAATCCCCTTCTTGGGCATGACGCGAAACCTCGTGTGAAGGGGGGATTTATAGTCGGCCTTTGGCCTGAGGGCAAGCGGCAGTGCACGAATTCTTGATTTGGCCTCGCTTGATGCAGGAGGCTGCCGTGTCCAACCCGCGCCTTGCCGTCTCTTCTTATTGTATAGTGCGGCGCCAATGGCCGACCAATCCAATTTGAATAGCGGAATTCGCCGCTCGGCTGTGTACAGCTACTTGCGTCCTGTCATCGAAGGGCGACGCGTCCTCGAAATCGGCTGTGGCACGGGCGAATCTACGGCCCATCTGGTGCGCCTGGGAGCCAAGAGTGTGACCGGCGCCGGCAGCGCAGAAGAGGTAAGCGCGGCACGCGCTCGCTTCCACAAAGGCGCTCTGGGATTCGTCGCCCTGGACTCCGGTTCCTACGATGCGGCTGGCGCTTTCGACCTGGTTTTGTTGCCTGAGGCCGCGGACATCCTACGCGGGCGTGGGCCGGCCCAGCTTTCGGCGCTCTTGGCCGTGATTGCTCCCGGCGGCCAGCTTGCCTGCATCGTCGCCAACGGCGATCGCGGCGTAGGCGTTCCCTACTACGACGTGGTCGACGCCCTGACGCCGCATTTTCCAACCGTGCGCATGTTCGGCCAGACCCCCTTCCTGGCCTTTGGCATCGCCGAATTCGACGAGGCCGCTGCAGACCTGCGCGTCGACGTCGAGCTGGCCGAGCGAGAATCCGAAGAGCCCACCCACTACATCGCCCTGGCTGGCCCTGACGAAGCCATGGGCCTGGGCTATGCCCTGGTGCAAATCCCAGCGGGCGATTGGGATGGCCCTGCGCAGGCCGAGCGGGCGCCTGTCAGCCCGGGCATCAAGGCGCCGGACACGGCACTGGCCGAGCTTCGTCAGAAACTTTCGGAAAGCGAAGGCAAGGCCGAAGGCCTGGTCCGCGTGTCGCGCGCCCAGAGCGAGGAGATCGAGGAGTTGCGCGCACGCCTGCGCCGCACCGCCGAGGCCCGCGCCGATCTCGACGAGGAAGTACGCCGCTTGCGCCGCTCCCTCATGGAGGCCGACGAATCGGTGGTCAGTCTCACGCGCAAGACCACCGAGGAGCTCACCGCGCTGGCCCAGCGTTTGACGGCGGGGCTACGCGCCGACGAACCAGGCCCGGCGCTCACCCAGGAGTTGCAGCGGCGGGAGAAAGAGCTCGCGGAGCGCGAGTCGGCGCTGTCGGAGCGCGACGATCGTATCGCCGCCCTCGAAGCCGCCAAGCAAGAGACGATGTGGCGCGCCGACGCCACCGACGATGAGCTGGGTCGAACACGCGCCGAGCTGGCCAGCTTGCGCGGCGAGCGCGATCGTGCGCTCGCGCAAACGCAGGCCGAAACCGATGTGCAGGCAACGCTGCGGGCGCAGGAGTCGACGATTGAGGACTTCCGCCGGGCCGCGGCTGCGCATGTCGACGAGGTAAACCGCCTGCGGGACGTCGCCAACGAGCAAGCCAGCCTGGTGACGGAACTTGAAGAAGCCCTGGCGGAAAGCGAGAAGCAACTGGCCGACTACACCTCCGAGGTGGCGCGGTTGCAAAAGGCGCTGTCCGAGATCGAGGATGCCGATCGCGTGCGCCGATCGCGCCTGGCCGAGCTGGAAGGTCTGATGTTGCGCGCGGAGCACGATTCGGCCAAGCAGGCCGAGTCGAGGCGGCAAGACTTGGCCGAACTGGACGACATGCGTGCCCGCGCGGCCGCCAGCCGCGGCGAGGTCGAAAGCCTGCGCGCGCGTTTGGGCCAGGTAGAGGAGGCCTTGGCGGCGAGCAAGGCGGCCGGGCCTAGCGCCGATGCCGGACGTCTGGCCGAGCTCGAAGCACGGCTGCGCGACAGCGAGAATCGCGAGCGCCGTGTGGCGGATCTTGAAGCGCTGGTGCGCGACAGCGAAGAGCGCGAGCGCCGTGTTGCGGAGCTCGAAGCGCTGGTGCGCGAGAACGAAAATCGCGAGCGCCGTCTGGCTGAATTGCGCGCGGAGGCCCCGGATCCCGAGGAGGTCTACCAGCGCCTCTTCGACCTCGAAACGCAGTACCAGGCCGCGACCATGGCGGCCGCGCGCGTGCCAGCGCTGGAAGCCAAGGTGGCCGAGCTGGAGGCCCGGGCTGCGCAGCTGCCAACCCCGTGAGCCTGCCAGGCTCGCACACACACCCACCTATGGGTTCGCGCGCCCGGCTATTCCTCTCGACATAGTGTTGGACTTTGCCAAGAGAAAGCAAGTGCCAGCGCCGCAGGCGGTGCTATCTTCCCTAGCGACACATGAGTGGTCCTGCCGATCTCTTGCTGTTCGCACATCTCCTCGCGAGAACGGACGACAAGCTGGAAGTGGAGCACCTGGCGCTGCTGCTGGCGGAGCCGGAACACCCCGGCCTCGACATCCAGGCCTACCTCAACAAGCTGAACGTGATGGGCGAATTGGCGCGCATCAAGCTCAAGGGCTGTCGCGGTTCGGCTCCTGCGGATCGCATCGTTCCCATCCTGCGCCTGCTGTTCGGCGAGCTCGGCTATCGCGGCAATGTCACCGATTTCTACGACCCGCAGAACAGCTTCCTCAATCACGTCATCGATCGCCGCACGGGCAACCCGCTGTCGTTGGCCGTGGTGCTGCTGGCTGTTTGCCGGCGCGCCGGGGTTGCCGCCGACGGCGTGTCTTTCCCTGGCCATTTTCTCGTGCGCGTGGCCAAGGCCTCGGGCGAGATGGCCACCATCGATCCTTTCGACGGCCGCGTGATTTCGCCCTCGGTCTTGCGTTCGATCTACGAATCCGCCACCGGGGATCCCGGCGATATCGACGAACACTTCCTCGCGCCCGCCTCGCGCCGTCAGGTCGTCCTGCGCATGCTCAACAACCTGCGCGCCATCTACGAATTGCGCGGCGACCAAGACCGACTGCGCTTCGTACTCGAACGCATGGCCCTGCTCAATCCGTCCGAGGAAGTACAACGCCGCCTGGATTCCGTGGTTCAAGCCGTCGCCCTGGCCCCGCGCCTCAGTATCAACTAGCGGCTGGGCGAAGGCTCCTTGCCAAGTGTGGTGAACGACTCGGTGAGCGGCACAGGGATCTAACCACAGAGGACACAGAGAACACAGAGGCCGGAAGCAAACGGGTACGGATTCCGGAAGACCCTTTCTTCTCCGGCCTCTGTGTCCTCCGTGTTCTCTGTGGTGAAATTCCGGATCCGTTTCGCGGTTGAGGCAATCGCCGCTAGAATCACGGGATCCATGCGCCTAGCCCTTGCCTTCATCGTGTTCGTGGTCGGCGGTCCAGCGTTGGCCGCCAGCGCTGATCCGCTAGTGGGGGGGCAGCCGACGGATGCAAGCGGGACGGCGCTGCCGGAGTTTCCGCCCGATCCGAGCTTCGAACCCAGCTACACGCTGGAGGGCATCGAGGTGCGCGGCAACCACAAGACCAAGACCGCGCTCATTTTGCGCGAGGTCGGCCTGCACAACGGCGATGTGGTCAGCGCCAACGACGCGCGCGTGGGTCTGGCCCGGCTGCGCCTGCTCGCCCTGGGTTTCTTTCTCGATGTGCACCTGTCCCTGGTCAAAGGCGCGGAGCGCGGCCACGCCAGTCTGGTGGTCGAGGTCGAGGAGCGCGGAACCATCATCCTCGACGCGCTCTACCTCGGCACGAGCCAAGCCACCACGGTGTGGGGTGGACTGGCGGTCACTGAACGCAACCTGCTTGGCCGTGGGCTTTCATTGGGTGGCGGTTTCGTCGGCTCCACCCGCCCGCAGATCGCCCATGCCGAGCCCGGTGCCGCCGGGACCGTGCACGTCGCCGGGCCGCCCGCGTTCTTTTCGGGCCGGCTGGCCCTGCAGGCCAGTTTCACCGCTTCGCGCGGCAGCGAGCTCTTTCGCACCCAGGGCGATAGCAGCAGCTCCGATCCCGCGGACTTCGTCGCCGCCAACCTGCGTCGCCTGGGTGGCACCTTCGGCGCGGGCCGGACACTTTCGCGCACCTTCTTTCTGACCGGCGAGGCGCGCTTCGAGTCGATTCGCGCCGACTTGCCAAGCGAACGCTCGCAGACCTCGCCCGACGGGGCGGTCACGGCCATCCCGTTCGCCGTGCACGAAGGGAAAAGCCACCTGGGCTCGCTGAGCCTGATCCTCGACATCGATTCGCGCACCGATCCGGTCTTGCCCAGGGGCGGCCACCACCTCTCGCTTTCCGTCGAGGCGACCACCACCGCGTTCGCGTCGAGCTACGGCTTCGTCAAAGGCGTGGCCCAGGCCTCCAACTACTTCCCCCTGCGCTGGGGACACGTCATCGGCATCCACGGCTATCTTGGCGGCATCTTCGGCGATGCCCCCTATTTCGACCGTTTCTTCGTCGGCGACCTCAATCAGCTGTTGCCACCGCGGGCCCTCGGCCTCAATTTCTCCACCCAGCCGTCCCACAATCTACTCGGCACGGATATCGCGGCCCATCGCTACGACAATCTCGCGGGCCGCGCCCTGGTCGAATACGCCATCCCCATCTGGAGCCGGCACGGTTTGCTCTATCGCGGCGATGCCTTCGCGGCCTTTGGCGTGTTTGCGGTTTCGAACCCTGACGATCTCAAGCGCAGCGACCTGCCCCTGTCGCGCGCCATCGCCAGCGATCTCACCGCCGACCTCGGCATCCGCCTCGATACGACCATCGGTATCTTCACGCTTTCGGTGGCCAATGCCATCGGCCGGATCCCGTTCTGATGACTCGGCGAGCGCGCATCCTCTGTTTCGGCCTTTTCGCCCTGCTTGGCGCTGGGCAGGCGCATGCGCAGCCCCCCGCCTCGCGCACCGTGGGAATTGCGCGCACGGCGGACAAGCTGGTGGTGAGCGTGGGGTTGCAAGATCTCTTCGGCCCGCGCGATGTCGAGCGCCTGCTCTCCGGATTCTCGACACGTGTGCTCATCCGCGTGGCGCTTTTGCGCGAGGGTGGCAATGAACCGGTGGCGCAGGCCATGCGCCTGGCGGAAATCGTCTACGATCTGTGGGACGAGAAACTGCGCGTGCGCATCTCGACCGGCAAGCCCGGCGCGGCCGAAACCCAGGTCGTAGCCACGCCCAAGGCCGCGGTGGATGTGGCCACCTCGCTGGTTGCCTTTCCCCTGACCGAGGCGGGCCGGCTCGAACCAAGCGCGATCTACCACCTCAGCCTACGCGCCGATCTCAATCCCATCTCGGAGGAATTGGTCAGCAACGTGCGCCGCTGGCTGTCCCTTCCAAGCGGTCGCGGCCGCGCCGGATCGGGCGACAGCTTCTTCGGATCCTTCGTCAGCGTCTTCGTCAATCCGCGCGTCGACGACAGCGAGCGCCTACTTCAGGTCCTGTCGCAATCCTTCGTCCCGCCAGGAGTGCCCAAGCCATGAGATGGCCGGGCCGTTTCGCGCTCAAAATGCTGGCCGAGATGCTCCTGGTCGCGCTGCTGTCGGCACTGCTGTCCGCCTATGCCTTCTACTATGTCGTTCACCGCTTCGCCGATTTCTCCATCGAGCAGTCGGGGCGGGTTGCCATGGCTTCGCAACGAGCGGCGGAGGTCTTTCGTTCGTACTTCACCGATCGCAAGGAGGAATTTCGCCGCCGTGCTCACATCATCGCCGCGACTGGCGTGACGGACGTGGCCAGCCTGGCGGCAACCGAGGGCCTCCTGCGCGCGCGCCTGCTCGACGGAGACGATGAGATCGACGGGTGGGAAACCGACTCCACCACCTTGGCCCACTCGCGCGAGGCACCGCCCATCGTCGTGGCGGTTCCCGCGAAGAACAAGGACGAGAGCACGCGCGTGCTGGAGTTGACCTTCGGGATCCCGCTCGACATGTACGAGAACTTTTTGTCCCTGCGCGACGCCATCGACAAAGAGCAGCAGCTCGACCGTGTGTACGATCTGATGATTCCGCGATTTCTGCGCCAGTACGTCCTTATGGTGCTGGTCATGCTGGCCGCGGCGCCGCTCATCGGCTGGCTGTTCGCCCGCCAGGTCACGCGCCGGGTAGCGCGTCTGCACGATGCCGCCCGTCGCGTGGGCGCAGGGGATCTGCAAGTGCGCGTCGCACCCAAGGGCAAGGACGAGCTGGCCGAGCTTGGCCGCGCCTTCGACGGCATGGTGGCCGAGCTGGGCCAGGCGCGCTCGCGTCTCGAGTATTTGCAGAAGGTGTCGGCCTGGCAGGAGGTCGCGCGGCGGCTGGCCCATGAGATCAAAAACCCGCTCACGCCGATTCAGTTGGCCGTGCAAGAGCTGGCCAGCAAGTACCGCGGCGACGACGCCTCGTACCGCCAGTTGCTCGAAACCGCCAGTGAGATCTTGCGCGAGGAGATCACCGGCTTGCGTCGTCTGGTCGACGACTTCTCGGCCTTCGCCAAGCTGCCCAAGGTCGAGCCGGCCGCCATCGATCTCAATCTGCTGCTGGCGGAAATCCTGCGCCTTCAGCCCGAGTGGCAAACCACCGTGCGCGTGGTCGCGAACCCGGCCCCCGTGTACGCCATGTGCGACCGCACGCTCTTCCGTCGGGTCATCGCCAACCTGGTCGAGAACGCCATGCAAGCCGCGCAGGGCGCGGGACGAGCTCCAGAGATCCGCATTCAGGCCGAGCCACGTGGCGAGCGCGCCGGCATCCTCGTCGACGACAATGGCCCGGGCGTGCCCGAGCACGAGCGCCAGCACATCTTCGACCCCTACGTGACCCACCGCGAGGGCGGCACCGGACTGGGCCTAGCCATCGTGCGCAAGATCGTCATCGACCACGGCGGCGATGTCACCGTTGGCCAATCACCGCAAGGCGGCGCCCGCTTCACCGTGGAGCTTCCCTCGGGCACCAGAGAACCACGCCACGAAAACAGGATGTCCTAAGTTCTATTTAGGACTTTTCCATCCGAAATTATTCCACGTTGGCCTTGAGGCGGACGGCCTCGCGTACTATATTCCGCCGACTTCACTGACCGGTTGCGCTGTCGACAATGGGAATCAGCGGTTCGAAAATTCCGACTCGAATAGGCATCATTTTGCTGCCACTGCTATTCGCCGCGCTGGCGCGGGCGGAAGCACCTGCGGCCCCGACCGCCGCCGCGGAGACCTCACCCTCGAACGACGAGTGTCTGGGTTGCCACAGCAACGAGCTGGATCGCAGCAAGGGGCGCGCGATTCCGGCCATCGGCGAGGCCTTCGCCGGATCCGTTCACGGTCAGATCAACCTGGCCTGTGTGGATTGTCACGCCGATCTGCAAGGCAAGGACTTGCCCCATGCCGACAAGTTGGCCAAACCCGTCTGCTCGCAGTGCCACGAGGACGCGGTCAAGGCCTACGACCAGAGCGTGCACGCGGGCTCGCGGCGCAAATCCGACAATAGCGATGCGGCTTGGTGCAGCGACTGCCACGGGGTGCACGACATCCGCAGCTCGAAGGATCCTCAGTCCAAGACCTACCACTTCAATCTGCCCGCCACGTGCAGCCGCTGCCACGCCGACGAAGCCGTCATCGCCAAGGCCCACATCGAGGCGGGCAATGTGCCGGCCCATTTCCAGGACAGTATTCACGGCCGGGCCTTGACCAAGAGCGGCTTGGTGGTGGCACCCAACTGCGCCACCTGTCACGGCAACCACGAAATTCGCCGCGCCTCGGACGACAAGAGCCGGGTCAACCGCTACAACATTCCCAAGACCTGCGGATCGTGCCACGCAGGCATCTTGGCCATCTACGAAACCAGCGTGCACGCCAAGGCCCTGCGCGAGGGCAACCCCCGCGCGGCGGTGTGCATCGACTGCCACACGGCCCACGACACCAAGGTCGTGGATGCCGCCTGGAAGATGGATCTGGTCAAGGAATGCGGCACTTGCCACAAGGAATCCATGCGCACCTTCCGCGACACCTTCCACGGCAAGGTCTCGACGCTAGGCTTTTCGCGCGCCGCCACGTGCGCCGATTGCCACGGCACCCACGGCATCCTGCCCAAGAAGGATCCCAAGTCGATGGTTTCCGACGGGCGACGGACCGAGACCTGCCGCAAGTGCCACACCGGCGCCAGCGAGAAGTTCTCGCGCTACGATCCTCACGCCGACGCCAACAGCCGCGAGCGCAACCCCGTGCTGTACTTCATCACCATGGCGATGAAGTTCTTGCTCCTCAGCGTCTTCGCCTTCTTCGGGCTGCACACGATTCTGTGGCTGGGACGCTCGCTCGTGCTCGTGCGCAAGCTGCAAGCCGAGGGAAAGATCGATGACGAAAAATAATCCGGGCCAGGCGGACAAGTCCCCACCGTCGTCGACGCAGCCGGCGCCTGCGGCCGCGGGCTTCGTCCTGCGCTTCCACCGCTACGATCGTCTGCTGCACGGCTTCCTGATGGCCAGCTTCTTGACCCTCGCGCTCACCGGCATGCCTCTGCTCTTCCCACAGGCGGCCTGGGCAACGACCTTGGCCAAACTCTTCGGTGGCTATCGTGTGACCGGCGTCCTGCATCGCATTGCCGCGGTCACTCTGATGCTGGTCTTTACGACCCATCTCGTCCGACTTGCGCACCGCCTATTCGTGCGCAAGGACTACGGCATGCTATGGGGTCCCCGATCGCTCGTGCCTCAGCCCATCGATCTGGTTCAGCTTCTGCAGCACTTCCGCTGGTTCGTCGGCCTTGGGCCGCGCCCGCGTTTCGATCGCTATTCGTACTGGGAGAAGTTCGACTACTGGGCGGTCTTCTGGGGCATGGCGATCATCGGAACCTCGGGCCTCATGCTGTGGTTCCCGGCCTTCTTCGCGCGCCTTCTGCCCGGCTGGATCTTCAACATCGCGCTCGTCATCCACGGCGAAGAGGCGCTCATGGCCATGGTTTTCATCTTCACCGTCCACTTTTTCAATGGCCACCTGCGCCCCGACAAGTTCCCCATGGACCTCGTCATCTTTACCGGCCGCGTGTCGATCGAGGAGCTCAAGCACGAGCGGCCCGCCGAGTACGAGCGCCTGGTGACCGAGGATGGCTTGGCGAAAGTGATGACCAATCCCCCTTCGCAGAGTCTCACGACCGTGGGTCGCATCATCGGCACCACCGCCGTGTGCATCGGTCTGACCGTCGCCGTGCTGGCCATCTACGCCCTGCTACACTGAGCTATTCATGTAAGAACCCTCAAAGGGTTCTTACCAACTCCCGCGATGAGTAACGTCGGGCAAAGCCCTCCGTCACTCACGCGACTTGTCCGCTTCGTCTTTGGCTTTGGCCGTTTCCTTGGCCTGCTTCTTCTCACCTTCTTTACCGGCGAAGTAGGCTTCGCCCGGACGCCAGGTGGGCGTCACGACGAAGAGAAGCCCGCGGCCCGCACGCTTCGCGCCGGATACCATGAGACGGCCAAGGTGCTGGAAAACAAGGGCGAAGCCGATGAACGGCATGAACATCACGAAAAGGCCGCCGAGCACGGGCGCCAGCAGGATCACGGCCAGAACAGGAACGCGCAAGTAGCGCTGTCCGTCAGCGCCTGGAAGCATCCCTTCCTTGCCGCTTACCGCAATGAGGTCCAGCTTGTCGCGGTTGAAGTAAAAACCACCCTTTACCATTGTTCCTGCGGTCATCATGACGAGCTCCTTTCAGGTCCTTCAATTCCGTAATTGCCTCTTGAATACAGGCTAAGCGAAGAAGGGGAGATCTCCAATGCGGGAGATCCCTGGTTTTCCTAAGGAAAAGTCCGGAGGCGACTAGGGAAAACACCCTAGACCGGCTCGAATCGTGACAAAAAAGACGATTAACATCCCCTTTTGACCGGGACGGCGGTTTTTGATGCAAATAAGGCTACCGTGCCGGGGGCAAGGCGGGATAATTTCCACGCGCAGTTTCTGCGACGATCAGACGATGAACGGGCAGACGATGAACGTAATAGTCTCGATGTATGCGCGGTTAACCAAGCCAACCTTCGCCCTGAGTCTCGTCCTGTTCTCCCTGTCCTGGGTCCTGCCCGCGGTCGCACAGGGCACGGCGGCCGACGAGATCGAGGAATGCCTCACCTGCCACGGCAACGATAGCTTGAGCGTGACCCTGGAGAGCGGCGAGGAAGCGCCCCTGTTCATGAAGCGCGAGCTTCTCGATGCGTCGGTCCACAAGAATTTGCGCTGCACAGATTGCCACGCCGGCCTCGAACAGGTGCCGCACCCCGAGCGTCACTACAAGAACCTGGCGCAGTTTCGCGCCAGCTTTGGCGAGGCTTGCAAGAACTGCCATTTCGAGAACTACACCAAGACCCTGGACAGCGTTCACTACGGTCTACAAGCGCGCGGCGACGTCTTTGCCCCGACCTGCGTGAAGTGCCACGGCTCGCACGACATCGCACGCCCGGCGCAGCCGCGTTCGCGCATCTCGCAGACCTGCGCCACTTGTCACCGCCCCATCTCCGAGGCCTACGCCAAGAGCGTGCACGGACGTGCCCTGCTGGAGGAGCAGAACCAGGACGTTCCCATCTGCACCGACTGCCATCGCTCGCACGACATCGCTGACCCCAAGGATCGGGCCTGGCTTATGAACACGCCCTCTCTGTGTGGCAAGTGCCACGCCGATGGCAAACTGATGGGCAAGTACGGTCTGTCCACAGCGGTCGTGTCGACGTACCTGTCGGATTTTCACGGCACCACCGCGGCCTTCGGTGCCAAGGGGCGTGCGACACACAGCGAACCTGTGGTCGCGCTGTGCGTGGACTGCCACGGCATTCACGACATCGGCAAGGTCACGGGCGCAAGCGCCCCCGCGTTCCGGGCCAACTTGGTCAAGACCTGCCAGAAATGCCACAAGGGCGCCTCTGACAACTTCCCCGCCGCCTGGCTCTCGCACTACGAGCCGTCGCTCGAACGGGCGCCGCTCGTGTTCATGGTCCGGCTCTTTTACAAAATCATCATCCCCTTCATCGTAGGAGGACTCTTGTTGCAAATTCTTCTGCATCTCTGGCGAACGGTGGTGAATCGATGAAGCGCACGAGCGACAACAACGACGACGAGGTCGTCCGCTTCGGGCTGCACGATCGCATCGAGCACCTGCTGGTCATGGTGATCTTTTTCGCCCTGGCTCTCACCGGCCTGCCGCAGAAATTCCACGCCGCCGCCATCTCCAAGGCCATCGTCAGCGCCTTGGGCGGCATCGCCCAGGTCCGCTACCTGCACCGCATGTCGGGCGTGCTCTTCTCGGCCATGACACTGGTTCACCTGGTCAGCGTGCTGGCCGCGGTCATCGCCGGCCGCTCCTCGCTGGCCATGGTCCCCGGGGCCAAGGACTTCCGCGACGTGGTGACGACCCTGCGCTACTACCTGCGCATATCCGACGTGCGCGCGCAGTTCGATCGATTCGACTACAAGGAAAAGTTCGAATACTGGGGCATTCTGTTCGGTGGACTCATCATGATCACCACCGGCTTCGCGCTGCTGTATCCCATCGAGGCCACGCGCTTCCTTCCTGGCCAGATCATCCCCGCGGCTAAGGTCGCGCACGGCAACGAGGGTCTGATGGCCTTCCTGGTGGTCATTCTTTGGCACATCTACAACGTGGTCTTCGCGCCCGAGGTCTTCCCCGGCAGCAAGACCATCTTCACCGGCAAGATCCCGCGCGAGCGCATGCGGCACGAGCATCCGCTCGAATACGCGCGCATGTTCCCAGAAGCGGCCGACGAGGTGCTCGGCCACAACGCAGACGATCCCGCGCACAAACACGCGGCGGAGCCAGCGCGAAAGCCAGCGCGAAAGAAGGATGGGTAATCAGGCGGCCGAGTCCATCCTCCACGGCATCGTGGCTGCCATCGTGGTCATGGTGCTCATGCGCGCACAGCGCATCCGCGTCCCCGACACCCGCCTTCGTTTCTGGTTGCTCGCCACCGGTCTGCCGCTCTCGGCGACTCCGCTTTACTGGTGGCTCGCGCCCTGGCGCCACAGTGAGCGCTTTCGCGATGATTGGTCGCTCTTCTCGGCCAGCCACCTTGCGCCTTACACCTTCCATGGCGTGGCCTTGTCGAGCACTGTCGCGCTCTTGCTGGCCCTGGCCGGCACCTTGCTCTATCTCCGCGACCTCGTGCCCTTTGCCCTGGATTTCTTGCGCGGTCGAGCGACGAGGCGCGCGGTGATCGAGCCACCCACAATCCTGGTCAGCGCCACCAGTCGAGCCGCGGCGGCCCTGGGCATCGCGGTGCCGAGACTGACGGTGTTGCCTTCGAAGCATCCCATCTTGATTTGCCGAGGTCTGCGGCGGCCAAACATCGTCGTATCCAGCGGACTTTGCCAGATGCTTGCCCCCGACGAATTGCAGGCATCCATCGCGCACGAGATGGCCCACGCGAAGCACCGCGATCCTGTGCTTGGCTGGGGGTTGATGGTGATGCGCGGGCTTGCCTTCTTCAATCCTGCGGTGCAATTGGCTGCGCGAGCTGCGGCCCTGGAGGTCGAGCGCAGGGCCGACCAAGCCGCGGCTCGCATCGTGGGTAGCGCGGACGCCGTGGTGCAAAGCCTGCGCAAGTTGTCCGGCAGCGATGGGGCTCGGCTATTCCCGAGCGAGGCGCGCACCTGGCACGGCTTCCGTCTGGCGGCCATCGAGGTGCGCTGCCAGGCGCTGCTCCACGAACAGGGGACGGCCGGCGAGGTGCAGCCAGCCTGGATCCTTCCCGCCACCGCCATCGGACTCGGTGTCATACTCTTCATGACCGTCGCGTGAACTGCCATGGCGTCTCATTGTCGAAACGAAAAGTCGCCCAAGAATGCGTCGGGCCTCACGACCCTGGCGGTGCTTGCGGGGATGGCGCTTGCCCTGCGGGCCGGGGACGCCATGTCGGGATGGATCGCCGGCGTGCCACGTGGGGTGAACCGGTGTCCGAATCTCGAGGAAGCCGAGACCCGCACGGGATTGCAGGTTGGCGCCATTCGCCGCGTTCTCGGTGGCTATGCAATCGTCGCCAACGGCATTCGCGTGACGACAAGGCCTGTCCCGGCGCTCGCCATTGCCATGCAAGACCGTGAGGGCGCGAACCAACTCACGTTTTTCCGAAGCCGTGGCGGCGCCATTCCGGCCTCGCTGCGCCCACCTTTGCCTTCGTTTCACGAAATCGCGGTTCCTATCCAAGCTGGCCGCACGGGCTCGCTCAAGGCCGAAAGGCAATCCGACGGCTCGGTTTGGCAAGATCTGGAATGGTCCGACGACTCGGGTAGGACCGCCCTGCGCTGGAATGGCCGCACGGTGGAATTGCTCCAGGTGGCGCGACAGCTCGCCCAGCTCACCCAGCATACCGAGGATTGGCGATGAGTCCGACGAGACAAGGTCATGCCTACAGCATTCGCCGGCGCGTGGCCCTGCTGGTCGGGGTCGGCGCGCTTGCGCCCACGCTACTCGCGCTGTGGACCCTGCACTCGGCCTTCGACGATGTCTCCCGGCACCTCTTTGCGGAGCATCAGCTCTTGGCGCGCAGTCTGGCCCTGCACTTCGACTACGAGCTGCGCGACCACCTGGCCAGTCTCTCGGCGGCGACGGGAACCCCCGAGGATTGGCTGACGGGCAATGCTCAACGCTCGCTGCGCGCCACCTTCCTGCGCTCGCCCGTGCTCGACGCCATCGTGGTCGTGGGCAAGGAGCCGGACGGCGGCAAGAAGGTGCTGTGGCAAGAGTTGCGCCATCAGGATCTGGCCAGCGCGACGCTGCTGGCCCTGCCCGAGGTGGACGCGGCTCTTGGCCTCGGCCGCCAGAGCGTCGCGCACCTCATCGAGCCACAACGAAGCCGGCTGGTGTTCCTGGTGCCCGTGCGCGACTGGAACGGACAAGTCACGAATGTGGTGTGCGCGGTGGCCAATCCCGGCGCGCCGACGTGGCTGGCCGTGCTCAGGCAAGGCGCCCTCGGCAGCGGCAGCGCAAGCCTGGTGGACGACAAGGGGCGCATCGTGACCAGCGCTAGCCTGACCACGACCGCGCCGTCCGTCGGCAACGACGACATTACCGCTGCGGGTGCCTTGTCGGTCGCGCCCTGGCGGATCGTCTTGCGCCAAGCTCGCGACGAGGCGCTGGGCCCCTTCGCGGTTCAGCGCGGCCGCATCCTGGTGCTCGCGCCGCTCTTGCTGGTCCTGGCGCTGCTCTTTTCCTGGGGCGCCACCCACAGCGTGACCGAGCCGCTCAAGGCCCTCAATGTAGCCGCCGGGCGCATCGCCGAGGGCAACCTGGAAGCCGCCGTGCCCGCGCAGGCCGACGACGAGGTCGGTCAACTAGGCCGCTCGCTAGAGGCCATGCGCGTGGCGCTCAAGAAATCGCTCGACGATCTGACCGCCAGCCACGACGTTCTCGAACAGCGTGTGCAGGCGCGCACGCAAGAGCTGCGGCAGCTCCTCACCAAGATCGTTTCGGTGCAAGAGGACGAACGCCGCCGAATCGCGCGCGAGCTGCACGACGAGACCTGCCAGACCCTGGCTGCACTCGGCATGAAGCTCGACGCCGCCCTGTCCGCGCCCACGCCGGGCATCGTGCGCGAGCGCTTGACCGAGGCGCGCGCCTTCGCGGGACGGACCTTGGCCGACATCCACGCCCTCATCTACGAGCTGCGCCCGTCGGTGCTCGACGATCTCGGCCTGTTTCCCGCCATTCGCTGGCTGGCCGAGCACAACCTCGCCCCGGCCGGCATCGCCTACCGTTGCGAGGTGTCGCTGCCCGGCCGCAGCCTGAGCTCGGAGCGCGAAACCACCTTGTTTCGGGCCATCCAAGAAGCCATTCGCAACGTGGCCCGCCACTCGCAAGCCACCCAGGTGCTCATCCAGGTCGAAGAGCGAGAGCACGACCTGCAGGTCGAAATCGAGGATGACGGCCACGGTTTCGATCCTGCGAGCGTGGCGGTGCCTGGACCGTCGGGGCGCGGCCTGGGACTGCTCGGCATGCGCGAGCGCCTGTCCATGGTGGGCGGGGTGGTGGAGGTGATTTCGTCGGCCGACGCCGGCACCCGCGTGATCCTGCGCGTTCCCTTCGAGGAGGAGAATCACCGTGGCTAAGATCCGCATACTCATCGCCGACGATCACGCCCTGGTACGCGAGGGCATTCGCGCCTTGCTTTCCCTGTGCGACGATCTGGAAGTCGTGGGCGAGGCCGCCGACGGCAGCGAAGCCATCGCGGCCGCGCAGAAGCTGGACCCGGACGTGGTGCTGATGGATATCAACATGCCCGGCCTGGGCGGCCTGGAAGCGACCCCCGCGATCCGGCGCAACAATCCGCGCGCGAAGATCCTGGTGCTGACCCAGTACGATGATCGCGAATACGTGACCCGCTTTCTCAAGAACGGCGCCTCGGGCTACGTGCTCAAACGGGCGGCGGGATCGGAGCTGGCCGCCGCCGTGCGTGCCGTCCACCGTGGCGGGCTGGTCCTGGATCCGTCGCTGGCGCGCGAGGCCCTCTTGCCCACGGCCCCACCGCCCGGCGCAGGTGTTGGGGAAGAGCGCTACCTCAGCCTCACCGACCGCGAAAAGCAGGTCTTGAAGCTGGTCGCCGAGGGCAATTCCAACAAGGAAGTGGCCCAGCTCCTCGGCATCAGCGTCAAGACCGCCATGTCCCACCGCGAGCGGGTGATGCAAAAACTCGACATCCACAACCGCACCGAGCTGGTAAAATTCGCCCTCAAGCAGGGCGTGATCAAGTTGTAAGAAGCAAGCACGACACTACATTTCTTGGAGCCAGCTTCTCCTCAGGACGTTCGAGATCGACACGATCTGCCCTCGCTGCAAAACTCCTCTCCGCCTCATCGCCATGATCGCGACCAAGGACACCATCAAAAAGATCCTCTCTGCCACGGGACTGCCCTGCTCCTTCGGAGCCTAGGGGCATGCCCGCCCTGCCCACGCGGCTTCGCCGCGCCCGTCGCCGAGGCGCCCGCACTCTTTCCCGCACGACCGCCCCCTTCCGAATCTGGTGGTGAGAGCGGAGACTGGCTCAACTTACGGCACGTCGACCGAGGCGGGATGGACCCGGGCTGGAATAGACTCGAGGTCGCTCAAGGTCGCCATGCTGCTGCCCGTCAAGGTTTTCCTGCGCTCAAAGACCAGCTTCGATTCGCCTATAGACCCACAGGCCCGAGACTGCCTCGAATGCCGAAAGCTGCGCTTCGCTAGCAACAAATATTTCCTCGTTGCCGAGAACTTCTGCTGGTGCTTTCCACGCAACCAGCAGCGAGCTGTCACACCCACGCGCCCGCGGGCGCGTACGAGCGCCATTGTCCCGAAACGACTTTGCTTTATCGAACCATA
>OBLT010000564.1_pt1 | contig 23922 bp, 21 predicted proteins | sample 1518721 | NCBI WGS metagenome assembly OBLT01 (sample SAMEA3539307, study PRJEB22396) | soil metagenome | biome: tundra; feature: field; material: soil | place: USA | collected 2010-05 | depth 0.15 m | reverse complement strand
CTTCATCAACTTCAAGGACAAACCGGTCGAGCGCAATCCGCATCTTACCGGAGTGGTCGTGATTCCCGGCGAGAAGGGCGGATTCATCTATCAGATTCAGGCCTCGGCAGTGAATATCACTGAGGGCGCGGACGTTCGCCGGCAGTTGGAACGAATCATTGAACCGATCTCCGGCGCCGTCAGCATTACCAGGGTCGAAACGCTCAAGGACGGCTCCGGACACACGCTGAGTTACAAAGTCTGGGTTGAAAAAGAGTGAGGGTGGAAGAGAAAGGTTTTGAAGTTTCAAGGTTCACAGATGAGAGTTACGCTTAAAACGCTTGTTCTCGGGACTGTGGCGATCGGCTGGCTGTTGACGGCGGCCGCCTGGGCGCAGAGCGATTCCGCTGGGCTGGAGCACGTTCTCGATCAGATGGATGTCGCCGCCCGAAACTTCAAAACCACCGAGGCGAGTTTCGTTACCGACCAATACTATAAAGTCATCAAAGAAATCGACGAAAGCGCGAGGCAGAAGGGCAAGGTTTATTTCCGGCGTGAAGGCAGCGTAACCGAGATGGCTGCCGACTTCGTCGAACCCGAAAAGAGGTATGTCCTCTACAGCGGCGGCAAAATTCAGGTCTACCGCTACAAGATTGACGAGGTCGACATCTACGATCCGGGCAAGAATCGCGGCGATGTCGAGAGCTACTTAGTGCTCGGTTTCGGCGGCCGCGGACATGACCTGCTCAAGTCCTACGCGGTGAACTTCCTGGGGTCGGAGACGGTCAACGGCATAGCAACTGAGAAACTGGAGTTGATTCCGAAGACTGACCGCGTTCGAAACATCTTCGCGCGCATCCTGCTCTGGATCGACCCCCGCGGAATTTCGGTGCAGCAGCAGTTCTTTGAGCCGAGCGGCGACTACCGCCTGGCGAAGTATTCCGAGATTCAGATCAACCAAAAACTTCCCGAGAACGCTTTTAAGCTGAAGACCACCGGGAAAACCAAGTTCGTCCCTCCGCAAGGATAGGTTTCCCTTCGCCAGATCAGCTCAAAATAGGAACCAACAGAAACAAGCTGAAAAACACCGCCTGCGGCTATATACTGCACGAGAACCTTCTGAAAGTTGAGTTGGCATGGCCAAAGTCTTTACCATCTCCGTTCCTCCAGATTTGTCGCGCAAGAAGCGTGTACGCATCGACGACCCCCGCTACGTGGACGGCCAGAAGATGTTGGTGGAAGCGATGAAGTACTTGGCCAAAGCCGACCCAGTAGCCAATCGAGGAGCCATCGAACTGCTCTCCGAGCACGTCCGCACCCGTTTCCGCATGACCGACTCGCCGCTGAGCTAAGCTAGAACCTTGACAAAAGAGGCGAGCGTTCCTGCTTTCCCGGGCCCGAGTTTTCCGCAACTTCAGAAATACAACTTCAAAGCAAATTGAATCACGCGCGGTCCGCGATCGGAGGTAACTTGTCCAAACAATGCGTCGCCTCCCACAGTGCCATCCTGGAAAGTCGGACTGTAAAACTGCACGTGATTGAACGCATTGAAGAACTCGGAGCGGAATTGCAGGGACGTGCTTTCTGTGAACTTGAAGTCCTTCGCGATGGAAATGTCCCAGTTGTTAATACCCGGTCCGCGTAGAACGTTTCTCCCCATGTTCCCGTGCGTGAAGAGCGGCACTCCCCCGGGGCGCCCGGGACGTTCGTCCTCCCCGACGGCGTTGAATGGTCTTGACGGCCCGCATCAGAAGGAAAAGCGCGCCGCCAGTTGGATAATGCGCGGAGGTAAGGTTGAGGTAATTTGCCCGAATTGCCCGCTATTCGGGTTGTTGCCACCTCCGCTGATGCCGGGATTGTCGAAATTCGCATGGTTGAAGATGTTGAAAAAATCCGCGCGAATTTCGAGTTTTACGCGCTCGGTAATAGCAGTGGTTTTCGAAAACGTCATGTCAAAATTGATGTAACCTGGCCCGCGGAAGTAATTGCGCGGCAAGGTTCCATAGGTTGCGAGCGCGGGATTTGCCTGCACTTGAGAACCGGCGGGAAGAATTCCCGGGGTCGGTACGCACCCGGGGAGCGGATCGTTGAAATCGCCGCATTGGGCATTGCTGAGGCTGTTCGGATTGAAGTAGTACTGGCCGGGAGTGCCGTTAATGGTTTGGGTAGTGCGCGGATTGAAGGTATTTAGTGGCCCGACGATGTTGGCGTGGACGTTGGTGGGATCACCAGCGCCGGATGGACCTTCCGCGTTGTACGTATAGCGCTCTCCGAGGTTCGCGAACACATCGAAGGGCAAGCCGGTGTGCCAGGTCATGATCGGGAAAAGGCTCCAGCCGTGGGTCAGGCGCTTGGGCCCGGACAGGCGGTCGAAGGGTAAGTCCCAGCCGCCGCTGAAGGTGATGCGTTGGCGAACGTCCTGATCGCTCGAGGCCCGGAACAGGCTGGGCTGATAAGACGGCACGCCGCTGTTTCTCTGCCGGAATCCCGAGGCATTGTCGATGCTGTGCGCGTAGGTGTAGGCCAGGGTAAAGTAGGTGCGCCCCAGGTAATGCGAGTCGACCATCTGCCGGTTCAGGCTGGCTTGGAGGCTGTTGTAGTTGGCATTGCTGACGTTCTTGAATTCCGGTGCGGAACCAAAGCTGCACGTTCCCGAAGACCCGTTTCCCGCGGAGTCCGCACAGGAACTGTCCCCGGCGCCAAGATTAAGAACGCGGTCGGTGGTGCCCAGCACGAACGGGTTGACGTCGATCAGGGAGGTCATGCCATGCGAGAGGTTGCCCACATAGCTTAGTTCCAGCGCAGTATTCGGAGCCACCTCCTGCTGCACGCTCAGGTTGTACTGATAGGTGATGGGCGTTTTCAAATGCGGGTCCACGAAGTAAACGCTTCCACCGCTATTGATGGGCAGGAATCCAGCTGCGCCAAAATCGAGATTCGAAGGCGGCGTGTGCGACGGGAAGGGATCGGTGGCGGCCGCGGAACCGAACGGGTCCGTAAAATAGGGCGACTGACCATTCTGATTAAAGGCGGGAAAGGTCAAACCCACACTGGAAAAGAAAGGCGGCTGACCGTTGAACTGCAAATTGTCTTCGGCTTTGAGGATATCGTAGAACATTCCGAATCCGCCGCGGATGCTGGTTTTGGCATTGCCGCGCGGGTCCCAAGCGAAACCCAGGCGTGGCGCCCAGTTGGTCCGGACCGGAAAATTCGCTCCCACGGGCGCGCCCGCATCTCCGGGAAACACCATTCCGGTCGGGGCCCCGGTAAAGACCGTGGACTGGAGGCCGGGAATGACTGAGAACGAGCGGCCTTTGGTGTCTGCTTTCGGGGAGTTGTATTCATAGCGGACTCCCAAATCGAAGGTCAAGTTCTTGGTCACACGCCATTCATCCTGCAAGTAGCCATAGTAAGACTTGCTGCGGATATTGGACGGGGCGTGAGGATACTGGAAGTACTGCGACGGAATGCCGAGGACGAAGTCGGCCAGCGAGTTATCGGTGCCGGCACCGCCGGCGTAGAAATCGAATTCGCCGTTGACGTAGTAGTCGTAGACGGTATTGTCGCGGTAGGCGGAAATCCCGGCGCCCACTTTCCAATTATGCCGTCCGTGGACGTAGGTAAGCGTATCGGAAAACCCAAATGTTGTATCTACTTCGGTGGTGGGACCTTGTTCGCTGAAGCCCACCTGTAGGCCATTGTCGAACCACAGATTGGGCGGACCCTGCGGGTCGTCCTGGTTAATTCCGATGCCGAGCTGAGAAGCGTTCGGCAGCTTCGCCGCGGGCTTGTCTTGCAAGTAGTTGCTCCTCTGCAAGAAAAGCCGGAATTCATTCAGCAAATTCGGCGAGAAGGTGTGGGTGTAGGCCGCGTTCGTATAGTAGTTATTGCTCTGCGCAATGTTGGGCGTGCCGGGCACGGTGGCAAACTGGAACGGATACAAGAGTGGATTGCGCACCCCGCCGATGGTGACGCTCAGCTTGTCCTTATCGCTGAACAAGAAATCGAACTTCATGGTCAGTTCGTTACGGTTGTCTTTGTGGGCGCCCTGAAAATTCTGATAACCGTTGGAATTGGTCGGAATCAGCCCGGCGGCGACATATTTAGCGACAATCGGATTCACTTGATTTGGGTCGATGATCGCCTGCTGGGCCAGCGCTAGATTCGATTGAAAGTAAGGGTGAGGAGGACCCGGGATGGGGTTGCCATTGGAATCGGTGGCACATCCGGTTCCATCAGAATAATTCGGGCTGTTGTAATAAAAGCCGGTCAGGAAGCAAGCCACACCCGGATCGGGTCCGGTTGGATTCAGGCCATTGGAACCCGCAGATTGCGAGAAATCACCGGCCAGTTGCGCCGGAGTGAAAACCGTTCCCTCTCCGGTGGACAGTTTTTCGGAGAGCCTCTGTCCCTGGTAGCCGACGAAAAAGAAGAAGCGGTCCTTGCCGTTCACCTTGGGCAATAGGATGGGGCCGCCGAGAGTCGCTCCGTACTGATTGCGCTTCAGGACATTGCGCGGCAGCCCATTGGCATTATCAAAGAAAGTTGCGGCGTTGAGGGCATCGTTGCGCAGAAACTCAAAGCCGCTCCCGTGCCATTGGTTGGTCCCGGATTTGGTGACGACACTGATCACACCGCCGCCATTGCGGCCGTATTCCGCCGAATAGTTGCTTTCGAGAATACGAAATTCCGCAATCGTGTCCGGATTGGGGTTGAAGACGACGCTGTTGTCGAGCAGGTTGTTGTTCAGCCCGCCATCCAGCAGGAAGGTAACCGAGTCGCTGCGCCCACCGGCGATGCTGTAAGTGCCCGCCGCAGTCGAGTCGCGATTGGTTTCGGTAACGCCCGGCTGCAGCTTTGCCAGGTCGAGGACGTTTCTGCCGTCGAGCGGCGCGCGCTGAACGCTCTCTCCGATTACGCTGGTTCCGATCGTGTCGCTGACGGTGTCCACCAGAGTCACGTTCGCTGTGACTTCGACCACGAGCGTGCTGGCCCCAACCGCAAGGGCCACATCCACCCGGCCGTTCTGATTGATCTCCAGCGTGATCCCCTTGCGCACGTACTTTTCAAAACCCTGCTGCTCCACCGTCAGTTCGTAGGCTCCGATCGGCACCAGCGTGAACAGGTAGCCGCCGTCCTTGTTCGTGGTAGCGCTGCGCACGATGTTGGTGCCGGTGTTCCTGAGGGAAACCTTGGCGGCTGCGACCACCGCGCCGGAGGGATCTTTGACGGTGCCCCTCAGTTGGGCTGTGGCTTGCTGGCCGACGGCTTGATTCGTGCCCAGGAAGGCCACAGAGAACACGATGCAGATGCTGACGAATCGACCAATACGGGGGAAAGAGGCGGGTTTCATTGAGTCCTCACTGGAGGTTGGGCACAAATATTGCACGTTATCTTCCGGGAAAACAAGTGTAAAACGGATTGAGTTAGCCGTGCATGACTGTGCGTCATCTTCTGTTTTTTGAATTCTCGCTACGGTAATCGGGATTTCAGAATCGCGATTCAGATCGCCGGCGCAGCTCTGTAGTGTTTGCAAGATAGGCTGCTGCGCAGAGGATCACCACCGGATAGCACTCCAGCGTGTAGCGCGGTTCCGGGTTTTCCAGCGTCCCTAGAAAAGCCGTGCGCAGCAGCAGGAAGCCGACCAGCAGTCCAACCCAGCGAATTCCCGACGGCTTGCGAACCAGCGCCAACAGCGCTGCCGTCACGTACACCAGGTTCAACAAGCCGAACCCGACGGCCATGACCGACTGCTTCGTGTCGTCATTGAATTCCCACCAGCGCACGTCGGGTGGAAGGATTTCGGTTCGTGGACGCAGCCACATGTCCGCGACGCGTAGCGCAGGCAGCACAACGTAGTAGCGAATGGGGTGGGCGCGAATGCGATCCGCGGCCAGCTTGCCAAAGCCCGCATCGAGTTCCCGCGTCACGTCCTGCGACTGGTTGTAGTCCGCAATCACGGCTAGCGTTACCTCCCTTTCGGTTTCGTTGTCGATGGCGCGTGACGGCAGTTTCTCCGGATCAATCTTGTCGCCGGGAACGTTCCAGTAGATTTCTTCCACCGACGCGTAGTCGACAATCCAGGTTTTGACCCAGCGGTTGAAGCCTCGGGGGGCGAGTTCATCCGCCGCGTTGGCATATCGCGGAGCGAGTGGCTGGAAATGATGGAGCGTCCGAAAATTGCGAATTGTCCAAGGAGCGAGCGGCGCCAAAGCAAAGACCACAACAATGATTGCGGCCACAAGAACATTCGCCGTGTCTTTCTTGTCAGCGTGATACTTCCACGCCACCCCCCCCAGATAAAGCACAACCGCCGCCAACAAAATACCGCCGTCGGGACGCAGCAGAATGCAGGCCGCAATCGCCGCGCCGGTCCCGGCCCAGAGCGTGCGGCATGGATGATCGAGAGCTTGCCCTGAGTTTGCCGAAGGGATGCCGATTCCTACACCCCCGGCCTGCATTCGATTCAGCGCGGCGGCCGCGCAATCCAGAGCGAGCACTGTAAAAAAGATCTCTGAAGTTTCGGTGAGGACGGCAGCGGCGTAGTTTGCCAGAAATGGACAGAGCGCCGCCAGCAGAAAAGCGATTCGCGCCGCGCGTTCGGAAACCACTCGGCGGGCAAGGTCGGCAACAATCAGGCAGGTCGCGAGGTCGAGCAGAATCTGCGCCAGCAGGACTGCTTTGAAGTTGGCCGCCCCAAATAGCCAGAAAATCCCAGCCAGAAAAGCAGGATATCCCGGCAGGCGCGTGTCGGTCGGCACGATCTCGGCTAACTGCATCTGGCCATAAATGCCGTGCTGCAGCCAGTTGCTCGCGAAGTCGGCGTAAATGCGCGAGTCATCGGTGACCGCCGGAAAATAGACAAAGAAAATCAGCCGCAGTGCCAAAGCCGCCAGTGTGGTTCCTCGAAAAAAACTGCGGCGTTCGCGGATCAAGCGGAGCACGTAGGGAATATATCGCGAATCGCGCGATTTGCCGCGTCCTTAACGAGCCGCGTCGTTCGCTGTTCGCTCTTTGCTAAGACCGGCGATCCGCGAAGGACAAGCGAATAGCGAACGACCTCTGACAACCGGGTTTGACCCCCCGCGCCTCTCACCTTAGGATGAAGGAACCACAACGAGATGGCGAAACAGGTTTTTTACGATCCCTTGCAAGCCCGCTGGAGGCGGATTCGCCGCGTGTTCGACGTGGCCGCCCTGGCTTTTTCCTTGCTGGTGATCTTTTTCATCTATAGTGCCCTGCGCAGCGAGCCTCTGCCTGACCTTTCCTGGCTGTCGGAAAAAAAGCCTTACCACGCGCTGAAAGAAAAAGAAAAAACCAAGGCGCGCGAGAAGCGCCGTCTGGCCACTCTGGCCCGCGCCGGTCACCGCCACCAGGCCCGCAAAGCTCCTTCCCAACTCACGCTGAACTCCGAGCAAGGAGTGCGGGCCGCTTTCTACGTTTCCTGGGACGCGGCCAGCTTCTCCTCCTTGCGCGAGTATGCGCGCCAGCTCGACTTGCTCTTCCCGACGTGGCTGCAGGTTCTCACTCCAGACGGCCATCTGCAAGCCTCCGATCCGGAAACCAACACGATGTATGACGTGGTGCACGGGCAATCGGTCCACACCGTGGACGACAAGGTCATGCCGTTTCTGAAGGCGGAAGACACCAACATGGAAGTCTTTCCCGTGGTGCAGAACTTCGACGGCACCGACTTTGTTCCCAGCATCAGCGAGTTCCTGATGAATCCGGAAGCTCGCGCCAGGTTTCGACGCGAGATCGCGCTTTTTCTTGCCTCCGATCACTATCGCGGTCTGATGATCGATTTCGAATCCTTCCCCAAGAAAGCGCAACCCGGTTACGTGGCTCTGCTCAACGAACTCTCCTCCGACCTGCACGCCAAGGGGATGAAGCTTTACGTCAGCGTCCAGGTGCGCAACGAGGATTTTGATTACAAGGCCATTTCATCCGCCGTGGATGGCGTCGTCATCATGAACTACGACGAGCACTTTCCCGGCGGGACCCCCGGCCCCGTCGCTTCCCAGGAATGGTTCACGAACAACCTGGAGTCTGCCGTCAAGGAGATTCCGAAAGAGAAGCTCATCTGCGCCATCGGCAACTATGGATACGACTGGGTCGAACGGCCAAAAACAAAGAAAGGCAAGCTTCCGCCCGGAGTGGCCGACAAAAGCGTTTCGGTGCAGGAGGCTTGGATCGGGTCGCGGGATTCCGAAGAAAACGTTGATTTCGATGGCGACGCGCTCAACCCTCATTTTAGCTACGGCGACGACGATAACCTACGCCACGATGTCTGGTTTCTGGATGCAGTAACTGCTCTGAACCAAATGCGCGCCGCCCAGACCCTCGGCATCCAGACCTTCGCCCTCTGGAGACTGGGCGCGGAAGATCGCTCCTTGTGGCGCGTGTGGGATATCCCCGGAGAAGCCAATGCGTCCGATCGATTGAAAGACGTCCCTCCCGGCCAGGATGTCGACATGGAAGGGAGCGGTGAAATCCTGCACATCGAGGCGCGTCCTACCGACGGCGAGCGCGATCTGAACATCGACAAACAGACCGGGCTCATCGACGACGAATCCTTTAAGAGTCTGCCCGAACCCTATCGTGTGGCGCGCTATGGCTTCAGCAAAAACCAACTCGCCATGACCTTCGACGACGGTCCTGATCCGGAGTGGACCCCGAAGATTCTCGACGTACTCAAAAGCGCGCATGTGCCGGCTACATTTTTTCTGATCGGAATCCAGGCGGAGAAGTTCGGCAACTTGACCCAGCGCGTTTACCGCGAAGGTCATGAAATCGGCAACCATACCTTCACCCATCCCGATATCAGCTCGATCGGTACCGGCTACATGAAGGTGGAGCTGAACCTGACCGAGCGCTTGTTTGCCAGCCGCCTCGGCATTCGCACCATGCTCTTCCGTCCACCCTACTCCGTCGATGCCGAGCCCGACACCGAAGACGAAGTGCGCCCGCTCGAACTCACGCAAAGCATGGGCTACATCACCATCGGCAACAAGATCGATCCCAAGGACTGGAGCGACGTCCCCGCACTCACGCCGCAACAGATCGCCGCCGGCGTGCTCGACCACCTGCCACCCTGCCAGCCGATCGATCAGAAGTGCGGCAACATCATTCTTCTGCACGATGGCGGCGGCAATCGCGAGAGAACGGTGCTGGCGCTCCCACTGATTATCGACGGCGCCCGCGCTCGCGGTTTTGAATTCGTCCCCGTGTACAAGTTGATGGGCAAGACGAAAGCGGATGTCATGCCGCCGCTCCCCGCCAACGAGTATTGGTCCGCCCGGCTAAATTGGATCGGCTTCTGGTTCTTCAGCGCGACCATGGCGGCCATCACCGCCATCTTTTTCCTGGGTGACATCCTCATGACCGGGCGTCTGATTTCGGTCGGCGTGCTCGCCATCTATGACCGTCTCCGCGCACATGTTTACGGAACGCCCGAGCAGATCGCAGCTTACCGCCCCCGCGTCGCGGTTCTCATCCCTGCGTATAACGAGGAGAAGGTTATCGAACGCACCATCCAGGGCGCGCTCGACTCCGACTATCCCAATCTGCGCGTGATCGTCATCGACGACGGTTCCAAGGATCGTACTTTGGAAATCGCCCGCTGGACGTTTGCCGCCGAAGAAGCGGCCGGCAGGGTATTGATTCTCACCAAGCCCAACGGCGGCAAGGCCGAGGCGCTTAACTTTGGACTGGAGCACATCGGCGATGCGGAACTCTTCGTCGGCATCGACGCCGATACCATCATTGCGCCCGACGCGATCCTCCGCATGGTGCCCCACTTCCTCAATCCCAAAGTTGCAGCCGTAGCCGGCAACGCGAAAGTCGGCAACCGCGTCAACCTCTGGACGCGTTGGCAGGCTCTCGAATACATCACCAGCCAAAATTTCGAACGCCGCGCGCTCAACACCATGGGCGCGGTGAGCGTGGTCCCGGGCGCGATCGGAGCATGGCGCATCGCGGCGGTTCGCGAAGCCGGAGGCTATCACGTGGACACCGTCGCCGAAGACGCCGATCTAACCATGGCGCTCTTGCGCAACGGCTATCGCGTGCAGTACGAAGACAGGGCGCTCGCCTTCACCGAGGCTCCGACCACCGCCAACGCGCTCATGCGCCAGCGCTTCCGCTGGTCGTTTGGAATTCTCCAGGCCATCTGGAAACATAGCGGAGTTTTCGCGCGCAAAGGCGCTTTGGGATTCGTTGCCCTTCCCAACATCCTCATCTTCCAGATTCTGTTGCCGCTGGTCTCGCCCTTCATTGACCTGATGTTTGTGGTCGGCGTGATCTGGTACTTTGTCCAGAAGTACTTCCATCCTGAATCGAACGACCCTGCCAGCTTCCAGCGCCTGCTGATCTTCTTCGGCGCGTTCCTGGTGATTGATTTCCTTGCCTCGTCGCTCGCCTTCGCGTTGGAGCGTCGCCAGCCCGAAGCCCGCGAAAATGCGTGGCTGCTAAGCCAGGTATGGTTGCAGCGCTTCGCCTATCGCCAGGTATTTTCGCTGGTCCTGTTCCGCACCCTGAAGCGCGCCATCCAGGGCCGCCCCTTCGCCTGGGACAAGCTCGATCGCACCGCCGCCGTCAACTACGTCCCTGCCGAGCGCAAGGAGTCGGTCAAAGTTTGATTGTGTAGCGGGGACACTCCTGTCCGCGCACTGCATACAGCACCCGTGATCCAAGTCACTGACATCCGCAGCCGAACCGTGTGAGCTAAGAACGAGAACCCCCCATGCCCCGCACAATCATCGAACCCTTCCGCATCAAAAGCGTCGAGCCCATTCACTGGACGACCCGCGCGCAGCGCGATCAACTCCTCCGTGCCGCCCACTACAACCTATTTCTTCTGCCGGCCGACGATGTCCTCATCGACCTGCTCACCGATTCCGGCACCGGAGCCATGTCCACGCATCAGTGGGCCGCCATGATGGAAGGCGACGAGAGCTATGCCGGCAGCCGCAGCTTCGATCAGTTCCGCGACTCCGTGCAGGATATTTTCGGCTACAAGCACGTCATCCCGACTCACCAGGGCCGTGCTGCCGAGCGCATCCTGTTCAGCGTGATGTGCAAGAAAGGCGACTTAGTCCCGAACAACACGCACTTCGACACCACGCGCGCGAATGTCGAATTCGTCGGTGCCGAGGCCGTCGATCTAGTCATCGCCGAGGGCCGCCAGCCCAGCCTGAAGCATCCCTTTAAGGGCAACATGGACGTCGCCGCGCTGGAAACTCTGATTCAGAAAGTCGGCCGCGAGCGCGTGCCTCTGGTCATGCTGACCGTGACCAACAACTCCGGCGGTGGCCAGCCCGTCTCAATGGAAAACGTCAAAGCCGTGAGTGCAGTGTGCCGCAAGCATCGCATCCCGCTCTACTTCGACGCCTGTCGTTTTGCGGAGAATTCCTACTTCATCAAGATCCGCGAAAAAGGCTACGAGCAGAAAGCGCCAAAAGAAATCGCACAGGAAATGTTCAGCTACGGTGACGGCTGCACCATGTCGGCGAAAAAAGACGGCATGGCGAATATCGGCGGATTCCTCTGCACCAACGACGATCTGCTGGCGCAGCAGGAGAAGAACCTGCTGATTCTCACTGAGGGCTATCCCACTTACGGAGGCCTGGCCGGCCGCGATCTGGAAGCCATCGCCATAGGCGTACAGGAAGCGTTGCACGAGGACTATCTCGAATATCGCATTGCCTCCACCGCCTACCTCGGCAACCACATTGCCGACCAGGGCGTGCCGATCGTACAACCGCCGGGAGGCCACGCCGTCTACATCGACGCCCGCGCCTTTCTGCCGCACGTTCCGCCCGAGCACTTTCCCGCCGTAGCCCTAGCCAATGAACTCTATCTCGAAGGCGGCATCCGCTCGGTGGAGATCGGTACCTTGATGTTCGGAGCATCGGCGAAGATGGACCTCGTGCGTCTGGCGATTCCCCGCCGCGTCTACACCCAGAGCCACATCGACTACGTGGTGGAAGTGATCCTCGAAGTCTGGAAGAAGCGCGACCAGATTCACGGCATGAAGCTCAGTTATGAGGCGCCGTTCCTGCGGCACTTCACGGCTAAGCTGGAGCCAGAACCGGCGGAAGTGGCAACCGCGGTACAACGCTAGAATTTGGCGGCGCAGCTCCGGAAGGGCCCCACAACTCAGCTTTGCGACTGAGAGACCAAGTGCGGCTGCGGCTGGGCTGCCGGAGCCGGACTGTTCGGCGCGGCTTCAGGCTGCGGCGTCTGGCCGTTCTGGACTGCTCCACCGCCCTCCTGCTTCGTACCGCTGTTGGGCTTGGCATGGTGGTCGTCGCGGTACGGCGGATCGTAGGAGGGATCGTAGCTGTCATAATCCCAGCTGTAATCCGGGTAGTAGGAATACGCCGGCCGCGGAGCATACCAAAAAGGGTCGTACCACCAAGGATCCCAACCGAGCCCCCAGTAGCCGCCCCAGTACGGCCATCCGAACCCGAAGCCCCAACCTCCCCAACCCCAACCACGGCCCCATCCGAAGCCAGGCCAACCGCCTCTCCAACCATTGCCATGCCAACCAAAAGCCGGCGCGGTGCCGGGGGTTCTGCCGACGAAACCGGACGCGACTCTGGACGGGCCAAAAGAGCGCCAAGCGCCCTCGGAACTTCCGGCGTTACGAGCAGACAAACTTGAGTTCGCCAAGCTTCCGGAATTGCGTCCCGCACTCAAACGCGCGGAACTGCCGGAGTTGCCGAACGAATGCCACTGGCCGTCGTTGATCGCCGGACGAACATTCGACGAACGATTTCCGCCTGAGCCAAAACTGCGGCCAGTTTCAGATCTGCCGTAAGCCCGGCTGCCCGCTCCATTAGGCCCCGCCCCGGGCCCACCACGCAAACCGCCGCCTTGGTGGTAACTTCCTCCACCACCAAAAGACCGCCCGCCGCCGTAAGATCCACCACTTCCGTGGAAGCCCCCACCACCACCGTGAAAGCCTCCACCTCCACCGCCGCCATGGGAACCGCCTCCGCCGCCTCCACCGTGCTGAGCGAATGCTGGATTTGGCGCGAGAGCAAGAAGGATGAAAGTGCTAAATGCGAGAAGGGACCGGAGAACACCGAATCTACCCATAATCCGTACCTCCCTCCAAACCTGGAAGTGCAGTGTCGAGCGAGGAGCCTATCGACAAAGACTGCGCGCTCCTACCCGATCAGATTCTAATCCTACGCTAGTGGTTGCACCCAAGGTTTACCTCGTTCGGTTCCCCTCGACCCGGTGTAAAATCAAAGGTCGCGAATGTCCGCGCTTACGTTTAACGTTTCACATCCCGTCCTGGAAAGGATCCCCTATGGCCACCATGGAAGCCCCGCCGCGTCTGCAAGTCCGCCTTCACGAAGGCCCGTTCAAAAACGAGCCGTTTGTCGATTTCACCAAAGAAGAGAACGTGCGCAAGATGCGCTCCGCTATTCAGAAAGTTCGTGGCCAGCTCGGCCGCGAGTACGACCTGATCATCGGCGGCAAGCGCTCCAAGACTTCCGACAAGATCCGTTCCATCAATCCCGCCAAGCCTTCGGAAGTAGTTGGCGTTCACCAGAAGGCAGGAAAAGAACACGTCGAGCCCGCCGTGCAGGCCGCTCTCAGCGCGTTCACCCACTGGAGCCGTACTTCGGTCGAAGAGCGCGCATCGCTGCTGTTTCGCGTGGCCGATCTGATGCGCGAGCGCAAGCTCGAATTCATGGCGTGGCTGGTATTCGAAGTTTCGAAGAACTGGCTTGAGGCCGACGCCGACATCTCCGAGACCATCGACTTCTGCGAGTTCTATGCCCGCGAGGCGCTGCGCTTCGCGAAGGCCGAGCCGCCAGTGCAACTGCCCGGCGAACGCGGCACCCTGACCTACGTCCCGCTCGGCGTCGGCGCCGTGATTCCGCCGTGGAATTTCGCCTGCGCGATCATGGCCGGCATGACGCTGGCTTCGATCGTCAGCGGCAACACCGTAGTCCTGAAGCCGTCCAGCGATTCGCCGACGATTGCGGCGAAGTTTGTCGAGTTGCTCGAAGAATGCGGCATGCCCGAGGGCGTTGTGAACTTCTGCCCAGGTGGAGGTGCAAGCTTTGGCGACGCTCTGGTAGCCCATGCGAAAGTTCGCTACATCGCATTCACCGGCTCGCGCGAAGTCGGATTGCACATCAACCAGACGGCTGCCCAGCAGCAAAAAGGCCAGCTCTGGATCAAGCGCACCGTGCTCGAAATGGGCGGTAAAGACGCCATCATCGTCGATGCCGACGCCGATATCGACTCCGCCGTAGAAGGCGTAGCCGCGGCCGCGTTCGGTTTCCAGGGCCAGAAGTGCTCGGCCTGCTCGCGCGCCATCGTCGACGAGCGCATCTACGACAAGTTTCTCGAGAAACTGAAATCCCGCGCCGAGCGCATCACCATCGGCGATCCCACGATGAACCCAAACATGGCGGCCGTCATCAACGAAGGTTCGATGAACGACATCCTCCGCTACATCGAGATCGGCAAAAAAGATGGACGCCTCATCACCGGCGGCGCGCGCGCCACCAGCGCGGGTGACGGCTACTTCATTCAGCCGACCGTGATTGCCGACATCCCGGCGAAATCAATACTAGAGCAGGAGGAGATCTTCGGCCCGGTGCTGGTGGTGATCAAGTCGCGCAATTTCGATCACGCGCTGGAAATTGCCAACGACACCGAGTTTGGCCTGACCGGCGCCGTCTACTCCAGTTCGCGCGAGAAACTCGATCGTGCCGTGCGCGAGTTCCACGTAGGCAATCTCTACCTGAACCGCAAGTGCACGGGAGCGATGGTAGGCGCGCATCCCTTCGGCGGCTTCAATATGTCCGGCACCGATTCGAAATCCGGCGGCCCCGATTATCTCTACCTGTTCACGCAAGCGAAAAGCGTCGGCGAAAAAATTGTGTAGAGACGGGGCTTGCCCCGTCTCACTCTGTAGCAGGAGACGCGACAAGCCGCGTCTCTACGGGAAATCATCCGATCTCAATTCGTGTTATAGTCTCGGGCCATGCTAGCGAAACGCGTGCTCCTTCGTTGTGTTCTCTGTGGGGTCGCCCTCACGGTTTCCTTGGCTTTTGCTCAATCCGTCCATCGCGAGATCGTTATTGAAGAGGATCGTGAGCCCGCGCCCCGTTTTCACGCCAAGTCGCTTGATGGCGAACAGTTCAACAACGATTCGACAAAAGGCAAGGTGGTTCTGTTTGAGTTCTGGACCACGTGGTGCCCCTACTGCAAGAGCGAGGAAGCTCTGGTGAACGACCTCACCACGGAATTTGCCGACAAGGGTCTGGTCGTGATCGCGGTAGACGTCGCTGAGTCCAAGAAAGTTGTGCTGCAGTATTTGAAAGACCATCCCCGCAAGTGTCACATCGTGATGACCGGGGATACCAATCTCGCCGCGATGTACGCCGCCAACCGCTATCCCATCTACGTCGTGGTCGATCGCGATGGCAAGATCGTCGATACTCAACACGGATCGGGCGGAGAGAGACCGCTGCGCAGATCGCTAGCCCGCGCCGGTCTGGAGTCCAAAGACTCGGAGTAATGTTTTGCGAAAATTCAAAAGGTCGCCCACAGGCGGCCTTTTGTCATTCCAGCGAAAGCAGTCTAGTTGCTAATCCCCGCACTCTGCGAAGGCTGCGGAACAGCTGCCGCTGCCGTAGCCGCCGCGGCTTCATTCAAGATGCGGTGGTGAATCGTGAACAGCGCCAGTTCCAGTCGGTCCGACACACCAATCTTGTCGTAGACGTTGCGCAGATAATTCTTGATCACCTGCTCGGTCGTGCCCAACTGGGTGGCAATTTCCTTATTCTTGTAGCCCTGCACGATCAGCGCCACGATGCGCAGTTCCTTGGCCGTCAACCGGTCACGGACGCGCAGCCCGACCATATCGTTTTCGGTCAGCTCGCTGGGCACCGCCATGTCCTGCACCCAGTTTTCGCCACGCGCGATCTTGCGTACGCAGTCCACCAGCGCGGGGCTGGTGACGTTGCGATAGACCACGCCATGCGCGCCCGCCGCCATGTAGCGTTGCGCGCTCTCGCCAGTGTCGGCGAGCACCACGACGCGCGTCTTGTTCTTGTTAGCAGCCGTGAGGACGGAACTGAAATCAGAGTGAAATCCTCCGGCAATGATCAGCACCGCGGCGCGAAACTTGTCGAGCGCCATGAACATTTGCTCGGCAGTTTGCGCCTGGGCCACAATGCGCATTTCGTCTTCTACGGCCAGCACCTTGGCGATGCCCGCCCGAAAAATCGCCTGATTGTCGGCCAGAATAAGTTTCAGCATGGTTCGCGCTCCCGGTTAACTGTTGCGAACGAATTCGTAAGAATCAATGACGCAAGCGACGCCCCGGTTATCCGCGGACTCGGCGCTCGCATTCGGCTCATCGGTCCGCACCACGCGGCCGCGGCACTGAATCACAACATCTTCTTTGCCGCCCGTTACCTCCGGCGGCAGGGTAATCTCAAACTCTACTGGTGAGCCGACCTCAAGCGAAGCGTCAGCGCGGATGTACACGCCGGCGGCGCTCAGATTGCCGGTCATGCCGCTAGTGTCACCCACGGCATCTTCCTTATGTATCTTAATCGGCAAATGCAGCGGAAACCTTTTCCCGGTACGCGCTTCGGACACGATTCCTCCTCTGCTGTCGCTCTGCGCTTCCATCCAAAGGCAGAAAACCAAGCCAGAAAACCAAGCAATTCCCAGCCCAAAGCCTGACGAGCAGCTATCGGCGTTATATCACGGAAAATACCCCAAAAGAAGCGCAGATTACCTAAGTAATCCCGGTAGCAACTAGGTTCCTCCCCTGCCCAAGCCGCCGAGAGACTCCAACCCAGCCGCAATGAGAGAGAAGAGCCCAGTTTCAACCCTTGCTCGTGCTCCACCAAACCGCCGGAAAAACGAGGGTTCCGCACCAGCGCATCCGCTTTGGCGATGCCGAAAGTTCTTCACAATCAGCCGCCCCCTTCTCCGGCCGAGTCATCGAAAATCAACTCCTTCCGTAGTCTGCCAAAACGAAGAAAATCGCCCCAAACAATAAAGAGCCACCCGTTTCCGAGTGGCTCTGCCTGCAACTTTCGCAACCTACTTTTTCTTCATCTCGTCCTTCATCTCTTCCTTCTTCTTGCCCATGCCCTCTTCCTTCGCTTCATGGTGGCCAGCCTTAACGGCATCGGCCTCGGTCATGTACTCGCCGTGCTTCGTCTTGCCGTACCACGGGTCGCCTTCCTTGTGGAACACCTTGGTCGAGGTATTCACCCACACCTTGCCGCCACCGCCGCCCGGTGCTTGCTTAATGGTGGAGGGGTCCACCGGCATCTCTTTCGCCTTCGCCTTCGCGGCTTTCTTGTCGGCTTTTGCGTCTGCAGCGGTCGCGGGCGCCGCCTGCGCCAGACACATGCTGGAAGCCACCGCCAGCAATACAAGCAGGGCAAAAAATCTTAGTTTCGCTATTTTCAAGAGTCTCTCCTTAAGGGTTCAATTTGAATGATGATCTTGGGACACAAGCGGTCGCGTAGTATACTACGCGGCCTCCGCAGCGCAAAATGGAAGTACTCGACATCTTATCGAATCGAGGATCGCGCAAGATTTGGGACACCCGCCGTTCCTGCTTGTACAATCCAGGGTTGGCGCTCTAGTACAGTTCCCATGAGGTCTGGGGTTTATGCGAGCACTTCGTCTTCGTCTCTGCCTTTTATCTCTGGCCGTTTCCGCCGCCGCCGTCCTCTCCGCGTTCGGCGGCGGGAGCGCGCACAGTGTCCCGCAAGCCCCGGTTTTCACCAGTACACCTGGAACCGCAGCTTCAGAGGGAGTCGCCTATTCCTACCAACTCGCGGCGACCGATCCCGCCGGCGGCACCGTCACATTCTCGCTAACCGCGGCTCCGAGCAGCGCAACCCTGAGCGGCAACACGCTTACTTGGACACCCGCCCCCGCGCAGTCGCGCGTCTCGAACAGCTTCACCGTCACCGCAACCACCACCGCCGGCGGCACCGCAACTCAGTCCTGGAAAGTAGCTCCAACCGGCACCATCACGGTCAATTGGATCAACAACCTCTGGGGTCCAACCGGGTGAAACTCCAGGTCCAATCGGCCCTCTGGCATCTGTGCTTGCACTGGTGCCGCAACCGGATGGCTCTTTCCTTTCGATTCCGGGCACTCTTCAATCCCCTGACACACTCGGCGTTTTTATCATCCCGAATGTGCCCGCTGGCTACTACTGGTTGCTGTTGGCGCCCGTTCCGATCGTTCCGCCCACCGCCTTCTGGACCAGTAGCAGTACCTTCGACAGCGGTCGCGACGAGGCTGGCTCTCCACCTCCATTCGGCCTCAATTCTCAAACCACGACGTTTGATTTCAGCTTGGCAGGCCTGGACCCCGCTCCCGCCACAAGCTGGGTCGCCTTCGTCACCGATAACCTCGGAATTCCCACTGCTTTCCTTAGTGCACAGTCAGGGTCGACCACGCTGAACACCACGCTGTCCCTAACTGACAGGGTGGACTGGTCGAAGGTCAATACCGCTTTCCTAATGCAGCTCGAGCCCGTATCGGTGGGTTCTCTGAATTTGTTGGCGCTGGGCCCGGAGCTGAGTCTGTCGAACTTGTCCTTGACCAGCGGCGCAACCAATCCCATCGACGGGACACTTCAGCCGAGTCCGCAAACCTCAATCAATCTCGATGTCCCGGGATCCCAATGGGCGCGCTTATTCCAGAATGTCGGACCTGTGGCCGCCACCGTTCAGTCTGCGTGGCTTTCCATTCAGCCCGAGCCCTTTGTTAGCGGAAGTAATGCCAACGCCAGTGTGGTTGGGCCGGACCTTTTTATGGTCTCACCCAATTCGGCGCAGGCACCGTATGCTTTTGGCGGCTGCCTGAACATCCCGTTCTTTCTGCCCCCTCTCGGCATGGCCCCGATTCTGACGGATCAGAACTTCGGCACCCTCCCATACGGAGACCCCTTCCCGTCTTCCTGGACTCGCGCGCTGGCCTTCTGCCAGGGAGCCACTGTGCTAGTGCCTCTTCCGGGGGGTGTCCTCAACAGCTTTCCCATCCCAATCGTGGATGGTGAGGTCATTGCGCCCTCCGGTTCAGCGCTGGTGCCGGTAGCTTCGCAGGTACAGAGTCCGACGGTCAACGGCGCCAGCCTGTTCACGGAGACCACCATCAACACAACCGCGGTCACCCTTGCCTGGTCAGCTCCTTCCTCAGGAACTCCGCCGTATGGTTACACCGTGCTGGTCCTGCAGGTGCTGCCCGTTAACCAGGGTATCGAGCTGCTCTCGAAGGGAACCTACAGCACCGCGAAACCCTCGATTACGCTGCCGCCGCAAGCGGCGGGCAGCGTCTACCTCTTCCTGATCACGGCCTATGTCGATGGCATCGCCAACATGGAAACCAGCCCCTACCGTTCCGCGCTGCCCACGGGCAGCGCTAGCGTCATCTCAGCCGCGTTGACGATCAGTTCCGGAGCAACTGCTCCCGCGCTCCGCGGCGACGTCAAAGCCTTCGCTGAGCTTTCCCACCGGAGTATGAAAATGCCTGCGCCGGGCCTTTCCCCGCAGCCTGCGCCTCGCTTGCACTAGCGGTTGCGGTCGACCTTGCATTTGATTTTGGGTGGCGCGGCAGTTCACCGCTGCGATATCTGACTTGGTTTAAAACGATGGCGTTGGCCGCTGCGGTGATACTGCGGCGCAAGAGATACTTTCCGCCCAAGTCTTCAGGTGTGCTGAGTAACCCGGGGGCGCCCCGTCCAAAGCTCTGCGTGGCCGGGGATGTTACGCGGCAGATGCTATCCACCAAATCTTTCCGCCGCGTGAGCCTTTGCCTTCGCGGCCTCTTCTTCCCGATTCTTCGGCGGCGCGTTCGTGTCCAGCGAATGGAGAAGACGTGCCGAAATCGCGGCGATTTCATCGATCGCGCCCTGGAACGCGATCTCATTTGCCTTTGACGGCTTGTTAAAGCCCGTGATCTTTCTGACGAACTGGAGCGAGGCCGCTCGCACCTCCTCGTCCGTCACCGGTGGATCGAAGTTGAACAGGGTCTTTATATTCCGGCACATTCGGCAGGACCTCCCAGCTCTTGATTCTCAACATCCCCGGGACATTTTCTCATGAGCAGGGTGCGGCAGATGAGGCGGGCGGCACCCTCCTCTAGCAAGAAGAAGGGGTGCCAGCTTCGCGCGTGTTCGAGAAGTGGGCTTGCCCCAATCAATGTACCGTGGTACACTGGTACCATGATCAACGAATCGCAACTCCTCGTCGAGCGTGTCCAGACCGGCGTCCGCATGGAAAAACGCCTGCTCAAAGTGCTCAAAGCTCTCGCCGAATATCACGACCTGTCCCTCGGCGATTTGCTCGAAGGCATTGTGCTCCACGCCTTCGACGGCAAGACTCCCTTCAGCTCCGCGTCCCTTAAGCGCATTCAAGACTTGAAGAAGTTCTACGCCCTCGATCTCGATTCCACCGCCAGCCACCGCCTCACTGAAATCAAACACCACTCCGCGGGAAAGAAGACCGTCCGGGGGAAGAAACAATGAACCGCGACCACGAGAACTTAACCCCGAACCCCGTCCATGCTCAACTGGATCGGCGCCTGATCGAGGATTTCGAACAAGGCCACGCTCCCGCCGGCTTTCACCACCCCGATCACTTCCGCGTCGCTTTCGCCTACGTCACGCACTTTCCCTTTCTCGAAGCAGTCGCCAGATTTTGCTCCGCCCTGAAGCGTTTCGCTGCAGCACAAGGGAAGCCTCAGCTCTACCACGAGACCATCACTTGGGCCTACCTGCTTCTGATTCGCGAGCGCATCGCCCGCTCCGGCACCGCCCAGACCTGGGAAGAATTCGCCGAGGGTAATCCCGATCTGCTCATCTGGAAGGGCGGCGTGCTCGCAACCCTCTATCGTCAAGAGACGCTCGACTCCGAGCTCGCCCGCCACACCTTCGTTCTCCCCGACCAGGGCCGGTGATTTGCTTCTTATCCTGATACCCGACACCTGCCACGTCACACCTGGCATGTTCATCCGTCCTTGAAGCCGAGCCGCTTAGGCGGTAGTATTCGATTTCGCTCTTATCGCGACTGTTTCGAGGACTCATGCCGCAAAATTACGTTCCCATCTTCCTCTTCCTCGCCGTCGTCGGCATCCTGATCCCGCTCACGCTGCTGATCGCCAAAATCATCCGCACGCAAAGCCCCAACCGCGTCAAGCTCATGCCCTACGAGTGCGGCATCGACCCCTATGACAGCGCTCGTGGACGCTACACTGTCCGCTTCTACATTATTGCGATCCTGTTCGTGGTCTTCGACGTGGAGACGATTTTCCTTTTTCCGTGGGCGGTGAAGTTCAAGGCCCTCGGCGTTTTCGGGCTGATCGAGATGCTGGTCTTTCTCGGCATCCTGATCGTGGGATATGTATGGATCTGGAAGAAGGGCGCTCTGGAATGGGTCTAAATCCGGCTAGTTCAGTTCCGACTGCTTCCGATGAGAGCTTCACCGCCAGCCGCTGGACCAGGGGGAACTTGTGGTTCCCGACGCGCATCGTGGTCAGCCCGCTGCGCGTGAGCCGTGTCAAGAGGCGTCTATTTGGCAGCAACGAGGAAAGTATTTCGATTTCCCAGGTGGCTTCGGTGAAGATTTCAACCGGAGTCGTTTGGTCGGACATCCTGATTGAGTCGACCGGCGGCACGGATCCGATCACCAGTCATGGCCACCGCAAAGCCGACGCGCTGCGCATCCGCGACTTGGTCGAGGGTTATCAAGCAGGCCGCCGCTAGCGGTCGCTGTGATGGCGGTCATTGACGGTGACGCGACCAGATGTTAGAAGTGAAAGTTTCCTAATAGTTGCGCGGTTTTTGTAACGATAGACCTTTGCATGGCCGAGGAAGTCAAATCGCCTGCTCCACCACCGCCGCCGGAAGGTGAGAAGAAGCCGGCGGCGGAAAAGCCCGTTGCGGCGGCGCCCGCCGCGCCTGCGAAGCCGGCCGCTCCCGCCAAGCCCGCTGGTCCGGTCCCGGTGCCGTGGACCTCGCCGCTGGTTGAAAAATACCGCAGCCAGTACGGATCGGGCCTCGACGCGCAGACGTATCTGGGACAGAACTACCTTAGCGTTGACCGTTCTCTGATCCCCGACATTCTGCGCCTGCTGCGCGACGAAGAACAATTCGACTACTGCGTCGATATCACCGCCGTGCATTATCCGAAACGCGAAAAGCAATTCGACGTTGTATGGATCCTTTATTCCTTCCCGCGCAACGAGCGCATGCGCGTGAAGACGCAGATTGCCGACGGCGCTTCGATCCCATCCAGTGTTTCGATTTGGGCAACCGCCAATTGGCTGGAGCGCGAAGTCTTCGACATGTTCGGCATCCAGTTTGACGGACATCCCGACCTGAAACGTATTCTGCTGCCCGACGGCTGGAAAGGCTACCCGCTGCGCAAAGATTACGGCATCCTGCAACAAGACAAAGAATGGGTGCAGATCAACCTCGGAATCGAGAGCGGCCAATGAGCGACCAGGTGAAGGACGTCTCGAACCGCGCGCTTTCCAACATTGATCGTTCCAATCTCGATCTCGAAACTCCCGAGAAGCCCTATCTCGATTCGAACGAACTCATCATCAACATGGGGCCGCAGCATCCGGCCACGCATGGCGTGCTGCGCGTAATCCTGAGGCTCGACGGCGAAAAAGTTCTCGGCACCGAGTGCGTCATCGGATATCTGCACCGCGGCGTGGAAAAGATCGCCGAGAACCGCACCTACACCATGTTCAATCCCTACGTCGACAGGATGGATTACTGTGCCGCGGTGTCGAATGGGCTGGGCTACTGCGAAGCGGTCGAGAAGTTGATGAATGTGGAAGCGCCGCCGCGCGCGCAATATATTCGCGTGATCCTGACGGAGCTGAATCGCATCGCCAGCCACCAGCTCTGGCTGGGCACGCACGCGCTCGATATCGGAGCCATGACGCCGCTGTTCTACACCTTCCGAGACCGGGAGGAGATCCTCAAGATTTTCGAAAAATACTGCGGCGCGCGCCTGACTACGCACGCCTTTCGCATCGGCGGCTGCCAGTATGAGACTTACGCCGGCTTTGAAAAGGACATAAAGAACTTCCTGACATTTGTGGCGCCGAAGATCGATGAATACGAAACTCTGCTCACCACCAACCGCATCTGGATGGAGCGCACGAAAAACGTCGGCGTGATTTCCGCGGCCGACGCGATTGCTCTCGGCGTCACCGGTCCGGTGCTGCGCGCCAGCGGCGTGAAATGGGATCTGCGCAAGGCCCAGCCCTACGCGGCCTACTCCAAATTCGACTTTGAAATTCCGGTTGGCACCAATGGCGACACCTACGACCGGTACCTGGTGCGCATGGCCGAAATGCGCCAGTCGCTGCGCATCGTCGAGCAAGCCGTCAACAGCATTCCCGAAGGCCCGATCATGGGCAAAGTGCCCAAGGTGATCAAGCCGCCGGTCGGCGAAATCTATCATTCGATCGAAGCGCCGAAGGGCGAACTCGGATTCTTCATCGTCAGCGATGGCTCGACCCAGCCCTATCGGCTGCGCGTGCGTCCGCCATCGTTCGTCAATTTGCAGGCGCTGGACATCATGGTGCGCGGCTTGCTCGTCGCCGACGTGGTCGCCGTCATCGGCACGATTGACATCGTGCTGGGCGAGGTGGACCGCTGATGCCTAATTTCGTCATGTCGTATCTCGGCAGCACGGTGACGCCCGGCGAAGCCGGCAACCAGTTCTGGGCGCTGATGTATGTGCTCATCATTTTTGCGGGCGTGTCGACGGCCGTGATCTGCATGAACTGGATCGAGCGCAAGGCGCTGGCGCATTTCCAGGTTCGCCTCGGCCCCATGCGCGTCGGTCCGCACGGGTTGCTGCAACCTTTCGCAGACGCGCTCAAGCTGATGCTGAAAGAAGACAT
>OBLT010000563.1_pt1 | contig 23950 bp, 29 predicted proteins | sample 1518721 | NCBI WGS metagenome assembly OBLT01 (sample SAMEA3539307, study PRJEB22396) | soil metagenome | biome: tundra; feature: field; material: soil | place: USA | collected 2010-05 | depth 0.15 m | reverse complement strand
CGTCGAGCTGGACGAGGAGCGCAAGGCCACGATGGTCTCCAACCTGCTCGTGGTCTTGTGCAGCGAGCAGGCGACCCAGCCGGTGGTCAACACCGGCACCCTCTACCAGTGACTGCAGCCACGGAACCGCGGTGACCGAGCGTAAGGGCGTCCTGCTGCGGCTGGACCCCGCCGTCCACGACGCCCTGGCCAGGTGGGCTAACGACGAGCTGCGCAGCACCAACGCCCAGATCGAGTTCCTGCTCCGCCGTGCGCTCGCCGACGCAGGGCGGCTGCCCGGCCGCGCCGGACCAATGCGGCCCCGCGGGCGGCCGCCCGCCGCCAGCCGCACCGGAACCAGCCCGCCACCGCCCGGCGATGACCAGCCCGGGTGACGTCATGGCCTGGATGCGGGCTGGGGCATCTGCGCTCCAGCGCCAGCACGATCACGTTGTTGCCTTCATTGATCTTGAGCCCGACGGGTCCTTGCGCAGAGTCTGCTCTACGCGGCCAGCGTGCCCATGCGGCTGCCGCTCTTGACATATCATCTAGCAAACTGATATCACTTTGATAGGTGACCGGAGTGGCCGAACGCCAGCCGACAGGAGGCATCCCGATGCACGCACCCAATGACAACACCGCTCCGAAAGGTCTGCGCGGGTGGTGGGCATCTCCCCCGCGATCCGGCATGCAACGCATAATCTCGCCATGGGAGTACCGCCACCTCCGTGCCTGGGCAGGCGTGCGCATTGCCAGTGGTATCGTCTTGGTCGGCCTTGGCGCCGTTACGCTCTCGTTCGGTGGGAACGACTGGAAGACGTACGGGTGGACGATGGTGTTCCTGGCCCTGGCGGCGGCACAGTTCTCGTTCGCCTACTGGGAGCTGACCATCGCCCGCTCCGCATCTCCCCGAACCTGAGCCTGCGCTACTCGCACTGGTCTGGCGGGTGCCGCGGCTTGTCCGGCTGCGGTGTCCCGCACTGCCGGTGGTCCGGGGGCGCGCTGGAGGCCGAGGTACTCGCTGGCTTGCTGGCATAGCAATTGGCCGAGTGGGGTCAGCGCTGCGGTGCCCGGAGGGCGGGGGCTGCGGCGGATGAGCGGTCCGCCGCAGGCGCGTTCGAGGCTGGCGAGTTGTGTGTAGAGGCTGCTTGGCCAGATGCCGAGCGCCTGGGCAGCCTGGTTGATGCTGGCGTGGCCGGCGACCACGAGGAGGCGGCGGAGGCGCCGCTGCGGGCTGCGGCCGGTGAGGATGTGGCGGAGCGGTTCATGCAGGTCGCTGGGGTGGCAGCCCGGTGCCGTGCTGGGCGCGCTGAACACTTTGGTGCCGCGCGGGCGGACCGGGATGCTGTGTTCGCGGGCGAACCTGTTCAGGGTCTGGATGGGGCAGCCGAGCTGGGCGGCGATGTTGTCTAGGGACCGGTGCCAGGTGAGGTATTCCTCGCGGAGCCAGGCCGGGTCGAGGTAGAGCACGCCGGGCTGCTGGCCAGGGGGCGGGCCGGCGGGCGAGGCTTTGGGGATGAGGGTGCGCCGGATCGGGCGGCGGGGCCGGGGCAGCGGGTGCCGCCGCAGGACCTGGCGCAGGTGGTCGAGGGAGATGCCCAGGTTTGCTCCGATCTGGCCGGGCGTGGTGTGTCCGTAGAGCAGGGCGTGGTAGATGGGGGCGGGGTCGGTGTGCGCGGGGTCTGCCCCGGGCCAGCTGGTGGCGGTGACCCAGCTGGCAGGTGGCTGCCATTGCAGGGTTCGTCGATTCCCCAGGCGCCGAGCAGGCGGCGGGCGTGCTCGGTGAGCGCGGTGGCCAGGCTGGCGGGCATGCCGATGATGAAGTCGTTGTATCTGGCTTGCGAGTCGGCGCTGGTGAGCCGGTAGGGCTGCGGGGCCGCGTTCAGGTTGCGTCCGGTGAGCAGTTCGTAGAGGTAGCGGCGGGCATGCCCGCCGCGGGTGAGGCGCATCCCGGCCGCGCGGATCATTCTGGTCCACGTGGCATCGTCGATCAGCGTGGTGCTGGCGGCCAGGTCACGGCGGCGCTGGTAATCGATGGGGATGTCGTGGGCGTCGAGCGCGAAGGCGAGCTCGGTGAGGATGCGCAGCGCGTCGGGGCCTTCGGTAAGCTTGCCCATGTGGTAGCCGGTGACGTGCCGGCGGAGCCGGCCGCTGACCATGGTGGTGATCTGGTGGAGCGGCGTGTCGCTGTGCGGGAGCAGCAGCGCGATCAGCGCCGCGGACAAGAACTTGTCGTGGCGAGCGGTGCCATCGTCGGTGAGGCGGATCGCCCAGTCCGGCCACAGCTGGTCGGGCAGCCGGGCCGCGCGGACACCGGCCAGGTCCGGGTGGCCCGGCGGGCGCGGGACGGGCGGGCGCGGGACGGGCAGCGTGGTCGCATACCTTAGCCGCTCGGGCGGGCGCAGCCACGGGTCTCGGATGCGGGCGATCCGGGTGCGCAGCGCATGGCTGGCCCCGCGCCAGGATAGCGGGACGGCTGGGGGCACGGTGCCCGGCGGGATGCGGGTGACCAGGCTGGCCAGCGGGTCATGACCCTGGTCATCGGGTTGCCGGGTGAGCAGCGTGAATGCCGTGGTGAACGTGCTGGCGTTGAGCATGCCGGGGGTGAACGAGCGTTCGGGCCGGAGATGGGGATTACCGGCGGCGAGGTGGAAGGCGATGATGGTGACGTCGATGAGCTGGCTGAGGGCCTGGCTGCGGCTGGCCGCCGTCCCGCCGGGGTCGCGGATGCCGACGAAGAAGCCGCTGATGGCTTCGTGCGCGTGGCGGGCTGCGGGAACGTCGGCGCAGCCGGGCGGGCTGGCCTCGTCGAGCCGGGCACCGCAGCCGTCCCGGCCGCCGCAGTGCCCGGCCTGGGATGGCCTGGTCATGCTGGCCGGCTTGCGACCGCAGTGCGGGCAGCAGATGGCTAGCAGCTGGCCGTGCCGCGGCCAGAAGAAGGTCACCGGCAAAGACCAGGAAGGGTGTATCTGGCCGGGGTCTTCGGCCAGGCAGGCAGGGCAGAACCCGGTCGTGCGCTGCGGCATCCAGGCATGCAGCAGCCGCGGGGAGGGGACCGGCCCGGCGGTGGTGAACATGGCGGTGGTCGCTGAGGGGGCCAGGCTGGTGACTGTGCAGATGGCCGCCAGCTGTGAGGGCGACGGCTCTGCGGACTGCCCGCGGTCCCGGCGGCCGGGTATACCGAGTGCGTCTGCGAGGTGGCCGGGGGCAGGGCCAGGCGGGCGGCGTAGGCGTGCAGCCACACCTCGAACGGTTCTCCGTCCAGCGGGGTGAGCGTGAACGGAAGCCGGCCGGTCATGCCATGCCCTCCTGGCTGGCAGCGGTCGGCGCGCGGGTCCTGGACCGGACGGGCAGCACGCCGGCCTCGATGGCGGCGCTGAGCTGGCCGCGGGCGTCCTCGGCGGCCTGGTCGATGCGCACCGCGTCCAGCAGGGCTCCGGTCCGCGACTCGGCCCCAGTCCTGGCCGCCCGGCAGCAACCGCGGCTGATCAGCGACATCAGCGAGGCGAAGTGCCCGCTGGAGCGGGTGAACAGGTACTCGGGGAGATCACGGGCGATCATGCCGCGCCAGGCGCGGGCGAGTACCAGGTCGCGTTCGATGCCCAGCAGCAGCTGCCGCCAGGTCTGCTGCCCGGCCTGGGTGCGGATCTCGAACGGTTCCAGGGTCAGCACGTTCCACCGCCGCGTGGTCTGGGAGTAGGCGGCGTCGGCGCCGGTCAGGCCCTCATCGAGCAGGCCGCGGGCGCGCAGCCCGACGCCGACGAACAAGAACGTGACCGGGAAGACGTTGGACAGCCACTTGAAGTGGTTGGCCACCTCACGGCCGTCGCGGCGGGTGACCTCGACGAGACGGCGTCGGGTCGCCTCGTCGAGGGTATCCACGCGCTGATGGCCGAGTTCTACTCGGCCAACCTGGCGGCAGAGGTCAGAAAGGGCATGGGCCAGAAGGCGAAACTCGGCGGCTACCCCCACATGGCGCCCCTCGGCTATGTGAACGTCCGCGAGCCGATCGGCGGCCGCCAGGTCGCCCATATCGTCCCCGACCCCGAGCGCGCCCCGCTCGTTCGGGCCGCCTTCGAGCTGTACGCCACCGGGGAGTGGACGGTCGAGCGCCTGGCCGAGGAGATGGCCCACCGGGGTCTTCGCAACCGGGCCCGTGACGGCCACTACCCGGCCAAGGCGGTCACCGTCTCGGGTTTCGCCCGTCTCCTGGGACATCGGGCCTACGTCGGCATCGTCGAGTGGGACGGCATCGAGTACGACGGCCAGCACGAGCCGCTCGTCGAGCGCGCCACCTTCGAGAAGGTCCAAGAGCTGCTCGCCGCACGGGCCATGCGAGGGACGCGCGAGCGCCAGCACCACCACTACCTGAAGGGGGTCCTCGTCTGTGGGGTATGCGGGAGGCGGCTCTCGATCCAGTACTCGAAGGGCGCCTACACCTACTTCTACTGCCTCGGGCAGAAGGACCGCCGCAACGGCACCGGCCGCCAGGAGCGCTACGTCGCCGCCGACCAGCTGGAGGCCGAGGTCGAGGACCTCTACGGCCGCATCGAGGTGCCGGCCGACTGGTCCGAGGGCCTTCCAGAAGCGATCGCCGCCGAGGTGGCCAGCCACCACGAGGACACGGCCGCCGAGCGCGAGCTGCTGGCCCACCGCCGCGAGCACGCCGAGGCCGAGCGCTTCAAGCTGATGGAGGCCTACTACGCGAACGCCATCGACGTCACGATGCTCCGGCGCGAGCAGGAGCGCATCGGCGCCGATCTACGGGCTATCGAGTCCCGCCAGGCCGTCCTCGACGCGAGCCTCGACGACTGGCAGGAGGTGATGGACCTCGCCCTGCGGTTCTCCACGCGCTGCGCCAACGCTTACCGGCGTAGTGGCGACCGGACGAGGAGGCTGTTCAACGCTGCGGTCCTCGACGAGGTCCACGTGCGCAACGGCCACATTGTTGAGGCCGCGTACAAGGAGCCATTCGACCTGCTCTTTGCTGTGCCGAAGTTCGAATACGACGATGTGGTGGGGCCGGTGGGATTCGAACCCACACTGTCAAGTTCCTAAGACTTGCGCCTCCTGCCGTTGGGCTACGACCCCTTCGTTGTTACGCAATCTAGTAGCGCGGCACGTCCGCGGCACCTGTGCGGTTAGCATCACGCCGGGCCGGCAGGTTCACTCCGGACGTCCATCAGACTCCGAGATCCTTCCGCAGCCGCGCCACATGGCCGGTGGCCTTGACGCCGTAGTATGCGTGCTCGATCTTCCCCTCGGCGTCGATCACGAAAGTGGACCTGATCACGCCGACAGTTGTCTTCCCGTACATCATCTTCTCGCCGTAGGCCCGGTAGGCCTGGAGTACCTCACGGCCCGGGTCCGATAGGAGCGGGAAGGTCAGGCCCTCCTTCTCCCGGAACTTGGCAAGCTTGACCGGGCTATCCGGCGAAATCCCGAGCACCGTAAAACCTGAGCCTGCCAGATCCGCCCTGCTGTCGCGGAAGTCGCATGCTTGCTTCGTACAGCCTGGAGTCATCGCGGCCGGGTAGAAATAAATGATCACCCGCTGGCCGCGCAACGACGACAGGCTAACCTGCCCTCCGGCATCGTCGGGCAACGTAAAGTCCGGCGCGGCGTCACCTGCCACCAGCTTGTCGTTCACCTGGGCTCCCTCCGGCAAAGGCAATCGCCCCTACGGTACCGGGCGGCCGCACCATCACCGTGAGCGGCCGCAAGGACCCAGCCCGCAACTCGGCAGCCATCCATAACGCAGCCGCCCGGCAGCCAGTACCGCAGGGACCGCGGCTCCGTAGGCCGAAGCGGCAACTGCCCGGCACGGGGCCATTGCCGGGCTTGAATTGCGGTGTTCGGGCTAGCGTGTACGTCATGGCAGCACCCTTAGATCATTCGCGTTCAGAAAAGGCGAGCCCGGGTCACCGGAAGCTCCCGTGGCTCCCCGCAGCAGCCGGTGTCTGCGCTGCCACAGTGACACTGATCACCGGCTGCGCCGCCGGCGGCACGACGGCCAGCTCGGCCAAGCCGATGACACCGCGCCAGGCTGTCAACCTGGCCGCCGCTCAATCGCAGCGGATCAGCTCGATGTCGACCCAGATCACCGTCAACGTCGCAGGGGCGGCGAACGTGACCACCACGGGCAGCATGCAGATACAGCTGAAGCCCACCGTGCTGATGAGCGCCGCGCTCAACGTCAGGATCAACGGAAAGACGATCCCCCTTGACGAGATCGTTAACAGCAAGGCCATCTACCTCAAGGTTGCCGCACTCTCCCAGATGATCGGCAAGCCCTGGCTCAAGCTGAGCCTCGCGCAGCTGTCCGGGAAGCTGGGCGTCGACCTCGGCCAGCCGGTGCAGAGCGCGCAGGACGGGAACCCGCTGAACCAGACTTCGCTGTTCACGGTCGCCAAGAACGTCCGCGCCACTGGGACGCAAGTGATCGACAGCGTCCAGACAACCCGCTACGCCGGCTCGTACACAGCGGCAGCGGCGCTCGCGGGAGTCGCGCCTAGCTTGCGCAAGGCGATGGGTCCCGAGCTGAAGAACGTCAATGGTGATGTGCGGTTCGCTGTCTGGATAGATGCGCAGCACCAGGTGCGGCAGCTCACCGAGGTCGAGAACGTCAACGGCGAGACCGTCAGCTTCACGATCAACATCACTGCGATCAACCAGCCGGTCAACATCTCGGCGCCCCCGTCGAGTCAGGTGGCCGGGAACCCGCAGAGCCTGCTCAACCACAGCGGGTCCGGCGGCGGCGTCCTCTAGAGTCGGCGAGTCGGCGAGTCGGCGCAACCCTGACCGGCGGGCACAAGCCTGACGGCAAGCCGCGCCCCTAGCCGCCGACCAGCGCGGCGATCACCGGGGCCAGTGCGCGCAGCGCGCGTCCCCGGTGGCTGATCGCGTCCTTTGCCTCTGAGCTCATCTCAGCGGTGGTCAGCTCGGAGGAATCGGGAACGAAGATCGGGTCGTAACCGAATCCGTTGCTACCGCGCCCCTCGCGGATCAGCCGCCCGTGCACGGTGCCCTCGCTGACATGCTCCCGGCCGGCCGGCAGCACCAGCGCGGCGGCGCAGGTGAAGTGCGCGCCGCGCCTGTCCTCGGGCACGTCAGCGAGCTGGCCGAGGAGCAGCGCCAGGTTGCCCGCTTCGTCCCCGTGCTTGCCCGACCACCGGGCCGAGAGCACGCCGGGCATCCCGTTCAGCGCGTCCACGCACAGGCCCGAATCGTCGGCGACCGCGGGCAGGCCAGTGAATTCGGCCACCGCCCTGGCCTTGAGCAGGGCGTTATCGGCGAACGTTGTGCCTGTCTCGCGCACATCGGGCGCGCCAGGAAACTCGGCGAGCCCCGTCACGCTCACATTGACCCGGCCCGCGGCCAGGATCCTGGCCAGCTCGGCGAGCTTATGCGGGTTAGCGGTCGCCACCACCACCCGCGGCGCGCCAGCCGCGGCAGGAGCAGCCTGGTCCGTCCCGGTCATCCCGACAACGCCTTGGCCTGCAGCCTGGTCAGCTCGGCACAGCCCGTTACCGCCAGGTCGAGTAGCTCGTCAAGCAGGTCGCGGCCGAACGGCTCGCGCTCAGCGGTGCCCTGGACCTCCACGAAACTCCCGTCACCGGTGCAGACCACGTTCATATCAGTGTCGGCGGCCACGTCCTCGGTGTAGCAGAGGTCGAGCCTCGGCTGCCCGTCGATGATCCCGACGCTGACCGCGGACACCGAAGCGACCAGCGGATCGCCCTTGCACCGGCCCCTGCCGCGCAGCCACGCGATCGCGTCAGCCAGCGCGACATATCCGCCGGTAACCGCGGCGGTCCTGGTACCCCCGTCAGCCTGCAGCACGTCACAGTCGACGATGATCGTGTTGTCGCCCAGCGCCTTGGGATCGATACAGGCCCGCAATGACCGGCCAACCAGCCGGGAGATCTCCTGGGTCCGGCCGCCCAGCCGGCCCTTCACCGATTCGCGGTCGCTTCGCGTGTTGGTGGACCGCGGCAGCATCGCGTACTCGGCGGTGACCCAGCCGAGCCCGCTGCCCCGGCGCCAGCGCGGCAGTTCCTCGGTCACGCTCGCCGCGCAGAGCACCCGGGTGGCGCCGAACTCCACCAGCACGGAACCCTCCGCATGGTCGAGCCAGCCCCTAGTGATCCTTACCGCGCGCAGTTGCTCGGGCGTACGCCCGTCCGGTCGGGACATGCCCGCCAGCCTAGTGGTGCGCCGGGGACGCGTCGCTCAGTACCCGGCCCGGTCCGGCGCGCCGGCCTCGATCCACTGGTAGACCGTTCGCACGCCGTCGGTCAGCCCGGTGGTGGCGTGCCAGCCGAGATCAATCCCGGCCCGCTGCACGGCCAGCGCGCTGCGCTGCAGCTCGCCGGGGCGGGGCGGCGCGAACTCGGGCTCGGCGGCGCGCCCCGCGGCCGCGCCGATCATTGTTGCCAGAGCCAGGACCGTGACCTCGATCCCGGTCCCGATATTCCAGGTACCCGGCCGGTTCCGGTCCGCGGCGGCAAGGAACGCGGACACCACATCGCCGACGTAGACGAGGTCCCTGGTCTGCTCGCCGTCGCCGTAGATGACCGGCGGCTTGCCCGCGAGCACTCGCGCGCAGAAGATCGTCACCACGCCAGCTTCGCCGGCCGGGTCCTGCCGCGGGCCGTAGACGTTGGCCAGCCGCAGGACCGTGTGCCTGGTCTCGTGCAGCCTGTTGTACAGGCCAACGTATTGCTCGGCGCAGTACTTAGCGATGCCGTACGGGGACTCCGGCAGCGGCAGCACGTCCTCAAGCGACGGGATCGGCGCGTCCCTGCCGTACAGGGCACCGCCGGTAGAGCAGAACAGCACGCGCACGTCAGCCGCGCGCGCCGCCTCAAGGACATTGACGGTGCCGACGACGTTGGTCTGCGCATCCCGCGCGGGCGCCGCGACCGAGGCGCGCACATCGATCTGCGCGGCCAGATGGCAGATCAGGTCGGGCCTGGCCTGGCGGACCGCCGCCGCCAGCGGTTCGGCGTCGGTCACGCTCAGCTTGTGCAGCGTCACCCGGTCGTCGAGGCGGCTGGCCCGGCCTGACGACAGATCGTCGATCACCGTCACCTCGTCGCCCCGGGACAGGAGCGCGTCAGTAAGGTGCGAGCCAATGAAGCCGGCGCCGCCGGTGACAAGTACGCGCATACGCCGGAAGTCTAGGCGGCAACGCTCCGATTAACGTGCGCCTGGCGGTTAGCGGGCCGCGCGTGTCGGCCGATGCACGCGTAAATGCTGCTGATCACCCGGAGTTCCGGGCCTTGGCCGCGTCGACGGCCTCGAATGCACGGCCCGTTGTGGTGGCGACCGGCCCGCTGCGGAATAGGCCCGCGCTGCCGTCGCCGGCAGTCGCTGGGAGCGCGAACCACGCGTAACGCCCAACGCAGGCGAGGTGCTCCAGCATCGAACTCGACGCTGCCAGGAAGGCCGCTTGCAGGCGCTGCGTCGGAAAGGTGGACCGAGAGCCGAAACTGGCGAGAGCGAACTCGGTGAGCCAGACCGGCTTGTGGTAGCGGGCGCAGATCGCCTGCAGATAGCCTTTCAGCTGGCTGACGGCAGGACCCGTCGCGAATTCCGCGCCGTACCAGTGCACCGCGATGAAGTTGACCCGGTAATGGCGGGCTTCCGCGCCGCGCATGAAGCGGTCCAGCCAGCCGCCCGGCGTTGCCGCGCCGGTAGCGACAGCGGGGCTGCCCAGGCGCATCCCCGTGGCCATCAGCCGGGGCCAGAGCTGCAGCGCCTGCTGCACCGACATGTTCGACTGGCTGGGCATGTCTGGCTCATTGAAGGTCAGCAGCACGCGGCCCTCGCGCCTGACCTGGCTGAGCGTCCGGGCTGTGACGCTGCCTGGTCCCCAGATCATCGGGACGAATCGCACTCCCTGCGGACTAGTGATCCCCGCGTGACCGGACGACCAGGTGTAGTACCAGGATGCTCCAGACTGCGCGAGGGCTTTGCTGACGCCGCTGAACGTCCAGGCGCTGACGCCCTTCTTGGCATTGGCGGCGGGCTTCCTGGCAATGGCGGCGGGCCGCGCCGACTGCGGGTGCCGCAGTACCGCCGGGCGCGCGATCACCACGGTCAGCGGTCGGACAGCCGCAGCCGGGCGAGCCGCGGGCGCTGGACGGGCCCCGTGATGGTAGGTCACGGCGACCGTGCCGCCGGCGGCGCACGCGGCGGCGAGCGTGACCGCAACGAGCTTGAGCTGCAGGGAACTCGCAGCCTTGGCCACGGACCGCGCCTGCGGGGATCTGGCCACGGGCCGCGCGTGCCGGGAATGTCCCGCGGTACGGCGGCCGCGGCGGATCCGGGATCGCACGCGGTCATCGCGCCAAGGCAGGCCATGGTCAGCCCCCGCGGCGACGGCCGGGACCAGGGGCAGGCCGGCCAGCAGCCGCTCGGCAGGGATCAGCCCGTCGCAGTGCGCACCGCATTCCCGGCAGTCGCGCAGATGCCGTGCGATGCGCTTTCGCCACAGCGGGCTTGGCTTACGGTCCCAGTCAGCTGTGATGCTCAGCAGGCCGGCGCAGACCGCGCCCGGCTGGACGGCCCGGACCACGCCACGGGCAATCGTTAGCTGCTCCTTCATCCGCGCGATCCGCACCGCCGCGTGGCCGGGCGGTAGCCCGAGCGCGGCGGCAAGGTCGGCCCGGTCAAGCTCGCCGCCGGTCTCAAGCCACCACAGTGCCAGCAGCTCCCGGTCGCCGTCATCGAGCCACCGGGTCGCCTCGGCGACCTCCCTGCGCTGTCCGGCCAGCCCGAGCCGCAGGATGGTCCGGTCAACGAAATCAGCCTGCGGGTCGGCCAGATCCGGGCTGAGATCGGGCACAGGTGCTGCCCGCCGCTCCTGGCGATGATCATGCAGCTGCCGGACCGTCACAGCGACCAGCCAGGACCGGAAGGCAGCCGGGTCGCGCAGGTCCGTCAGGCAGCGCACCGCCCGCAGCATGGTTTCCTGCACGACATCGTCTGCGTCGGCATGGCCGTTCAGTGCCCGCCCGACGATGTTGTAGATCAGCGGCAGATACTCGGCGAGCAGGTCGGCCATGGCCTGTTCGTCGCCTTGCTGCGCGGCTATCACCGTCTGCACGCCTGAACCGCTGCCTTGAGGCTTCCGCATGGCACCTCACGTCCGTCGTTGGCGGCCGGCCCGGCCGTGGTACGGGTCCGCTGTCCTGGCCGGTCCTATTCGTCAGCGCATAGGAGGAGACGCCGGGAACCGGTCGGTGATTACAGAAAGTTCCGCACCCGAATCATCCCGCGCGGCACACGACCCGCGCAGGGTCTCGGTGAACTGCAAGCAGCGGCCGTCTCCTGCGGCGCTGTCCGCTGCCGCGCTGTCCGCTGCCGCGCTGGCGCGAATTACTGCCGGCTGGGTACTGCGGCCCGGACCGGCAATGGGGCAATCCCCGCCACCCTGGCGGAATATGACCTGACGCCTGGGATGGCCTGGACTTCTTTGACGTCAGCATGGCCGACGGCGCCAACCTCCCGATGTACATCAACCTCACCCGGGGCAACGCCGCCCATAAGGCCAGCCTGAAACGGCTGCGTGCGGGCCGGGTGCACGACGGCGGTCCGCTCCGCCGTCTTCAAGCGGGCCGGGGCCTACGCCTGCTCCTGCGTAGCTGACGACGCCACCAGCGACTTCACTGGCACGGGACGGTGCAGCTACCGGACAGTCTTCGGCCTCACGCCGCGCAGGTAGCTTGCCCGGCTAACCTCAGCGCTGGCCGAGCACGACGCGCATTCCGGACGCGGCCAGATCGAGCGGCCCGCTGAACGCAGTCCCCGCCTCGTCGGCCGTTATCTGCTGGTCATTCCACGGGACCAGGTGGGTGAGGACCAGCTGGCCTGCGCCGGCCCTGGCCGCGTGCTGGCCTGCCTGCCGCGCGGTGAGGTGCAGCCCAGCGGGCAGGTCAGGCCCGTCGAGGAAAGACGCCTCGCAGAGCAGCAGGTCGGCGCCGCGGGCGAGCTCCACAAGCGCGGCCGACTCCCCCGTGTCCGCTGAATAAGCCAGTGCCCGGCCCGCGTGCTCCAGGCGGAAGCCAAACGTCTCCACCGGGTGGCTCATGTGGTCCACGGTGACGCGCAGCGGCCCGATCTCGATGGTTCCCGGCGTCAGCTCGGCGAACTCGAAGGAGCCGGTCATCGCGGCGCTGCCCTGGCTGCCGTAGCAGGCGGTCATCCGCTCGGCGGTGCCGGCCGGCCCGTACACCGGGATGCGTGGCTGCGGCCCGTCCGGGCCGTGATAACGCGCGACCGCATAAGAGCAGAGGTCCAGGCAGTGATCGGCGTGCAGGTGGCTGAGGCACACCGCGTCAATGTCATAAAGACCCGCAAAACGCTGCAGCGCGCCGATCGCGCCGCTACCGAGGTCGAGCAGCAGCCGGAAACCCGCCGCCTCCACCAGGTAGCAGGAGGCCGGGCTAGCTGGCCCGGGGAAGCTGCCGGAGCAGCCGACGATGGTGAGCAGCACGGTCCACCAGATTACGCGCGCTCCCAGCGCGGCCCTGAGCCGCCGCCGCGATGCGGGCCGATCGCGGCGCGACAGCGGGGACGATCGCGGCGCGACAGCGGGCTGGCCGCCGCGCCCATGTCTACCAATATCGCGCCGAACAGGGCATGATCCGTTCACGGCGCCGGACCGGGTCAACCCCGCTCAGCAGCCCGTTTCCCCGGCGCTGACCCGGCTAGCAGAGGTGTGATGGCCGAGCAGCGGACCGGCCAGCCGCGTGTCAGGTACTGCTGCCGATCCAGCTCCAGGACATCAGCCCGCGGCACAAAATCGCCGCGCTCGGCGTGGTGTCCGCCGCCGGTCCGTCGCCGCGGTGCTGGCGACCCCGGTCGCGGGCGCGCTGTCCGACCGCACCACGCACGCCAGGGGCGTCGGGCACCTGCGCGGCCGCAGGCACCGCTGGACTCTGGTCATGGCGCTGCTCGGCGCTGTCAGCCTGGTGGTCCTGGCCCGGCAGACGACTGTGCTCGGCGTGGCAATCGGATGGATCTGCTTCAGCGCCTTCCAGAACGGTCAGCGCCTTCCAGAACGGTGAGTACGCGAGCCTCAGCGCGGCGATCCCCGACCATGTCCCGGTCCTGTTCACGCCCGACCGCCCGCTGGATCACGCGGACCGGGCTCCGTTGTCGGCGCGCGAGCTGGCCAGGTCCTGCTGGCTGAGCCCGCGCAAGCACCCCGACTTCGGCTGGGCCTGGATTACCCGGTTCCTGGCCTCGCTCGCGATCGCGATGGGCACGCTCTACCTGCTCTACTTCCTCCGGGACGCGGTGCATTACGCGCGGCTGTTCCCGGGCCAGACGGCGGAGGACGGACTGCTGATCCTGATCCTCAGCTATACCGGCGGGGTGGTCATCACCGCGATCATCGGCGGGATGATCTCGGACCGGCTGGGCCGCCGCAGGCTGATCGTCACGATCTCCGGCGCGCTCATCGGCGCGGCTGCGCTGCTGCTGGCCTTCAGCGAGACCTGGGACACGGCGATGGTCGCGGCGGTCCTGTACGGGACGGGATTCGGCGCGTACCTGGCAGTCGACCAGGCCATGATCACCCAGGTGCTGCCAGCGGCCAGGGACCGGGCCAAGGACCTCGGCATCATCAATATCGCGATCGCCGGACCGGCGGCGATCGGCGGCGGGCTGGCGGCGCTGCTGGTCTCCCTCGGCGGCTACCCGACCCTGTTCGCCGCGACCGCGGTCGTCGCCGCGGGCGGTTCCATCCCGGTCTGGCGGATCAAGAGCGTGCCGTGACCGACCCGGCGGCCCCGGACCCGGCTAGCGGCTTCCAGGGCGACCGGACTTCTGATCAGTCAAGCTGGCCGGTTCCTGGCCGGTTCCTGCCCGGCTGTCAGTCGCCGCGCTTGACCGGGCCCCGGCCCACCCTGGCGATCTGGCGACTCTGCGCGACCAGCTGGCCGGCCGCGTCCCACACCTCGGCCTCCTCATCGAACCACCCGCCACTGACGTGCCGGCACCGGGCAGCTACTTGCAGCGCACCAGGCACCGGCACGGCCCGCATGTACCAGGTGAGCTCGACGGTGGGTGCCCAGCCGGTGGCGCCGAGGCCGAATACGACCGGCGGCAGGCCATCCACCGCAAGCGCCAGCAGGTAGGCGTCCGGGTCGCGGTCCTCGCGCAGCCGGAAGTAACCCCGCATCTCGGGGACTCCGCCCGGCACGCCATGCCGCCAGCCGGTGGTCGCAGGGTCGAGGCGCAGGTCCACCTGGGCCGCATACCCGGCCGTCCCATCCGGCCCGACCGCGCCCGGCCAGGGCCCGAGGCTGACGCACTCCTCAATGGGCGGCAGCTTGGGCCGCGCGCCGGTCCACGCCAGCCGGTCACCCGTCCCGGCCAGCCCAGCTACGACCTCGGGCAGAACGCCGCTGGCCCCGGCCGGAACGTCAGCTCCGGCAGCTTGGCCGATGCTCACCAGCGCTGGCTCTCCGGCTGTCACCGGAGCCGCTGCCAGGGTGCCGGTCGTGACGGTGAGGTCAAGCACCGGGCGGCCGTCCTGGACCAGCGTGGCGCGGGCGGTCGCCGCGGTACCGCCCTGCTTCAGCCAGGTCACCTCCACATGTGCTGGGGACAGCAGCGGCACGCGCAGAAAGTGCGCGCTCGTGGCAACCGGGTGCGGATGCGGCGACGTATCCAGCACCGCCCGGAGCACGGTGGCCATCAGGACTCCGCCGTTGACAGCGGGCGGCGCGCTGCCGCCGGGCGCGACAAGCGCGAACCGCTGGTCGGGCAGTACCTCATACCGGCCGTCGCCAGCCCGTCGTACCGCAGTCGCCTCATCGAAAACGGTCACGGCCGACACCAGGCCGCAGTGGTCACGGCAGCCACAGCCTGCGACCCAGGCCGCCCGGCCCGCTCCGCCGGGGCGCTGCACCAGTGCCGCAAATCACCTATTACGCCCATAGCTGGCCTTCCAGTCTCTCCTCTGCATCGTCCAGCGTGCCCGTATAGGCCCCGGTGGACAGGTACCGCCAGCCGGCGTCGGCGATGATGACCGCAATGTCGGCGCGCTGGCCGGCCGACTGCGCCTTCGCGGCCAGCGCCAGGGCCGCGTGCAGCGCGCACCCGGACGAGATGCCCGCCAGGATGCCCTCCACCTCCAGCAGCTGCCTGGTCCGGCGCAGCGCATCGCTCGATGAGACGGAGAACCTGGAGGTCAGGACCGACTCGTCATACAGTTCGGGCACGAAGCCCTCGTCCATGTTGCGCAGGCCGTAGACAAGCTCGCCGTACCGCGGCTCGGCGGCGACAATCTGCACGCCAGGCACGTGCTCGCGCAGGTACCTGCCGGTGCCCATCAGCGTGCCTGACGTGCCGAGACCGGCCACGAAATGCGTAATTTCCGGCAGGTCGGCGAGCAGTTCGGGCCCCGTGCTCTCGTAGTGCGCACGGGCATTGGCCTCGTTGCCATACTGGTAGAGCATCACCCAGCCGGGATTCTCCGCGGCGAGCTGCTTGGCGACCCGGACCGCCTCGTTGGATCCGCCGGCGGCGGGCGAGGAGATGACCGATGCCCCGTACAGCTCAAGAAGCTGCCGGCGTTCGGCCGAAGTGTTCTCCGGCATTACGCAGATCAGCCGGTAGCCGCGCAGCCTTGCTACCAGGGCAAGCGAGATGCCCGTGTTGCCCGATGTCGGCTCGAGCAGGGTGGCCCCCGGGCTGAGCAAGCCATCCTTCTCCGCCTGCGCCACCATGAAGAGCGCCGCCCTGTCCTTGACGGAGCCGGTCGGGTTCCTGTCCTCCAGCTTGGCCCAGAGCCGGACATCGGCAGTCGGCGACAGCCCCGGCAGCCCGACCAGCGGCGTGTGGCCGAGCGAGTCGAGCAGCGAGTCGTAGCGCATCGGGCTCCTGCCAGACCGCCGGTTAGCTGGCCCCGCCAGCGACGGCAGGAAGAACGGTGACCGTGTCCCCGTCCTTGACCGGCGCTTCCATGCCGCCAAGGAACCGCACATCCTCGTCGTTCAGGTACACGTTGACGAACCTGCGCAGGCCAGTGGCGTCCACCAGCCGCTCGCGCAGCCCGTTGTGCCGTGTCTCCAGATCGGAAATGAGATCGGCGAGCGTGTCGCCCGACCCTTCAACTGACTTGGCTCCGCCGGTGTAGCCGCGCAAGATCGTCGGGATACGGACCTCAATGGCCATCGGTAAGTGCTCCAGGTCTGAGTGAACAGGGCCGGCTGTCTCCTGCGGTGCAACCGGCAGCTGAGCGGGATCATTCCGGGGCCGGCTGTACATGCACCTCCTCCTCGGTCACGGCGCCGTCCACGATGCGGAACGAGCGGAACTCCGCCTCGTCAGGGTCGCGTGTAGAGACCAGGACATAATGCGCGCCTGGCTCGCTCGCATAGGCGATGTCGGTGCGCGACGGGTACGCATCTGTCGCGCTGTGCGAATGATAAATGACCACCGGTTCCTCGTCCCGGTCGTCCAGCTCCCGCCAGACCTTGAGCTGCTCCATCGAGTCGAAGCGGTAGAAGGTCGGCGAGCGCTCGGCATTGGTCATCGGGATGAACCGCTCCGGCCGGTCGCTGCCCGCAGGGCCCGTGATCACCCCGCACGCCTCATCTGGATGGTCGGCCCTGGCATGCGCGACAATCTCCGCTTTTAGCGCGCAGCTTATGGTCAGCATGCACGCGAGCGTAACCGCCACATAGAAAGAGCGTCCGCCCGGGACAGCGCCGCATCGGGTCAGTGCATCGGGACAGTGCCGCATCGCGACAGTGCCGGGTCAAGACGGCGCCGGGGGTAGGGCAGGCCCGGTCGGGACACGCTGCGTCAGGACAGCGCCTCGATCAGGCTCTCCTGGAGGAAGGCGAGCCACTGATAGATCAACATATAGGCGGAAAGCGGGTCGTCCGGCGCGAGGTCGGCTTCCTGCTCGTCGTCTTCCTCGGCGATTCCGAGGCGCACGCTCAGGGCAAGCCGCACATCATTCAGCGCGCGAAGCCAGGCCTGGGCCTCCGGCTCGGACAGCCGGACCTTCCCGCCGGACGCCGGCAGCGTCGCGAGCACCGTCCGGGCCGCTGCCACCTTACCGGAGCGCAGGCCTTGCTCGGTGTACCTGCGGAACTCCCCGGCGGACTCCGGGTCGTCGGTGTAGGCATCGGGCAGCAGGCGGGCAAGCACCGGGTCGTCCGGCACCTCTGTGGCCTCGCTCAGGCCCAGCTGCGTTGCCAGCTCTTCTGCCGGGGTCTCCGGGACTGCGGCCGTGCTGCCGTCCGGCACGTCTTCACTGACCAGCTCGGCTACCTGGCCGACCAGGTCCCGGATGATCGTCGCCTGGGCCGCGGCGAACCGCGCAGTCAGGCCGCCTGGCGCAGCGCGGAACCCCGCCACGGCCTCTCCCTCATCGTCGCTCACGAGTCGTGACTCACCGTGGCCCACAGCCCATAGGAATGCAGAGTCTCCGCATCCCGCTCCATCGCCTCGCGAGCCCCTGACGAGACGACGGCCTTGCCTTTGTGATGCACGTCCAGCATCAGCTTCTCCGCCTTCGGCTTCGCGTACCCGAAGACGGCCTGGAACACGTAGGTCACGTATGACATCAAGTTGACCGGATCGTTCCACACAATGGTGACCCAGGGCGAGTCGGGGACCGCGGCCTGGCCAGTCTCCGGCTTGTCAACCTCAGCAGGCGCAACGCTCACCGGCAGTCACCTCCCCTCTGCCATAGTCTTCCACTCTGCCAGTCCGACGGATCTGCTCCGTACTCGGCTCACGCTGGGCGATCCGTCGCACCGGCGCGGATACCTAGCCGATTACTGACGACACCCACTCTGCTACCCCAATATCGTCACGGCATCGATTGTCCTCAGCATGTTGTTCTAGCAGGGAGCAGGTCATGCGACGGGATATCGCCGGATCCCGCCCGGTTACCAGCAGGGCCGCCGGCCAGGTCGCCGCAGCGCTCGTCGTGGTAACGATGGGTCTCGCGGGGTGTCCACGTCGCGCTCGGCGATGAGCATGATCCGGTCCTTGAGATCCGGGCGCCCACTCCCGCGATAGCGACCAAGCTGGCGACCACCGTGACACCGCGGCTGACTGCCCTCGGATAAGGCGGTCGCCAGCCCGCCAGCCCGCCAGCCCGCAGGTGCCGCGAGCTGGCCGTAGGCTGCCTCCCGTGACGCGCAACCCCAGCGGCGGCAGCCAGCCATCTGCCGGCCACCCGGACCACACCGGTCCCGCCGGCCACCCCGGTCCCAGTACCGCCCTGCTCACCGACCACTACGAGCTGACGATGCTGCGCGCTGCGCTGCGCAGCGGCGCTGCGCACCGGCGGGCCGTATTCGAGGTCTTCGCTCGTTACCTGCCCGTCGGCCGACGCTACGGGGTCATCGCGGGCACCGGACGGCTGCTGGATGCGCTGCGACGGTTCCGGTTCGGCGGCGAAGAGCTGGAGTTCCTGCGAGCCGCCGGAGTGGCCGACGAGGCGACCCTCAGCTACCTGGAGTCGTACGTCTTCACCGGCGACATCTGGGGATATGCCGAGGGCGACTGCTATTTCCCTGGTTCTCCGATTCTGGTAGTCGAGGGCACCTTCGCCGAAGCCGTCATCCTGGAGACGCTGATCCTGTCGATTCTCAATCACGACTGCGCCATCGCGGCGGCAGCGTCCCGGATGGTCACCGCGGCCGACGGCAGGCCGCTGATCGAGATGGGATCGCGGCGGACCCACGAGCTCTCCGCGGTGGCCAGCGCGCGGGCCGCCTACCTCACCGGGTTCGCCTCCACCTCCAACCTGCAGGCAGGCCGCGATTACGGGGTACCGACCAGCGGGACTAGCGCGCACGCGTTCTCCCTGGTGCATCACAACGAGCGCCAGGCCTTCGCCGCCCAGCTCGCGGCACTGGGACAGGGCACGACCCTGCTGGTGGACACTTTCGACGTGGCCGCCGCCGTGCGGACCGCGGTGGAGCTGGCCGGCGATCAGCTCGGCGCTGTCCGCATCGACAGCGGCGACCTGCCGGTGGTGGCCCGCCAGGTCCGCGGGATGCTCGACTCCCTCGGCGCGCGGCGGACCAGGATCGTGCTCACCGGCGACCTGGACGAACACTCGATCGCCGCCCTGGCGGCTACCCCCGTCGACGGGTATGGAGTCGGCACGGCCCTGGTCACCGGGTCGGGCGCGCCTACCGCGGCGCTGGTATACAAGCTGGTGGCCCGGGCGCAGGACGATGCGGTGTCGGCGCCGCTGCATCCGGTAGCCAAGCGGTCAGTGGGCAAACCGGGACGCGGCGGCCGCAAATGGGCGCTCCGTCACCGCGACGCCAGCGGCGCAGCGGCCGCGGAGCTGGTGATGACCGAACCGCCCGTTCCCGCGCCGGACGACCGGGTCCTCCTGCACCAGCTGGTCCGCGGCGGCGAGATCGTCGGGGGCGAGCCGCTCGAGGCGGCCCGAGCGCGGCACCGGGAGGCTCTCGCCGAACTGCCCGTCCACGCGCTGCAGCTGTCTCGCGGGTACCCGGCGATCCCGACCGTATTCGGTCCTGACGCGTCGGCTGCGGCATACTCCGAGGGCTGATGGCGATCGTGACTACTTCTCAGCTCTATTTACCGAGAAGTAGTCACGATCAGGCTGGCGAGCGAGCGGTCGCGGTGAAAAGCCATTCGCCGGTTAGAGTCCTGGGATGCATCCGAATACCGAGAAGGTCGGCAGCGTACTGCGAGCCCATGGCGCGACCGGGGCGATCAGGGAGCTGCCGGAGCCCGCTCCCACGGCGGCCACCGCCGCCGGCCAGCTCGGCTGCGAGGTCGGCGCCATCGCCAACAGCCTGCTGTTCAACGCTGACGGGGATCCGCTGCTGATCCTGACCAGCGGCGCGCACCGGGTCGACACCGGGAAGGTCGCGGCGCAGCTCGGGGTCTCCGCGGTGCGCCGGGCCGATCCGGATTTTGTGTTCGCCAGTACCGGCCAGCGTATCGGCGGAGTGGCGCCGGTCGGTCATCCGCAGCCCATCCGCACGCTTATCGACACCTGGCTGGATAAGTACGACGTGGTGTGGGCGGCAGCAGGCCACGTGCACACCGTGTTTCCCACCAGCTTCGGTGAGCTTGTCCGCATCACCGGAGGCACGCCAGCCCACATCGGCTGAAATGGCGTTACATCGGGCTACGCTCGGCAATATGGTCCGCGCATTGGTAATCGTCGACGTGCAGAACGACTTCTGCGAGGGCGGCTCGCTCGCCGTGCCTGGCGGCACCGAAGTGGCCCGAGCGATCAGCACCTACCTGGCCAGCCCGGAGAGCAGCGGCTACGCGCACATTGTCGCGACTCAGGACCACCACATCGATCCCGGCCAGCATTTCGCCGCCGCGCCCGACTTCGTCACGACCTGGCCGCCGCATTGTGTCACGGGTACCCCTGGCGCTGACTTCCAGCCGGACCTGGACACCAGCCGGATCGAGGCGGTCTTCCGTAAAGGCGACTACAAGGCCGCTTACAGCGGGTTCGAGGGCACGGACTCAGGCGGCGCGCTGCTTGCCGACTGGCTGCGTGCACGCGGCGTGACCGAGGTCGATGTCGCCGGGATCGCCACCGACTACTGTGTCCGGGCGACCGCGGCGGATGCGATCGCTGCCGGGCTGCGCACCCGCGTGCTGGCCGGCCTCACGGCCGGAGTCGGACAGGTCACGAGCGAGGCAGCGCTGAACGTGCTTCGCACCGCCGGTGCCGAGATCGCGGGAACTCCCGTCCGGCGTAACCAGGTCAGGCCCGGCGGCTGACTTGCCTTATGGTCACCGGGCTTTCCGGCTGAGTAGCGCGGCAGTAACTCGATGTTTGGCTAGAAAGTCGTAACCGCACGCCGGGAATCCCCGTCAGGAACTCACGTCTGTCAGCGACACTTAGTGGTTTCTGAGGATTGCGCTCGCAGGCGTTCAGCGACTGCCGGTCAAAGGGGACCGAATGAGGAGACTTGTCGTCGTAGCCGCTGCGGCCAGCATGCTGGCAGCCGGCCTCGGCGCGGCCGTACCCGCTGCGGCAGCCACGACAGCGCGCTCACGTGTCAGCGCGATCAGTCGCCAAGCACCCGATCGACGGCGTGGTGGGCCCGGACGAGTGGGTCGACCCCTCTTCCTTGCGGCCGGCTACTACGAGCAGACCTGGCTGCAGCTGGGCCACGCATTCACGGCCTGGGCCAACAGCCACAGCGCGACGGCCGGCAAGGACATCGTGTCGCTGTACGAGGCGAGTGACACGCCAGGCAACGACAACGAGTTTGCCGTCTATAACAGGGTCCAGTGCACTGACATCCAGTCGCCGCAGAGCTGGGCGAGGCGGAGCAAGGACAACCGCAAGGTCAACCGGATCGCCCAGTTCGAGACCTGGTCCAATGCCTGGTACAACGCCCCGTGCCTCTACTGGCCGGCCCCGGCGCGCACCCCGGAGCACATCACCGGGAAGAAGACCAGCAGCGCCCTGCTGATCGACGAGACGCTGGACGCAGCCACCCCGTTCGAGGGCAGCCAGGAGGTCCGCAAGCTGTTCCCGCACTCGGTGCTGCTGGCCGAGCCGGGCGGGACGACGCACGCGGACTCGCTCTCCGGCGACCTGTGCGTCGACAACACGATCGGCAGGTACCTGGCCAACGGCACGCTGCCAGCCCGCAGCAACAAGAACGCGCGGTGGGACAAGGCCTGCAACCCGCTGCCGGTCCCGAACCCGGCCAAGGCCTCGGCCGCCAGCCAGTCGGCGGAGACGTACTCCTCGGTCTTGAACCAGCTGCGCGGGCTGCAGCCCTAACGCCGGACAGCTCAGCCGTCGCCTTCCGGCAGTGATTCGTAGATCTTCTTGCATTCCGGGCAGACCGGGAAGCGCTTGGGATCCCGGGTCGGCACCCAGACCTTGCCGCAGAGTGCCACCACCGGTGTACCGGTCACGGCACTGTCGACGATCTTGTCCTTGCTGACATAGTGGGCGAACCGCTCGTGGTCGCCGTCACCGTGGGACAGATCCGGCCGCGTGCCGGTCTCCTCGCGAACGTCGCTCTGGGGCAGGATTTGAGTACTCACGAGTGCCGAGTTTACGCTGCCGGGGCAAACCAGCTGGATCCGGCCGGAACCTGCGCCTGATCCCATGCCCCGCGTCAGCTGGCCAGGCCTCAGTTGAGCGCCGGATCGTCCGGATAAGTGGCTACGAGCGCCAGGACACCGCCTTGGCGGCGGAGAACGGCAGGCCAGAGCCGTTCTGGCTGCGTGAAGAACGCATCCGCTGGTTCGCCGGTGAGCAGATACCAGGCGCCCTCATCGATCTCTTCCTGGAGCTGACCGGGCCCCCAGCCCGCGTATCCGGCAAAGACCCGGAACGAGGTGACTCCTCCGGCGAGCAGCTCGGGGGGCGCCTCCAGGTCGACAAGCCCGATCCTGGACATCAGCGGGGAACCGTCCAGCGATCTCCACCCGACCGGTTCGGCCTCGCCCTGCGCCAGGGCCAGGGCCAGGGCACTGTTCGGTGCGACCGGCCCGCCCCTGAAGACCACCGAAGGGCCGGTGACCAGCTCCGTCCACGGCTCGAGTACCTGCCCGACCGGGACCTCGGTGGGCCGGTTCAGCACGACGCCGAGGGTCCCCTCCTCAGGCTCGTCCTCCACGATCAGGATGACGGTGCGCCTGAAGTTGGGGTCGCCGAGAAGCGGCGTGGCCACCAGCAGGCGGCCGCCCATGGATTCATCCTCCATATGACCATCATGCGGCACCACCAGCGCTCTGCGCTGAACGGCCGCCCTTATGGCGCTGCAGCAGCCGGGTCCGCGCGCGGCAGTACGCTTCAGGTGTGTCCAGTGCAAGCACCGCCCGGCCGGTGACACCGGCCGGGACCAGGCCCGGAGCGGGCGAGCATCCCGGGGGCGGGACGCTCATGCCGGCATCGTCCGAGCCTGCCGTGCCCGACATCGATGTGGCGCGGCTGCGCGTGGTGCTCTCCCGGCTGTCCCGGCGGCTTCGCAAGCATGAGCTGGCCGGGCTGACGCCGACCAAGCTCTCGGCGCTGGCGACGGTGTGGCGGTCAGGCCCGTTGCGCCTCGGTGACCTCGCCGCAGCTGAGCGGATTGCGCCTTCTACCCTGACGCGGCTGGTCAGCGCCCTTGAAGAGGCCGGTTATGTAGAACGGTGCGCGGTTCCAGGCGACGCGCGGGCCAGCACGCTGGCCATCACCCCAGGCGGCCGCGACGTACTGGAGCGCATCAGCCAGGAGAGCACCATCCTGCTACGGGACAGCTTGCTGACTCTCACGGCGGACCAACTGGCCGCCCTCGCGGCCGCGCTACCCACGCTTGAGCAGCTCGCTGACGCGCTGCCGCTCACCACTGACCGCCCGGAATCAGACCGGAGCTAACCCGCCTGGCCGTGGCGGATGCGCGGCGCCGGGCGCGAGGGAACACCTGCCGCGCTCGGGCAGACCGGGAGGAACCGGGCTGGATTCAGAACCGGGCTGGATTCAGAACAGCAGGCTGGACAAGGTCGCCCTGGCCTTGGTCACCCGTGGGTCCTTGGGCGGGAAGACGTCGAACAGGCCGAGCAGCCGCACCCGCGCCTGGTCCCGCTCTTCTCCCGAGGTCCGCCGGACGATTTCGAGAAGCCTGGCGAAACCCGCGTCCACCCGGCCCGTGGCCAGTTCGATGTCGGCTGCGCGCGCCTGGGACTCCACATCGTCAGGGCTGGCGTCGGCAGCCCGCCGAACCGCCGCCTGGTCATATGTGTTCACCCGCCTGATCAAGTCCACCTGAGCCAGGCCCATCGCCGCAACCGGATGCCCGGGCGTGGCGGCGAGCACTTTCTCGAACGCGGCAGCCGCGCCGTCAAGGTCGCCGCGTTCCATGGCCTGCTGTGCTTCGCCAAACGCCGCATCCGCCATGAAGGCACCCTGGTCAGAACCGTTCCGGGCGCCAGGCCCCGGTTCAGGCCCCGGTTGCCCAGGCCTCCG